>Ga0209511_1000306_pt1 | contig 52449 bp, 43 predicted proteins | sample SSSSmetaG_FD_184141 | JGI IMG/M metagenome (GOLD analysis project Ga0209511, IMG submission 184141) | Glacier valley bacterial and archeal communities from Borup Fiord, Nunavut, Canada, to study Microbial Dark Matter (Phase II) - ​SSSS... | ecosystem: Environmental > Aquatic > Freshwater > Ice >... | reverse complement strand
GAGCCGAATCGCTTCGAGGGTGTCCCCGGTCGCTTGCACGGGACATTCGGCATCGAGGTCCGCGCGCTCGAATTTCATTTTTGGGGGCTGCGCCGCGGTCGGATCACGGCGACGATCGACGAGGCCACGGGCTACAACAACCTCGGTTTCTCGATCGGCTTTTGGCACTGAAGAATAGAAACATCAGCGGGGCGAGCAAGGTCGCGCTCGAGCTGCCGGTATCGCAGCAACCGCCGGAGCTCGGTTTCGACACGCCCGGGCTCTCCCCACCGATCGTCGTGCCCGCGTCGACGGACGGACCAGTATCCGCGTCGGTGCAGGCACTGTTACCCGCGCGATCCGTCGCGCACACTTGGTAGTGCGCGAGATAGCCATCTGGCAGCCGCTTCGCGATCCACAGGTACTCGCCGTACCATTGCATCGGCACCGTGATCGAGTCGTACTTCAGGACGACGTTCTTGAAGTCGGACGGCCGTCCCGGGCTCTGATGGTCGTGGATTCGCGCGCGTACGATCGAGCTCGTCGCGGACACCTTCTCGACCGCGATCACCGGTGGCTGCGTATCGATCGCGACCGCACTAGACGCGAGCTGGACCTTCTCCGGGAACGCGACCTCGCCTTGCGACTGCACGACATCGAGCCGGCCATCCCCATCGAGATCACCGACGGCGATGCCAAGCGAGCCCGGGGTGTCGTTCGGCGTGGCCAGAGCGCCGAGCGTGAAGTGGCCGCTGCCGTCGTTGATCAGCAAACGTTCGGGTCCCGAGAGCGACGCGACCAGCATGTCGGCATCGCCATCGTTGTCGACATCGAGAAACACCGCCGCATTGTCGTCGACGTCGTGTGGGTTCGCGGTCGCGGTCATGCGAGTGGCGGTCTCGTCGGCGAAGGTCCCGTCGCGCTTGTTCATGAACAGATGGTTCTCGCCATTGGTGCCATCGTTGATCGTGGCGAGATCGAGATAGCCGTCACCGTCGACGTCCATCGGTTCGAGCGCGTAGTTGTTCGTGAAGTGCGGCAATGCATTCGGCTGGTTCGTGAAGTGACCCGTACCGTCGTTGGTGAACAGGTAGCTCTGCGTGCACTCCTTGCACGACACGAGCACGTCGAGATCCCAGTCGTTGTCGACATCCGCGAGCGTGATGTCCCATGACCACTTGATCAGCTGGTCCGGCATGGTGCCGACCGTGAAGTGGCCGGTGCCGTCGTTGAGATAGAGCCGCAAGGGGCCGCCGGCATAGCCCTGCGTCCCAGGATTTTGCGCACCCCAATCGACGATCACGATGTCGAGGTCGCCATCCCCGTCGACATCGCCGAGCTCGGCATCGCCGATGCTCGTCGGCTGTTGCGGCAGCTGCGCGCTCGCATCGGTCCACGTGCCATCGCCGTTGTTGAGAAATAGCTTCGCCTGGGTCTGATACGCACCGCCGGTGAACAGATCGAGGTCACCATCGCCGTCGACATCCGCGGCCTTGATCATCCGCGACCGGCCCATGTAGCTCATCACGGTCGCGGCGGAGACCTCCTCGCAGTGCGGCGCCGCGCCGGCCCAGTTACCGAGGTTCTTCCACACGCGCGTTGGCTCGACCGGACCCGGACTCGAGTAGTCACTGCCGTTCGCGACGAGGATATCGAGCTGACCATCGCCGTCGAGATCGGCGAGCTCGATCTTGTTGCTCCACTCCCCGGTCGTGCCCAGACACTCCGCCGTATGGTCCTGCCACATCTGCGCGCTCGCCGTGCTCGAGATCACGAACAGCACCGCCACCACCAACAGGGTCCGCATCGCTAGACGATGCCACGTAGACGTCTCGCTTAGAAAGCGGCGTTGAGGATCCCGACCGCGATTTCTTGCACCGCTCGCCGGGAGTTCGCGCAATGGTGTGGCCATGCGACGGCGAACGTTCCTGGGAGCTCTCGGCGGTGCGGCCGGTTTCGTGACGATCTTGCGATCGCGCCGCGCGGATGCGGCGTTCGGTGAGTTTCCCGATGGCACCTCCGCGGTCCAGCTCCCGGCGGGCATGCGCGCGAAGAAGGTGCTCGAGATCTTTCTCTACGGCGGGGTGTCACCGTGGGAGACGCTCTACTACGTGCCGACCTACGGCACGCCGACGGACCCGACCTATCCGAACCAGCAGTACTTCGCGTTCAAGACCGCGAACGACGCGCAGCTCGCGACCTGCGGCGTGACCGCGATGACGCGCTCGCTCGGCACCGATGCCAACGGGGTCGCCGTCGAGCTCGGCCCCTTCGCCGGCAAGTTGTGGGACCGCCAGGACATCGTCCAGAAGATGCGCGTCGTCGTGCAGAAGCACGATCTCGAGCCACATGAAGCCGCGGTCCCGCAAGCGCTGACCGGTCGCCCCGTGGGCCAACCGACCGCCGCGGGCCTGGGTGCGCACATCCAGCGCGCCCGCCTCGATGCCGATACGGCGGCGAACGTCATGCGTGCCGCGCCCTACTCGTACGTGTTCGCGACCGGTGGCATCTCGAGCGACAACGTCGCCGCAGCCGCAGCCGCCGGCGCGCATCCGGGTGCCGCGCGCCCGCTGTTGATCAAGACCGATAGCGCGGCGGGTTTCACCTCGCTGCTCGGGCGCTCGACGCTCGTGAATCGCGCGCATCACGACGCGCTCGTCAAATCGTACGTCGATCAATACGAAGGCCGGCTGACCTGGCCGAACCAAGGCCGCGTGCGCAGCCCGCGCACCGATGACCTCTTGGTCGCTGCCACTGCGACGACGAAGGTCGATGCGATCGCGGCACTGTTGAAGACCGGCAGCGGCGGCGATCTGTTCGCGAATGCGCCGGCGACCTCGTGCGATGTCTCCCAAGGCTCCGATATTCCGCTGACCGGCCTGCGCGCCGCGTTCCACTTGCTCACGCATCCGACCGAGCCCGCAGCGTACGTGTGCGTCAGTGACACCGGCATTCGCGAAGCGTCTGGCGGAGGCGGCTACGACACGCACTCCTCGAACGCGCACGACACCGCGATGAACTTCAACAACATGATCCAGGCGCTGGTCGCCGGGATCAACGCGCCGAACGAGAACGACCCGACGAAGATCTCGCTCGACGACACGCTGATCATCCTCAATACCGAATTCGGCCGCACGCCGACGCCGCAAGATGGCGGCGACGGTCGCAATCATCATCCGTACGGCTACGCGACCGCCTTCATCGGTGGGCCCGTGGTGGCGGGCATCGCGGGTGCGATCGGCCCGAACGGCACCGCGACCGCATTCGCGAACCCCGCGCAGAACCGGATCGCGGCGCTGCTGGCGCTCGGCATCTGGCCGTTCTCGCAAGAAGCGTTCGCGGTCTCCGACGTCCCCGCGGCGACCACCGAGCTCGAGGCCGCGACCGCGACGATGCAGCTCGTGCTCGGAAGGACGGCGTCGTGAAGTCGCTCGTCGTCGCCTTGGCACTCACGTTCGGCGGCTGTGGCGGTTGCGGCAGCGATGCCGTCAACTACGATGCCGGCGTCAGTGGTGATGCCCCCGTGACCTTCACCGCGTGTGGCGGCGCACCCGATGCATTCGTGCGCCAGACCTTCCTCGCGCTCGACGGTCGCCGGCCGCGCAGCCAGGCGGAAGTCAACGTCTACACTGACCTCTACGCCGCGGCGGTAACGAAGGGCATCGATCCAAAAGATACGGTCGCGCGTGCGATCATGGCGGAGCCGGAGTTCGGCGAGCGCTGGGTCGAGCAGACGATGGACGCGATGCAAGTCCAGCGCTTCGACTATCAGACCGAAGCGGAGTGCTGGGATCGCGGCACACGTTCGACAAGCTCTGCCGCGCTCGCGACCGCCGTGCGCGATCAAGCCGCGACCGGCACGGGCGATGGCGCGCAGTGGAACATGGCCGACCTCGCGGTCTCCGCGATCGCGCTCGACGATCTCACCCCGCTCTACCGCGCTCAGCTGTTCTCGATGATGCAGCACCCGATTCCCGCGGCGAACGTCGCCGATGTCGAAGCAGAGCTCGCACGTCGGGCCGATTTCGGTGCGACGTTCGATTCGGGATATCTCCATCGCGACGCGGTGTGCCTCGACTGTCACAACAGCAACTTCTCGGTCACCGATCGCGCGGATCCAGCGACCGATCGGTTCTGGCCCGTGCCAGGGCTCGCCGAGGTGCCAGTCTACGGCACGTTTACCCACGTGGATCTCGCCGCCGCCCACGCACCGTTCCGCGTCGATAGCTTCGTCGGCAACGGGACGAGCCGGCCGTGGGGCTGGGCAAGCTCGTGCGGGCGCTTTGCGACGAACGTGCCTGCCGACCCGGCGGGCGTGACCGCGAAGCTCGCGAGCATCGGAGGGCAGCACTCGACCGTGTACACGCTCGAGGCGGCGCTCAAGCACGGCTTCGATCAACTGCGAGGTCAGCTGCCCGCGATCGGTGCGGATGGAATGATCGCGGATCCCGATCAAGCACTCGCGTGGCTCGTCACGCTCAAGATGACCGAGGATGTATGGACCAAGGTTACAGGCACGCGGCTCACGATCGCGAACTACTATCCGCGCAACAAGGCCGCAAGCGATCTCCTGTATGCCCTCGCGCAGCGCTACACGCAGAGCCGCTACTCGCTCCGGGCGCTGCTCGTCGCGATCGTCCAGAGCGACTACTTCAATCGCAAGCCGGCCGAGGCTGCGTGCGGCGCGGGGCCATACACGTATCCGAACGTGTTCGATCCGTGGGTGATCGCGGATCCGGATACCGCGAAGCGGCTCAACGGTCCTGGTGATGCGGTGCAAGCGGTCGATGCCCGCACGCTCGTCTCGGCGCTCGCGGGTGCGCTCGACTGGTCGGCGCCGCCGCTCGCGTCGCGGTTCCCCGACTACGGCTGCTCGGAGACGTCGTCGTGTCAGGCCATCCAGCAAGCGTGTCAGCACGAAGCGGCGTGCTGCACCGCGTACCAAGCGTCGTGTCAGATGAATGGCGTGTCGCCGACAACCGAGGTGCCGTTCCAGCGCGGCGTGGGCATGTTCCTGCGCAACAGCGAGCGCGGCTTCCGCGGTCTCGATTTTCAGGCGCGGCTGGTCTGGGAGAATCACGAGAACGTGTGCGCGCGGCCCGCATGGGTCACGAGCGATTTCATCGATACGCTCGCGGCCGCGAGTGCCGCTGACCTGACCGCCACGACTCGCGATGTGGTCGTCGCGCTCAAGGACCGCCTGATGGGCGAGCCCGCGATCAATGTTGCGAGCGAGATCGACGCGCTCACCGCGATCACCGGTTCGCTCGCTGCGCCGGCGAGCAGCGTCACCACAGCGACCCTCCGCGAGCTGTGCGGCGTGTTGGTCAACACGCCACAGTTTCTGCTCGCGGGGATCGCAGGCCGTGGTGGCGACGTGCCGAAGCTGACCCCCACGAAGGCGGGCTACGCTGCGATCTGCACCGACGTGGCGTCACATGTCCCCGGTGCGACGTGCCCTTCCAACGGTGGCGCGCTCGCCCTGCCGTAGCACCTGCGATATGGTCCCGCGGCCATGCAGCTCCTCCGTTATCTGTGTCCTCTCCTTCTGATTGCTGGTTGCGAGCGCAAGAGCCAGCGCGACGATCAAGGAGCGGCGCCGGCCGACCCCGCGGGTCAGCCGAGCCCCGATCCGTCGCCGGCCTCGCGTGCCCTTGCAAATAAGGCAGCCGCAGGTAGCGCTGCTGTTCCAACCGCGACTGGTAGCGCCGTCGTCGAAGCCGCCGCAGGCTCGGGCAGCGCCGCAGCACCGTCGGGCAGTCACATGACCGTGCGCGCGCCAGTCGCGGGCGACCTCGCGGAGTATGTCAAGAAGCTCGCCGGTAAGGGCACCAAGCTCGCCGCCACGATCGAGACCTCGATGGGCACGATCCACTGCGAGCTGTTCGGCGACAAAGCTCCGCTCGCGGTCGCGAACTTCGTCGGTCTCGCGACCGGTCAGAAGGCGTTCAACGATGCGAGCGGTACCGCCGTGACGAAGAAGTTCTTCGACGGCCTCACGTTCCACCGGGTGATCCCGGCGTTCATGATCCAGGGCGGCGATCCGGAAGGCAGCGGGCGCGGCGGACCTGGTTATCAATTCAAGAACGAGATCGCAGGCCTCAAGATGGGTCCCGGCGCACTCGCGATGGCGAACGCGGGCCCGGATACCAACGGTAGCCAGTTCTTCATCATGGAAGGCGACCACCCGGACCTCGAGGGCGGCTACACCAACTTCGGCCAGTGCAAAGAGGTCGATGTCGTCACCAAGATCACGCACACCCCGACCTCGCCCGGCGACAAGCCGGTCACGCCGGTGGTGATGAAGTCCGTCAAGATCGAGCTCCAGTAGTGCGCGTCGCTCTCGCCATCGCATTCGTGCTGACCGGCGCCTGCGGCAAGAAGAAGGATGCTGGACCGACGGAAGGCTCCGCTCCGGTCACGTCTGGCACGTCTGGCACGTCTGGCACGTCTGGCACGTCTGGCACGTCTGGCACGTCTGGCACGTCTGGCACGAAGGGCAGCGCGACCTCTGCTCTCGCGGTACCGGGAGTCTCGATCTCGACCTCGGTCAACCCCGAGTTTGCAGGGACGTACGATAAGGCGTTCGCGAAGCTCGGCAACGCTGACGAAGCCACGACGATCGCGTTCGTGCGCGGCTGCCCTGCCCTCCTGTGCACCGACAACGTGTTCGAGATCGAATCGATCGCGGCGAAGTGCCCGAAGGCGTATCTCGCGACCGCGGCGCTCGCGGTCAAGAATCCGAAACCGGGCGATCACATGTCGGATGTCGTCGTCGCCGGCCCCGCAGAACGGTCGTCAACGATCACGCTCGCGCAGGTGGACCTGACGCTCACCGACGTCGGTCAGGACGGCGTCGCGGGCAGCGCCTCGCAGTCGACGACCGAGTCCAAGGTCAGCGGCTCGTTCAAAGCTGAGATCTGCGGCCGGATGTAAGCGTGCGCTGGCGCCACTCTGCGATGTGGCGAGACCGAGTGCGGCGAGCTCGGCCCGTTTGCGGCCGGCGCCCGTCGAAATGACGCCCTGGCAGCGATAGCCGCCTGTCAGTTACTCGACGGAAACGCCGAAGGTCGGCAGGAGGTCACCGGTCAGGGTCTGGACCACGACCTCTGCCTTGTGCCAGTCGATCTGCGCCTGCACGCGACGCAGCTCGGCCTGGCGCTGCTCCTCGAGGCGGTTGAGCACGTCGAAGTTCGTCGAGCGACCGAGGTTGAAGCGATCGGTCTCGATCCGGATGTTCTCTTTCGCGAGATCGATCGCGCGCTGGCTCAGCACGACCCGGCGTTTCGCGAGCTCGATCTGCGCGACCGCCTGCGCCATCGCTTGAGCGATCTGCGCGCGGACATCGAACGCGTTGACCCGCAGCTTCTCGCGGACGGTCCGCAATTCTTTGTCGCGGTACTTCACGTCGTACTGATGGAGCGAGCGCGAGAACGTGAGCGACCCTTGGACCTGATACGACTTGAGCTCGACGACGTCGCGGGTCGCTTCGCCAAACGACGAGTTCGTGCCGCGGGGGCCGCCAGAGAGTGCGAGATCGAGTTGCGGCAAGAGACCGTTGTCGTTGACCTCGATATCGATCGTCGATTGTCCATCCTGCTTCGCGAGTTGCGCGAGCTCGGGGCTCGCGGTGTACGCGCGCTCGACGAGATCGCCGAGGTCGAGCTTCGAACCCTCGAGGTCGAGCTCGGTCGTGACGCGAAGGCCGAGCTCGCCCTTGCCGATCGGCATGCCGACGGCGCGGCGCAAGGCGATCGAGCGGTCGAGCACGAGCAGCTCTCCGTTCAGGACATCCTCTTCGCGGGTCGCGATGACCTGCTGCACCGCGGGTACCTCGGCATCGGCGACCTTGCCGCCCTTGACCTGGATCTCGGTGACGCGCAGTCGCTCGCGCGCGAGGTCGAGGCTCTGCTCGGTGATCGCGACTTGCTGCTGCGCGAGGACGAGGTCCCAGTACGCCGAGATGACCACCTCGATCGTATTGAGCGCGGAGAGCCGGCGCGCGAGCGTGGCGACATCGCGCGAGAGCGTCGCCCGGCGTTCTTGCGCGTTGTAGTACGCCGAACCATAGCCCTTGAGCAGCGGCTGGGTGATCGAGCCCGAGACATCGTTGACCCAGTGCTTGCTCTCGCCGCCAAAGACCGTCGCTTCGGTATTCGAGTACGTCGAGTCGACGTGCAGATCGATCGTGCCGCCGGTCGACAACACGCGCGATAGATCTGCGGTCAGGCCGGCGTTTGTCGTGGCGCCGAGCGCGAGGCCGCTGAACACCGTGCTGCCGGACTTCGAGAACGTCGCCTGCGCAGCGATCCGCCAGTCGCGGCGGGCCCAGGTCTCGGCGATCTGCGCCTCGGCGACAGCAATATCGAGCTTCGCATTCCTGAGCGCCGGGGCCTGGCGGATCGCCTGCTGGAGCAGCTCGGGGAGCGTGACTTGCGTGGGCTGGCCGGCCCACTCGACCAGATCGGACCCCTGCACCGACGGCGCCGAGCCAGCGCCACCGTCCGCTCCTGCGTCGAGGACACGGCGCAAGATGTCGGCGTGCGCGTACGCCGGCAACGCCACCAGAACCGCGACGATCAACTTTGCACCCGGGCTTGCCATCGGAATCACTCGCATCATGGCATGGCCATTTCTGGCCCGCATGGTGCGACACGGCTGCGACGCATGCGACTAGATGCGACTCTTGTGGACCCTGACGTTGAGTCGATTACGAAAGCGGTGCTAGTGTGCCCAGCCTAGGGATGGCTGCCACGGTACTTCGTACGTACTGCTTCCTCGACGCGCTCCAGCCGCAGCAAGCGACGTTTATCGGTAAGACCGCGCGCGGATTCTTACCGGTTCCGTATCAAGCTTCGCTCTGGGTGGAGATCGCGCCGGGCATTGCGATCAATCAGGTGACGGACGTCGCGCTCAAAGCGACGAGCGTCCAGCCTGCCGTGCAGGTCGTCGAGCGCGCCTACGGCCTGCTCGAGGTCCATCACCACGACAAGGGTGAGGTGCTCCAGGCGGGTGCCACGATCCTCAAGCACCTCGGGGTCGAAGAGGCCCAGCGGCTCAAGCCGCGGGTGTTGACCAACCAGATTATCCGTGGCGTCGAGGCCTACCAGACCCAGATCATCAACCGCTCCTCGGCGGGCATGATGGTGCTGCCGGGCCAGTCGCTGTTCATCTTCGAATGCGAGCCCGCTGGTTACGTGGTGCTCGCCGCGAACGAGGCCGAAAAGGCCGCGCACGTGAACCTCGTCAACGTGACACCCTATGGTGCATTCGGTCGGCTCTATATGGCCGGTCCCGAAGCCGAGATCGATGCCGCAGCAGCGGCAGCGACCGCGGCGCTCAATGCAGTCACTGGTAAAGAGCCAGAGAAGTTTGTCGATCGTTAGGAGATCTAGATGGCTGACGCACTTGGAATGATCGAAGTCAAAGGTTTCGTCGGCATGGTCGAAGCGGCCGATGCGATGGTCAAGGCCGCGAAGGTCGAGCTCGTCGGATTCGAGAAGACCGGTGGTGGCTATGTCACCGCGATCTGTCGTGGCGACGTCGCCGCCGTCAAGGCAGCGACCGAAGCCGGCCAGCGCGCGGCCGAGCGCGTCGGCGAGGTCGTCTCGGTCCACGTGATTCCGCGCCCGCACGCGAACGTCGATGCGGTGCTCCCGCTCGGTCGCTCCGGCGGCACCGGCGGCGGTCACGGCACCAGCGGCACCGGCAAGTAACGCTCCGTGATCCTCGGCAAGGTCATCGGCACGCTCGTCGCGAGCCGCAAGGAACCCACGCTCGAGGGGCTGACGCTCCTCGTCGTGAAGGCCTGCGATGTCGACGGCACCCCGAACGGATCGATAGCGATCGCGGTCGATGCGGTCGGTGCCGGCCTCGGCGAGGTCGTGTTGTATTGCTCTGGCAGCTCGGCGCGCCAGACGCAGGTCACCAAGGACCGACCGGTCGATGCGGTGATCATGGCGATCGTCGATCAGATCGCGATCAACGGCGAGAGCCGCTTCATCAAGGACTGATTTGTGGCGACTCTCGACGAGAAGAAAATCGAGGAGATCGTCGCGAAGGTCCTCGAGCGCCTCGGCGGGTCACACGCGGCCGCCAGTTTGCCGGCCGCGCATCGAGTCCAGGTCGCCGGCTCACAGGCGGTCGCCGGTTTGCCGGCCGCGGCGCCAAAGGCGAACATTCCGCGAGGCACGAACGGCGTCTACGCAGATGCCGAAGATGCGGCGAAGGCGGCACGCCGAGGCTTCGAGCAGAACGAGCGCACGTCGATGGCTACGCGCGCGAAAATGATCGCAGCGATGCGCAAGGTCGTGCTCGCGAACAACGAGGCCCTGTCGCGCTACGCGGTCGAAGAGTCGGGCCTCGGTCGCTACGAGGACAAGCTCGAGAAGAACAAGCTCGTCGCCGAGAAGACCCCGGGCCACGAGATTCTCCGCCCTGTCGCCTTCACCGGTGACGACGGCCTGACGCTGACCGAACGTGCACCGTACGGCGTGATGCTCGCCATCACCCCGACCACGAATCCGACCGAGACAATCGTGTGCAACGCGATCGGCATGCTCGCTGCTGGTAACGCGGTGGTCTTCAACGTTCACCCAGGTGCCGCTCGGGTCTCGAACTGGCTCGTTCACCTGCTGAACGAAGCCATCCAGTCGGTAGGCGGCCCCAAAGACGTCCTGGTCTCGGTCGAGAAGCCGACCGTGAAGAGCGCGCAGCTCCTGATGAAGCACCCGCTCGTCCGCATCGTCGTCGTGACCGGCGGTCCGGCCGTCGTCGAGTCGGCGATGAACTCGGGCAAGAAGTCGATCTGCGCCGGTCCCGGCAATCCGCCGGCCGTCGTGGACGAGACTGCGAACTTCGCGAAAGCTGCGAACGCGATCGTGCGCGGAGCATCGCTCGATAACAACATCGTCTGCATCGCCGAGAAGGAAGTCATCGCGGTTGACCGGATCGCGAACGACCTGATCGCCGAGCTCAAGCGCCAGCCGGTGCTTTGGCTCGATCATCGCCAGGTCAAAGAGCTCGAAAAGGTCGTGCTCGAGGGCGATCACGTCAACAAGGCGTGGGTCGGCAAGGATGCCGCGCTGATCTCCAAGGCGATCGGCATCAGCGGCCATGGCCACGATCTCAAGTTGCTGATGATGGAGGTCGAGGAGTCGCACCCCTTCGTCCAGCACGAGCTGTTGATGCCGGTGATTCCACTGTTCCGCGCGCGAGATGCGGCGGATGCGATTGCCGCGTCGTTGCGAGTCGAGCACGGCTTCCACCACACCGCGACCATGCACTCGACGAACATCGACAATATGGCGGCGATGGCGCGGCTCTGCAATTGCTCGATCTTTGTCAAGAACGACGCGTCCTACGCCGGCCTCGCGCTCGGCGGCGAGGGTTACACGTCGTTCACGATCGCGAGCCCGACCGGCGAAGGCCTCACGACCGCGCTGCACTTCAGTCGCGAGCGCCGCTGCACGCTCAAAGAAGCCTTCCGGTTTGTCTGACCGTGGCCCGGCGCTAGGCGTCCTCGAGATCTCGACGATCGCGCGTGGCATCGTCGCCGCGGATGCGGGCCTCAAGCGCGCACCCGCCGTGCTCCTGCACTCGCGCGCGGTCTCCGGCGGCAAGCATCTCGTGATGTTCGAGGGTGGAGTTGCCGAGGTCGAAGAATCGCTCGGTGCGGCGAAGCTCGTGGCTGGCGACCTCATTCTCGATCAACTCTGGTTGCCGTATGCCGACGCGCAGGTCTGGCCGATGCTCGGCGCACCGCAGACGCCACCCGACTGGGCCGGAGACCACGAAGCGGAAGCGGTCGCGATTATCGAGACCTCGACGGTGTGTGCCGCGATCCGCGCGGCCGATGCGGCGTGCAAGGTCGCGTTCGTGATCGTGCGCGACACGCGATTCGCATTCGACCTCGCTGGCAAAGCGTACTTCACGCTGACCGGCACGCTCGACGCGATCGAGGCCGCAGTTGGCGCTGCGCGCGATGCGGCCGACACGAGGATCGTCGGCCTCGAAGTGATCGCGCAGCCCGCGCCCGAGCTACGCGGTCAGCTGTTCCGCTGACCTCGCAACAGGCCTCCCGGCGCCCGTAGCTCCTGCAACTCGAGCGGAACAGCGCCTGTCCCCGCGGAACTGATCTGCGCCGGGCTCTCACTCGTAGATCACGGCGATGGGCTGTCCCGGGAGCGCAGGATGTGTGAGGCTCAGAGCCTCCCGCGTGCCGCACGTCTCGTCCAGCCTCGCGCGTCGCATCACGCTCGCGTGGATCGGCATCGCGCTCTGGCTCGGCGGCGTCGAGCTCTTGCCGAACATGCACCTCGCGATGCACACGCACCTGAAGGCGCCTCATCGTTACCTCACCGAGGCCCCACACGTAGCGATCGTCGAGCCGGGCTCGTCGTCGGGGCCGGAAGCGGCCGCGCGAGGTCCGCCAGCGCTGTTCGTCTGACTCGCGAACGCCTTCGGCACTAGTTTCTTACGATCGGACCTCTCGTTCATGGCTTCGACACGATTCGTCATGGTCGCGACATTGCTCGTTGCAACGCGCGTTCACGCTCAAGATGCGCCCTCTGAGGTAACCGATGCAGGCACGTCGCCTGCCGACGCACCACCAGCTGATGCTGCTCCGCCGCCTGCGGACACCGTCACCAACCCGGTCGCGCCGGTTCCGCCCGCGCAACCTTCACCTCCAACTCCACCTGGCCCGACGACCGAACAGATCGAAGCGGAGACGCTCGGCGGCGAGACGATCGAGATCGTCGACACCGCTCCCGCGGAGTCCGCATCGTCGGTCCACATCACGCGTGACGATCTACAGTTTCGATCGGTCACGCAGGTCTCCGACATCCTGCGCCAGGTGCCTGGCCTCATGGTCAGTCAGCACGCTGGCGGCGGCAAATCGGATCAGTACTTCATCCGCGGTTTCGACGCCGATCACGGCACCGACATCGCGATCTACGCCGACGGCATTCCGGTCAACATGCCGAGCCACGGCCACGGTCAGGGCTACGCCGACACTCACTTCTTGATCCCGGAGACCATCAATTCTGTCGACGTCCACAAAGGCCCCTACTCGGCGCGATTCGGGGACTTTTACACCGCCGGCGCGATGGAGCTCACGACGATCGACAAGGTCGATGGCCCGACGATCTGGATCGCCGGTGGTGCACCACTCGCAGGACCGAAGGCGTTCGATCAGTACAATAGACGGATCGTCGGCATGGCGAGCCCGGAGCTGCGCGGAGGCTCGACCGACAAGTCGCTGCTCGCGGTCGAGATCGGCGACACCGATGGCCCGTTCTCAAACCCGCAACACTTCCGGCAGGGCAATGGGCTCGTGAAGTGGAAGGGCGATGCCGGTGCCGGCGAGCTCCACATCGAGGGCAATTGGTACGAAGCGAAGTGGAATGCCTCGGGACAGGTGCCCGAATCCGCCGTCAGCTCGGGCCTGATCAGCCAGTACGGCTCCCTCGATCCGTCGGAAGGTGGAGACACGTCGCGCACGACCGGTCAGATCGCGTACACGGTGCGCGATAGCAAGGGTGGCGCTTGGACCGCGATGGCGTACGCGCTGGCATATCGCCTGCGCCTCTACTCGGATTTCACGCTATTCGCGCGCGATCCGGTGCACGGCGACGAGATCGAACAGACCGATGCGCGCTCGACGTACGGGCTCGATCTCAAGTACGAGCGCCATCTCAATGCCTTCGGGCACGACACGTGGCTCTCCGTGGGTGCCCAGACGCGCAACGACGATGTCGAGAGCGCGCTGTGGCACGACGAGAAGCGCGTACACCTCGCGGATTGCTTCGAGCAAGCCGTCAATCCGTGCAACCACACGCTCGGTCGCATTCGCAGCTTCTCCGGGTACGTTGAAGCGAACGTCCACTTCGCGCCACACATCCACGTGCTTCCCGCCGTGCGCTTCGATCAGTTCGTGTGGGACGTCGACGATTTGAATCCGGCGACCAACGCCAATCCATCGACTTCGACGGGGGGCACTGCAGGCAAGGCGATCGCGTCGCCAAAGCTCTCGGTCGAGATCGAAGCGACCGACAAGCTCGATCTGTTCGCGAACTCCGGCTACGGCTTCCACTCGAACGACGCGCGTGGCAATGTAGCGAGTAACGGCGCCGGCTCGCTCGCGCGCGCGCTCGGCGCCGAAGCCGGCGTACGGACCTCGTACGTGCCGCACGCAAGATTTTCGGCGGACTTCTGGTACCTGCACCTCGATTCGGAGCTCGTGTGGAGCGGCGATGAAGGTGGCACCCAAGCGTCCGGGCCGACCAAGCGCTACGGAGTCGATCTCGAGGCCACGTGGAATCCGGTCACCTGGCTGCGGCTCGACGCGAACGCTTCGCTCGCGCACTCGGCCTTCGTCGCGAATGCGGGCAATGGCAGCGCGGTCGCGCTCGCCCCGAAACTGATGGGCCAAGGCGGCATCACGTATATCCACGGCGTGTTCAACATCTCGCTGCGTGGTCGTGGCATCGCTGATCGCGCGGGCAACGACGCCAACACGCTGACCGCGAAGGGATACTTCATCTTTGACCTGATCGCCGGAGCACAGCCGACGAAGAAGCTCGGCCTCAACCTCACGATCAATAACCTGTTCGATCAGGACTGGCGAGAGGCACAGTTTGCCGATACCTCGGCGATCACGCCGACGTCTCCAGCGGTCGAGCAGATGCACTTCACGCCCGGCATCCCGCTCACCGCGACCGTGACCGCGAGCTACCAGCTCTAGCGCGAGCTCCTCTGTTTCTAGTGCAGGTTTTCGACCGGCCCGAACGCGACGACGTTGCCGCGCTCGACGACCTCGGCGACGAGCCACGCCGGATCGCGCGCGAGGTGCGAGATCCGGATCTCGTCCATCATGCCGGCGAACCGTTTCGCCGGTTTCTCGCCATGCGCGCCGCCCGCTTCGATCGCTATCGCCGGCGCCGTATCCTTGGACGTGCCGGGCTTGCCGGTCGCGATGCCGTCGACGAACAGCGTGTCGCTGCCTGCGTGGTGCACGCAGCACACGTAGTTCCAGCTGTAGACCGCGAGCGAGCTCGGCGCGGTCGCATCGCCACACTCGAGGCCCGCTCGATCGCGATCGATCGCGAACCCGGGCGAGCCCGCGATCCGCGCTTTGCCCTCGACCGTATCGGGCCGGAGCCACACGCATAGCGAGCGATCGCCATCGAGCGGCTCGGTCTTCACGCTGACGGCATCGAGCTGCTTGGTCGCGAAATAGTACGCGCCACCGAACACGCCTTCTGCCGGGTTCGTGCCGACGACGCCGATGGTCGCATCGCGTGGTGAGCTATCGCCAGCTCCTTCGATGCCGTGGATCACGGCGGCAAACCCGGCGCGCCACACTTCGCGGCTCTCGCTCGCATCGAGGTACGACGCCTTGGGGTTGTCGAAGTACATCGTCGCCTTCGCGACCGTGCCGACCTCGACCTTCGGTAGGCGCAGCCAGATCAGGGCGCCACGCGGCGTGAGCGTCTCGATCTCGTACGTCAGATCGACGCCGGCGTCATCGGTGAAGCGCAAGTCGTGACCATCGGCCGCGATCCGCTTGAAATCGAACCGATCAGGCATGAGCCTGATCGCGACTGGAAAATCGATCAGCGGCTTGGTCGCTTTCAGATCGATCGACAGCGCGACTCGCGCACCCCACCCTGGACGCGGCGAAGCCTGCTTCGTAGTGACGGGCGCGGACGAAGGATGCGCGGGCTTACATGCGCCGAACAGCGCACTAGCGCATAGCAATGAACGCCATGTGAACACCACCATCCTTGCCATCGCGACGATAGCTGAAGAATCGATCGGGTTCGCACCTCGTGCACGGCGGTCGATCATCGATCGCATCGGGAGCAACACCTGCACGCTCGAGCATGGTGCGCAGTGCAACACGAAGGTCGATATGGGCTTTGGTCGCGCCCTTCACGACCAAGCCGGGCATCTCGCCCAGCGCGGCGCGAAACTGCTCGACCACCTCCGGTCCGACCTCGAAGCAACACGGTCCGATCGAAGGGCCCAAGGCGACCCGGATGTGCCCCGGCTTCGCGCCGAGCTCGATCATCCGGGTGATCACGTTGGTCGCGATGCCGTTGACCGTGCCGCGCCAGCCGGCGTGGGCCGCGCCGATGATCCGTGCGACCGGATCGGCGAACAGGATCGGCACGCAGTCCGCCGCGAAGGCGCCGAGCGCCGGACCCGGGCGATCGCAGACGAGGCCGTCGAATTCGGCATCGGCCTCGAGTGGTTCGCCGACGGCCCAGACGGCGGTGCCGTGGACGTGGCGGGTTGCCTGGAGCGCGCTCGGCTCGTACCCTGCGTGAATCGCGAGCAACCGACGATTCTCCTCGACGTTATCGAGGGTATCGCCCCAGCGCCTGCCAAGATTCAGAGATGTGCGTGCACCGGTCGAGACACCGCCGCCACGTTCCGGGAATCCATGCACGAAGCCTTCGGTCGGCAGAACCGGCGATGTGTACAGGCGGATCGCCATGGCCGAGCTATTAGCACGGCATTGACGTGATATCGTCACCCCATGATTCCGTACGACGATCTGGTCGCCGCGCTGCAGACCTGGCGTGCGCGCCAGGGCTTGCCGGTGGCCGCGCCTGCGTCTGGCTCCGGCCCACGCACTGCGCCGCCTGCGGCTCCTGCTCCGCGCACGAATCCGCCGGCGGCTCCGCCGGCACCCGCTTCGATGGCTGTTCGCCAACCGGCACCGCTCGCCGATGTCGAGACGCACGACGACGCTCACGAAGAGCTCCACGCAGAGCCGCTGGAAGAAGAGCACGTCATCGAGGAAGGCCAGTACGAAAACGAAGGCAACGACTTCGCGATGTCGTTCGCCGCCGATGGTCACAACGGTCACGCGACCGGCGTCAACGGTGACGATGGTAGCGAGACCCTGATCGGTCACGACCCGAGCGCCGAGCCCGAGCGCCCGTCGGACCTCACCGATCCCGGCGCCGCGCAGCGCAACGGCCGCGACGACTGGTGAGTGGGCAAAGGGCGCCAGCCGAGCTGCTCGACATCGAGCTGCTCGCGCGCCAACCCAGCGGGGCCGCGCTCGCGCGGGTGACCGCCGCGCCCGAAGGTGCGTTGATCGCGGTGGGAGCGCACGTGCTAATCGGCCCGACCGATCCCTGTGGTGAGTGCGAGATCTGTCGCCGCGGTGGCCCCACGGTGTGCGTGAACGCGGTCGTGCGCGATTTGAATGGTTCGCTCGCGCGCGTGTCGAGTCGCTGGGTCGTGGCGCTCTGTGATGGCTTCGAGGCTCTCACGCAGCTCGGCGCGTCCGCGGCTGCGATTCCCGGCGATCTCGCGATCGCGTACACCCTCTACGCGCGCACCGGCCTGGGCCCACGCGATCCCGTCGTCGTCACCGGCGCGACCGCGATCACGCGGTTCGTCGTGGCGATCCTTCGCGCCAAGGGTCTCACCCCCGTGGTTCTTACCACCCATCCCGAGCTCGTCGCAGCGGGCGCGATCACCGTCGCGGGACCGGGCGAGGTCACCGCCGCGATCACGAGCCTCGGGCTCGGTGCGCGCCCGGTGCGCGTGATCGCGACGGATGTCGCCTCGCTCGAGGTCGCGGCCGAGCTCGCCGGGCCGCGCGCCACCCTCACCGTGCTCGCACCGGCGACTTCGCTACCGGGCTCTCTCATCGCGCGCGAAGTCACGATCATCGGCGTCGCCGGTGCGCACCCCGATCTCGTCACCGAGGTCGCGGCGATGTGCGCGAAAGGCGAGCTCGATCTCGCCGCAGGCACGACGACGGATCCGGGTGATCTTACGCGCGCGCTGGTTACTTCGCTGCCAGCACGATGATCAGGATCACGGCGACTGCGATGACGATCCCGATGATGATCTTCGAGCGGCCGCCCTTCATCTCACCGATGAGCGCGTCCTCCGAGACCTTGTTCGTGCTTTGACCCGCGCCGTCAGGGCGCAGCGCCTGCATCATCTGCGTCGCGCCGGTGCGCAGCGAGTATTTATCCTTGTCGCCGCGCGTGATCGAGCCGTCGTCCTTGTAACGCTCGTCCATCGGCAACGAGTCGGCTTTGTCTTTGTCGACATCTTTGCCCGTGCGAGCTCGCTCATCCGCAGCGTCGACCGCTGCCTTGGTATCGAGGTCGCCCTTCTTGAACCACATCGTCTCGCGGAACTTGCCCTTCTGCTGGCCGGGCTCGGGCGCGCGCTGCTTGCCTGCGGGCTGCGCCGCCACTTGCGGTGCAGCGATCTGCGGAGCTGCTACGACCGGCGCGTGGATCACCGCGGCGACCTGCGGCGCGGCGACCACCGGTGCCTGGATCACCGGTGCCACGGCAGCCTGCTGTTGCGCCCATGGCGAGGCGGCCGGTGGTGCTTGCGCTGGCGCGGACTCCAATGTGGTCTGCGCGTGCACCCGCACTGGCGACGGAGCAGTCATCGACGGACCCTGCCCTGGCGCGGTCACCTGCACGTTCGACGGGGCAGCGTGCGGGGCTTGTACGGCCGCAGCCTGCATCGGCGGTGCTTGCATTGGTCGCGCGGGTTGGACCACGGGCGCCGGCGCGGGTTGCACGCCGCTCGACACGCCGCTCGACACGCCGATCATTGTCGACGCCATGTTGTTCGAGTTGTTCGGCTGGGAGCCGGCGCGCGGCTGCGCAACGACCGGTGCGACGACCGGTGCGACGACCGACGCGACGACCGACGGGACTCCGGTGCCCACGGTCGGCGCGGACGAGATCACGCTTGACTTGGTACGGACGCCCATCAGCGTCGAGACAAGCTCAGCCTTTGGACGCTGGACGCGCGGCTTGAGCTCGATCACTTCGCCGTGCCCGACGCGCGTGACCTGGTCGACGAACTGCCGCACGGTCAAGAACCGCTTGGTCGGGCTGCGATCGAGGGCGCGGAGGATCAGCGCTTCGATCGGTGAGCCGGCGCCGATCTCGGAGACCAGCTGCGACGGCGGCTTGATCGTGCCGCTCTGGTGCTGGCGATGGACTTCATCTGCCGAGCCCGAGAACACGGTCTGGCCGGTGAGCACGAAGTAGTAGAGCGCGCCGAGCGAGTAGAGGTTCGAGCGCTGATCGACGGGACGACCATCGACCTGCTCCGGCGCGACGAACTCGGCGACACCTGGAATTTTTTCAGTGGGGACCGGCAGCGAGAAGTTGATGAGCTTTAGGTCCTGACCGGCGAACAGCACGTTCTTCGGCGCGAGATCGCGGTGCACCACGCCGACCTGAGCGGCCTCGATCAGGGCCTCGCCGACGACCTCGATGAGATCGGCGGCTTGCTCCGGAGAGACCGGGCCACGTGCGAGGATCGCTTCCTCGAGCGTGTGAGCACCTTCGAGCAGCTCCATCGCCATCCAGGTCTCTTCGCCGCGCGTACCCGAGGCAATCACGCGCGCGACGCCTGCGCTCTGAACGCGCTCTAGCTGACGAAGCTCGCGCGCGAGCCGTTGAGCAACGCCCGGTGGCGAGACGACGGCCGGGGCGACCAGCTTGACGACCACGGGCTGGTTCGTTGTCTTGTCAGTCGCCCGGAGGACAGAACCGGTGCGACTACCGCCGAGCCGCTGGCCCAACTCGAAGCGCGCCAGCAAGCTGTCCGTGCCGGACGGCTGAGCCTCGAGCGGAGCTAATCTGGCCGCGTCGACGGGGCAGAAGTTGGCGTCATCGCTGAATTGTTTCTGGCACTTCGGGCAAAGCTTCATCGTCGGAATCCCTCAGCGGAGCCCGCTGGCAAGCGAAATGCAACGTAGCACACGATTGACACGTCGGGTTACTGGGGGCTAGAAACTGGCCCGTCATGGCCTCGAACACCAAAGCAACGACCGTCAAGCGGAAGAACAAGCACGAGAAGGCCGGCCGCCGCCGTAAGAACAAGCTGGCGCGCAAGTCGACCGCGAGCGCGGTCGAGCTGTTCGCCGGCATGGGCGCGCCCGGCACGGCGACACCCAAAGCCAAGTAACACCTCCACTATCGGATTCTCAAGTCGCTTCTGCAGCGACGCGGTCGACGGAGTACACGCCTTTGATTCGCGACAGCGCGCGATTCACCTGCTTGAGCTGATCGAGATCACGCACGAGCGCGTGAAACGTGTTCACCGCGCGTCCATCGTCGGTCGCACGACAGTGCGCCTGACTGATGTTGACCCCTTGATCGGTGAAGCATTGCGAGATGTGCGCGAGAAGGCCTGGCTTGTTCGTGCACAACACCTGGATCGCGACCTCGTGTTGCGCCTTGCTCGCGCCGTCCCACTCGACCTCGACGCGACGATCGGGATCGAGATCGAGCCCCTTGTCGCAATCGCGCCGATGCACGGTGACACCGCGACCGCGCGTGATGAAGCCCGTGATGGGATCGCCTGGTAACGGCGAGCAACACTTCGCGAACCGCACGAGGACATCTTCTTCGCCGGCGACCTTGATCCCTTGCGACTGCGTACGCCGCGTCGTGACCTTCCGGATCAGCGACTTGAACACGCCCTCTGGCTTCGCCGCGGGCTCGTCGCCCTTCTTCACGATGCCCGGCAGTGCATCGATCACTTGCTGCGGCGTGATCTTGCCGTAGCCGACCTGAACGATCAGCTCGTCGACGTTCTGGCACTTGAGCGCCTTCGCGGCGACGCCGAGGCCCTTCTCCGCGCGCGCCATCGACATGTCGTGCTTGCGCAGCGCTTTCTCGACGAGATCGTTGCCGAGCGCGACGGCCTTGTCGCGCTGCTCCTGGCGAAGCAGCCAGCGGATCTTCGTGCGCGCGCGCGCGGTCTTGACCAGCTTGAGCCAATCCTTGTTCGGCTTCTGGTTCGGGTTCGTGATGATCTCGATCGTGTCGCCGTTGCGCAGCTGATAGCGGAGCGGCACGATCATGCCGTTGACGCGCGCGCCCGAGCAGTGATCACCGACCGAGCTGTGCACCGCGTACGCGAAGTCGATGGGCACGCTGCCCTTCGGCAAGGCCTTCACGTCCCCGCCCGGCGTGAACACGTAGACCTCGTCGCCGAACAGATCGATCTTCACCGACTCGAGGAACTCGGTCGGATCGCGGAGCTCCTTGTGGCTCTCCATCAACTGGCGTAGCCATGCGAACTTCTTGTCGTCCTCGGGGCGCACGCCTTCGCGACCGCCATCCACGCCCGCTTCCTTGTACTTCCAGTGCGCCGCGACACCGCTCTCGGCAACGAGGTTCATGTCGTTCGTGCGGATCTGGACCTCGATTCGCTCGCCGCGCGGACCGATCACGGCGGTGTGCAGTGACTGATAGAGGTTCGGTTTGGGCAGCGCGATGTAGTCCTTGAACCGGCCGGGAATCGGCGTCCACGTCGAGTGCGCGACGCCGAGCGCCTGATAGCAGTGCATCTGGTTGTCGGTGACGACGCGAAAACCGATCGCATCGTGGATCTCGTCGAACGGGCGCTGCGTGCGCTTCATCTTCGAATAGATCGACCACAAGTGCTTCGCGCGGCCCGTGACCTCGCTCGGCACGCCGTTATCGCCCATCACTTTCTCGATGAGCTTCTCCACGTGATGGATATACTCGAGCCGCTCCGCGCGAGTCTTCGCGATCTCCGCTGCGAGCTGATCGTACTCGCCGGGATAGAGATACTTGAACGACAGATCCTCGAGCTCGATCTTCACCCACTGGATACCGAGGCGGTTCGCGAGCGGCGCGTAGATCTGCATCGTCTCGGCGGCGATGCGCTCCTGCTTCTCGGGCGGCAGGTGATTGAGCGACCGCATGTTGTCGAGGCGATCGCACAACTTCACCAGGATGACGCGGATATCGCGCGCCATCGCGAGCAACATCTTCCTGAAGTTCTCGGCCTGCTGCTCTTCGCGCGTCGAGTACGGTAGCTTGCCGAGCTTCGTCACGCCGTCGACGAGGTACGCGATCTCTTTGCCGAACGTCTCGCTCAGCTGCTCGACGGTCGCAGACGTGTCCTCCACGCAATCGTGAAGCAGGCCGGCACAGATCGACGAGACATCGAGCTTGAGCTCGGCGATGATCCGCGCGACCGAAATCGGATGGGTGACGTACGGATCACCGGATTTACGGGTCTGACCTGCGTGTGCCTGCGAGGCAAACTCGTACGCGCGACGGACGAGTGCCAGGTCGGCATTGGGATCGTAACCCGCGACTTCTGAAACGATCTGGTCGAGTTGATGCGACACGGCGCGTTCGCAACTCAGCGTACCACGCACCCGCACCGCGCAACGTGCCCTACTAGCCGAACTCAGGCCAGTAACGAGCGAGCGTGCGCGATCGCGGCAGTCAAATCGCTGACCTTCGCGGCGAGCTCGGTGAGCGGGTGGGAGATGTCGGCGCGGTCGACCGAGCCATACCGGCGCGTCAGGTAGGTCGCCCGCAGCGCGGCGTACGCGTGCTCGAGCTCGTCATTGACGATCAGGTGCTGGTACTCGGGATAATGACCGAGCTCGTCTTTCGCCTTGCGAATGCGACGCTCGATGACCTCGGCAGAATCCGTGGCGCGCGAGCGCAGCCGGGCCTCAAGCGTCGTCATGTCAGGTGGCAGGATGAAGATCTTCAGCGAATCCTGGGGCCAGCGCTTCGAAAGCTCCTGGGCGCCCTGCCAGTCGACATCGAAGATGATGTCGTGGCCGGCATCGAGCGCATGGTCGATCTGGTCCTGCGCCGAGCCGTAGCGGTTGCCGAATACGTTCGCGTATTCCGCGAACTCGTGGGCTTGGACCATGGCCTGGAACTTCTCGGGCGTGACGAAGTAGTAGTCACGGCCGTTGAGCTCGCCAGGGCGCATCGCGCGCGTCGTATACGACACCGAAAACTCGAGCTGTGGGCGAAATTCGGTGATCAACCGGCGCGTCAGGGTGGTCTTGCCGGCCCCGGAAGGCGACGACACGATCACGAGGACTCCACGGTCACTCACCCGCTTCATGTAACATGATTTGCGGGGGATTCGACCGGTGTACCGCATAGCGATCGTGATCGGATTTGTCGGATGCGACGTCGCCTTTCACGTCGACCGCGTCGATCCCGACGCGCCGCGGTTGACCTGCGGGGCCGGCGCGCCGTTCTCCCGGATTCTCCGTCGCGCTGGAAAGTAGCTACTCGACGTTCTGAACCTGCTCGCGCAGCTTCTCGAGCACCGACTTGGCGTCGACGATCGTCGAGATGATCTCCGTACGTTGCGCCTTGGAGCCGATCGTATTGAGCTCGCGTCCGAGCTCTTGGACCAAGAAGTCGAGCTTGCGTCCCGCCGCGGCTGGGCCGGCGATGATCGCGCGCGCCTGTTCGAGGTGCGAGGCAAGGCGCACGAGCTCCTCGGTGATGTCCGCGCGCTCCGCGAGCAGCGCGACTTCTTGCGCGAGCCGGGACGGATCGATTGTCGTGTCGCCGACGAGCCGCGCGAGCCGTTCGAGCAACTTCTTGTGGAGTTGTTCGGTGACGCCCGCAGCGTGGGTCTCGATCGAGGCACGCAGCCGCGCGAGCTCGTCGACCCGCGCGACCAGCTCGCGCTCGAGCGCACGGCCTTCCGTCGCGCGCATCTCCTGCAGCTGGGCGAGCGCTTGCTCGAGCGCTCCGAGGACCACCGCATCGAGCACGTCGGCCTCGGTCTCCTCGTCGCCGGCGATCACCACACCGGGTTGCGCGAGGACGAGGGCGAGATCCGGCGGCGGCAGCCCGAGCGTGGTCGACAGGTGACGCAGCGTCGAATGTGCGTGGTGTGCTGCGGCTTCATCGATGCGCAGCGCCGAGGCATGCGTTACGGGCCGCACGACGTGGACGGACGCCGCGATGCTGCCGCGCTCGATCGCGGCGCGGATCTTTGCACCGACCTGCTCCTCCAGCGCGGGCCCGAGCGTGGCGCGCAGCTTGAGATCGAGGAAGCGGTGGTTGACGCTGCGAAGGTCGACCGTCGCGCGGATGGCGCCGAGCTCTGCAACCCCGCGTCCGAACCCGGTCATGCTGCGCACGCGCCATCAATAACACGTAGAGTGTGGACGTGCGGTGCCTCGCGCTTGCAGCGGCTGTAGCGGCATGTGGTTCGCCGCCCGCTCCGAGTAGCAGCCACGCGATCCGCTTTCTCCACACGTTCAACCCGCGCGAGACCGAGTTGTTCAACACGACGATCGCGGAGCGCGGCCTTGTCGTCGATGCGTCGCTCGTGCCGTTCGCGCGCGGTCACCAGGTGATCACGGAGTTGCTGCGTGGCGGCAAAGACTGCCCCGACCTGATCCGGATCGACGCGACGTGGTTGCCCGGCCTCGTCGCCGCGCACCTGTTGCGATCGCCGCCCGAGAATCTCGCGAATGCCGGGTGGTCGCCGATCGCGAAGGAGCTCTCGCTCGCCGAAGGCGCGCTATGGGCAGTGCCGCAATCGATCGACGGGCTCGTCGTCGTGCGCTTGAATGGCACGCCACCGGTGGGGCCGAGCGTGGCCGAGCTCACCGGAGCCGCGGCGCGCGCACAGCTCGGCGGCCTCGCGCACCCGCTCGGCGTGCGGGTCGACGGGTACTGGATGGTGCCGTGGTTGCGCGCCGAAGGCGTCGAGCTCGAGCCCACGCAGGTCGAGAGCGACGGCGCGGTCCGCGCATTGCGCGAGTTCAGTAGCTTGTTCGGGTCACTCGCCGCGACGCCCCCGAGCGCGGGCGGCGAAGCACCCGACGAGCTGCGCCGCTGGAATGCGCACGAGCTCGCGTACTGGGTCACCGGCCCGTGGCAGCTCGCGGATCTTCGCGATCGCGATCAGATCGAAGTCTCGGAGCTCGCGCACGCCCCACGCGGTGGTCAGCTGTTGGTCGTGCCAGATTGCGCGCCGCAGCCTGCCGCGGGGTGGCGGCTCGCGCAAGAGCTCACGTCCGAGCCCGTGTCGCTGATCTTTAGCGATGCGTTCGCGACGATTCCCACGCTCGAGGCTGCCCAAGGTCACGCGACCACGCTCGTACAACACACGCTCGCCGCGCTCGCGCATGCGAAGCGCCTTCCGCACACCGTGGTCACGCCCCTGTTGTTCGACGATCTCAACCCGGCCGTCGCGGCGGTGATCGCGGGGGACGCGACACCGGAAGAAGCGATCGCGGGGGTACGCCGCGGATGGCGTCGCCTGGAGGCGACGAAGTGAAAACGAAGAAATCGTCACTGCGCTGGAGCGTACTGATCGTCCTGTCACTCGCTGCCGTGGTGCCGACCGTCGTCGTCGGTTCGCTCGCGATCTCGCGTGCGCGTCACGATGTCGAAGATGAGGTCCAGCGCGGCGCGCTCGCGCATATCCGCGCGCTCGGGGCGGCGCTCGATGGCACGTTGCAAGATGCGCGACGGACCGTCGATTTTGCGGCGTCGCAGTGGGCCGATGCCTCCGGTGACCGACGCAGCACGCAACTGCTCGCGCGCCGCCTGCGGCGCGACCTCACGATCGTCAAGACCCTCTCGATCCTGTCGCCCGAAGGTGCGCTCGTGTCTGGCGATCCGATTCCCGGGGGCTTCGACATCGGCTCGCACAGCTTCGGCGGGTACATCGGCGATGCGGTGTTCGAGAAGGGGCACCCCGAGATCCACATGGTGGTGCAGGCGCGCGGTCGCACCGGCGAGCTGATGGGCGTGTTCGTCGCGACGCTCGATCTCGCGTTCGTGCACGACGTGATCGCGGCCGCGCGGCTCGGGCCCGGCGCTCAAGTGATCGTTTTCGATGGCCGAGGCGTGCCGGTAGCGACGAGCGATCCGACCGGCATCTCGGCGACGGCGCTCTCCGGTGATCCGGTCGTCGATCGCGCGCTGTCGTCGACAGTCGAAGGCACGCTCTCGCAAAACGGCTGGGTCAGCGCATACCGCAACCTGTCGAGCTATCAATCCCTGCGCGGCGTGCGCTGGGCGATCATCCATCGCCAGCCCGAGGCCAAGGCCTACGCGCTGGCTCGCCGGACGACCCGCGATACGCTCACGATCGGTATCATCGCACTCGCGATCGCCCTGGCGCTCGGTGCGTACTTCGCACGTCGCCTCACCCGCCCGCTCGCCGACCTCGCGCGTCGTGCCGACCTGATCGCCGCTGGCATGACGCCCGACGAACCGCCGGTCAAAGGCCCCGGTGAGATCGGCACACTCGCGCGATCGGTCGACGAGATGGCCAAACGGATCGCTGAGCGCGCCGAGCTCACCTCCGCGCTCGCGCGCGGTGATCGGCTCGCGTCGGTCGGCGTGATGTCTGCGCAAGTCGCGCACGAGATCAACAACCCGCTCACCACCGTGCTCGGCTACGCGAAGCTGATGCTCGAAGATAAGCCCGCCGATCATCCGGATCGCGGCGCGCTCGAGCTCATCGCGGACGAAGCCGAGCGGATGAAGAAGATCATCGGCACGCTGCTCGAATACTCGCGTGCGCCGCGGTTGAGCGAGCCAGCCTTCGGATCGGGTGCGAGCGCGGGGACCTCGCGACCGAGTGTGGTGATCGAGCATGTCGGCCGGCTCGTCCTGCCGCAGCTCAAGAAGGTCCGAGCCGCGTTTCAGACCGAGGTCACGACCGAGGTGCTGATCTCGATCGAGGCGAGCCAGCTCCAGCAAGTCCTGGTCAACCTGGTCCAGAACGCCGCGCAGGCGTTCACGCATGGCGGCACGATCAAGGTGACCGCGAAGGCGATGCCCGGTGGTATCGCGACGCTCATCACGGTCTCCGACGACGGTCCGGGGATTCCCGTCGAGGCCCGCGTGAAGGTGTTCGACCCGTTCTACACGACCAAGGCCCCCGGCACGGGCACCGGCCTCGGCCTGGCCGTGTGCAAGCACTTGGTGGCCACGGCTGGCGGCTCGATCGAGCTGGTGGACGGTCCGAACGGTCGTGGTGTCGAGTTCAGGGTCGTGATACCCAACATAGCGTGAGCAGCATTCTGGTCGTCGACGACGAGCGTGGCATCCGGAGCCTGTGCTCGGAAGTGCTGACCCGAGCCGGGCATCAGGTCGACGCCGTCGACTCGGCGGCCGGCGCGATCGCGGCGACGTCGCGCAAGAAGTTCGATCTCATCCTCTGCGACATCAACCTGCCCGACCAGGATGGCGTGTCGCTCTTGCCGAAGCTCTTGGTCGGCGATCCGGTCCCGGCAGTGTTGCTGATCACCGCGTACCCGTCGATCGATACCGCCGTTCGCGGGATGAAGCTCGGTGCACGCGACTACATCGGCAAGCCGTTCTCCCCCGACGAGCTGCGCTTGTGCGTCAACCGCGCGCTCGCCGAAGACGAGCTACGCCACACCCATAACGCGCTCACGAAGCGCCTCGCGTACGGCTCGATGGTCGGCGATTCGCCGGCGATGCGACAGCTCCGCGAGACGATCGACAAGGTCGCGCACTCCGATGCAACCGTGCTCGTCACCGGCGAGAGCGGCACGGGCAAGGAGCTCGTCGCGCGCGCCCTGCACTTCGCGGGTCGCCGCGCGGCGCAGGCGTTCGTGCCGGTCAACTGCGGTGCGCTCGTCGGAACGCTGCTCGACAGCGAGCTCTTCGGTCACGTGCGCGGCGCGTTCACGGGGGCCGACACCTCGAAGCGCGGGCTGTTCGTCGCGGCCGATAGCGGAACGCTGTTCCTCGACGAGATCGGCGAGCTGCCGCTCGAGCTGCAACCGAAGCTGTTGCGTGCGCTGCAGGACGGCGAAGTAAAACCCGTCGGTGGTAACGCGGCGATCCGCGTCGACGCGCGCGTGATCGCGGCAACGAACCGGACGCTGCAGAATCAGATCGCGGCGGGCGCGTTCCGCGAAGATCTTTACTATCGGCTGGCCGTGATCACGATCGAAGTGCCGCCGTTACGCGATCGTCCTGGCGATATCGGTCTACTCGCGCGCTACTTCGCCGAGCAAGCCGCGCTGCGCGCCGAGCGCGGGCGGGTGGTGCTCTCCGATGCCGCGCTTGCCCACCTCGCGACTCAGCGCTGGCCCGGCAACGTGCGCGAGCTCGAGAACACCATCGAGCGCGCCGTGATCCTCGCGGCGGGCGACATCCTCGAAGTCGCCGATGTCGCGGGGCCGCGCGCACCCGCTGCAGGTGCCGCGTTCGCGACGTTTGTTGGCGACCACGTCCCGACCTTGGACGAGCTCGAGCGCGCGCACATCTTGAAGGTGCTCGAGCTCTGCGAGAATCAAAAGACGAAGGCCGCGCAGATGCTCGGCATCAACCGCACGACGCTGTGGAAGAAGCTGCGCCAGTACGGTCTCGACGCGGATTGAAGCCGGGCACGGTTTAGTGGCAACGAGGCGCCGAGATTACGGGGTAGCCGAGCCCGCCGCCGCCGAGCCCGCCATCTCGCCGGCCGAGCCGACCGGAGCCGCTGCCGAGCCCGCCATGTCGCCGGCCGGGGGCGCGCCGCCGCCCGCTGCCTTCATCATGTCGGCCATGAGCGGCTTCATCGCCTCTTCCATGTCCTTGTCGAGCTTGTCCTGCTGATCCTTCGGGATCGCCTTGCTGCACTTCTGCATGTCGTCGCCGGTCTTGCCCGCCGCGAGGCACTTGAGGACGTCGGCCGACCACTTGTCTTCGGTGCAGTGCTTGACCATCACGCCCTTGATGGACGTCCCGAATGCCGCGAGCTTGTCGTCGGGCACGCCGGCCATCTCCTTCTTCATGTCCGGCATCGAGCGGTCGATGGCGGCCGGGACGACGGACGCGCACTCGCTCGCGCCTCCGCCCTTCTTACAGGCCGCGAAGGAAAGAGCAGCGAGGAGGACGATCGAAACGTTTTTCATTCCGCGGACCATATCGAAAACCGCCTTCCCGGGGGGCCACACGGCACCTAAAACGCTGCCGGCAGATCGACGGTGATCCGCTCGCCCGAGTGAGGGTGAGCGAACGCGAGGTGCTCGGCGTGAAGCAACATGCGCGGTGCCGGCGTGCCGTACAGCCGATCGCCGACGATCGGGCTCGCGAGCCCATCGGGATGAACGCAATGAACTCGCAACTGGTGCGTGCGGCCGGTGTGAGGCACGAGCTCGACGCGCGTGGTCCGCGCATCGCGCACGAGCACGCGCCACGTCGTGAGTGCCGACTTGCCGTGGACGGCATCTACGATCTGGCGCGGGCGATCTTCGAGATCGACGCGCAGCGCGAGCTCGATGGATCCATGGTCACCGGTGACCACACCATCGACGACGGCGACATAGCGCTTCGTGATCTCGCGGCGCGCGAACATGCGCTGGAGGATCACGTACGTCGCTTCGTCCTTCGCGACGAGCATCAAGCCCGAGACGTCGAGGTCGAGGCGATGGACCACGTGCGCTGCGCCGTAACGTGCCGCGAGCCGCGTCGCGACCGAGTCGGTGAGCAGGCCGCTACGTCCTGGCACCGAGAGCAGCCCGATCGGCTTGGCCACGACGACGAGCCAGCGATCCTCGAACACCGTGCGCGGTTCGTCGCTCGCGATCAGAGTCGCGTCGCCAAAGATCGGTGCGGGCTCGGCGGCGAGACCCTCGAGCACGTGCGCGAGGATCGACGCGCACTTGCCGCGACACGCCGGGTAACATGTGTTCGCACGGCGATCGCCCGCGACCGGCGTTGGCCCGAGCCAGACCTCGGCGAGTGCGATCGGGACGAGCCCCTCGCGATACGCGTGCGCGAGCAGCTTGGGCGCGGCGCAATCGCCCGCTCCACCTGGTGGTGAATCGGGTGCGAAGATGGCGCGCAGCGAGCGCACCTCGCCGCGTGCGTTCGCGAATCGATACGTGTCCTGGATCGCTACGAGCAGCTCGCGGGAGCGAGCCGCGCGACGTTCTCCGAGCGCCGCGCTGCGGGCGGCGAGCTCGCTCGCACGGGCTGCGAGCGGCGCGAGCACCGTGGCATGCGCGGCCTTCTGGTGGCGTCGCTCGGCCGAGTCCCCACGGCTCTCGTGATCCAGCCCGCTCGCACTCGCACCGGCAGTACGCGCCGCGGTGCGGGCGACCTTGCGCTCGGCATGGCGCGCATCGAGGGCGGCGAGCTCCGCGACCTGCGCCATGACGAGCGCGCCGAGCGCGGCGTGTGCCACATCCGCATCGACCTCGCGCTGGTGGGCAGCGAGTACGCCGAGCTCAGCTTCACCGGCGGGCCAGAACGCTTCTCGCGCGGCGTGGTCGAACACCGGGCCGCAAAACCCGGCGTGGTGCCAGCTACCGGCGAGCATGCCGCTGAACGCGCGGAGATAGCCGAGGCGACCTTCGCGATCGCGCACGACGAGCACGCCGAACATCTTGCCCTCCGCGAGCGGCTCGAGCTCGAGCTCCGCGATCGCGCGCATCGCGATCGGATGGGGGGGGACCGCGAACGGACTCGGGAACACCGCCGGAATGGCGCCGGCATCGGGCGGCTGCGGCTCGAAGTAAATGATCACGGCAATGCGAGCGCGGCCTTCGCCGCGATCAGGTCGGGAGGTAGCGGCGCTTCGAACCGTTGGCGCTCGCCGGTCACGGGATGATCGAACGCGAGCGCCGCAGCGTGCAGCGCCTGGCGATCGAGCACGCGCGCGACCTCGGCGAGCCGCTCGTCGCGCGGCTTGTGGCCATAGACCGGATCGCCGACGAGCGCCCAGCCGTGATCGCTCGAGTGCACGCGGATCTGATGGGTGCGCCCGGTCTCGAGTACGAACTTCACGAGCGCCGCATCGTGCAGCGGCTCGATGGTCTCCCAGTGCGTGACCGCCGTCTTGCCGGTCGCGACTTTCGACGAAAATTTCTTGCGGTTCGTCGCGTGGCGACCGTACATCGTGCGCAATGCGCCGCGCTTCTGCGGAGGTGCGGGCGAGGTGATCGCGAGGTAGCTGCGCTCGATGCCACCTTTGTCGCCGCGCGACTTCGCCGCGAACGCCTCGGTCAGATGTGCGTGCGCGCGATCGGTCTTGGTCACGACCATCACCCCGCTCGTGTCCTTGTCGAGCCGATGTACGATGCCGGGTCGCATCACGCCGCCGATGCCCGAGAGATCCTTGCAGTGAAACATCAGCGCGTTGACGAGCGTCCCCGTCGCGTGACCGACCGCGGGATGGACGACGAGCCCGGCCGGCTTGTCGATCACGATCAACTCCGCATCCTCGTACAGCACGACGAGAGGGATGTTCTCCGGCAGCACCTCGAGGGCAACGGGCGGCGGCACGGTGACGTCGATGACATCGCCGAACCGAACTTTTTGCCCGGTCTTCGTGACGATGCTGCCGTTGAGCTGCACGCGCTGGTCTTCGATCAGCCGCTGGACCTGGGCGCGCGAGGTTTCCGCGAGCACCGCCGTGATTGCCGCATCGAGACGGCTCGCCGTGACGACCTCGATCCGATGAAGCGTTGAAGGCTCGGCTTCCTCTTCGAGATCGCCGGGTCCGATCACCAGATCTTCGATTTGACGTGGCCCTTCGACTTCACGAGTACGTCGACGATCGCGCGCTCGTAGATGTGCTGGCCGAAGATGTCCTCGGTGACGCGGCTCTTGAACAGCTCGCGACCTTCCGTGATCTCGTCCGCCATCACCTCGAAGAGGTTGTCTTTGGCGATGCCCTCGAGAATTTTCGGCTCGTGATACAGGGTTAGGTCCGAGGCGATCGCACGAGCAAGCTGCCGCGCGCGCTTGGGATTGTCGATCAGAGTCGCCATGCCGCGATCGTAGTGGTGCAGCCCGAAGCGATCAAGGCTTGGCGGCCTCGTCGTCGTCACGAGTTGCACGCTCCCGAGGCGCATCGGCGGCCTGTAGGCGCGCGGCTCGGTAACGATCCAGGTAGGTCTGCTTGACTCGCTCGGGATCGAGGCCCAGTGCCCGCGCGTACTCGGCGAGGAAGCCTCGGACGTACACGTGGGCGGGCAGCTTCGCGAAGACCTCGCCTTCGAGCGCCTGGAGGTAAGCCATGCCGATCTTCGAACGCTCGGCGATCTCGCGCAGCTCGACCCCGACCGCCTCGCGGATCTGGCGGAGCAGCGGGCCACTGAACTCGGTGCGCGGTCCGATATCGGGCATCGGCGGGCGAGCCGCGAGCGTCGCGGGATCCTCGCTCTTGACGACCGAGCGCGGGGTCGGCGCCGTCGCGTCGTGAACCGGCGCCGAGACCGGCATCGGCACACCGTCGGGAAACAGCTCGTTGTCGTAGTCCTTGCGCTTCGCCGCGTCCATCAGCGTGGTGTAAGCGAGGTCGAGCCGGCGATGCACGGCTTCGAGGCTCGCGGGATCGTAGAGCCCCGAGACCGCGATCGATTCGGCACCGTAGACATCGCGGATCCGGCGGTTCGCGCGGCGAATATCTTCGAAGCTCGCGGTCGGCGGCACCTCGAGCAGGTCGTAGTGTGAATCGCTCGGCAACACGTCGCCGTGATCGGGCGAACGCACCGCGAGCAGGCCACGCGCGACGCGCTCGAAGCACTTCGCGATCCGGGTCTCCGGGTGCTCGATCAGGAGTGGCCGGCGGCGCCGCGTCGAGGACCACACCGCCTCGTCGTACTCGAGATGACCGAGGTAGCGAATCGGTGTGCCGAGCCGGCGGCGGGCGGCCGAAGCGACCGCACGGCCGAGCTCCATGTCAGACTTCGAACGCGCCGAGTTGATGATCAAGTGCGGCGAGAAGCCGAGGATCGCTTCGCGCAGCCGCTCGACGTCGGTATCCGGTGTGGCGACCGCGGAGAGATAGACATCGAGCGCGCTCGGTGCCCCGCCTTCGTGTGGTCCGGCCGCGACCTTGGCCGCGAGCGCGCCGAGGCCGCGCCGCTCGAGCGCCTTGAGAAACGCGGCGCGCACGAACCGATGCATCAGCTCGATCGAGGTCGGATCCGGGACCGCGACGATCAGGCCAATGTCCGCTTCGAGAAACAGATCGAGGGTGGCCGAGCCGAGCCCGGGGCCGAGATCGACGACGACCCAATCGGCGGGAAGCGTGTGGAGCTGGCCCGCGACCAATGCGACCTGCTCGCTCGTGACGTTCGCGACGCTCGGCGGATCGAAAATGCCGCCGATCAACCGCACGTTCGGCACGTGGGTCGCGACCGCCAGGTCGGCGAGTGGCACCGGCGCGGCATCTCCACTCGCGAACGCCTCGGACAGGCTGCGGGTCGGGCGCGGCACGCCTGCGAAGATGTGGAGGTTCGGCGTGCCGAATGCGGCGTCAACCAGGATCACGCGCTTGCCGAGCGTCGCGAGGAAGATGCCGACATTGGCCGAGACGAGGCTCTTGCCGACACCACCCTTGCCACCTGCGATGGCGACAACCCTTGGAGTCACGCTCGCGACATAACACAGGACTGCACCGCCGCGATCAGCTGGAACAGCTCTTCGTCGGCGACGGTCCGCAGGTCGAGCCAGACCTTGCCGTCGGCGACGCGACCGATGACGTGGGCCGCGCGCAGCAGCGGTTCGAATTCGCTCGGCAACCGGACCGCGAACGAGGGTAGCTCTGCGGTCGGCATCGCGCCGCCACCGATCGTCGAGACGCACGGTGCGACATCGAGCCCTTCGATCGCCATGCCGTGAGTGTGCTCGCCTTCGAGGACCACGCAGATCGATTGAACGACGGCGTCGGCGGCGGCCTTCAGTTGCGTCTGCGACTTCGAGATCATCCGGATCACGGGCAGCTCGTCGCTGCGGCCGTCGCGATACATCGTGAGCGTCGCGGAGAGTGCGGCGAGCGTCAGCTTGTCGGGTCGCAGCGCGCGCATCAGCGGGTGCGAGCGGGTGCGCTCGATCGCGGCCGCGGTACCGACACAGATGCCGGCTTGCGGGCCGCCGAGCAGCTTGTCGCCCGAGAATGTCACGAGGTCGGCGCCGCTCGCGACCGCCTCCTTCACCGTGATCTCCTCGGGCAAGCCCCATTCGCGTTGTTGATCGCGCTCGATCAACATGCCCGAGCCAAGGTCGATCATCGTGGCGATCCCGCGCGCGCGCCCGAGTGCGACGAGGTCGGCCAGCAAGACCTCCGCCGTGAACCCGACCATCGCGAAGTTCGATCGATGGACCTTGAGCAAGAGTCCGGTGGCCGGACGAATCGCTTGTTCGTAATCTCGCGTGTAGGTCTTGTTCGTGGTGCCGACCTCGACCATCACGCCGCGTGATAGCGCGAGGATGTCGGGCAAGCGGAACGAGCCCCCGATCTCGATCAGCTCCCCGCGCGAGACCACGATCTCGCGATCCTGGGCGAGCGCCGCGAGCCCGAGTACGGTCGCGGCGGCGTTGTTGTTCACCACGATCGCGTCTTCGGCGCCGGTCAGCATGCGCAACATCTCGCGAAGGTGATCGTGGCGTGAGCCGCGCTGGCCCTTCGCGAGATCGTACTCGACGTTCGAGTAGCCGCTCGCGAGCTCCTGGATCGCCTGCTGCGCATCGCTCCCGAGCGGCGCTCGCCCGAGGTTGGTGTGGAGCACCACTCCCGTGGCATTGACGACTCGCCGTAACGACGGGCGACAGAGCTCGTTCGCCAACCCATGGAGGTCGTCGTCGGAGATCTCGACCTCGGTCGCGCCCGCGGCGATGGTCGCGCGCGCCTTCGCGATCAGCGTGCGCGCCGCTTCGATCGCGGCCCACCTCGGCACCTCGGCGGCTCGATCTGCCAGGGCGTGCACGGCTGGCAGTTTCGCGAACGCTGAATCGACCACGGCCGCAGCGTACCAGGCTACGATTCATCGGTGGAGCTAGCGGAGTCGATCGGGCCGTACCTCATCGATCGGCTAGTCGCGACCAGCGGTACCGGGACGATGTGGCAGGCGCATCACTACATCACCGGTGTGCAGGTCGCCTTGCTCGTCCATCACGCAGCGCCGACCGAGGCCCAGCTCGCGAAGTACCACATGACGGTCGGCGCGATTCGCAATCAGCACGTGTGCAAGCTGATGGAAGTCGGCACGGCGAGCGACGACCGCTCGTTCCTCGCGTACGAATGGCTCGACGGCCCGACGCTCGCGACCGAGCTGCCCAAGCCGGTGGCGGCGCTCAAGCCGATCGTGGTCGAGTTGCTCGACGGGCTCGCCGCGATCCACTCCGCGGGGCGCGTGCACGGCGAAGCGCGCCCGGAGAACGTGATGCTCGCCGATCGCGCGGTGTGGATCGGGTTCGCGCTATTGCCCGTCAACCCGCAGGACTCGTTCATGAGCATCGGGTCGCCGTCGTACGCCGCGCCCGAGGTGATCCAGGGCGAGCCGTTCACCGCGCGCGCGGACCTCTACGCGTTCGGAATCACGCTGTTTCAAGCGCTTGCGGGCGAGCTGCCGTTCACCGGAAACACCTTCATGAAGGTATGCCAGGCCCATATCGACACGCCGCCACCGCTGTATCTGGTGCCCGAGGCCCTGCGCAGCGTCCTCGCGGGCGCCCTCGCGAAGCTGCCGGGCGACCGGTTCGCCAACGCGACCGCCATGCGCGGAGCGTTCCTCGCCGCGGTCGGTTAGACTACCGGCGGTAGCTCCAAGATCATGGACGTCCAGGCCGTCTCGGCACTGCTCGCCGCGCTCCTGATCCTGGCGATCGGCGCGTCGGTGTTGCTGCGCTCGCGTTCGGACCGCATGTACACCGCGTTCGCGGCGTTCACGTTCACGGTCTCCGCGTGGCACCTGTGCTCGTTCATCGATGCCGCGACGGGCAGCCCGGTGATGCGCTGGCTCGCGCTATGGGCCGCCGCCACGATTCCGCCGACGGCGATCCGGTTCTTCCGGATCTTCCTCGCGCAACCTTCGATCGGTGGCCCGAATCGCGGTCCGCGCGTCACGCTCGCGTGGACGATGCTCGCGTACGCCGGATTGATTACCTCCGCGATCTACAAACCGATCCACGAGAGCACGTGGTTCCTCGTGCCGTTCGGCACCTACGTGTTCGGCGGCCTCTATCGCTGCGTGTGGGATTTATGGCGCCAGTACCGCGCCACCGCAAAACGTGTCGAGCGCACGCGCGTCGGCTACCTCGCGCTCGGCGGGTTCGTCGCGACCACGCTGACCCTGACCGACGTGTTGCCGCGGTTCGGCATCGCGTGGCCGGCGATCGGCAACGTGCTCGGCATCCTCTACCTGTACTTCCTGTCGCAGACGCTGTTTCGCAACCGCCTGCTCGATCTCAACGAGCTCGTCGGCAAGATGGCGGTGCTCGGCTCGCTCGTCGTGTTGCTCTCGGCGGTGTACGGCTTCTTGCTGTACTGGGTCGGCAGCGGCCAGCAAGGCCTGTATCTGCTGAACGCGCTCGTCGCCGCGTTCGTGATCTTGATCTTGTTCGAGCCGATCCGCAGCTGGCTCGAGAACAGCATCAACCGCTGGCTGTTGCGCCAGGGCACCGAGCTGCGCGGCAAGATCGAGGCGGTCCGCAAGCAGCTGCCTGGCGTCGTCGATGTCGCCGATATGGTCACGAAAATCACCGCGGCGATCGAAGAATCGAGGCGCGTCACCGACGCCTCGATGTACTTGCTCGATGCCGACGGTGCCGGCTTCGATCGCGCGAGCTTTCTCGGCACGCCACCGCCCGAGCGTCTCGATGCAAACACCGAGCGCATCCTGCTCGATCGCGTGCGCACCGGTTATCTCGATCTCGAGCAGCTCCAGCGCGAGCTCGATCAGACCCCGCATGCCGGCGAGCGCACGCCACCCGATCTCGAGGCGAAGCGGACCGCGCTCGTCGCCTTGCGGACGCGCGTCGAGGAGCTCTCGGCATCCGTGATCTTTCCACTGTTCGGCTCGGCGGAGACCGAGCAAGGCCCGTGGTTGCTCGGCTTGTTCTGCGTGCGCGATGACCGCACCGATACGGCATTCGATGCCGATGATCTCGATAGCTTTCGCGGCCTCGCGATCGCGGCCGCGCGCGTGATCGAATCCTCGCAAGCCTATGAGCGCGTCAAGGAGCGCGATCGCCTCGCCGCACTCGGCGAGATGTCGGCCGGTCTCGCGCACGAGATTCGCAATCCGCTCGGCGCGATCAAGGGTGCCGCGCAGCTGCTCGTGACCTCGGAATCGGCGTCGAGCCCAGAGAACATCGAGTTCCTCAACATCATCATCGAGGAAGCGAACCGGCTGAACAATGTCGTCACGCGGTTCCTCGACTACGCGCGCTCCGAGCGCCCGGGCGGCGAAGGTGCCGACAAGGTCGATCTCAACAACGTCGTGCGCAAGACCATCCAGCTGCTCCAGCAGCAGCAAGATCCGTTGAAGTCCGTCGAGCTCCGCGTCCGCATCGACGAGCAGTTACCGATGGTCGCCGGGGACCCCGACTCACTCCTTCAGGTGTTCCTCAACCTCGGTCAGAACGCGCTCCAGGCGATGCCCGAAGGTGGGGTGCTCGAGATCCTCACCACGCGGCGCCGGCGCTCCCGCCTCGGTTACGGGCAATTCAGCGAGGTCCGGTTCCGCGATACGGGTGTCGGCATTCCTCGTGATCGGCTCAAGAAGCTGTTCATTCCGTTCTACACGACGAAGCAAAAAGGCACGGGTCTCGGCCTCGCGATCTCGCATCGCATCATCAACCAGCACGGCGGCACGATCGAGGTGCGTTCGACGATCGGGCAAGGTTCGACATTCTCGGTGTTCTTGCCCGCCGCCGAGCCGGTGCCGTCGCACAAGATCGAAGACATCATCGAGACGGGTCGCCTCGAGACCAAGCCCATCGACAAGCTGTCCGAGTCAGAGGACGTCGAAGTCGTCGCGGATCGTGTAGGGTAAGCGCGTGACCACGGCCAAGATCCTCGTCGCCGACGACGAGCCGAACCTGCGACGCGTCCTGGTCGCGCTGTTGCGCCGAGAAGGCCACGAGGTCATCCAGGCCGCGAGTGGGCTCGAGGCGATCGAGAAGCTCGCCGAGGTCGATGTCGTGATCACCGATCTTCGCATGCCAGGTGCGGATGGCATGGAAGTTCTGCGCACCGCCGCGCGCGTCCATCCCCACACGCCCGTCATCATGATCACGGCGTACGGCTCGGTGGGCCAGGCGGTCGAAGCGATCAAGGCCGGCGCATTCGACTACATCGAGAAGCCGTTCGAACAGGACGCGATCCGCGTGATCGTCGAGAAGGCGATCGGCCAGTCCGCCGCAAACAAGCTCGCTCCACAACCCACGCTGTATCCGCCGACCGGCGAGGTCACGGGCCGCTACGGCATCGTCGGTGGCTCGCTCGAGCTGCAGACGATCTTCGACGTGATCGACAAGGTCGCAGACACGCCGTCGACCGTGCTGATCACCGGCGAGAGCGGCACCGGCAAGGAGCTCGTCGCGAAGGCGCTGCACGAGAACTCGAGCCGCAAGCACGAGCCCTTCATCAAGATCAACTGCGCCGCGATCCCGAAGACCCTGATGGAGTCGGAGCTATTCGGCTACGAGAAGGGCGCGTTCACGGGCGCGACCTCGAGCAAGCCTGGCCGCTTCGAGCTCGCCGATCAAGGCACGCTGTTCCTCGACGAGATCGGCGAGATTCCGGTCGAGATGCAGGTCAAGCTGTTGCGCGCGATCCAGGAGAGTGAGTTCGAGCGCGTCGGTGGCTTGAAGACCATCAAGGTCGACGTTCGGCTGATCACCGCGACCAATCGCGACCTCGAACAGGAGATCAAGAACGGCAACTTCCGGGAGGACCTGTACTACCGGCTCAACGTCGTGCCGTTGCAGATTCCGCCGCTTCGTCGCCGCCAGGGCGACATCCCGCTCCTCGTCACTCACATCATCAAGAAGTTCAACGAGCGGCTGAAAAAGTCGATCACCGGTATTGCCGATGATGCGCTCGCCGCACTCGAGGGCCACACGTGGCCCGGCAACATCCGCGAGCTCGAGAACGTGCTCGAGCGAACGATCTTGTTCACCAAGGGCGAACGGATCGAGCGCGCTGATCTTCAGCTCGGCCTCGGCCCCGATCTGCCGCGCACCGTCACGACCGACGTCACCAACAACTCGCAACCGCTGCCGATCCTCCCGGTCGGGGACGACGAAGACGGCGATGCGACCGAGACCTCGGGCTCCCTCAAGGACGCGGTCCGGGCCGAGACCGCACGGGTGGAGCGCGAGCTGATCGTCAAGGCGCTCGACGAGACTGGCGGAAACGTCACTCAAGCGGCTCGCCTGCTCAAGATCAGCCGCAAGAGCCTGCAGATGAAGATGAAGGAGTTCGGGCTCCGCGATCGTAGCGATTCGTCGTCGTGATACCGTTAGCGTAGTGCCGGGCCAGACCCTCGCGTCTCTCGCGACCGTGATGCTGGTGAGCGTGACCGCGTACGCCAACCCGGCGAGCTTGGTCCCGGGTGGCGTCGACTCGGTCAGCGGTAGCGACCAATTCCTCGCGCAATCGCGTGTCAACGTGATCGGGGCCGTCGACTACGAGTACGAGCACGACACCTCGACGATCTGGCGCGAGAGCGACAAGGACACCACCGCTGATCCGCTGGGTGCGCTGCCCAGGCATCGCGATCTTGGATTCCGACAGGACCGTCACACGATCACGCCACGCCTCGCGGTTGGCATCTTCCACGATACGTTCTTCACCGCGGCGTTGCCCGTCGTGATCACCCAGTCGCGCGAGCTCCACCTCGACACCGGGGTCACCCGCGAGGGTAGCAGCACGGTCCAGAGCGGCCTGCTCCCCGCCGCCGGTTACGACGCGCAAGATCCGACGACCCCGCCCAGCGGCGATGTGATGTTCCGCGGGCCGACCCGCCACGGCATCGATCAGATCCAGCTCGGCCTCGGCTTCGCGCCGATGAACCAGCAGCGCGACGAGACGAAGCCGACCTGGAAGCTCGGCGCGGAGCTCCGGCTCGCGATCGGCCAGGTCATGAAGTTCGATCCGATGGCACCGGGGGCGAACAGCGGCGTCAGCAGCGGCGTGCACGAGCTCAAGCTGTGGACGTCGTTCGATCGCAAGCTCGATTGGGTCGAGCCGTGGGTCCAGATCTTCTGGCAAGTCCCACTCGCGACCACGAGCGATTCGCTGTTCCAAGAGCCCGGCTTCGGCGCGGTCAACACGGCGAAGAGCCAGATCGCAGGCGTCGAGTTTGGTTGCGAAATCTCCGCGCTCGACAACGTCACCGAGCGCAATCGGATCAGTATTGACATCGGTGGCAAGGCGATCGCGCACTTCGAAGGGCGCGACTATTCCGAGATGTGGGAGGTGTTCGCGTTCGCCGGCGACAGCCGTGGCACGGGCCCCCTGATCCTCGATAGCGATCCGGTCAAGACCGGGGTCCAGGCCACCTCGTACCCGGGCATCTCGAACATCGAGAACTACCTCGAGACCACCGCGAAGCTCGCGGTCCGCGCCGAGATCGGGCCGCACGTGCGCTTCGTCGTCGGCGCCGACATCGTGTGGAAGACCGACCACGTGATCACGTTCGCGGATGCGGGCGTCGACCTACCGACCTGCGGATCGGGCCAGACGACCCACTGCGAGACCACGAATAACGACGTGGTCAACCCGGGCACCGTCGAGGTCAACCCGCTGCACGTCGGCGGGATCGATCTGGTCGGCCATCGCTATCACTCCGAGGACAACTTTGGCATCGTCCTTGGCGTGTCGGGGCAGGTGATCTTTTAGTGCTCGCGCGTCGGGTTATCGCGGTCTCGCCGGATAAAAGCTTCGGCAAGCAGCTAGCGATCGCACTCAAGGCGGCCGGTGGTGCGGTCGACTTGCACACGACGATCGAGGAGCTCGGGACGTCCGAGCTCGTAGCCGCGCTCGTCGTGCTTCACCTCGAGGGTGACCTCGCGAGTGCCGCCGCCGAGCTAGTGCCGCGGTTGACCGGCGATGCGCGCGTGATCTGCATCCTGCCGCGCTCGAACCTCGCCGCGGTGGTCGACACGATGCAGGCCTCCGAACGCGTCGCGGGCCTGCTCACGACCGAGAACTTCGATTCGCGCGAGCTCTCGGCCCTCGCGACGCGCGTGCTCGCTGGCGACATCTTCGGGCTCGAGAAGATGATCCACTGGGGCACGCTGGTCCACAGCCAGCTCGTCGGTGACTACCAGGAGAAGGCACTCGCTATCTCGCAGGTCTCGGAGTTCGCCGAGCTGATGGGCGTGCGCCGCAAGTATCGCGAATCGATCGAGCAATGCGTCGACGAGATGTTGATGAACGCGCTCTACGACGCGCCGGTGGACGACCACGGTCAACCGCTGTTCTCCGAGATTCCGACCAAGACCCGGATCTCCTTGCGAGTCGAGCAGAAGGTCGTGGTCCAGTACGCGTGCGACGGCAAGCGGTTCGCGGTCTCGGTCCGCGACGCCTTCGGCACGCTCGAGCGCGCGACCGTGCTGCGCTACCTCCACAAGTGCCTGCACAGCGAGCAGCAGATCGATCGCAAGGTCGGGGGCGCGGGCCTCGGCCTCTACATGATGGTCAATGCGGCGAGCTGCGTCCTGTTCAACGTGTTGCCCGGGGTCGCGACCGAAGTGATCTGCATCTTCGATCTCGAGATGCCGAAGATGCAGCTCGAGCAGATCGGGTTCTTCCACGAGAAGATCGATGCCGCGGGCCGGCTCGCGACCGGACCCTCGAAGCGCTTGACGGGCGCGGCGCAGCACCCTGTCGAGCGTCGCTTGGAGGCCACGCCCGGCATCTCGCCGACGCTCGTGCGGATCCTCGTCGCGGCGATCGTCGTGATGTGCGGGTTGATAGGGTTCGTCGCGTGGGGCCGGATCTTCGGCGCCAAGAGGACTACCGAGGTCATGTTTACGACCGTGCCCAGAGGCGCTCAGATCGATCTCGAGGGCCACAACATCGGCTCGACCACTGGCGGCACGCTCGCGGTTCGCGATCTCGAAGTCGGCCGCGCGTACGCGGTCGTCGCGCGGCTCGATGGCTACCTGACCAAGCACGAGGTCGTCCAGCCGCGAGCGGGCGGCACGCAGGTCGCGATCCAGCTCTCCGCGCTCGCCGCGACCGTCGATGTCGACACCTCGCCGACCGGCGCGACGGTCGAGATCGATGGCGCCTCGCTCGGTCAGACGCCGCTCGCTCTCACTACGCTCAAGCCGAGCACGCCGGTCATGATCGCGTTCAAGAAGTCCGGGTATCAGGCGGCGACCACGAAGGTGGAAGTGCCAGGCCCTGGCCAAGAAGTCCGCATCGTCCAACCGCTCGCGGTCAACGACGAGCTCGCCCGCGTGAAGCTGAGCTCGGAGCCGAGCGGCGCCGCGATCACGCAGAACGGTCAGCTGCTCGCAGGTGTCGTCACGCCAGCCGAAGTGCTCGTGGAAGGCGGCAAGCCGGTGCGGTTCGTGATCGCGCTGCCGAAGAAGGTGCCCGCCGTGATCGCGGGCTTCACGCCGCCGCGCGGCGCCGACGGCATCGAGAAGCACGTCAAGCTCGCCGATGGTGCGACGCTGCACGTCGAAGCGAACGTCGACGGCAAGGTGACCATCACCGGCGCGCCACACTGCCAGGCGCTCACGCTGCCCGCCGATTGCGTGCTTGCGAAGGGTGCCTACACGATCGAGTTCTCGGGCGCCGCGAAGGTCACGCACAAGGTCACGCTCGGCGACCAAGATCACGACGAGCGGATCGAGCTCGGCTTCGTCGACGCGGGTCCTGGCAAGCAGATCGTCACGGCGCCCGGCGTGATGGTCCAGCACCTGACTCTCGAAGTCGGGCCGCACCAGCTCGTGGTCTCCGATGAAGCCGGTACGCATCAGATGGCCGTGCGTGTGAAGCCCGGCGCGACGATCATCGCGAACTGATCCGAGCTGAGGACCTGCTCGTGCTCTCGGGATCATCGCCGCTCGAGCCGGTTCGCCAGCTGTGCGCGTTGTTGATACGTGCGTCATCGAGCTGCGTTAAGCTGGCGCATGGCATCGCTGACCGCTGTCGGAATGGGGGCACCCGTGGTGAAATATCGAGAGCGCCGACCGTACGTCTACGGTGGTCGCCCTGGCGTCGCGCTCAGCAGCCCGGATTCGCGCCACCCCGGATCAATCTCCCACGTCCACTCCGATCTGCGCGTGCTGGTCGCTGGCGAGCTCGGCGCGTTGCGCTGATATGGACCCGCTCCGCAGCGCCGGCCGCGCGATCGCCCCGCCTGTGTCGAACTTGCCGGACGTGCGGGACTTGCGGGCGTCGTCGCTTGGTTCACGAGGCGCCGTCGCGGTACAATCGCCAGAGGCGACGTGAGCTCGGTCCATACTCAGCTACTCACCGATGACACGAGCGGCATGCTGCTCGAGCGCAGCTTCCGGCTGCGCGTGATCTCGGGCCCGGATGTCGGCAAAGAGCACATGCTCGATGAGGGCACCACGATGGTCGGTACGCATGCCGATAACGATTTCGTACTCGCCGATACGACCGTGTCGCGGTACCACCTCGAGGTTCGCGTGCGCCGCGACGGCATCGAGATCCGCGACCTCGATACGACGAACGGCACCAAGCATGGTGGTGCACGGGTCACGCAGATCATCCTGACCGGCGCCGCCCGCCTGCGCCTTGGCAAGCACACCGAAGTCGACGTCGAGCCGATCGATCACAACGTCGAGCTCACCGAGTGGCCGACCGATCGTTTCGGCGACGTGCTCGGCACGACCGAGCCGATGCGAAAGCTGTTCTCGCTGCTCGCGAAGGCGGCGCCGACAGACGCTACGGTCCTGCTGCAAGGCGAGACCGGCACCGGCAAGGAAGCGATCGCGGAAGCGGTCCACCACAACAGCCGGCGCAACAAGGGCCCGTTCATCGTCGTCGATTGCGGATCGATTCCTCACGAGCTGATCGCCTCCGAGCTGTTCGGTCACGCGAAGGGCAGCTTCACCGGCGCCGCGAACGACAAGCAGGGTCTGATCGAAGCGGCGAACCGCGGCACGCTGTTCCTCGACGAGATCGGCGAGCTCGCACTCGATCTCCAGCCGCAGCTGCTGCGCGTCCTCGATCGTCGCCAGGTCCGTCGTGTCGGCGAGACCCAGTCGGTGGATGTCGACATCCGCGTGATCGCAGCGACCCACCGCGACCTACGCGCGATGGTCAAAGCCGGTCAATTCCGCGAAGACCTCTATTACCGCCTCGCCGTCGTCGCGACGCCGGTCCCGCCGCTGCGCGATCGCAAGGCCGATATCCCGGCGCTCGTCACGTGGTTCGCCGACAAGATGGGCCGCGGCAACTTCGCGCAATCACCGGCGCTGATCGACCAGCTGCAGCGTCACGACTGGCCTGGCAACGTGCGCGAGTTGCGTAACGTCGTCGAGCGTGCGCTCTCACTCGGCGATTCGGCGCTCGCGGATCTCGGCGATAACGCGCGGCCGACCCCGATGCCAAATGCGGCCCAGCAGGCTGGTAGCGACGATCAACGGCAGCGCCAGTCGAACCCCGACGTGCTCGAGCTGCCGTTCAAAGAGGCGAAGGCGCAGCTCGTCGAAGCGTTCGAGCGTGACTACCTCGAGGCGCTGATCGAGCGTCATCACGGCAATATCTCGCGCGCCGCTGCCGAAGCCGGCATCGATCGCAACTACATCCATCGCCTCGTCAAGAAGTACAACCTCGAGGTCGATCGCAGTTGATGCGGAGCCGCGACCTGGGGCGCTGCGTGGTAGCTCTCGCGTTAGCTGCTGCGTGCAAGGGCTCGCACGATCAGGCGGGCAGCGGGCCTTCCGGATCCGGAGGATTCGTTCATCCGATCATCGCCGATGCGCCGTTCTCACCTCCGGTCGATTGGACCGCGTGCAACATGGCGCTCCGCAAAGCAGCGACCGAACCGCTCGATGTTCGCCCGCAGCTCGTGATCGAGGGCTGCGCGGTGTGCGGCGATTGGATGCCGATCCTCCAGTGGAATCGCCCGGCGACCGAGAAGGGGCCGACCCGGCTCCAGATCGAGACCGCGATGGCGACGTGTGGCTACTGCAGCCCGAATGCGAAGCAGCGCTTCCTAGGCACGCTCGATGCGGCGCGTGGGACGAACTCGCGGACACCGTGGCGTAACCTCGGCGATCTGTGCAAGGCCGAAATCAGCGCGGTGCCGGACAGCCGGTTCACGAACGCGCCGTTCTATGCCCTCGATCGGATCGCCCGCGCTGCTGCCGCACATGGTGGCGACACCGCGAACCTCCTCGCGGCGCTCGAGCTACCGCTGCCTGCGATCTCGATCTCGGGCTCCGGCCTCACGTTGCCAGATCTCGAAGATGGCGTGTCACCGACCGCGGGACCGCTCGCGATCACCGTGATGGGGGACGGGATCCATGTCGCGAAGCTGCCGCGCGCACGGATGAGCGGCACCGGCCTGACGGTCGAGCTCGGCAACTACCCCGGCGAGACGGTGAAGCCCGACCAGCTCGGCGCAGCGCTGACCAAGCTCGCGGCCGGTGATAAGGCGACCTCGATCACGATCCTCGCGCCGGTCGCGGCACCGGCCCAGCAACTGGTCGCGACAGTGGCGACCGCCGCGAAGATCGCGCCGGTGTATCTCGGGGTGAATGCGCACGGCGCCCCCGAAGGCTGGGACCTCACTGGAACGATTCCGGTCGCGCTCGCCGGCGGTGACAAGCTCGTCGTCAGCGGCGAGATGACCGCGCAACAGCTCGCGACCGAGCTCGCCAAACGGTCCAAAAACGGTCAGCGCAAAGTCACGCTCGTCGCGAAGTAACCGAAGTAGCTCGGCGCAGGCTTGACGCACTAGGCCACCGGCGCCATCGTAAGGCGTGGCAGCGACTGCACCTGCGTATGACCTCGTCGTGATCGGCGGCGGAATCACGGGTGCGGGGATTGCGCGCGACGCTGCGCTGCGCGGCATGAAGGTCGTGCTGTTCGAGAAGTCTGACTACGCGTCGGGTACGTCCTCGAAGTCGAGCAAGTTGATCCACGGTGGCCTGCGCTACCTCGAGCATGGTGAGATTCGCCTCGTGTTCGAATCGGTGTCGGAGCGCAACGTCCAGACCCGCGTCGCGCCTCACCTCGTGCGACCGCTGCCGTTCTTGATCCCGATCTACGAAGGCGTGCGCCCCGGCTTCGAGATCATGAACCTCGGCCTGTGGATCTACGATTCGCTGGCGATGTTCCGCGTGCCGCGCCTGCACCGGGCGTTCCGCGGCACGAAGGCCGCGCTCGCGCTCGAGCCCCAGCTCCAGCCGCAGGGGCTGCGCGGCGTGCTCGAGTACTACGACTGCGCGGCCGATGACGCGCGCATGGTGCTCGAGAACGCGATCGATGCCATCTCGCTCGGCGCCGAGTGCCACACCTATACCGAGGTAGTTCGCTTCGAGCGTGGTGCGGACCGCCGGATCACCGGCGTCACCGTGCGCGACCGGTTGACCGGCAAGGAGTGGAGCGTCACGGCGCGCGCCGTGATCCTCGCAGCCGGTGCGTGGACCGACGAGATGATTCGCAAGTTCGAGCTGTCCGCCAATGGCGGCAAGCCGCGCCAGCTGCTCCGCCGCACCAAGGGCGTGCACATCGTGTTGCCGCGCGAACGCCTGCCGCTCGCGCGCGCGATCACGTTGATCTCGCCGGTCGATGGCCGCGTGATGTTCGCGCTGCCCTGGCGCGACCGCAGCGTGCTCGGCACCACCGACACTGATTTCGAAGGCACCGCCGACGATGTCGCCGCGGATGCCGCCGACGTGAAGTACCTGTGTGACAGCGGCAATGGCTACTTCCCCGATGCGAACCTCCAGCCCGAAGATGTGATCGCGACGTGGGCCGGCTTGCGCCCACTGATCGCGCCGCCCTCGGATGTCGACGAGAGCTCGGTCAGCCGAGAGCACGAGATCTTCACGCGCAACGACGGCCTCGTGATCATCGCGGGCGGCAAGCTCACGACCTATCGCCGGATGGCGCGCGAGACCGTTGGCAAGACGCTCGATCTGCTGCGCGCACTCGACGACGAACCGACGAATCACAAGGAGTCCACCAAGCATCGCCCGCTACCTGGCGCGGTCGGGCTCGAGACCTCGGACCTCGAAGGCGTCGCCGCGATCGGCCGCCGCCTGATGACGGAGTTCGGGCTCGACGTCGACGCCGCGACGCACCTGTGCGGAGTATACGGCGCACGCGCGCCACAGCTCGGCGCGATGATCGCCGCGGATCGCAGCCTCGGCGAGCGCATCGATCAGGAGCTGTCGTACGTGTGGGCCGAGATCGAGTTCGCAGCACGCCACGACCTCGCACGCACGGTCGAGGATGTCCTCGCGCGCCGCGTACCGCTGCTCCTGGTCTCGCGCGATCAAGGGCTCGGCGTGTGCGAACGCGTCGCCACGATGCTCGCGACCATCCACGACTTGCCCGCCACGATGATCGCGTTGCAGCTGGCGGAGTATCGCGCCGAAGTCGAGGCCAGCCGGCGCTGGCGCACTCTCGTGAGCTCATGAGCCAGCCGGAGCTGCCTCCTGCGCGCAGCACGGCCGCAGGCAGTGCCCGGTAAAATGACATGACTGGCCACATCCTCGAGCTATTCGGGGTCTACGGGGCGAGCCTCGTGATCTCGTTCTGCGCGGGCATGTTCCCGCTGATCAGCGTCGAGGCCTTTCTGGTCGGCTATTGCGCGCTCCGCCCGGTGACCTGGCCGGAGTATGTCGCGCTCGTGCTGCTCTCTGCGACCGGCCACCAGATCTCTAAGACCGTTTGCTACTACGCGGGCACGCGCGGGCTCGAGCACGCGAAGGTCAAGCCCGTCCTCGAGAATTGGCGACCCCGCATCGAGCGCTGGAATCGCTATCCCAAGACGATGTTCTTCTTCGCCGCCTCGGTCGGCCTGCCGCCGATGTGGCTGATCGGGTTCATCGCGAAGCCGATCCTGCACATGCGGTTCTGGCCGTTCACGCTCGTCACGTTTGGATGCCGCGCCGGGCGCTACGCCGTGCTCGCGCTGATTCCGATGCTCGCTCGCTAAACGCTACGTCGCTAATCCGAAGTGGCGCAACAGCCTCGCGAGCGTCAGCCCCTGCACGAGGATCGCGAAGCATACGACCGCGTAGGTCATCGCGAGCAGCTCGTCGCGATGCGGTCCCACGGGAAGCGCGAGCGCGAGCGCGACCGAGAGGCCACCGCGCAGTCCGCCCCACGTGAGGATCGCGAGCGCGTGGGTGCTCGCCTTGCCACTGAACGGGCGAATCACGGTGACCGAGACCGCGACCGAGGCCAGCCGCGCCGCGAGCACGAGCGGCACCGTGACCACCGCCGCGACCACGAGCGGCGTGGTGACGACCAGGCGAGTCGCCTCGAGCCCGAGCATCAGGAACAAGATCGCATTGAGGATCTCGTCGACCGTCTCCCAGAACACCACGAGGTGGTCGTCTGCGGCTCGTTCGACCCGACCGACGACGAGTCCCGCGACGACCGCGGCGATCGGCGCTGACAACCCGAGGTCCTCGGCGAGCGCGTAACCGCCGATCACGAGAGCAAGCGTGATCAAAACTTGCACCGCGTAATCGTGGAGGCCTCGTAAGAGGTAGCGCCCGAGGCCGCCCATCGCGAACCCGAATGCGGCGCCGCCAAACGCGACCTTGACGAACAACCACACCGCGCCGCCCGCAGTGACACGATCGCCCGAGGCGATCGCGAGTACGACCGTGAACACGACCACGCCCACGCCATCGTTGAACAGCGACTCTCCCGCGATCTGGGTCGAGAGATCCTTCGGCACGTGCGAGACCTTGAGCACCGACAGCACCGCGATCGGATCTGTCGGCGAGATCAAGGCGCCGAAAAGCATTGCATCGAGCAACGGCAGCGCATGGCCGAGCGCGCCGAACACGGCATAAACCGCACCGCCCACGAGCACGGTGGAGATCAGCGTGCCGCCGAGTGCGAGCACCACGACGGGCACGCGTTGCTCCCGCAAGGCTCCGACATCGAGCTGCATCGCGCCCGCGAATAACATCAGGCCGAGCATGCCGTGCAGCAACGTGTCGCCGAAGTTCGCGCGCGCGACGATGTGCTCGAAGCGCGATGCCGAGATCACGCCGATGTTGTCGAGCACGATCATCACGATCGAGCCGACCAACGCGATCGCCATGAGGCCGATGCCGGTCGGCAACTTCACGAAGCGCGCATTGATGTAGGCGAGCCCCGCCGTGAGGCACAGGATGATCGCCGCGATCTCGATGTCGGACATACGGCCCTCGCAAGCGCTGTACCCTGCCACCAACACGGTACCACGGTGCTAAGGTCGCGCGGGATGTCCGGCAAGCGAGAGCATTCGGCACGCGTGCTCGTCGTCGACGACGAGAAGAACATCCGCGCGATACTGACGATGTGTCTCGAGAGCATGGGTTGCACCGTGACCGCGGCGAGCTCGACCGAGACCGCGCTCGCGGCGGTCGACCGCTCGGTGTTCGAGCTCGTCTTCCTCGACCTGCGGCTCGGCACCGAGGATGGCCTGGCCCTCCTGCCTCGCTTGCTCGCCGCGCGCCCCGGGCTCGCGGTGATCGTGGTCACCGCGTACGCGACGATCGGTACCGCGGTCCAGGCGATGAAGCTCGGCGCGATCGATTACGTCGCGAAGCCCTTCACGCCTGCCCAGATCCGCCACGTCGTCGAGCAAGTGCTCGCGCGCCGCGCGACCGAGCGCAAGCTCGCGGACCTCGAGTCGCGGGTCGCGACCGAGCTGCCTGGCATCGAAGTCGCCTCCGATGCGCCGAAGATGGTTGCCGCGTTCGAGCTCGCCACGCGAGCCGCCCAGAGCGATGCACCGATCCTGCTACGTGGCGAGAACGGGACCGGCAAGAGCGTGCTCGCGCGCTTCATCCACGCGCGGAGCAAGCGCGCGACGCACTCGTACGTGACGGTCAACTGCCCGACGCTGTCGGGAGACCTGCTCGCGAGCGAGCTGTTCGGTCACGCGATCGGCTCGTTCACCGGTGCGGTACGCGATCAACCCGGGCGCGTCGAAGCGGCGGAAGGTGGCACGCTGCTGCTCGACGAGATCGGCGAGATCACGCCGCCGCTCCAGGCAAAGCTCCTGCGCTTCGTCCAGGACAAGGAGTTCGAGCGCGTCGGCGAGACCCGAACGCGCCATGCGGATGTGCGCGTCGTCGCCGCGACGAACCGCGATCTCGATGCTGATGTCGCGGCCGGACGGTTTCGCGAAGACCTCCTGTTCCGGCTCAACGTCGTCGAGATCCACGTGCCGCCGCTGCGCGAACGCGGAGAAGATATCCTGCCGATGGCGCGCAAGTTCCTCGAGTTCTTCGCTCGCGCTGCGAATCGCGCGACGCCTTTGCTCTCCAGCGATGCAGAGCGCGCACTGCGCGCGTACACGTGGCCCGGCAACGTGCGCGAGCTGCGCAATGCGATGGAGCGCGCCACGATCCTGTTCCCGAGTCGCACGCTCGGGCCCGAGGCCCTCCCCGATCGGATCGTCCCTCATGCCGAGGCGATCGCGCGGCTCGGTGGCGATTTTACGCTCGATCAGGTCGAGCGCGATCACATCGAGCGTATCGTCGCGCGTACACCGACCCTCGACGACGCGGCCCAGATCCTCGGCATCGATTCCTCGACGCTGTATCGCAAGCGCAAGCGCTATGGCGCCTGAGCCGCGGCCTTCACCGTGAACCAGATCGTGGTGCCGGGCCGCTCGCTCGAGATCCCGATCTCTCCACCGTGCGCGCGTACGTTCTCGCGCGCGATGAACAAGCCAAGCCCTGCGCCGCCGGTCGCCGCCCCTGGCGCGCGCATGTACTTGTCAAAGATCGCTTCGCGGAATTCCGGTGGGACGCCCGGGCCCTCGTCGCTGACCTCGAACCGGAGGTGATCACCGATGGTCTTCGCACTGACGGTGACCGTGCTGTTCGCCGGGCCGTGATGGATCGCGTTGCTGATGATGTTAGCGAACACGAGGCCAATGCGCTCGCGATCGACCTCGACTTTCGGCATTCCTGGCAACAGCGCCGAGCGCAGCGTCACGTGCTTGGTCGTCGCGGCCGAGTGCTGAGCCTCGAACGCCGTGGTCACGAGCTCCTCGGGATCCTGCTCGCTCCTGTGAAGCTCGACGCGATCCGCTTCGATCCGCGAGAGATCGAGCAGCTCGTCGACGATCGATTGCAACCGGTCACACTCCTCGCGCGCGGCAAAGACCAGGTCTGCCTGCTTGGAGGTCAGCGGCCCGACGATCTCCTCAGCGAGCATGTGGACGGCCATGCGCAGCGAGGTCAACGGTGTGCGGAACTCGTGCGCGACAGTCGCGACGAGGTCGTTGCGCAGCTCTTCGAACCGGTGCAAGCGGGTGACATCCTGAAACACGATCGTCACGCCGACGACATTGCCCTCCTCGGCGTACATCGGCGCGGCCCGCGGCAGCAGCAAACGATCGCCTTCGCTCGCAACCACGCGCACGGCCTCGTCGAGGCCCTTCGGAACGTACGCACCTTGCCCACCGGCGACGTGCAGCCGGAGCTTCTCGACCACCGCGCGCACGGCGGGCTCTGCGGTTGCCATGCCGTTCAAGCCTTGTTCGGCGTGGGTCTTGAGGACGGTCTCGGCGGCGTCGTTCGCGTGACGGAGCGCACCGTCGAGCGCGACGACCAGCACCGGATCCGGCAAGCTATCGATCGTCGCCTGCGCCGCGAGCTGCGCCTCCAGCAGATCGCCGAGCGAGCTATCTCGATACTTCTGGAGATGCTCCGCCATGGTGTTGAGCTCGCGCGCGACCTCGCCGATCTCGTCGCCGCTATCGACGCGTGCACGCACCACCAGGTCACCCTCGCCCAGCCGCCGCGCGGTCTGGCCGAGCACCGAGAGCGGGCGCAGCACGCGAGTCGTGATGATGCTGGAGGCCGCGATCGCAACGACCAGGCCGAGCAGCGAGATCGTGATCAGCCACGAGTTCGAGCGATTTGCGAGCTCGCCGGCGCGATCACTCTTCGCGGACATCGCGTCCTGATTGAGCGCGAGCACGATATCGGCAGCGGCTTTGACTTCCAAGAACTTCGGCAGGGCGACATCGAAATAGCGATCGCGAAGATCGGCGGCGCGCACGAGCTCGTCGACGCTCGCGCGGTACGCAGTCCAGGCGGCTCGCAGCCGCACGGTCGCGTCACGTTCGCCAACCTCGGTGATGTTCGCTTCTTGGGCCACGAGCTCGGCCTCGAATCGCGGCACTTGGTCGGTGATCTGTGCGAACCCCTGAGCTTGCCGACCGAGGCTCGCAAAGGCCAGGCCGCTATCGACGCGTTCGGCGGCTTCCTTCATCCGCTCGGCACCGAGCACGCTGCGATAGTTATCGCGCAAGATCGTCTGCGACCCGCGGCCGAGATCCACGGTGACGATGCTGCCGATCACGATCGTGAGCCCGAGCGCGATCACGAGGGGCAGCTGGGCGAGCACGAGCTTTGTACGCATCCTCATGACCGCGGCTCCTTCGCCATTGCGACGACGTGGACGTCGAAGTCGTAGGCCTCTTGCAGCAAGCGTAAGGGCACCGACCGACCGAGCCACTGGCGCCACCACGGCTGCGCCGATCGGCCTATCACGATGTGGCCTACGTCGTGCGAACGCGCGAAATCGATCAGGGCGGGTACCGGATCGCGCGCGCGCAACCGCACCACCTCGGCACCGAGCTCGCGTGCGAGCTCGATATTGCCGAGCAAGTGACGCTGGGCCTCGGCATCGATCCGCTCGGGGGTCTCTTTCGGGGTCTCGACATAAACCACGAACCAA
>Ga0209511_1000304_pt1 | contig 52682 bp, 42 predicted proteins | sample SSSSmetaG_FD_184141 | JGI IMG/M metagenome (GOLD analysis project Ga0209511, IMG submission 184141) | Glacier valley bacterial and archeal communities from Borup Fiord, Nunavut, Canada, to study Microbial Dark Matter (Phase II) - ​SSSS... | ecosystem: Environmental > Aquatic > Freshwater > Ice >... | reverse complement strand
CCGTGTGAAGACGCTTTTCCTTCACACTCCCCTCATGTTTCATAAGTATTGAGAATATACTGTAATTACAACGATAAATCTTACACTTTCTATATAATGTGGGGAGGATTTTTTCATGAGTTTTTTTACCAACCTAATCTATGAGCAAGGACTTTTTGCTATGTTTATTATTATTTTTTTCGAGTATGCCTGTTTTCCCATATCGAGTGAAATTGTGCTACCATTTTCGGGTGCTGTAGCTTCTATCCAACACATTAGCTTTTTTGTAATCCTGCCCCTTAGTATTCTTGCCGGTCTACTTGGTACTGGATTTTGTTACATGGTTGGACGTTTCGGAGGTGGGGCCTTTATTAATTCCATAACAAAACGATTTCCAAAAACGAAAAAGGGTATTCAATCCGCCACTGATAAATTTGACCGTCACGGCACACTTGCCGTCTGTATTGCAAGAGTAATTCCACTATGCCGCACCTATATTGCGCTGATTGCAGGAGCTGCAAAGCAAAATCCAATTACTTATTTTGTCGCTTCCTTTATTGGAATCACTGTTTGGAATACTATTCTCATAGGACTTGGTTACGTTCTACGCGAAAACTATCATAGTGTTGAGGCTTATTACAATCAATATAAGCATATTCTTGTTCCGATATTATTGGTTCTTACATTATTTATCATCATAAAATTATTTATAAAAAAACTTAAAAAATATAGTAGTAAATAAAAAGGAAACAACGTTATGCCTTAAGACATAGTAGTTGTTTCCTTTGTTAAATCATGATTTAATATATATTCTAGGCGTTTCTCACAATTGATTTGTTTTTCCATTTTCCCGAAGCAAATCTAGAACAGCCAACAGCGCTAGTAATTAACCAGTTAAGTGCTGTCGCCCACCAGATTCCGTTATATCCTATATGAACGGATAATATATTCGCAAAAGCAACCCTACAAATCACCTCTGTAAGTCCCATTATCATAGGTATCTTAAAATCCCCGGCACTGCTTAAGAAATTTCTTGATACAAAGATCATACCAACAAAGGAATAAAAGAAACAAGTAACTCGGATGGCTTCTAATCCAACTTTTACTACATCAATGTCCTCTTTCTTCGTAAAGAGCGTCATGATTTTCTCACCACCAAAATAAATCAGTGGTAACATGATAAGACTAAAAAGAATAACTATTTTTGAGGCTGAATAAAAGCCCTTCTTTACTCGATCAATCCGATTTGCACCAATGTTTTGACCTGTAAAGGCGGCAACTGCTGCACCTACCGACATGCCTGGTTGTAACATAAGTTGATCAATTCGACCTGATGCCGTAGCTGCAGCCACAACATTTTCACCATAGCCATTAATGAGACCTTGCAGTGCCATTGTCGAGAGTGATATAAAGGAATTTTGAATTGCTACTGGAATTCCCAACCGTAAACATTTATGAAAAATCACCTTGTCAGGCTTAAATTCATGAAGTGGAACGCGAAGTAGTTCAATTTTCTTAAAAGCATAAATAATACAACCAATTGCAGATACCGCTTGTGAAAGAGTAGTTGCAATGGCAACTCCCGGTACTCCCATATGAAATACGATTACAAAGAGTAAATCAAGCGTAACATTAAGAACACTTGCAATAATCAGAAAAATCAATGGAGAAATCGAATCACCAAGTGCACGAAGTATGGCAGCAATACCATTATAGAATGCAATTCCAAAAATTCCGACAAAGGATATTTTCATAAAGATTTCTGACTGATCAATGATGGAAGCTGGTGTGTTGAGTAATTCCAAAAGCCAACGGCAAGAAAGTAAGCCTATGATTCCCATAATAGTAGAGGCTCCCAGTATTATATAGGCAGCTGTAGCAAAGCTTTTTTTGACATTATCATATTCCTTTGCACCAAAGTATTGGGAAACTACGATGGAGATTCCTGCTGAAAGCCCAAAGCATAGGGAAAACACTAGAAAAGTTATTGGTCCTGTTGCTCCTACTGCAGCTAGCGCGCTTTTATTAACATATTTGCCCACTACGATTGCATCAACAATACTATAGAACTGTTGAAACACGTTACCAATTAACATTGGAATTGAAAATTTTAAAATTAGTTTAGTGGGGTTCCCACTCGTCATGTCTTGTACAATCTTCCCAGCCATTTTACACCTCATTACTTTAATTAATATTTCTTGTTGTATTATACGCTTCTTTGCAAAATAGTAAATGTTTTATATTATATAGAAATGATGGCATTTTATTTCCCTGTTATATTCCTACCGCTTATTCATATAATGAAGAAGAAGATTTTCCATTTGTAGGAGTGGGTTGCTATGCATTGGCACAGTTTGTCTATAGAAGAAACTTTAAAAGAGCTAAAGGTATCTGATAATATCGGTTTATCAACAAAAGAAGCGAATAAAAGACAACAGACTTATGGTAAAAATGTTTTAGTAGCCAAGAAAAATAAGAGTATTTTCAGCAAATTCTTTGCTCAATTTGCTGATTTTATGATCATAACATTAATTTGTGCTGCAATAATTTCCTTTCTTGTATCCTATCTGGATGGAAAACCCGATTATATTGATCCAATTATTATACTTTTTATTATTACTCTCAATGCAACATTAGGGGTTATGCAGGAAACCAAGGCCGAAAAATCCTTAGAGGCATTAAAAAAGATGTCAGCACCAACCGCCCATGTATTGCGAAATAGCCGATTAAGTGTAATAGATTCCGTAGAATTAGTTCCAGGTGACATTATTTTATTAGAAACCGGTTGCTTTGTACCAGCAGATGCAAGGCTTATTACATCAATCAATCTAAAAGTGGAAGAGGCTTCGCTCACTGGAGAATCACACCCTGTCGATAAAACTTCCAATACAGTACTAAAACCCGAGGCACATCTTGCTGACCGTTTCAACCTTGTTATGGCTACCAGCACTGTGACCTATGGAAGAGGAAGTGCTGTAGTAATCAATACAGGAATGAATACAGAGGTTGGACACATAGCTAAGCTAATGATGGAAGATGATACTCCAATAACACCTTTGCAAAAGAGACTTGCAAAGACAAGTAAAGTACTCGGCTTAGCCGCTCTATTCATTTGTGTTATTATCTTCATTATGGGATTACTTAAAAGTCTTCCGATCTTTGATATGTTTATGACCTCTGTAAGTCTTGCCGTTGCTGCGATTCCGGAAGGACTTCCTGCGATTGTTACCATTATGCTCTCACTTGGTGTTCAGAGAATGGCCAAAAAGAATGCAGTCATAAGAAAGCTTCCAGCCGTTGAAACCCTTGGAAGTGCAACCGTAATCTGCTCTGATAAAACAGGCACCCTGACGCAGAATGTCATGACCGTTACAGAGATATACTCTTTGTATGCGAAAGAAAAGAAACGAAGTGAATTCGGAAATTTCTTATTATCTCATGCTGCGTTATGTAATGATACCATCCTACAAGAGATTGATGGTAATTTCCTCGCTACTGGCGAGCCTACAGAAAAAGCACTCGCTGTTGCTGCTTACCAATCAGGTTATAGCAAATTAAATCTTGATTTAACATATAAAAGAATACATGAAATCCCTTTTGATTCCACACGAAAGTTAATGTCAACAGTTCATATTGCACCAGATGGAACCTACCGAAGCATTACCAAAGGTGCCTTTGATATTTTAATCAATCGTTGTACTCATCTTTATCACAATGGGAAGCAAATACCATTCACGAGTGGGGATCGAAAGAATCTTATTTCATTAAACCTTTCCATGACAGAGCGTGCGTTACGCGTAATTGCAGTAGCATACAAGAATATTCCTGCGGAAAGAAGCAAGGAAAATGCGCCCTACCTTGAAAACGAGTTAACTTTCATTGGTCTCATTGGAATGATAGATCCACCACGATTAGAGGTTAAAGAATCCGTGTTCCTATGCAAACAAGCCGGTATAAAACCGGTGATGATTACCGGTGACCATATTTCTACCGCTTGTGCCATAGCAAAGGAGCTTGGAATCCTATCTTCTAAGGAGGAAGCTATCACTGGAGAAGAGTTATCAAGAATGAGCAATGAAGAATTAAGTAACTCTATTTATCGGTACAGTGTCTTTGCCAGAGTATCTCCTGAACATAAAGTCCGCATAGTAAAAGCATTTCAAAGTAGGGGCGAAGTTGTTGCCATGACTGGGGATGGAGTCAATGATGCGCCTGCACTAAAAGTGGCTGATATCGGATGTGCCATGGGAATTGCAGGTACCGATGTCGCAAAAAATGCAGCCGATATGATTTTAACCGATGATAATTTTGCCACAATCGTTTCAGCTGTAAGAGAAGGCAGAGGTATCTATGATAATATTAAAAAAGCCATTCACTTTCTGCTCTCTAGTAATATTGGTGAGATTATCACGATATTTATCGCTATCTTATTTGGTTTACCTTCTCCTTTGCTTGCAGTCCAATTATTGTGGGTTAATCTGGTGACTGATTCACTACCAGCGATTTCTCTAGGTGTAGAGCCTGCGCCAAAGGACATCATGCAGAATAAACCAGTATCTCCAAAGAAAGGAATGTTTGCAGATGGCTTGGTTTATAAGATAATCTTTGAAGGTATTATGATTGGGTCACTTGCACTCACCGCATTTATTGTTGGAATACGATTTTTTGATACTCCTGCACTCCTTCGCTCGTTGTCAGAGCAAGGCGGTATGCTTTATAACAATCCACAGTTCAACCCTCAGGTTGGAAGAACCATGGCTTTTGCTGTACTTAGTCTCTCCCAGCTATTTCATTCCTTCAACATGCGCAGTCAACATTCCCTTACTGAGATTGGTATCCTTAGCAATAAGCCTCTTGTTGCTTCCTTTATCATCTGTGCCTTTATGCAAATAATTGTAATCTCCGTTGGGACCCTCGCTAAAGTTTTTCAGGTAGTTCCTCTATCCATGAGGCAGTGGGCAATTGTCGTACTACTTTCTTTTATGCCAATTCTTATTGTTGAATTACAAAAGAAAGTAAATACTTTTCTGCACATAAAGTCATCCTCAGCATTAGATTCAAAGAACGAAGTATAAAGCGAATTAATTCTTATTTGCTAGGAATCTTCGTAACTTATTATCGTAAATTATGGTATATAAATGGTATATAATATTTCTTGAATTTTATCCCGTTTCATTATAGAATAAGACAATAGGATTTAACGATGAGAGGTGTGTTGCCCCATGAATTCAAAGAAAGCGAAGAAGTTTGCTCCTGTAAAGCCCTATGACCAAACATTAGAGGACCACTGGGCAATGTATGACAATATGCCATATGAACGAGACAACGATATTTGCAATGATCGAAATATTGCCATGGAAAGTGGTAATGTAATAAAATCATACCGTTGTCTGTTTAAAGAACCCTTTGAAATAAAAATTAGTCAAGAATCATTTTAAATATAATTTACATAATAAAAAGAGCTGTTCGTTGCCGAACAGCTCCATACCTATATTTTAAAAGCTTCCTTTCCAAGATATCTTGCAGATGAGCCAAGTTCTTGTTCAATTCTTAATAATTGATTATATTTTGCAACACGATCACTTCTAGATGGCGCGCCCGTCTTAATCTGCCCGGCATTTGTTGCCACCGCAATATCTGCAAGGGTAACATCTTCAGTTTCTCCAGAACGATGGGATACAACTGCAGTCCACCCATTATTCTTTGTCATCTCAATCGCATCAAGTGTTTCTGTTAAAGAACCAATCTGATTAAATTTAATAAGCACTGAATTTGAAATGCCCTCTTTGATGCCTTTCATAATACGTTCCGTATTCGTAACAAACAAATCATCACCAACCAGCTGTACCTTATTACCTAGTCGATCCGTTAAAAGCTTCCATCCATTCCAATCTTCTTCGGAAAGACCATCTTCCAACGAAATGACAGGATATTTACGACATATCTGATCCCAGTAATCCACCATCTCATCAACTGTTTTATATTCATTTGCTTTCCAGAAAAGATAATTTCCTTCTCTTCCTGCTTTTTTAGCTTCGTCATACATTTCTGTCGCAGCTGCATCTATGGCAATGTAAAAGTCTTCTCCTGGCCGAAATCCTGCCGTTTCAATTGCCTTAACAATATAATCAAGTGCTTGTGTATCACTATTAAACTTTGGTGCAAATCCACCCTCGTCTCCGACTGCTGTTATATATCCATCCGACTTTAATAGTCTTTTTAATGTATGAAATACGGTAGCACAATGCTCAAGTGCATCGGAAAATCTTTCTGCTCCAACCGGCATAATCATGAACTCCTGAATATTCAAGCTGGAATCTGCATGTTTACCACCATTGATAATGTTCATCATCGGTACTGGTAATGTCTTTGCATTTACACCACCAAGATAACGATACAATGGTAGGTTTAAAGAAATTGCTGCTGCTTTTGCCGTCGCAAGCGAGACACCGAGAATTGCATTCGCACCTAACTTCCCTTTGTTTTTCGTTCCATCGAGTGCAATCATTGCTGCATCAATTGCTGCCTGATCACTGGCATACATACCCTTTATTTCTGAAGCAATACTTTTATTAACATTTTCTACTGCCTTTTTTACTCCCGTACCAAGATATCTGTTCTTGTCATTATCTCGCAGCTCAACAGCTTCAAAGGCTCCAGTTGATGCACCTGAAGGAACTGCTGCCCTGCCAATACTTCCATCCGCAAGCGTAACCTCAGCTTCCACCGTAGGATTTCCTCTTGAATCTAATATTTCTCTTGCAATTACTTGTTCAATTTTCAAATTTTTCATATTGACTCCCATCTGCCCGCATTACAGGCGCATTAATTAGCTTCTAACATTCTCCATTCTATTATTCACGAAAAAGCGAAGAATATTCGGTTGTAATTTGCATTCCAACAGCCTTTATAATGTAATTTTTAGTCATCTATATATTCTATTGTACTTGATATATTGATTGTATACAAGTAATTAAGGCAAAACGGATATAATCTTTGTACACCCTACTTTATGTATTAGAAAACCGCCAATTAAGTACATTTCGGTGACTTAATTGACGGTTTTCCTATATCTATTATTTTTACTTTTATTTATAAAGCTGAGTCTCCACGTTCTCTGGTTCTGATTCTAATACAATCTAAAATGTCAGAAATAAATATTTTACCATCGCCGAATTCTCCAGTTTTTGTAACTGAAATAATAACGTCGATAATCTCTTCTAGTCTTTCGTCAGGTATTACAATTTTAACTTCTATTTTAGGTAAGGTATTTAAAATAACAGTATTACCTCTTACATATTCGGTAAATCCATATTGCTTTCCACAACCTAATACTTGATTAATCGTTATTCCGTTTATTTCTTTTTTAAGTAGTGCATCTTTTAAGGGCTCTAGTTTCTCGGGTCTGATAACTGCTTCTATTTTCTTCAATATAATCCTTCCTTTCAATTAATTCATACGATTACTATTAGTCTAATCCTGTAAATGAAGGATATGCCAATTCACTATGTTCCGTTAAGTCAAGACCCTGTGCTTCATCCTCTTGCGTTACTCTGATGGACATGAATTTTTTCATTATAAATAAAATAACAAAGGTACCTACCGCTGCAAACGTAATTGTCATAAGAATACTAATAATCTGTGCAACAAAGAGCTTTGTGCTTCCGAAAACAAGACCATCCCATCGTGCAGTACCATTAATCGATCTTTGTGCAAATAATCCTGTGGCGATACCACCCCAGATACCTCCGATTCCATGACATCCAAATGCATCTAAGGCATCATCGTATCCGAATTTTGCCTTTATTTTGGTCATTGTAAAGTAGCAAATCGGACTTACCAATGCTCCAATAACCATGGATGCCCAGATTGGAACAAATCCTGCTCCTGGTGTGATTGCAACTAATCCAACCACTGCTCCTGTAGCAGCACCTAAGACCGTAGGCTTTCCATGTATAAGTTTTTCTATCAGCATCCAGGAAAGTAACGCCATGGCTGCCGAAGTGTTTGTGGTAAGTATTGCGTGAACAGCCAATCCGTCTGCTGCTAAAGCACTACCGCCATTGAACCCAAACCAACCAAACCATAGAAGACCTGCTCCAATTACGACAAAAGGAATATTGTGGGGTTTGTAGGAGACCACTCCAAATTCTCTTCTTTTTCCTAGCATTATACATGCAACAAGCCCAGAAATACCGGAACTTATATGAACAACATTTCCACCTGCAAAATCAACTGAGCCAAGTTCTCTTATCAATCCTCCATCTCCCCATACCATGTGAGCCATAGGATAATAAACAATTATTGACCAAGCAATAATGAATATAAACAATGCTGAAAATCTCATTCTTCCTGCGATGGAACCACAGATAAGTGCTGGTGTTATTATTGCAAACATCATCTGAAATGCTGCGAATAAGGTTTCTGGTATCGTACTGGAGTAAGCTGCATTTGGCTCTACTCCAACGCCATTAAAAAACACATTGCTAAGGCTTCCAATTACTCCACCATGATCTGTTCCAAAGGATAATGAATATCCGATTACGATCCATAACACTGATCCCACACCGCAGATAAAGAAGCATGACATCAGAGTATTTAAAGCATTTTTTCTCCTCTCCATACCCGCATAAAATAATGCAAGTCCCGGGGTCATAAGAAAAACAAATGCTGTGCACATCATAACAAATGCGCTGTTCGCTAAATTAATTTCCATATTCACACATCCCTTCAATTATTGGTATTGATAAACAAAAAAGGCGATTACTTTTATGAGTTTATCATAAAAGTATCGCCTTTGACATAACAGCATTATACATTAATTTTAGCAAATGTCAATTCTTTTTTAATTATCCTACAATAAAAAATCCTACTGCAGCAATTACATACACAGACATCAGTTTTAACCCTTCCATCCAATTCGTCTTTCCAGCTTTTACAACTTGATTCGCGATAAGAACACTTGCTCCAAATAAAAATAATTCGATTGGTTTAAAAACAATACTCATTGGAGTATATGCAAGGCTAATAAGAACCGCTACAGGAATTACAAAAAGTGCAATTTGTAAACTTGAACCAACTGCAATTTCAATAGATATGTCTAATTTGTTTTTAAGTGCCATAATGACAGCTGTACTATGCTCAGCAGCATTACCGACGATTGGAATTAGTATGATACCAACAAACATCTCCGAAATACCAGCAGCTTTCGTCATCGGTTCAATATTACTAACTAGCAATTCTGACATGATTGCGATAAAAACAGTCGCAATTCCAAGGATAAAGATACTGAAAGGTAGACTCCATTTTGAATCAAGATCATCTGCATGTTCAACTCCGTAAAGATCTTTCTGCGTTTTAAAGGAATATATCATTCCAACAACATAAATACAAAGTAAAATAATACTGGTAATAATACTAAAGCTTTCATACTTGGAAGAAATAAGTTCTTCCGGTATATTAGAGGTAAACAGCGCCGGTAATGATAACCCAACAACCGCAAACAATAACATAGTTGCTGTAAAGGTACCAAGCTGAGCATCATATTTTAATTCCTTGTGTTTTAAACCACCAAGAAAAATGCTACAACCCAAGACTAAAAGAATGTTGCCTAAGACAGAACCTGCTAGTGATGCTTTTACTACATCGAATAATCCAGCTTTTATAGCAAAATAGGTAATGATAAGTTCCGTTGCATTCCCAAAAGTTGCATTTAAAAAGCCACCGAACTTAGGACCTGTATAAGCTGCTATTTCCTCAGTCGCACTGCCTAGATATCCAGCTAATGGTACAATGGATATACAAGTTAAGAAGAACATTGCAGTAGCATTCCAATCCATAAAATGTCCTATAATAGAAAGTGGAACACAAATTAATAAAATTTTAAGATACTTCATACAATTGACCTCGCCTTTTCATTTTTGTTTAATAATTGATATAGGCAATATCTGTATAATGAATTTTTAATTCATACCATATATTGACGAACCCGCTCATTATACTACTGTAATTATTCAAAATCAACTAAAATAATTCAAAATATATTAATTATTTTTGGAATTATTTTAGGGATTATTTTAGGTGCTTATTATAAGTATTTACTATTTCGTTATATCAGGTATTAATCGTTATTTCTGGTAATTATTAGTTTCAATTGTATTTTATTCACACTGAATATTTAGTTGTATTGCTTTAGCTTACGTACAATAAAAAATATTATGTATTAGCACATATTATTGTATTTAAAACAAAACACATTCATTTATAATAAATGTCACATAATCCCCAATAGCTAACAAGATTACTACGTCAATTGCTTGATACATAGGAAGATAATATGATATACTAATCAAAACTGGAAATTAAAATAGCGTAAAAGGAAGGAAAGGAAAACAATGAGTAAAACTTTTGAAAAACTTAAGCCATATCTAGATAAAGCAATGGCTTTTCAAACTGCGAGATCCTTATTTGAATGGGATGAACAAACACTTGCACCACTTGAAGCAGCAGAATACACCTCCAAAATTGTTGGTACTCTATCCGATGAATACTTTAAAAGCTTGATCAATGATAAAGTTCGCAAGCTTCTTAAAAAGCTACAGGAGGAGAAAGAACTAGATGAATTAACTGATCATGAAAAAGCTATTATTAAGGAATTAAACAAAATATATGAACAGTTAGAAAGTATTCCGCCAAAAGAATACAGAGCCTATAATGAATTAACTTCTATATCAAGTAGAAAATGGGTAAAGGCAAAAAAGGATAACTGCTTTGATGATTTTGCACCATATTTACAAAAGATCGTTGATTATAAGAAGAAATTTGCAAATTACCGCGCCAAGGGCACTAAAAATCCTTATGATGTGTTATTAGGTGACTTTGAAGAAGGCTTTGGGATAAAAGAGTTAGATATTTTATTTGAGAAAGTAAAACAAGAGATTATTCCTCTGTTAAAAAAAGTGTCGGAGAAAGCAACTACGATTGACAAGAGCTATAACTATTTAGATTATGACCTTGATAAGCAAAAGGAATTTTGTAGGTACTTAAGTGGCTATGTCGGCTTTGATTTTAATCGCGGTGTTATTGCAGAGAGTGCACACCCATTTACCCTTTCATTGCATAATCATGATGTACGTATCACCAATCATATTTATAGTAATAATCTCGAGAGCGCTATGTTCTCCATTATTCATGAGAGCGGCCATGCAATCTATGAAATGAGTGTCGATGACGCAATTACCCAGACCTTGGTAGGTGGCGGAACATCCATGGGTATGCATGAATCCCAATCCCGCTTCTTTGAAAACATGATTGGTCGAAGCGAGTTTTTCTGGGAACCAATTTATGAGAAATTAGTTGCGACTTATCCTAAACAGCTAAAGGATATTTCTCTGATCCATTTTATTAAAGGAATTAATAAAGCTGCGCCAAGCCTCATTCGTACGGAAGCGGATGAGCTCTCCTATCCGTTGCATATTATTATTCGCTATGAGATTGAGAAGATGATTTTTTCAGGTGAAATTACAGTAGCTGAGCTTCCAAAGATTTGGAATCAAAAAACCATGGAATATTTGGGGATTACTCCTCCTACCGATTCCGCCGGAGTACTTCAAGATACACATTGGTCCTGGGGTGAATTTGGCTATTTCCCATCGTATGCAATTGGTACAGCAATTAGCGCACAAATTTATTCACACATGAAGGAAATTATGCCTTTTGATCAATATTTGAAGGAAGGTAATTTAACTCCTATACGCGAATATCTTAAAGACTCTATTCATAAATACGGTTCAACCAAGACTTCCAAAGAAATCTTATATAATATGACTGGCGAAGAGTTTAATGCTGATTATTATGTGAATTATTTAAAAGATAAATACGAAAAATTGTTTCACCTTAATAAATAGAGGTATTGCATATTTATAAAAAATAATGTAATATAGTAACAATAATATTGCTTACTCCAAGTATTATTGTTACTATATTGGATAGCAAATCACACTAATGTTTCATGTAATTATATAGATTTATTCAAATTAATAATTATTCATTAATAAATAGAAATGGGGTAGGATAAATGAAGCTATGGGGCGGACGCTTTACAAAAGAAACAAACCAACTGGTTCACAATTTTAATGCTTCAATCTCTTTTGATCAAAAATTCTTTAAGCAAGACATAGAGGGAAGTATCGCACATGTTACAATGCTAGCAAAACAAGGCATTATAACCGATAAGGAAAAGGATGAAATCATCCTTGGTCTATCTGGCATTATGGAAGATATTATTAACGGTAGTTTGGAGATAGATGGGGAACATGAAGATATTCATAGCTTTGTAGAAGCACATTTAATTTCTCGCATCGGTAATTCTGGTAAGAAACTTCATACCGGAAGAAGTCGCAACGATCAAGTGGCTCTCGATATGAAACTTTATACAAGAGATGAGATTACCCAAATAGATGAATTGGTCAAACAATTACTACTTGCTATCAATGAAATTATGATGGTTAATACCAGCACCTTTATGCCTGGCTTTACCCATTTACAAAAGGCACAACCCGTCACCTTGAGTCATCATTTTGGAGCATATTTTGAAATGTTTAAACGCGACCGTTCACGCTTGTTTGATATAGCAAAGCGTATGAACCTATCTCCTATTGGTTCTGGAGCACTTGCAGGAACAACCTATCCACTTGACCGTGACCTTACAGCAAAACTTTTGGGCTTTGATGGGCCTACTTTAAATAGTATGGATAGTGTATCTGATCGTGATTATTTAATTGAACTTCTCAGTGCACTTTCTACAATCATGATGCATTTGAGTCGTTTTTGTGAGGAAATTATAATCTGGAATAGTAATGAGTACCGCTTTGTCGAGATTGATGATGCCTATTCCACTGGATCAAGTATCATGCCACAAAAGAAAAATCCTGATATTGCCGAGCTAGTTAGAGGCAAAACCGGTCGTGTCTATGGTGCATTAATGTCTCTACTTACTATAATGAAAGGTCTTCCACTTGCTTATAATAAAGATATGCAGGAAGATAAAGAGCTTACCTTTGATGCTTTTGATACTGTGAAAGGCTGTCTTGCCTTATTTACAGGAATGATTAGCTCAATGAAATTCAATAAAGATACAATGGCAGAGAGTGCAAAGAATGGTTTTACGAATGCTACAGATGCAGCTGATTATCTGGTTGGCAAAGGAGTCCCATTCCGAGATGCGCATGGTATCGTAGGTCAATTGGTTCTATACTGTATTGACAAGGACATTGCATTAGATGATATGAAGCTAGAAGAATTTAAGCAAATCAGTCCTGTATTTGACAAGGATATCTATGAGGCTATCAGTCTTACTACCTGTGTGAATAAGAGAAATACAATTGGTGCACCTGGGATAGAGGCCATGGCTCAAGTATTAAAGCTGAACGAGGAATATTTAAAATCATAGGACTTTCAAAAAGAGACTGTTGAAAAACTCAAAGCCTATAAGTATCTATATGCTTATTGTTTTACAACAGCCTCTTTTACACTTACAGTTGAATTATAATCATTACCATATTAGCTACTACAATTACAGCATCTACTGATAACCATTTTATCTTTTTCTCTTTCTCCACGTTTAAACTGAGGACAGAGAACACCACTACCAATACAAATACTATAATTAAATAAAGTGTTGTGGACATCCTATTTACATGCTCTCCTGTTATACTAATCTGCGTTGCGATTTGATCAGGTAGATTAAAATAACCAAAGAGGTTAATTCCGCCTGTAATTATAATAAAAATAGCACAAAGAATCAATGGTGTCTTGTTATCTGATTTTTTTATTTTTTCTAGGTTATTCATACCAACCTCCCTGCCTGCGACTTACTCGCAAGCCTAAATTCAATGTGTGAAAACAGCTATAAATTGATTACCTTTTTTGCAAATTTTGCAGCGTTGCTCACATCCTCCTCATCTGGATGCTTTCTAGAAAACAAAAGAAACTTTCCTTTACATATAAACTCCTCTTTCTCTACTTCAATTCCTTTATGAACAAGCGCGTCTCGAATGTTTGTTGATTGATTAAGGCCGGACAAAGATGTAATAAACAGTACCGCTTTCTTTACCTGGGTAGAATCAATACTCCCGATATAAGCTTCCATCTCCGGCGACACTTTCGAGGCATAGATACCACTACCAATAAAAAGAATATCTACATCCGTAAGTGTTGGCTTATTCGTGATGTTTTGTGCTACCACTCCAAGTTCCTTTGCCATAGCCTCAGCAATTTTCTTGGTATGTCCTGTTTTCGATGCATAAATAATTACTGTATTCATTTAAAATCCTCCTTACAAACCTTATTTTATTTGCCGAAATCATTGTACTTTTTCTTATGATTAAACTTGGTAAAAATGTAAATTGTATCTACAATTATACCACTCAGCAATCTATAAATCTATCCTATATTTGGTTTATCCACTCTTTTAATCCGATTATAATGTAGCGGCCATGATGCTTGAACAATTTCTAAAAATAATTTTTAATATTGACATTAACTTCATGATATACTATACTCTATATATATTGTTAATTAATTAACAAACATATTCTAGTCATATCAGCAAGATTATTCAGTTATCAGCACGAACAAACGAAAAGGGAGAATCATATATGAATATTTATGTATGTGTAGGAAGTTCATGTCATCTAAGAGGATCGTATGACATTATCAATCTTATGAAAGCGGCAATTGAATCAAACCACTTGGAAAATCAGATCAATCTATCTGCTGCTTTTTGCCTTGGAAAATGCACGGATGGCGTATCCATCAAAGTAAATGACGAGATAATTTGCGGTGTATCCAAAGATAATTTCGATGAAATATTTGATCAGTATATACTTACACAGTTATAAGCAAGGCCTTGATTGTTAATTATTTACCAGCTTTGTAGCCATGTACTATTCTATTCCTATTAAAAAAGAAAAAAGGTTGTGTTAAAAATGAATAATTATATACAGCTAAAGAAAGCAAATTGTAAAAATTGTTATAAATGTATTCGACACTGTCCTGTCAAATCAATCAGTTTTTCTGATCAACAAGCTCATATCGTAAAAGATGAATGCATTCTGTGTGGTATGTGTTTTGTCGCATGTCCGCAAAATGCCAAGCAAATCAGAAATGATATTGCAGTGGTAAAGGAAATGCTAGCTTCAGGAAAACCAGTCTATGCAAGTGTAGCACCCTCTTTTGTAGCAAATTATGAGGATTCTAATATCACCTCCATGGAAAAAGCACTCAAAGAGCTTGGTTTTGCTAGTGCTGAGGAAACGGCAATTGGTGCCACCATCGTCAAGAAGCAATATGAGGAAATGATCAAATCAAAGAAAGAAGAAGTCCTTATCTCTTCTTGTTGTCACACAGTAAATACATTAATTCAAAAATATTATCCCGAAGCATTGCCCTATCTTGCACATGTACAATCTCCAATGCAAGCACATTGCTCAAAACTTAAAGTGGAACATCCAGATGCTTATACTGTTTTCATAGGACCTTGTATCTCGAAAAAGGAGGAGGCAGACCAATATCAAGGTATTGTTGACTGCGTTTTAACTTTTGAAGAATTATCCGAATGGCTAGATGAAGCAAGTATTACCATTACTCCTATAAAAGACGATGTAAAAAAGGGGAAAGCACGACTATTTCCTACTGCCGGTGGAATCATTCGTACCATGACACTAGAGCAAAGTGATTATGACTACATCTCTATCGATGGAATGGATAATTGTATTCGTGCAATCGCTGATATTATCAAAGGGAACTTGTCACACTGTTTTATTGAGATGTCTGCTTGCGTGGGTAGTTGCATCGGTGGGCCTGCAATGGGTAAAGAGCATCGAGCTCCCATTACTGATTTCATCGCTATTAATCGATATGCTGGTCAAAGCGACTTTGATGTTTCGCTACCGAGCGAAGAAAATCTCTTCAAAAGTATCACATATACCGGTGTACATCGGTTAATGCCAGGTAGCAGTGCAATTACTGAAATTCTTCATAAAATGGGCAAATCTTCTGCAGAACAGGAATTAAATTGCGGTAGTTGTGGTTATAACACCTGTCGTGAAAAGGCTATCGCTGTATATCAGGGCAAAGCTGATTTAACGATGTGCCTTCCCTTCTTAAAAGATAAGGCAGAGACCTTCTCAGACAATATAATCTACAACACGCCAAATGGCATTATGGTGCTCAATGAAAATCTTGAGGTGCAACAAATCAATAAATCTGCTTGCCATATTATGAACATTAAAAACAAGAGTGATATCTTAGGCTCTCCTGTCGTACGAATCTTAAATCCCGCTATCTATATCGACGTTATGACAAGCGGAAATAATATATGTGACAAACACAATTATCTTGCAGAGTATCAAAAATATATAGAAGAAACCATCATCTATGATAAAAACTATCACATCATTATCAGCATAATGCGAGACATTACGGCCGAGGAAAAATCTCGTAATAAGAAGGATGAAATCAGTAGACGTACAATGGAAATTACAGATAAGGTCATTGAAAAGCAAATGAGAGTGGTACAAGAAATTGCATCTTTACTTGGAGAAACAACAGCCGAAACAAAGATTGCACTTACCAACCTGAAGGAGACTTTGAATAATGAATAATCTTTGTACAGATGTTGGATATTTGAGCGTGAATAAATACGGCGAACAGCTTTGTGGAGATCATGTAGACATCGTTGAACAAGGCGAGAATTCCCTAGTAATGGTTCTAGCAGATGGTCTTGGAAGTGGTGTAAAAGCAAGTATCCTATCCACCTTAACCTCTAAAATCATCTCTACGATGATGGCAAATCAAATGAGCATTGAAGACTGTGTTGCTACGGTTGCTTCCACTCTACCAGTCTGTGAAAAACGAGGCATCGCCTATTCGACCTTTACCATTATTCGAGTTATTGACAGTATGGAAGCCGAAGTGATACAATATGACAACCCGCATGTCATTCTACTTCGGGATGGTAAAAACTATGATTATGAGAAAATAAGCATGAAAATAGATAATAAAACGATATATAAATCAAAAATCACACTCACACAAGGAGATGTTTTTATTGCGATGAGTGACGGTGCAATCTACGCAGGCGTTGGACGTACCTTGAATTTTGGTTGGCAAAGAGAAAATATTATTGATTACATTGAGTTAATGTATGAGAAAAACTTTTCAGCAAAGATTGTATCTACTATACTTCTTGATGAGTGTATGCGATTGTATGGAAGCACTCCAGGAGATGACACAACCATTGCTGCAATCAAGATAAGAAAAAGGAAACCAATGAATCTTATGATTGGTCCTCCCTCCGATCCAAATGATGTAAATAAAATGATGGCACTCTTCTTTGCTAAGGAAGGAAAACATATCGTTTGCGGAGGTACAACCTCCTCTCTTGCTGCGAAGTATCTCGGAAAAGAGATGAATACTCATCTTAATTATGTGGATCCAGAGATACCACCTACTTCAGAGATTGAGGGCATTGAGCTCGTAACGGAGGGTGTTATCACAATCAATCGTGTGCTCTTATATGCTAGTAGTTATCTTAATGATAACGAATATTATTCCGAATGGAGTTTAAGAGAAGATGGTGCTTCGAAAATTGCTAGACTTTTGCTCGAAGAGGCTACTGATATTAATTTTTATGTTGGTAGAGCAAATCAATCCTGCACATCAAAATCCTAATCTGCCTATTCAATTTAGTATAAAGATGCGACTCATCGATGAGCTATCCGAATGTTTAAAAAAGATGGGTAAGCGGATCAAAGTAAGTTATTTTTAAAAAAAAAAGTGTATTTAAGGAATTCGGTAAACCGAATTCTTTAAATGCAAAGAATGTTTTAAGCCGTAGTTGGCGGCGGAATGGAGAAAATCTTGAGGAAATTCGACACCCAAGTTCAATATTTAAAGTATAAAGTTTTAAGAGAAGTTGCCAGAAGTGCTTTTGATGACGATCTTCATCATGCAGTTTATAGTATTCCACAGAAAATTGTTGCTGGTCCAGAAGCCACCATGCGCTGTTGCATCTATAAGGAACGTGCTATTGTTGGAGAACGAATCAACTTAGCAATGGGTGGGAGCAAAGACAATCCAAATATAATCGAAGTACTTGATATTGCCTGCGATGAATGTCCCGTTGGTGGATTTGAAGTGACAGATTCATGTAGAGGCTGCATTGCCCACCGATGTGAGGATGCTTGTAAGCTTGGTGCTATCTCTTTTGACAAACATCAAAAAGCTCATATCGATAAAGAGAAATGTGTAGAATGCGGCAAATGTGCAGGGGTATGTCCCTACAGTGCCATTGCCAACAATAAACGTCCATGTGAAAAAGCGTGTAAGGTAAAAGCCATTAATATGGATGAAAATAAAAAAGCAATTATTGATAACGGTAAGTGTATTTCCTGTGGAGCTTGTGTCTATCAATGCCCCTTCGGCGCAATTATGGATAAATCCTATATTGTGGATGTAATTGATCTTATCAAGCAAAGTAACTATAATAAAAAGCACAAAGTATATGCTGTTGTAGCACCTTCTATCGCAAGTCAATTTAAGCTTGCAAAGCTAGGTCAGGTAATTAGTGCAATGAAAATGATTGGTTTTTACAATGTAGTGGAGGCAGCTCTTGGTGCTGATATGGTAGCCTTCGCAGAGTCTGATGAACTCATGGAAAAAGGATTTCTTACTAGCTCCTGCTGTCCTGCTTTCGTAGACTACATAAAGAAGCAATTTCCATCTATGACACAGCATATTTCTCATAATCCCTCTCCAATGACCGCGATAGCAAAATACATCAAAAAGACTGATCCAGAATCCAAGGTAATCTTTATTGGTCCATGTACTGCCAAGAAAATGGAAATACAAAGACCCGAAGTTGCTCCATATGTCGATAGCGTTCTTACCTTTGAAGAGTTGCAGGCAATGACTGATAGTAGGGATATTGATCTGGATAAACTCCCACTTGATGTGCTTGATAACGCTTCCTATTTTGGAAGAATCTTTGCGAGAACAGGTGGACTTTCTGAAGCAGTTAAGGAAGCACTCAAGGAAAAAGGAAAAGAAGATTTCGACTACCGACCAATTGCCTGTGATGGCATAGAAGCCTGTAAAACTGCACTTCTTAAAGCTTCCAAGAAAGTACTTCCCTATAACTTTATCGAAGGCATGGCATGTATCGGTGGTTGTATTGGCGGTGCTGGTTGTCTTGTGCACGGAGAGAAAAACAAAACGGAAGTTGATAATTATGGCAAAGAAGCGCTAGAGAAAACAATTCAAGAAGCAATCAATTGCTTATAATTACAAAAGCCCTACAAATTGAGCCAGGCGAATACGCCTGGCTCATCCTTATATTACTTTAGAACTTTTAACTTTGGATATTTGAGTATTGCTTTTCCCAATATCTTTTTCCTATGGAGAAATTTATCACTCCAAAATCTTGAATCTGCGGAATCATTTCGATTGTCCCCCATCATAAAGTAACATCCCTTCGGTACTTCATATGGCCCAAAATCATCATCTAATGTTTCTTTCACGTAGCTTTCTTCTAATGGTTCACCGTCAATATAGACAAGTCCATTGATACCTTCTATTTTCTCACCTGGAAGTCCAATAATTCTCTTAATATAATTTTCATTCTCATTATCCGGAAATGGAAATACGATAATATCCCCTCTTTTCGGTTCGTTAAACAAATAAGCCAATCGAAAAGTAATAACTTTATCTCCAACCATAATAGTATCATTCATGGAACCTGATGGTATCTTGACTTTAATAATCACCACTTTATTTATAAATACTGCCACTATCACAGCAATAACAATGATGAGTATCCAGCCCATAAGCTCTTTTCGAATATTCTTACTCATAAGTAGTACCCCTTTTCTCATCTCCTATTTGCATGACAATTCATTATAACAATCTTCTTGTCCTTATAAAAATAAAGTAACTTACCATTAAATAACTTTATTTTCAATTATAATGATATTTTTGCTATATGTAAATATAAGATTCAAAATTATTACCACTCACCATTATCTTCAGTATTCGAAGTTTTTCCACGTCTAACAATTACTGATATTACTATAACTATAAAAATAAATAGAACAATCTTAATTACTTTCTTTCTCATAAAACCCCCATCTGCTCATGTTAGCGAGCACCCAATTTCACACAAATGTAACATGGTCTAAATCGCATACGTTTTATGAACAACCCGAGAATATAGAATGAATTTCCACTGGAATTCATTCTGATATTCTCAGGAATTCGCTTTTTAATTCCATTACCACTTAACAATTTGGTAGTAAGTCTTTGCAGTCAAACGGTATACAAATACATATATCATCGTAAATATGACACTGGATGCAATCACACATGAAAAGGTAAGTGTAACATTGTACAGTTCAAGTACTTCTAGCAATTTGATTATCATGTGGGTTGCCATCGAAACATGTAACAGTGCTCCGACAAGTGGAAGGAAGAAAACAGTAAGAATTTGTTTATTAATCGTTCTTTTGACCTCTTTATCATCCATTCCAACCTTTTGTAGAATCTCAAACCGTTCTTTATCCTCGTAACCTTCTGATATCTGCTTAAAATAAATAATCAAAACCGTTGCAGATAAAAATAAAATTGTAAAAAATGCACCAATGAACAATAAGCTCCCAAACAAACCATAACCTTCTATTCTGTCTGAAAATATGTTGGAATAACTGTACGCATTTTTCAAAACATGACCGCCCTGATCTATTGCCTCTTTCGCAAAGAGCAATCCATTCTCATTACTCCCCTTAATATTAAGAATTATATTATATGATCCACCACTAATAAAACCTTCATGGACAATTTGCACAAACTTTGTCGCTGCTTCAATATCCTGCGCTACAAGAAAGATCTTTTTATAAGCATCACTATTTTTACCCTTCGTAAATACAGTATCCTTAATGATGGAGGTAACCTCGTATTTCTGTTCTCCAATTTCAATCGCGCTAATATCCCCGTAGTCTTCATTTGTCAAAAAAAGTAGTTGTTGATTGTTAAGCTTCTCATTTTTCCCACATACACGATTATAATCCTCTAATGGTATTACACTAAAATCTACCGCATATGGTATCATCTCTTCATAAGTTGCTTCATAATTAGGCGCTACGAATTTGCCTTCTTTAAAAAAAAGCATGTCTGTTATGGAAAAGTAACGGTATTCATTTTCTATTTCGACCTTATTATTTTTACTTGTTTGTTCAAAGATTTCATGCAGTTTACGATATTCTTCCTCTGAAGTGTCCTTATTCACTTGGATTACAATATCATCTGCATTACGACATTTCAGAGTGTCCTCCTGTCCGAGAAACAATGCAACACAGGTTGAAACAGTAACCAAAACCATAGTACTTAGTATGCATATAGAAGCAAGTCCCGAAGCATTTTGCTTCATACGATGAATCATCCCTGCAATCGAGATAAAGTTATTTGTTTTATAATAAAATTTCTTATTCCGTTTCAAAGCCCTTAATAAAAAAATACTTCCGGAAGTAAATAAAGCATAAGTAGCAAAAATAACTAGAACAACAGCAATCATAAATTTGGTTAATGCACTTATCGGATTGTTAACGGTCAAAGCAGAATAATAAGCCCAACCCAATGCAACTAATCCTAGGCAGGTAGTTGGAATTATGAAACGTACCTTTTTCTCACCCTGATGGTCACTTTTTAAAAGATCTATAGGATTAGCTACCCGAACCTGCCATATATTCATGATTGATATGATTACAAATATTCCAAAAAACAAAAGGAATGTAATGGAAAAAGACTCCATCGGAATGCTATAATAGATATTACCTGTGACCCTTAAACTTTTCACTAAAAGTAGGAATGTCAACTGTCCGAACACACAAGCGGTGATAACCCCAAGCAAAAAAGCAGCTCCATTGATTAATAGATTCTCGCATAGCAATACGCGAGCGACATGTAGTTTTTCCAGTCCTAATATTCCATAAAGACCAAACTCTTTTTTCCTTTGTTTTATCAAAAAGCTATTAATATACAGCATAAAAATGATTACAAATATTGTCATGATAAAATGTCCTATTTTAAACATTACTATTAATGTTGATTTCCCTGATGGAATATTCGAAAGGCCAGGGGAATACATAATCGTAACTACCATAAAATAAACACTAATCATAATTGTTGCGGCTATAAAGTATGGAATATATCTTTTTTTATTGCGTTTTAGATTATTCACAGCTAGCTTACAATAAAATCCTTTAGCCAATATCCACACCCCCATTTGAAAGAACCGATAAATTTGACACTATCTTATCAAAGAATTCTTTATTTGTATCCTCACCACAGTATATCTGGCTAAACAGTTCACCATCCTTAATAAATAGAACTCTGGATGCATGGCTAGCTGCCATGGTACTATGAGTAACCATGAGGATTGTTTGACCTTTATTGTGTAATCCCTTAAAGATCTTCAACAGATTTTCGGAAGCCTTTGAATCAAGTGCTCCTGTTGGTTCATCCGCTAGTATTAATTTGGGATTTGTAATTACTGCCCTCGCTACGGCAGTTCTTTGTTTCTCTCCACCAGAAACCTCATAAGGGTATTTATTCAATAGCATGGTTAGTCCCAAGCTTTCTGCCAATGGAATTAATCGTTTTTCCATCTCCGAGGCATTTACCCTCGATAACACAAGCGGCAGCAGAATATTATCTTTGATTGAAAAGGTATCAAGAAGATTAAAGTCTTGAAATACAAAGCCAAGGTTTTCCCTGCGGAATGCTGAAAGCTCCCGATCCTTAATCCCTTTTAGATTTTTCCCCTCAAGTAAAACAGTTCCACTTGTTGCCTTATCTAAGGATGCCACAATATTTAGGAGGGTCGTTTTCCCCGAGCCAGATGCTCCCATAATTGCTACAAATTCTCCTGTTGTTATCTCAAAATTAACATCTTTTAAAGCAGTAAATTGCTGTGCTCCCAAGCGAGTATTATATATTTTCTTCAATCCTCGTACCTGTAATAATTCCATGCTTATAACCTCTCTTTCTATATTGTTCCTACTTACCCACGAACCAACACGGCCCTTTTGCGACCTTTTAGTTATTTAAAATTCTATCATCATTATACTAAAGAGAGAAATGTATTGCCTTAGAAAGGCCTTACATTTCTCATCCTGAAACTTACATTTTTGTCACATTCGCTTCTGTAAAAAGAAAAGAATTTTGAAGTGGGAATGTAATATTTGCAGTAGTACCTACCCCTAATATTGAGTTAATATCTACTTTAATCGCCAATGAATCAGCCACTTTTTTTACCAAATACAATCCAATTCCACTTGCCTTCTTATCAATTCTTCCATTATAACCGGTATAGCCTTTTTCAAAGATTCTCTCAATGTCTTCACTGCGAATGCCCATTCCTGTATCCTTGATTTGTAAGGTCTGATTTTCATATGTTATTTCAAGCCCACCATGATGGGTATATTTTATCGCATTTGATAGAAGTTGCTCCATGATAAACGCAAGCCACTTACTGTCCGTAGTAATCTCACAATGAAATTCTTGAATTTTAATTGTTAATTTCTTATAAATAAATAGTGAAGCATACTTCTTCACACTTTGATGTACGATTTCCTCTAATAAGCACTCTCTGATTACCATATCGGTGGAGATATCCTTCATCTTCGTATAATGAAGCGCTAGTTCTACATACTGTTCAATCTTAAATAACTCCTGATCTAGAAGCAAATCCTGATTCATTGCCTCTTTGCTTTGAAGTGCTAACCTCATCGCAGATATCGGTGTCTTAATCTGATGTACCCACAATGTATAATATTCCACTTGCTCTAAATGAACTTTTTCAATACTTTCCTCATGACTTCGGATAATATCATAAAGTGATTCTATCATTTGTTGGTATTCTGATTCAAGTTTATCCTTTTGGGCTGGTAATTGGTGGTGATAAGTGGTTAAATGATCCCGAATATCCTCCAAACTATTTACCCTGCTTCGAAAGCGGAACCCATCAATTAACAACCATAATGTAAGGATAAACGTTAGAATTAATATACTATATCCTACTGACTGCATCGGAAGCTTGTACAACCAATGAATAAGGGGAAAAAAAATAATTACAATCAAATAAAAGAAAAACAATGTCTTTCGGTAATGTAAATAATTTTTAATCATGTATCATATACCCCAATCCCTTTTTGGTGTTGATAAAATCGATTAATCCACAATCCTCTAGCTTTTTCCTCAGTCGGTTCACATTTACAGTCAAGGTATTATCATCAATAAAGCTATCACTATCCCAAAGCTTCTTCATTATCTGATCTCTCGTAACAATATTGTTCTTATGTTCCATCAGAAGCTGCATGATTTTGTATTCATTTTTAGTAAGTTCTAGCTTTTTATCTTGAAAAGTAACTGTTGTATCATTCAAGCTTAAAATCACTCCGTCTACTTCCAAGGATGAAATATCGCTAAAATAAGAATAGGTGCGTCTTAAGACCGCTTGCAACTTTGCAATTACAATATCGAGTGAAAATGGCTTTGTAACAAAATCATCTCCGCCCATATTCATAGCCATGATAATATCCATATTCTCTGTATGGGAGGATAAGAAGATAATGGGAACCTTAGAAATCTTCCTAATTTCATTACACCAATAGTACCCATTAAAATAAGGAAGCGAAATATCAAGCAAAACCAAGTGCGGTTGATACTTTTTAAATGCATCTAATACATTTACGAAATCAGTAATCTGTTCCGTCTCAAAACTCCACTTTTTCAAGCCATCCTCCAATAAGGATGCAATCAGTAGATCATCTTCCACAATCAATATCTTATACATCATATACCCCCGTATATCCTAACGCAATAATTTCTATGATGATTCACACTTTAAAAGTCTAATTACTTTAGTTGAATTATATTACCGTATCTATATTCAACAATCAGTTATTAAACTTCTTTAATCTATGAACCAATCATAACATATTTCATTTTATCCCACAATTATATTATCCATTTATAGAAATTTTTTCTATATCGTAAAACCCAAATTGGGGAGAAAGGAGCGCGTGTACTTACGTACTCGCGCTCCTCTCTCCTGCTCACATACCTTCGATATTATTACACTACCTTTTCAATATTAAAAAGTGTATTGATTACCAACCAACTCTGAGGAAAGAATTTCATGATTTGCCAGTAACCAATTCCGTTTAACCCAAGCTCCGGAATAAGTTTAACCTTTGCTTGAATGCTACTCGCATCGTCAAACCAAACTACATGAGCAACCCCTTGTGCATCTGTATAATAATAATATGGTGCCTGTGCAACGGGATCAAATTGGATATCTACTTTATGTTCTAACGCTCGCTGCACTGCTTCCACATTTCCTATTGACTCAGCTACCGACTTGCCTCGAATAAAGGGTAGTGGCCAATCATATGCATAATTAGGTAATCCCATTAATATCTTCTCTGGACTAATCTCAGAGACACCATATTCGAGTACTTGCCTTACATTATTGACAGGGGCTGTTGCCATTGGAGGTCCATACGTATAGCCCCACTCATAGGTCATAAGTAGTACAAGATCAACAATGGCACCAATTGCAGCATAATCATGTGCTTCATATAAAAGACCCGCCTGTGTAGCAGAAGTTTTAGGTGCCAATGCCGCCAATACAATATAACCTTCTGGTTCTAATTTACTTTTTAATTTTGCAATAAAGTCAATAAATAACTGTTTATCCTCCGGTAATACAAATTCAAAATCTATATCTATACCGGCATAATTCTTTGCTTCCAACATAGCTAATATATTATTAATTAGTTTGTCTTGTCCTACCGGATTAATAAACATAGCGTGAGCGATTGCATTACTAAACGCCCCCTCTTTTGTCATTGGTGCTAGCATCATGATAGGTGCTACTCCATAGCTTCTGGCTATCTGAATGAGTTCTTTATCATCAATTGGAATTAAATCTCCTTCTGGTGTAAATCCATACGTAAATAGCGATAAATAAGTTAAATATGGTAATGTTTTTTTTAACACTGTTCGATCGATAAAAGGATATGCATACCCATTTATTACAATATTTCCTATTGTTTTACCATCTGTTTCGTTATCACCCTCATAAGTAATAACAAGCTCTTCCCCAGGGATCAAAACATCTGACTCTGCTATTTTGGGATTATTTTGTAATATTTGTGTTGGTGTGACGCCATATTTCTGTGCGATTTCATATAAAGTATCACCAATTTCAACAATATGCGTAACAGCAGGATATAATACTACGATATTTTGTCCTACAACTAAATTATTTGGATTAGGTAATTCATTGTCCGTAATTAATCTATTCGTTGTTACATCGTACTTTTCAGCAATCGACCCTATTGTTTCCCCCGGTTGTACCACATGAATAATCATAAAACCTCCGTTTTCTCTTGTTAAAAGATAACATTTATAATCATTATATGCGACGTAAAATGCTATTGTGAAAAAGTTTGTACCAAGTTGCATCCTTGTTACGTTCAGCGTATAATACTAATTATAAGTTTAGGAAAGGAAGTTAGAAGTATGAATCAATTCAAAGAAATTTTACCAGAACAATTAGAGGAAAACCCATTTCAATTAATCGGCAAGGAATGGATGTTAATAACTGCTGGAGATAGCAATAAAATAAATACAATGACTGCTGCTTGGGGAGGTCTTGGTATCATGTGGGGCAAAAATGTTGCCTCTGTGGTAATTCGTCCACAGCGTTATACGAAAGAATTTGTTGATCGGGAAGAGACTTTTTCTTTAAGTTTTTTTAATACAAATTATAAAAAACAACTTAACTATCTTGGTTCTGTTTCCGGACGTGACGAGGATAAGATTACAAAAGCAGGACTAACTGTGCTAGCACCAGATGGTACACCTTATTTCGAAGAAGCCAGGCTCGTGCTTATCTGTAAGAAGCTCTTTGCACAACCATTTGATCCCGCATGTTTTCTTGATGAAAAGCAAAAAAAAGTATGGTATCCTCTAGAGGATTACCACACAATATATTTTGCTGAAATTACCAAAGTATTGCAAAGTGTTGATTAGTCAGTCCTATAATAAACAGTTTGCATTCATGATAATTGTTTGCGCGTTATATAACTATAAAAGGAATAGCTACACATAGGTACCAAGCTGCATTTCGGTACCTATGTGTAGCTGTTCCTTTTTGACCTCGTAGTTTTTATCATAAACACATACAAACTTTCGATTATCGAAATAGATCTTTTACTTTACATCCGTCTTATTAAATGCGAAGATACCAATAGCGACTGTTACTGCAAAAAATGCAACAGCAACTAAAATTGCTCTAAGAATATCCATACCTGGAAGCGTTAAATTCCTCATATTAATCATATTATTCATAACGCTATAGTCTGAAAAAGCTATTTTATTTTTAAATAGTAATTCTAATAATTGATATAGAAGTGCAGCAAACATTGTAATACCGATATTGATTGCAATTACTCCACCATTATTCTTTACCACCATTGCAACCATTACAAACACTGCAGTAAGTGCAGTATGTAATAGTAATTCCACTCCTATCATTCGAAGCATCTGGCCTATGAGTTCACCAGTAACTTCTCCAAACGTTCCTGTAACTACAGTACCCGAAATTGTGGTAAAGATACTCACGACAAACAGCATAAGAAAGGTTGCTGCTGTCATCGTAATTACTTTCGATAAGTAAACTTGATATCTTTTAAATCCCTTTGAGACAATATTTTTCATAGTACCATGGGCAAACTCTGCTGTAACAAAAATTGCAATGAAGATAGCCATAAATAGATGTACTGACCCATCTGAGAAAACATTCAGTCCGCAATTTAGACCATCCTTGTACAGTGTCATACCTTCTACAACTACATCCCCTGATTCTTGTGCCTTGATAACCATATGTGAAGCCCAATCGACTATAAATATTGTCCCTGCTGTTAATAATATTGCAATTAAGGTACAAATATAAAGAGCCTTACTTTTAAATAACTTAAAAAAATCCGAACGTAATAAATTTATCATACCCATCCTCCGTCTTATCTACTTTTTCTATTTTTATTTATTTAGTTCCATCAATTGCATGAAGTAATCTTCTAAGTCTTGTCCAATAATGCTGCATGACGATACCATTACGCCGTTCTTAGCAAGCTCCGTATTGATTTCACCTGCTCTTTCTATCTCTTTCATAATACGAATGGTCGTATCATCAAGCTTTTGATAATCTGGGATTCCCACGATGTTTTCTAAAATATCTCCAGCTTTTGTCACATTGTCAACCTTAATCTCTAATGCTTGTGAACAGCGTTCTTCTAACTCCTTCTTCGTAAATTGATCCACCAATAAACCATTATTGATTACACCGTAACAGGTAGCTATTTTGGACAGTTCTCCAAGTATATGACTGGAAATTAATATTGTAATCTTCTTTTCTTTATTTAACTTTAAAATTAGCTCTCTAATTTCTTTAATACCAGTTGGATCTAGACCATTAATTGGCTCATCAAGCATTAAGAATTCCGGATTACCAAGTAATGCAATCGCAATTGCCAAACGTTGTTTCATTCCAAGCGAAAAATTCTTTGCTTTCTTCTTCCCTGTATCTTCAAGTCCTACTAATGTGAGCATCTGCGTAACGGTATCTTTCACCTCAAGACCAAGCAAGATACAGTAATGCTGTAAATTCTGCTTCGCTGTCATATTAGGATATACAGCAGGATTTTCTATCATAGTTCCTAGCTTTTTTCTCTGATTATTAAGATCCGCACTTTCAAAAAGCTGTAAGCTACCATCTGTAGGACTCGCTAGACCAGCTGCCATACGAATAAGTGTTGTCTTACCAGCACCATTTTTTCCTATAAATCCATAGATATCGCCTCTTTTAACATTTAAATCAACCTTGTTGACAGCTGCTTTATTACCAAACATTTTCGTCAAACAATTGGTTTGCAGTACATATTCCATTTTTTGTTCCTCCTATTCAATTTATAAAACATTCTAATTTATTTTAAAACCCTCAGGCATATTTTACCAGATGTTTATTAAAAAAGCATTAAAAATTAATAAAGAATTCCTTAAGTTCTTTCTCTTGAAAATATAAACCAATGATTAACGATTAGAAAGTAGCGTAATAGCGTCATAATATTTTTTTGATACAAGATGTCCATTACCCTCCTCGATCATCTTCTTGCATTTTTCTAATAATACTGGGTTAAGATTGTAATGTTCCTTCTTATGCGTAATCAGATGCTGCTCCTTAATTTCTTGAATCTTCTTTTCTATTTTCATACATTCGTCTAAAAAGTCACAAATAAAGTGTCCATCTTTACCAATTAATAGATCCTTTATGCGATAGATTATTCTGCAATAGGAAAATTTTCTCACTTCGCCTATTCGATAACCGAAGCTCTTTTTTAAAACAAAACTTTCCTTATCAACATCAAGAAATGCACAGTATTCCATGGATTTTTGAATCAAATTCTGGTACCAAGTAAATTGTTTATTCTCCAAATCCTGCGATATCCCTAATATATAAAAGGGTGTGATGTGATTTTCTTGGTAATAGGAATCCCGCATCTGAAATTTTTCTAGGCTGTTATTTTGCAGTCGAAAATCAACTGCTAACTTTAGCTCCCCCTCATATTGACAGAAAAAAGTACTATACATTCCATTTTCCATACGGTACCTCGAAATCACAGGACTTTCTGGATAGCTCCTTTTTAATAGCTGATATAAGAGTCGTTTGCCTTTTTTTAATTCTTCCGTTTCATGACCATTGCCATAATCACATTCCTTACTATCATAATGAGCAAAGTACGGTTCTTTTAATGGACCTGCTGCCAAATAGACCTTTTCACCACATTCTATGCAAGTAAGTTCTCTACGCGCAGCAGCCTTCTTCCACTCGATAACCAAATCTTCATAATAAAATCCACTTTCATCCTTTAAATCAAAGGTACATATTGCTTTTCCATGATACAAACAATTTTCCATCTTAACTCCCATCTGTTTGCACGTACTAGTGTAAAGTCTACCCCATTTTCTTGAGTAAATTATAACACTTGTCCTAGCGAACTATCAACATCACATTTACCATTTATTGTTTTTGAGCTAACAAAAAAAGGCTATCCTTAATTTAGCAGCAATATGCAAGCGTATGCATGTTCTAGCTAATTTAGGGACAGCCTCATTTATACAATTATTACAAACATTCTATTGGAATTTGTTCATTTTTCATATTTAATTTCATCATATTTAGTTCAAAAATTTGTAATATAGCATCCACTACCTTGTAAACTAAATCAACGATAAATTGACAATCTTCTTTCACTACTTTAAGTGTCTTTAAATACTCCCTGTGTGTCTTCACGATAAAACGAATTATTTCATCGATTGAATGGAAGGTACTCTTTTGCTCGCGATCTCTTTGTGTATCTTCCTCTTGAACATAAGATTTAAAAGTAAATTTCAATTTCTTTTCATAAACGCAATGTTCCTTAATAGTACCTTGAAAGATTGAATTATGTGGAAATGTAAAATAATCAGCTAGGTAATGTGTGATAACTCCTAGATGCCTACAGTAATATCCTGTGATTCCTTGTTCCATATCATAATCCACAGTTATCTTTTTTATTTCCTCTATTAGAATAGGAAACGTCGCATCAATAGAATGTTTTCTTGTTAAGAAAGATGGTCTACAATCTGGAAGTATACTACCTATATAAAAAGCTTTCTTATGCTCATTCAAATCTTCAACTTTCATATTGTTCATCAAAAATTTTGCAAGTGAAATATGAGATTTCTTTCTCATGTCTTTCCTCCTCGTTCAATGCAAGCAAATAAATCGGTCATAAGCAACTAATTCAATTTCGATAGCGCTATGGGAAAAATGATACTCCTTATTCAGTTAAATATCAATAGGAATCAACTGTATTAAAACTAGCATTATTAAGTATTAGGGAATGCTAGTAGCCCATACTATCGCACTTATATTAAATTATTATGAATTAAGAGCGGGAATTCTTGACATCCTGTTAGCGTTCCTGTAATATGTAATCGTATGTTAATACTTTGATATACAATTTTATTTAAATTATATAAAAATTAGGAGATGATTTTTTGGATCCCAGTGATGCCACGCAACCGATTATATTGATTATTCTATTAGTTTTATCTGCTTTTTTCTCAGCATCTGAGACCGCTCTCACGACTGTGAATAAGCATCGCATTCGAAGTCTCGCGGAGGATAATGTAAAAGGTGCAAAAACAGTAAGTAAATTGATTGAAAGCCCATCAAAGATGTTAAGTGCTATCTTGATTTGCAATAATGTTGTCAATTTATCTGCTTCCGCCCTTACTACCTCGCTTGCCATAGATCGTTTTGGAAATGTATGGGTAGGTGCCGCAACCGGTGCTATTACAGTACTAATATTGATTTTTGGTGAAATTACTCCAAAATCTTTAGCGACTATTTATGCAGAGAAAATATCGTTAATGTTTAGTGCACCAATCTACTTATTAACCAAGATACTTACTCCAATTATTTTCATCGTGAACAAAATTTGCATCGGATTATTATTAATTATGCATATTGATCCGAAGGCAAAAGGATCTGCAATCACCGAAAACGAGCTCAGAACTATCGTTGATTTCAGTCATGAAGAAGGTATCATCGAAAGCGAAGAACGTAGAATGATTACCAATGTAGTTGATTTTGGCGATTCCCTAGCAAAAGACGTCATGGTTCCTAGAATAGATATGGAATTTGCAAGTGTGGATCTGAATTATGACGAACTAGTTGATGCCTTCTCGGAGGAACAATACACTAGAATGCCCGTATATTCTGATACACGCGATAATGTTGTTGGTATTGTAAACCTAAAGGACGTATTCTTTTATCATGGTGAGAAAGAGAATTTTAATATCACAGATATCTTAAGAGAGCCTTATTTTACTTACGAATTCAAGAAAACTTCAGAATTATTAATTGAGATGAGAAAAGAATCTATCTCAATTGCTATTGTTCTTGATGAATATGGTGCAACTGCCGGCTTGATTACGTTAGAAGATTTACTCGAAGAAATCGTTGGTGAAATTCGTGATGAATATGATGATGACGAAGAGGATAGCATTCAATGTGTTTCAGAAAATGAATATATCGTAGATGGTAATACCAAAATGGATGATATTAATGAAATCCTTGGTTTAAATCTGGAATCGGATGACTATGATTCCATTGCAGGACATCTTATTTACTTATTGGATCATTTACCTGACGAAGGTGAAACAGTCACAAATAACCACGTAACATATACGGTTCTTGCCGTTGATAAGAATAGAATTGATAAGGTTCGTATCCTTTTGCATGTTGAGGATAAGCCAGAAGAAGAATAAAGGAACAACTTCATAGAATTGAAATAATGCTACCTCCGTATAAAAACGTGGGTAGCATTATTTCTTTACTGTTCGATAACATTAACAGAAAATGCTGCATACTATTACAATAAAGTTTTAGTTGTGATATAATAATTTTTATGTCTATAAAATTGGGTCAAAGGAGCGCTTATGATACGAGATTTATTTAAGAATATAATACAAAAAAAAGATATAAGGCAAAATTTAGTTCAGCTAAAAGCCATATTAAACGAAGGCTCTAATAAAGATGCTTTGTTGCACCAGATTGGAAATGACTACGCTATATTTAATGAACTTCTAGCACATGAGGATGCTAAGATTAGGAAGAATACCGCCTTAATCATGGGCGAACTTGCAGTTCCTTGTTTTCTTGAAAAGTTGTATGAAACATACCAAAGGGAAACTATGCTATTTGTGAAAAGCTCTTATTTAAAAGCTATGACCAACTTTGATTATACAATTCTCCTTCCGGATTTAAAAGCAAGGCTATCGGAACTGGGTAAGTTTAAAATAGATGAAGATAATAAAAAACATATCAGTGAAGAAATGAGGATTCTATCAGAACTTATTTTAGGTAAGGAAGATATTATTCGACATACCTTTGTTGGATATGATGTTCCTTCTGATTTAGTTCTCTTAACGAATCGTAACTTTCAATATATCATTATGGAACAATTAAAAGGCAAAAAAGCCCAGGAATTTAATGCAGGCGTTATGGTGAAAACGAAAAACTTAAAGGAGATCCAGTCACTACGAACCTATGGGGAAATGTTATTTATGCTAGAGGACCTTAAAGTATGCAGTGATAACGTGACAACCGCAGCCAAAGCAATAGCCGAAAGTAGCCTATTGTCTTTCATGGAAAAGAGACATTCAGGATTAGCACCCTTTTATTTTAGAATCGAGCTAAAAAGTATGCTTGAGCTAGACAAAAAAAGTGCATTTACCAAAAAGCTTGGCTTTGAAGTAGAGCGTTTAACCAATCGAAGCCTAATTAATTCTACCTCTAATTATGAATTTGAGCTACGAATGATCGAGAATAAAGAAGGAACTTATAATATACTAATTAAGTTATATACGTTGAAGGATACTCGATTTTCCTATCGAAAGAATTCTATCGCCGCTAGTATTCAACCAGTGAATGCAGCTCTTATGGCTGCTTTGGCAAAAAAATACCTATTGGAAGACGCGCAAGTTTTAGATCCTTTCTGTGGAGTAGGTACTATGTTACTAGAACGTTGTAAACTGGTACCAGCGAATACAATGTATGGATTGGATCTATACAGTGAAGCAATCAATAAGGCAAAAGAGAATACTGAGATAGCCCATGCTATTATACACTATATTAACCGAGACTTTTTTGACTTTAAGCATGATTATTTATTTGATGAAATCTTCACCAACATGCCACGCGCTATCGGGCATAAAGATGAGGACGAAATCTTTACACTCTATCAAAAGTTTTTTGCAAAAGCCCCTGAACACCTGAAAAATGGCGCTATCCTGGTCCTTTATTCACACGATAGGGATTATATAAAAAGACTATTAAGCCCAAAAATATATCGTATAGAACAAGAATATGAGATATCAAAAAAAGAAGAAACATATCTTTTTATCATTCGATATCTATAAGATTCAGCAACCTAAACTAAGTGAAAAGCATCGCAACTGCGATGCTTTTCCTATCTATTAGGCTGTCTATAGTTCTATTCCGTTTTGCTTCCTTAGTTACAGCTAAAGATAAGTCATTAAACATTTGCATCTGTTGCAAAGGCCTCTGAACCCATTGGTGAAATTGTTACGTAAAGGCGCAATACATCTTCACCGGTGTTTATAACCTGCAAGCTTTCCTGCCCATCAACCTGCATTAGCTCGCCCACCTGCAACGAGGTTTCACTGCCATCCGTGACAACCTTGGCATTACCCTCCATGACCTGCAGGAAAAGGGTTGATTCTAGATGTGTATGTCCCGGTAGTATTTCCCCTTTTGCAATGTTTAGAACGAAGGCAATTACATTATCGCTTTTGAAAAGCATCCGCTTGGCGATTTTTCCCTGTGGCTCATGAAAATAATCATTGAAAATAAACTTGTTCATAGATAAATCCTCCTTTAATTTAAGCTTAAACTTTAATATACCCCAATTTTGGCATATATAAATAATTTCTTTTCTACAAAATGTTCAAATATCTTACAAGGAAATAACCAAAACAAATCATAATAAAAGATGTGGTTCAAGGTTACGCATGAAAGTCCATCATGGATGAAAAGAACAAAGTTGCTAAACTGATTGATGAGCGGTATATTGCTCGTAGCCTACTGATAAATTCAAATTTATCATATGCTACGCTTTACTTCATAAATATAATCAGAAGTTCACAGCAACTCCATTTCATAAATTTTATGAAGTGTTTCAATCTGCAAAGCCCTTTCCTCAGACGTTTCTGCAAATTTATACCCCTCCACCAGCCTGTAGCCAAACATAAAAATAATCAGTTCTTTCACATAGGGGGATTTTATATGTGATATGTCCACATATTCTGAGAATCCCTTATAATAGGCTTTTACACATCTTCCATAGTATTCAACCATATGTGTAACATCCGCTTCATCTGCGATCAGGCTCGCAATGTCTTCGCCCATGTATCCCCAGCCGGCGGTATCCCAATCTATCAATAGAATATTCTGATCCGCATAAAATATATTTGCAACCCAAAAGTCCCTGTGACAAAGCACTACCGGCAACCTCTCAATATTAGCCCATATCTCATCAGAGCGTTCATCCACATCGATAAGCATTTCGCATAAATACCTGGGTATTTCACAGTCCTCAGCGCGGATATAATCATACACCTCATTCCATGACCGATAATGCAAATAAAAAATTTTGCTATACTCTTTTTTATTGAGATTCGTAGCTGTAATCAGAAACTCAGGCTGCTGTGCATAGAGCCCGCCTTGAAACCTTCCTAATTCCTCAGCTACCTGCTCATACATTGCACCAGTTAGCTTCAACCCCGATATTCCCTCGATATATTCCATCCATATCTGGGTTTCATCCTCTGATAATTCCGCATAATAGCATTTCGGCCAACGAAATGAGTTTGAAAATATCGTGTCCAGATTTGCTTCATATAGATCATACTCCCTGCGCCACGAATCCGGATCACCGTAGCGTTCCCACTTCTTTTGCCTTTTATAGACAATCTTGTAGGGTAATTCTTTCTCCCCTGTTGTTCTGGCCACTCCATATACCAGCATTATCTCTCCTACAGTCCCACCCTGTAGCTGCTCTGTTTCAAAGCTTACCTCTTTAATATCCTGACCCAGAGCTTTCCCTAATACATTTATTAAGATTTTTGATGTAATACTGTCCTTCATTATCACAGTTACACTTTCCTTCCCGTGTGATTCTTCTGCCTATTTTGTATAACATGTTCTTTATTTAAAGCATCCTTATCCCGCAGAAGAACTCTTAATTAATAATAAAATGTACATATACCATATACATGCCATAGGACCCGGTCTCAACGAAATCCATTACTTCTTTTCCGATTCTATACTTTCCGGGTTCAAGTTCTCCATACAGCCATTCCCAATCAATTTTAAAATCAGTAGCTCCATCATTTGTAATTTGGTAAGCAATGGCATTGAATCCATAATCCCCTGCCACTACGATAGGCGCTTCCGTCCATTCACCTTTTACATTTTTTTCTATGATAAAGTCATCTCCGTATTCAAGATCACCTTTTGGATTTCCATCAGATTGTACAAAAAACAAACCGGCACCTGATCGACTGACATTATCAATCCTTATAGAAAGTCCAATATCCGCCGCTTCCGTATCATCGTAGTAGATACCTTCCGTCGTACTCAGATCTTCTACCTTAAAACTCACTGTGCCAAGAATCTCCATGGCTTGCGCGGTATATTCCTCCCACCACTCATCCACACTATATGTACTTGCAACCAATCCCTTATTCTTTCCTTCATACGCAATAAAATCCCAATACTCATGATTATCATAGGTTCCCATTGTCGCGGTATCACCCGCTATGGTCATCTCCTCCTCAACGAGTCCTGTTCCGCATACTCCGAACGGGTCAACATATGCAATTACAACATATCCCGTTTCTACATCCTCCGGGTAAAAACGGATTCCATATGTCTCATACTGTCCACAATCAGGGAATGAAATACTCTCCCATCCCTCCGGTATCTGTACACTGATAGTGCCACTTCGTCCTGACAAGCTGACCTCTTTGTATTTTGTCAGTTCATCAATATCATTTTCTTCCGCCCCTGGGGTCTCAGATGTGTGCTCGGCTGCGGATATTGGCTCCGTTTCCGTAGTATCTGCAAAGTTATTGCGGCTTCCACATGCAGTCAGGCACATAGTCAAAATAATCATGAAACTATTATCTACTTGCGTTTTTAACTCGGAAGTTAGCATTCCAATTTTTAATTTTCAAAATACAACTAAGCTACTTAACATAGTGGAATATCTAGATTTTGATTTTTATGAAAAAATTATAAGTTATTAGTGGAATATCACCCTTACCATTCATCAGATATCTTCTTTTGTATACATCCGCTCTGGAAGCTCATTCCAAAATGAAACAAGCGCATCATAATAATTAATAAAATCGTCATTCTTAATTTGTAGTGTAGCCTCTAATAAAGTTGAATGGTATAGTGATAGCAAATCATATTTTTCAACACCAATTTCATATTCAAAATAATCTGGCCTCATTTTCCTTAAATTTTGTTCAGAATCACCTTCAGAGTGTTTAATTACATTTACAAGCATTCGTAATTCTTTAATTTTTTTCCAACATGAAATGCTTTCAAATGGCTGCTGATGCCACTCAAATACTTCTTTAGAAAATGCATAACCTCTTTTCATGTCAGAATCATTATACTTTAAACCTTCACTTTGAGCTTCATGATATACAAATGAAAATAATTGCTGCTCCCATACTTGACACATACAGCTAATCCACATACCGATATTTCGATATTGCATTAAAGAAAGAATTTCATATTTCTCAAAACCCGCTTCCTGAATTGTATCAATATAGTCAGAAGGATCAATTATACTATTTTCATCACAAGGCTGGCTCAATATATTATTCCATAATTCATTTTGGTATTTTGTTGATTCTTTTTCTGCCTCAGTAAAAATCGGGCTAATTCTTTCAAAAAACAAATCCTTTATTTGTTTTAAATCATTTATATATTTTTCTCTTAAATGTTCGTATAAGTATAGTTGGGATTTCATCAAATCTCCTCCTCGTTATGAAATTTAGAATGGAAATATATAAGTATCGTTATTAATTTTCAGTGCTTTTCCCTATCAATGTTCATTCTTTTCAAAGGTATCCATTATTTCAATTTCTATATCATTCAAAATCTCCTTTATATATTTAGAAACAACCACATAATCCTCAATTATTCTCTTGAGTTGAAAAGCCGGGTGTTTTTTCAAATTCATATCATAATCACTCATTACAGCTACATTCGGAGAGTTTCTATGTGTCATTTTATTCCTAAGATCATTGGAAAAAGTATGATTGCCTTTCCAATCCCCCTCACAGTCAATATCATTATCTTGGCTAATGTAACTAAATATTTCGGTCGCCTTTGCTTTAAAACTATTACTATAATCACGTGAAGGATCAAATATCTTTTTGTAATATACTCCTTCCTTGGGAATATCAATATTAAAAAAAAGTCTGTATAACTGTGCCAGCATGTCCCATAAACTCGAAGTTCTAAACAAAGCATTTTCTATATAGTAATACGCCCATCGTTCTTCTTCTGATTCTGTTTTAAATAAACTGAAATCATTCTGTACTGGTTCAGAATATGCATATTTAATGGCTTCATCAAATGAAAATTTAACTTTCCAGTTCAAATCCTTTAAGGTGTCATACAACGTCTTATATTGCATCAACTTTCCAAATGGTACTTCATTATGGTTTGCAGATACTACACCAAATAAAAATTTATCTTCTCCTACCATTAACTTAAAGCGATTTGGATTGTAACTAACTTCTGAAAGCCTGCTATTAAAATAGTTAATTTCGCTATTATATCTATCCTTCAATTCTATTCCTCCATTTCTATTATGGGTTTAACTTCCCATTATTCCGCTTACCTGTAGCTATGTATGCCCATATGTTATAAATATAATGTGTAGTTCGTTATCTGTAACCATTGTGACGACATTTGGAAAGATTACGTAGTAAAGTGGATAATAGCATAGTCACTAACTTCTCCATTATTATCAAACATAATGTACAAACCATTAAAATCTTCTGGCATTTATCCAGTTTTAGTGAAATAATAAATGCTCTTCGGAATATTTAAATCAATCGTTTTGCTTCTATTAAATGTCCCGATGGCTAAACCAGGAAACATCGTTTTAATATCTGGTTCGCCTAATAAATTAATTACTTCTTCTTTTGTCATATTGGCTAAATCCTGTTTTTTTATTAAATCTTTAACTATTATATATCTTTTGTTTGGTTCCGCATCCCATTTTTCTTGTGTAAAAGTTACTCTTTGCTTATACTTATTTGCTTGAACGGTAATAATTGCTCCTCCCAATATAACAATTAGGATTATTACTAAATAGATTATGCCCTTTTTCTTCACTACATCCCCTCCCCATCCAAATGCACAATGTGTAACAATTGTGAAACGACATAATCTTAAAATTTCATTTTACTAATAAACATAATGGCAAGTCGGTTTTTTCTCAATTGGGGACATTGGCGAAGCTAGTTATCGCAAAAAAATATTAGCTTCGTGTTATGCTTATTTTGTTTATTAAATTGCAATCCACCAACACACTCCAAATTTATCAATAACTGTCGCACAACATTTGCTCCACGGAACTTCCTGAATGGGATTAATAATAACACCGCCATTACTCAAACTATTAAAGGCATTACAAACCGCTTCTTCGCTTCCAATCTCAAAAACATTAAAAGTCATTGTTTCCCATTTCATTTTGTGAACTATGTTTATGTCACAAGGGTTTTCAGCTTCGCTCAATGCTAAAAAACCTTCACCATTTACGGATAATTCACAGTGTGCATAAGCAGTTTCGGTATCATTCTTCACTTCAAATGTAATTTCTGCGCCAAAAGCTTTGCAATAAATTTCTGCCGCCTCGAAACTACTTTTCACATAAACCTGAGCATAATTTTTCATATTTCCCTCCTGTACAAAATATAAATAATCCGCACTTAATATCCTATCTGTCTCATTATTAATTCGACTCCGCCACCAATTAAGAATATCAATTCCCTTAACACTATCCCGCCGTCTAATAAATATAATGGGAAGTATAATTTGAACTCCTTAACATTTTTAAATATTGTGAATCATTATTCAACATGCAGTTTTTCAATTTCATCCTCATAAAACTATCGATGTTTATGGTACTCCTCTAAAGCTTCCATTTCTTCAGCCTTTGCTAATTCCTCTGGATCTCCAGTTTCAATAGAACGTCTGCTTACTCTTGTCCACTGATCTAGCGAAATATTGAAATCTATTGCCAAAATTTTAAAGTTTATATCTTCACCTTCTCGGTTGATTGAAAAAATAACCTCACAATCAAAATTAGGCTGATGTATTTCCTCAATGCTAACACATTCAGAAAAAATATACTCGCCTTCTTCTGAATCCCATGCTGAGTTTGATTCATCCAAATAAGAACATGTTGCAGTTATAGATGCTGTACATGAAAGTGTTATATTAACTGTATCCTCAGTTATGTCATCAACGGAACTAAATTCAAAATCTACTTGTGAAATGTCATCAAAATATACTTCTTCATAATCATAACCTTCACAAATACCTTTGCGGTCAAAGTCTAAACCGTCAAGATCAATATCTTTATGAATAATTTCCTCTGTAATTATAGCAGATATGTAATTATGTGTATCAGTATTAACTATAAAGCTAGTTACATCCTTATATACCTTTGCTTCCATGTTTATTAAGTTAAATACTTCTTTCAACGATTCAAAAGTCTTAAAACCCTTTTCATTATAAAACGATATTCTAAAGCCAGAGTCATTGCTGATTATATATATTGGATTTTGCACATTAAATAATATCTTTAACTTTGCAGCCATAATTGCATCAGGAAACTCATATTTTTTACTATCTTTCGCTTCAAATGGAGGATTGCCAAAAAAATAATCAGAAACAATTTGATTGCAATCCACGCCACTACTATCTATAACTGTTGCTTTAGATTCCTCGATAAATTTATCAAAAAGTAAAACCATTTCACTTTTTAATGCATCCTTTTCTATTTTCTTCAATAGGTTTGCTACACTTGTATCGTCTAAAATATTGGAAGAAATACTCTTTAAGACATCCGTACGAGCATTCTTAAAAATATTACAAAGTATTGTAGCATCATCATTTAAATGTTTTTTTACTTCGTTTTCAACAATATTACTAATAAATAATCTAATTTTATCATCGTTAATATATTTATTAAGTGTACCAAAAATTCCTTTTGAGCTAAAATCGTATTTTGCCCCTATAAAAATATTAGTATCTAAAAATACGGATATCGGATAATTCAACAATTTTCATTTCTCCTTCATCGTTATTGTAAGATTATACGGCATAAACATTGTGGTAAGTACAGTAATCTCTTATAAACATAATGGAAGTTAATCATCATAATATTACATGATGCTTCTGATAAATATTTCTATGAAAGGATCCGGAGTCTGCCGTCATTCTATTCAGCAACTTTGCTTCCAGCACGATTAAAAATAGAGATCAATTTATTACAACAGTATGTATTACATAACTCAGAATGCTCAGATAAAGTTTTTTGACAATATTGTTCAATATTTTCATAGTTATAGATATATTCCATATAACCAAATACCATAATTGGATAGTCACAAAAAATACCGTCATAGCCCACCCATTCATAATTATGATATTTTAATATAATTCTTTCTATTTTCAAGCACAAATTGAACTGTCTTTCATCTAAATCAAACCATTTTTCTGGTAATATATGCTTTTGTGTATAATTATAGGTTTCAAAATCGCTTAAATCAATTATTAGATCTTCTTTTAATGAACGATATAATGCCCACGCTAATTCTCCAAGAAAATTGCAAAAAAAATCAGATATACGCACTCCGATAATCTCCTTAGATTCGACATTGTTTACGCTCTTATATTTACTCGACTTTATAGCAGCAACTGCCGTCTTACTGTGATTATCTATAAATAAATCAACTTGTTTCTGTTCTATTTCCCTTTCATATAATAGTTTATTAAATCCTATAAACGCATCCTCGTATTTCCACTTAAAATTCAATGCTTCAAAGTGATTTATTTCCATATGATCCAGTAAAGTATATAACTCATTCAAAGCTGCATATTCAGATTTTTTACGCAACACATTTTTTGAATATTTCTTAGCTAAACTTACGCTTCTCTTCAGAGTATATATACATTTTTTTAAGTCATCCTTATTTTTAATATCTAAAATTCGACTAAACAATGCATTGTTTTGGTAATTAAACATAAACTTTGTCAATGAATATCTAAAGGAATCAGCATGATAATCATGTATACCTATTATGGTCATATTTTTTAGCAATTCAGATGTTACAATTTCAGTTTTACTAATCAAACAGAAATTTATAACGATATTAGGATCGTCAAACAAATCAAAATAATCACTGTATAAATTAACCGCTTGCCTATTCATAGAACTAAAACCATATTCATAATTCTTTCTATAAATAACACTATTTTTTAACTCCTGTTCATCCTTGAGTTGATAAAAATTTTTGTATTTTTGTTCAAATTCGAGAAATTTACACCAGACTCCGTTTTCATTATTTTCATTGTATCCATTAAAAAAGCCTACATAAAGATCAAAAACTTCTGCCTTACATATATTAACTACCCCGTTATTTGCAACACTAATATTTCCATCATGAAATGATTCATCAAAATAAAATTTCCAGCCCATATGCTTTTCCATTCAACCCAATTATTCTTGTGAATAGATCGTTGGATTATTTTCCTTTCTCAAAATTAAATCTGTCTTGAGCGTCTTACATTAACATCCTTATTAACAACAGCGTTTATTTATTAAAAAATTCTACAGCTGTCATAGAAGTAACCATCTCATCAGCCACGCCAAAATATCTTAAGGCAGTCATTTTTTCCTGAGCTTCAGAATTGTTACGACATATGACAATCCACTGAGTAGTAGGTGCAACGTTTTTTTGAATTTCAATAAAATATGGAAGATCTACTTCTCCTAACGAGTGGCCAATTATATAAATCTTCTCAACATTTTTAAGGCTTCCAAAAAAATAGCTGTTGTTTGCCATATAAAATTTTACATCTTTTTCTGTCCTTTCATAATAGTTAGCCAACACACTGTATATGGAACTTTTTTTATCATTGTACACTTCTTGCGCCTGATACATTTTTACTTTAGCTTGTGCCTGCTTATCTTTGTTTCCGTGCCCAATTACAAGCTCATCATCTCCATTATATATAGAACTATGAATATGACAAATATTTTCTGAGTCTATTTTGTACACATCCTCAAGGACTAACGTATAATTAAAGGTCAAAAACATATCTTCTGTTACATCGTCCTCTCCGTCAAATACTGGCTGAATATAATTGGTTTTGGTGGGTACATTTATATCAAGACAAGTAACCCACTCATGAAGATATTCTCGAAGCCTTTCAATATAACTATACTGTTCTTCCCAATATGTCATCATTGTGTCTTCAATATCGACATCACCACCTTCTAACCCAAGACTAATTGATGTGGCAACATCTATAATATAGTCCTCGGCTATATTACATAGATTTGTTTCAAATGTTCTCCATAATGAATCATTGACCAATTCTCTATTGCTTTCCAAGCAGTTTCCATAAGCTTCTTCAAAAGAGGATAAAAAGTCAGGATAGATTTCATATAAAAAATCTCGAAAATCAATATAGTCTGTTTTTAAAGAATGAGCTTTATCAAAGCCATTTCCTATAACAAATAAATTCATTAGTTTCCCTTTCATATACACTGTAATTTTTATTTATCATTATCTCTTTTCCTCATCAAATTTCAGATTAGGACTTCCCATTATTGCTATAATAAGTATCTAATAATTCGATTATATAATATCATAAATTGTATATTATTACAATATTTTCCCATATTTATATGTTTGCAATAACAAGCAAAAAAGTAGTCCATAATTTCTGAGACTACATATTACCATCATATAGATATACTATGATGTGGAACTGTTCTTCATGTTGTATGGAGTGGGAAACAGTAATAGGGACCGGGTCAATTGAGAAGTGGAATGTCCTAATTGCAGTGAAAGGAAATCTATTCCTAGGAGAACATCCTTCAAAGCCCTATATCCGGAGCTGATGAAAGAATACTCACCGGCTAATGACTATAATCCTGATGAGCTACTACCGTCGTATAGTTACTTATAATAAATCGCATTCTATTAAAATCAAAGATAAAGTGATTATGTATGAAAGAAACAAAAAGTCATTTCCATATTGTAAGGATTACCGAAGAGTAAAAAGAAGGTATTTTAAAAAAATATAAAGTGCAAGAAATTAATATCTTGCACTTTACCATAACTGAAAATTAAACAACTTTTCTCTAAAATCTTCTCAAGCATTATAAATGCTCAGTTTACTTGATTTTATGTAAAAAATTTTTACTTATTTTTAGTATTTGCTTTTAATAAATCGCTCTTCCAGAATAATCATCGTTCATCCTCTTGTTCGCATAATAGATGATGAAATCGCCTATATAAAAATTAAAAAGTACGTCTTTGTTGTCCGTCTTTTGAAGCGGTGGTCCTTCCATGACCCACATACTGCATTGATTATTATTAAGATAATTTGAAGCATTCATATAGCTAAGTCTTTCTTTTCCATTTTCATCCATGGTCACAATATCAAAGTTGACAATGATATATCCATCCGTTAGCCAAAAGTCCTCCGAATAATCCACTCCGTATTTATCGACATAATCCATGACGTCATACCCTTTTTCAACTACATGAACTTCATTTGGTAGATAGTATTCACCATACCAACGTTGCATTCTCTTTTCAATATCCGCGCTTGTGATTTTTGCGGTTACATCTGAATAGGAAGCAAGAGCTTGTACTGCGGATGCATACTTTTGATTCACAAAGGTACGGAAGGCATAGTTCATACGGATATCGGTGAAGGTAAACAGACTTTCCATTTTATTTAATAACTTTGCATAGGGTGTTCCTCTCAGTGTAGCCGTCTTTCTTAGTTCACTCTCCGGTATTCCAAGGTAAATATCTCCGGTTGTACTAGTCTTCATGTTAACCATATCAAGGGCACTCCCCATCTTTATCAGATGTCTGCTCTTTCCGTAGATTTCTTCCGTGTAATACATGTCTACTAGTGTTCGGTTCTTTCCCTCTGCATCTACAAAATAGAAGGTAGGCTTTATTTTGATGGAACATTCATCGGAAAACATACTGCCTGTCGTGTCTAATTGAAACCTCGTTACATACCCGGTCTTTAATATTCCCATGTTTTTATACAGTGGATGACTTCCATTTACTAACGGAAAGGTATATTTTATATTTCGCCCCGTATCATTTCCGTATTGGTCATTAGTTCCGACGGCATAAGTATAGGAATAAGTTTTATTATAGGTAATCTTATTCGTTCCGTCAGTGTATCTTGTACTAACTTTTTTGAATTCTAATGACTTGGGAATTCGAAAGACCTCTTCCCAAATCGGGTAATCTGTTAGATCATACATGGTAAGTCCATAGATGCGTCCGGATACTTCTACATTGATGGTATCTATGGCCACATAATTGATTAATTCGGTATTCGCCTTTATCTGAGTCTTATTCAGGTTGCTTTCTCCATTGACTGCTATCGTCCGAAAATTGACCGTGTAAGTGCCTTCTTCGGTCCACATAGGTAAATACAATCTTGCGGTTGCTCTTCCTATTAGCATCCATGTTCCAGCCTTCATGTAGACATCATTGCTAGTTTTTTTATCGTTACCGATATCCACATACACATCAAAGGGGAATTGTACTTCATTTCTTAGAATTCCGTTCTTTTCAGCTATATAGGATATCGATGGATTTCGTAAGGATTTTGAAAAATCCCTAGTATAATACCCTTGTTTATAACTGTGATGCTCGTAATTAGATATGCTGACTATAAAATCAGATAGCGTATTATTAGGATCTAGTACTAATTGTACACATTCCGCAGTCGGATGAAGGAGCTGAACATATTTATCATTATCAGCAGTAATGGATGGTTTACATACGACAGGGGTATGGACTACCACCTTATTAATCCCATCAATACTATATTTTAGTGTACTGCCTTTCAATGAATTAACACTTGCTATGCTTGCATAGGTAATCGTCCCTGTGGAACCATACGTTCCATTTTGCTTTGTGGCTTCAATTACCTGGTCTGATTTATATAATGCATATTCTTTGGTAACGGCCTTACATTGGGGAATTGCTGCTACATTGATATCCGGAGCTTCTGTTTCCACGACGGCAGTATTCATAATCGAGCTTCCTTGAAAAGTAAGGGAATCACTTTTAACTTTTATCTTCCCTGTCTGATGATTAGCTTCCCAGGTAGCTTCTGAGGTAAAATTCTCATATGGAATGGTTGGCTTTGCTGAAGTATTGTTCGATATGATTTGAGGTAAAAGTGTAATTCCTTGCTCTACCTGTATTGGTTTTATAATGTGATTGTCTTCTTCTACTGAATGGCTATAACTTATGGATGGGGAGGAATAATAAGATGTATTAGGGTAGATGTCGATGGATCCATCTGGAAGGGAATAATTGTTTAGTACTACATTTCCGATTATATAACACTCTAGGTTCTCTATTTCCCAGTAGCCATAAGCTCGTGGGACGGTTACCGTCTGCTTGACCGGTACTTTTTCCTTGATTAGTTTGCGTCCACCTGCGGAATCTGGTGTTGCTGAATACCATTGTAATTCATATATTTTTGTAACGGTAATCGGTAAATATTTAATGCCTGTTTTCTTTACAAATCGATACCCTAGCAAATACTGCGTTGCAGTGACTTCCCCATACAAGCTCTCCGTAGTGGGAACACCCAGGGTTGCCTCAAATTTTTCTGAGCCTTTATTGTCTGCTCGTATACTTCCTTCGGCTGTTACATCTGTAAAGGGTAGTGATACAACATCAGGTGCAGGTGCAACAACCAGAGGGATGGGTGGTGTTGGAGTAGGTCCTGGGGTTGGCGTTGGTCCTGGGGTTGGCGTCGGTCCTGGGGTTGGTGTCAGTCCTGGTGTTGATGTTGGTCCGGGGGGTGGTGTTGGCTTTGAGGTTGGTATCGGTCCTCCGGTTGGTAGTGCTTCAACGGAATACACCATGGATATGGTAGCCAAGGAACCTACTTTTGCATCCGGCATCTCACTGATATATACATCCGGTATCTCATTGTTATTAGCATCGGGTGTTTTCCCATCTTTTTTTATGATGCTCACCGGATTCCGATTTGTATATGTTAAATGCCACTTGTTTTGATAGTTATACCGCTCTTTTTTTAATGTCTTTAAATCCTCTGGTATGTCATATGTAAATGCATCCTTATATCTTATCGTTGACTCTTTTTTGAGAAGTGCTATTTCATTTCCTTTTTCATCAACGGCAATAACCCTTACCATGTATGGTTCAGGGGATACAGCTTCATATACCATATACATTATCATAGTAGAACCTGTATTTGCATCTGGCATATGGTCTCTCTTTACCTCAGTAGTCATATTGGATGAGGTTTCTGGAATATTAGTCTTTCGCGGTATATAGGTATCATACCATAGTTTTTTATATTTATAACTTGTACCATTTTGAGTAATGGTTTTTTCTTCTTTTGTAATTTTAGGATTATAAGACTGATCATAAATTACTTTGGTTTCACTTCTCAAAGTCTTAATTTCATTTCCTGCTTTATCAACGGCAACAACTTTAACATTGTAGGTACTTTTTGCTGTAAGCATGAATTGAAGGTTGTAATAACTCGGAAGCCTTTTTATAGTTTCCGGATCCCAGGCAGTAAATCCTAGTCTATACTTTTCCGGTGCTGCTAACATTTCCTGCAATCCGCGTATATTAGAAGCGGTTTGTTTATCTCCTCTATAGGTATCGAAAATGTTATGTAGATATACTGACACAGTGCCATTACCAATCTGTTCCCCCGTAATTCCTAAAGATGCTGCTGCACTCATGAAATCTTCAAATTTTATGGAATAGGTTGTATATGTGGTTTCTTCGTCTGAAGATGGGTCACTTTTGATAGAAGTTGTTATACCTTCATTACTTAAGGCATCTTCAGGAAAACTGTCATTTACACTGTCATAGGATGATGCTGTCATGGCAAACCCCGATGTTTTATAATGAATCTCATTCTGAGCTGTATGGTGCTCGCCAACTAAGATTATTGCATCTTTATTTTTTGTCTGCACTTTTAAATATGTATTATTAATATTCTCTATAATCCATGTAGTATATTCCGCCGCTTTTACTCGATTGGTGCCAATAATGACTGTATTACCGAGAAGAATACAGAGAATTATTAATAAAGATAAAAGTCGACGCATTAACTTATATTCATGGAACTGCTGCATTTGCTATTCTATCCCCTTTCTAAAAACGGTTAAAGTAGTACCATTAATGCCCAAACCGACACCATTGGTATTGATTGGTTCTGAAAGACGAACATCAAAATAACCTTTCGTCCATTTACCTAATTGAAATCCTCTAAGATCAACTCTCCAACTGCTAAATAAAATATTGTTGTGAGGCCAATCATCTAACATAGTGTCAATGTCCACTTTGGATGGTACAATAGTAGACACAATTTGGTACTCTACATATGCCCTTAAATAGTAAACTCCATTATAATAATATAGGCTCGAGCCATCAACGGCCACGGTATTGTATTTTACAATGGTTTTGTTTTTTTTAATTCCCTTAACGTAGTCATTAAGTAAATCCCTAATTTGAGTCTCATAACCTAATTGTCCGAAATCGTCAGTTGCTATCATTGCTTCTATCCATTCATCATCAATGGTACGATAATCTACGTAAAAGATATTTTTCATGTATGTTTTCACCTTATTCACCCATTTTCCTATATTCTCTTTCCTTACAGTAGGAAAATCGGTATACATAGTGGTTTTTTCTACATCAGCAGGTGCTGCATAGTCTTCGATATTTATCATATCTACTACTACTCCATCAATTGTCTGCGTAACACCATCAAATGCAAATCCACCTTCATAATATGCATTCGGATAGCTTGCCAGTATATAAGGATATCTTTTCGCATTCTTTGGTAAATCATTAGTTCTTATTAGCTGTCCATCCGGGCTGATTTTACCTCTTAAGGTTTTGTTCTTTAACATCTTGATACAGTTTAATGCACCTTCTTTTGAGACCTTACTGCTGCCCTTTATTTGTCTATTACTAGAGTAGGAACCATTACTGTAGCCGTTCATGAAACCTTTCAGATATGCTTCTACAACATCGGTTCTCTTTGCTTTGTCTATGCTGCTGATATCAGAAATTCGTTCCTTTAATGCAAGTTCTACTAAACCAGCTTCTAGGGTATCCCCATATAGATATTCGTCTGCTCTGTTTAATAAGACTAATGCATCCGCTCTGCTGATGTTCTTCGTGTATGATGTAATTTCTCCATCCATTAAAATCCCTGCAGTAATTAGTGCATTGACATAGCCAGAACTCTCAGTACCCGTTACTGACTTTAATTCAATTTCATTTGCAAGCGCTTTTGCAAAGGCTTCTACTGTAATATAAGTTGTTGCTGCACTTGCACTTCTATCACTTACTTTAAATACGGAAGTAGTAAATATTACCGCAATCAGTAGTAAATTAATTAATTTTGTAACCCTCTTTACTTTCATGGTTCTTTCTCCTGTTCTTTGGTTTTATTTTGTTGTTATACTCTCAGTAAGAATCAAAAAAGAGACAATAATATTCTAAATACCATTATATATTCATGGTTAATTTTGTCAAATTATATTGTCATAATATAGAATTTATTTCTACTATTTGTATTTAAGATATTTTATCTGTAAACAGCATACCTTACCATTATAATACCTTTCCTCTTCTGACTATGATTTTTTTCCTATGATTTTTTTCCTACCTTCTAATTATTTCAAGATGCTTTGCATTCTACTTATGGTGCATAATCTGGCGCATATACACCAGTTTTATTACAGATGGGGCAAGCGTATGCGCCTTGCTCTATGCATGTTATTGCGTCATAATAAGGTTCCTCATGGAAGATAATGTTATCATTTAACAACTCTGTACAAGTACTTTTATGGTAGATAAGATACCATCTTTTTTGCTCTAAATAGTATACTTTCCTCTTAGTTACCTTTGCACCTGCGGATGCTACACGGTTATAGGCTTCGCCCACTTCTTCTCCATAGGGATAGCCCTGAAAGACAACCAGCATACTAATATCATCAATATAGGCCGCCCACTCGCCATCCTGAATGACTGGTAGGGAAAAGTTATAGGTGATACCATATGCTGCTGCAATCTTATTATGGTTACTCGTATAATAAGCCATGGAATTTTCAATGCATGTAATGATGATATCCTTCCTTATTAGTTCAAAGGATGCATCATTCAATAAGATACTGGACGGTCTTTTCGTTCGAAAGGATGCATACTCCTCCTTTGTTTGAAATTCATGATAATCGAGACAAAACACTTTTTGTTCTTTGGTTACATCAAATAATTCATTTTTATCATATACTGTGACAGTATCGCCTAACGTAAACCCATAGATAAAATCCTCATCTTCATAATAATAAGGGAATTTTTCCGACCACCGTTTAGAAGCATAAGTATATCCATCTAAACCTTGGTATTCATCACTGTAAAATACATAATATCCATCCTCTGTTGTAATGGTAACAACAGGGATATATAGATTTAATTTTTCTTGCTTCTCCTTATTGGAAAGAATGCCAAAAGAGGCATATAGGGATAGAAATAGACTATTTACCGCTGCATCTTTACTTACTGTGATATTATTCATTCCATCAACTTCGGCAAGACTTGTCACTCCATCATCGATGGCTGTATCTAGATTATGATCTATTTGTTCTTTATTCTGATACAGCGCTTTCAGATTATTTGTTTTAATATCCAAAGTCAGGATGGTAGTAATGGCAATAATAATAAATACCAATACAAAATGATATAGTTTCATCTGTCTGTGCTTCCTTTTCATCTCATTAAGTCATGACTTCCTATTAACTGTTAATCTCTTCCTTCTTCTCTAATATAACCACCATACTCAATATGTAACTGTATATCTCCAAGCCCATGGTAGATGTTACTTAGCAATCTGCCACCCAAGCTCACACTCTTGTTTTCAATCGTTAACACAAGATAGTCATTTTTATTAAAATAATAGGTACCTCTTCCCTCATATAGTTCTTTTATGATATCATTTGTATATATTCTATCATTGTATTTCATCACATTTCCCGTAAAAATAGGCGTTTCAGCAGCACAGTATGGGCATCCCGGTGATGTATCATCTGGATATAATTCAAAGTAACGTCCACATACATCGCACTGAACGATGTTTCTTTTCGTGATGACCATAAGTGTTACATACTTCCCTTTATAGCTTAATGTCACATTTTGAGAGCCGACATAATGCTTATCAAGATTATCTATATAATCTGAATACATATATTCAGTCCTATTATCCATATAGGTTGCTAATAATGTAACTCCATTCTCAGGTAATGTAGTTCCTCTAAAAATAGTTATGCTACTAGCGATTGGTTGAGAAATCTCAAGACTTTTTATCCATGCTCTACAGTACGGACAGCCTGGATCGGAGCCATCATTGTTCAGGTTATATGTGTGGTTGTAGACACAAGCTTTTGTTTTTGGTATGACAGTGACAGTAATAGTACAGGTCTTTGTTACTGTAGCTCCTCCAACTGTGGTTGTATAGGTAATGGTAACCGCTTGATTTTGCACCGTATTCGCAGTGGAAAATATGGTTGTTCCAACCAATGTTTTTGTAGAACCGTCCCTATAGGTTACGATGATTGTAGTAATGAATGGATCGTTGAGGTACACCGTCTGTGTCTGGTGCGTTGCAACGATACTTGCTATCTGTTGGTTGCAAATCGGATCTACCCGCGTACTCCCTTTGTAATACATACCTTCAGTTTTACCGCAATTCAAGCTATACGTGGTCCCTATTACTGTTTTATAATGTGTAGTTCCTTGAGAAAGGCTTATAGTACCACAGTGGCCTGTACATTTATAGTATGTATGAGATGCACTATAACCTTGATATTCTATTGTTCCATTACATCCATTCATATTACATATAAAATAAGCCGGACTAGTATACCAAGAGCTCATAGTCCATCCACACTTATTACATTTCCACGACTTATAATATTCTATATGATCAACATCCTGATATACGCCGCAATATTCTGAAGATGAAATTTGTGTACCACTGCCATAACACCCTCCACCGCTTGTAGAATTTCCTGTATGAATATGTTTTATCCCATCGTAACATGCATCTGTGTGGATATGACTTGTAGATGCCGGCGTATCTACTGCTGCTGCTAAGATACTTTGATTGGTTTCTGTATTCATCGTCAGCCCACTATTATCGATTGAATCTATAACTACTGGCGCTTTTGTTGTCACCGAACGATAGACATAAATATTAGAGCCTGTGTAGGAAGTGTTTTGTTGCTGCAAAATTTCTTCCATGGTGCGATATCGATATTCTGGTTCATAGTTTTGAAGTCGATGTTCTATTGAGACCTCATATAACATGTTTGTCGAAGTAAGTTCCTCTAAATATTGTTCATACCTATCCTTTGTAAGATACCCTTTGCTTCTTACTTGGTCTACAAGGCGTGTCGTATCCGCCTTGACTATTGTTTGTATGAGTGAATCCTGTTTCTGTCCAAAAAACAAGATAGGGAAGAGAAATATCACTAAGAGGGCAAGTAAAAGGTCTATAAAATGCTCATATGATTTCA
>Ga0209511_1000302_pt1 | contig 53158 bp, 49 predicted proteins | sample SSSSmetaG_FD_184141 | JGI IMG/M metagenome (GOLD analysis project Ga0209511, IMG submission 184141) | Glacier valley bacterial and archeal communities from Borup Fiord, Nunavut, Canada, to study Microbial Dark Matter (Phase II) - ​SSSS... | ecosystem: Environmental > Aquatic > Freshwater > Ice >... | reverse complement strand
GCGATCTTCAATTCGTTCCTGATTACCCTTGCCCGTCGTTTGGGTTGCCGTACTCTCCCAGATTGCATTCGTCATCTAGCCAATCAAGTCCATCAGGTTTTTCGCTGGCTAACTTGAAACCACCCTGCCTTGTATCTTGAGAGAGTGGTAGACCGTCCCCCCTAAGATTCTTGAAATCGAGATTTAGCTAGGGTCACCACAGTGCTTAAACTCAGAACCACCTCGAATTATCGGCAGGGAACTGAGACCGTCTGAGTATCCCGTATGACGCAAGGTAGAGGAACCTCTGAGACTCCTGTCATCCCCTTCATCCTACTGAGAGCAATCTAGATGAGCGACCCTCTCCATTCAATTGGCATTGATGTGTGTAAACGGTTTCTGGATATTCATGTTTGTCCCACGGGCAAGTGCTGGCGCGTTCCCAATAGCATCGTTGGATTGTTATCGGTGCAGTCGCAGTTTCCCGAACCCGACGGCGTCAAGCGAGTCGTCCTAGAATCGACGGGAGGCTATGAACGAGAAGCGGCTTTGTGGTTGAGTCAAGCGGGCTACCCTGTGGGAGTGATTAATGCCCGTCAAGGACGTAACTTTGCTCGGGCGATGAATCAACAGGCAAAAACGGATCAAGTCGATGCTCAAGTTTTAGCGTTGTTTGGCGACAAGATTACCCCCGCTGTGCGACCTTTGGCGAGTGAAGCCCAGCAGCAACTCGATGATTTAGTCACCCGTCGTCGTCAGTTGGTGGACATTCTCACCGCCGAGCGCAATCGCATGGCTCTATTACGAGGAAAAGCGCAAGCGAACGTGGAAGGTCACATTGAATGGCTCACGGAGCAGATAAAAGAACTCGATGGCGAAATCGAAGCTCAAATTCAAGCCTGTCAAGCGTGGCGACACACTCAAGAATTAGTTCTGAGCGTGCCCGGTGTGGGAAAAGTCATGGCTTCCACGCTGGTTTCTGCCTTACCGGAGTTGGGCAAGCTGAGCCACAAGCAAATCGCTGCTTTAGTGGGCGTTGCTCCCTTTAACGATGACAGCGGGCAAATGAGAGGAAAGCGTCGGGTCTCGGGGGGGCGTGCCAACGTCCGACAGTTGTTGTTTATGTCGGCAATGGTGGCGGTTCGCTACAATCCTGTCCTGAAGGAGTTTTATAGTCGATTATTGCAGCGCGGTAAAGAGAAGAAGGTTGCCTTGGTGGCTTATATGCACAAGCTGCTCACCACTTTGAATGCAATCGTCAAGCAGGGTAAGGCTTGGGTGTCTCCTATCGCAGAGGCTGAAACCGAAAAAGTTGCCCTTTCCGCTTGACATTTACGATAATCGCTAAATCCCTCTCCCAAATTTGGGAGAGGGACTTTGAAATCCGGCTCCCCTTCTCCCAAGCTTGGGTTGGGGGATGAGGCAGGGCAAACGCGTGAAAACTGAATGGTTGAATAGGTAAGGCTTCTAGAATTGAGTATTTTTGCTTATCAACTTTTGAATCCTATGCCAGTCAACAACTCCAAAATTTTCATGCGTTCGCCCTGGGGGATGAGGGCATCTTCGGACTTTTGCAAGAAGTTTAATGAGACAATGAATGGCAAATTACTCACGAACTACTCCATTGTCAATTCAATCAACTTATGGAATCGCGATTCATACGAGCAGTCCTGACTTAGGGTTAGCGATCGACGATTTTGCAGGCGACGATCGTCATCGAGTTTGGCAATTAGGACGCGATCTTTCAACCCATCTTCACCCACTGCTATCCGATTTTTTGCAGCCACAGTCTTGGGCAGATTTGGCGTTTATCGCTGTCGCCACCGGACCGGGAGGCTTCACCGGAACGCGAATCGGAGTTGTAACCGCGAGAACTCTAGCGCAGCAGCTACAGATTCCGTTATTTGGGGTGTCGAGCTTGGCGGCGATTGCTCACTCGGCGCGTGAAGGCACGATCGCTGTTCAAATGCCAGCCCAGCGCGGAGAGCTATACGCCGCCATTTATCAAAATTCTTCAGTCGGGTTGACGGCTCTTTTTGCAGATGCTGTACTCACCTACGAGGCGTGGCAGCAAATTCTCGCGACCTGGAACACACCCTATCAGCTAATCAACGCAGAAGCCGAGCAGGGTGAGCGAGTCACAACGATGCTTAAACTCGCTCACCAGCAATGGAAAAAAGGACATCGCCCCGATTGGTCAGAGGTGCTTCCGTTCTATGGTCAGCACCCCGTCCAGCGTTAACCCTGTTTCTTAAAGCTGTCGAAGGTGTCTTCTACTTTGTTGACCAATTTGTCGATCGCAGTTTCAGCCCGATCTTGACGATTGTTCTTAACGGTCTCCGAGGTTCGGCTTGATGCGCTTGACGTGTTGGCGTTCGTCGATTGGTTGGCTTTCGCGGGTTCACCTGGGCTGTTAACGACATTGCGTTTGCCTTCATAAAGAGTTTTTTGCTTTTCACTAGGGCTATCAGGTGCACCAGGCGAGCCTGCTTGAGCCGCAGGAGCGATCGCAAAAAGCAGCAGACCCATCAACAAAACAGATACAACTACCCGACGAAAATGATTGAGAATTGAACGAACGCTAACCATAAAACTTATCCTTTTAGTAACTTAAAGCATCAACAATGCTACAAAGGATGTGCTGTGGCTACGTCTTTCTAGAGACGGGTTTTTATGACAGACCCTTATTCTCTGTGTTGTCTTCAGGCAAACCTGATTACCTCTGAAAGCTTTCAACGTTATGGTCAACTGATCAGCGCCTCAGAGGATGGCAAAGTCTTTGATCAGCAGGATGCTCAATTAAAGATTCAAAACGGCATTCCCCGGTTTTATATCATGCGGCTGCACGATCGAGGTCGCAAGTTTCACCACATCACGCGTCATCGACACTGTACCCAATGTCTGGGTTCGCTTGAGGGAGAAGAATGGCTGATGGCAGTGGCGATCGGGGTGGACAATCGTCCTAGTTTAGAAAGCCTCAAAGCGTTCCGCATCCCCGGCAACTGCTTTATTAAGCTAAACGTAGATATCTGGCACGCCGGACCTTATTTTGACACCGATGCTGTAGACTTCTATAACCTTGAACTCAGCGACACTAACATCACTGATCACGAGACTTGCGATTTGTTAGAAACCTACAGTGTTGAATGTCAAATTGTTTAGCCAACTTTCATGTCATCTAAAATCATCAAACCGTGGGTTTCTACCGTCGATGCGCCATGAACTTCTAGTGCAACACTGACTAAACGAGCTAACAGTTGCCAGTTAGAAATTCGACCCAACAAAATGATGACTCTACCTCGCTGCAACACTCGCAGTTGCTCAAGTTCACTGGCTTCAAAGTGTTCTTCAAAAGCAAACACTACCCGTTTTACTAATCCACTGTGGTCATATTCTCCGTCCAAACCTACTCGCTCAGGAGGAATCAGTCTAAAGAAAGGATTGACAGGCCTAGAAGTGCGTTCTAGTTGTCGCATCGACTGAGCTGAATTTAGCCGCGATGTCTGCACCCAGGAATTCATAGATTTTCAGCTTTCTAGAAAGGACGATCGGTTGATGCTTTCATTTATTAAAGATTTGGAAAAGATTTTCCACAATCCATCTCAAGATAGAGGTTAAAGGAGTATTTTCTAAGGGTATCTATCAATACGTTTTATCTATACACTAACGATTAATTTATTTTTTAGCGCCGTGTTAAATCTATCTTTCGTTACTACTCTATCAGCTATTTTTTGCAAAAGAAGTTCAACTAAAAACGTCACCTTTTCGGGTGATTTTCTTAGCTGAAGCTGGAGAAAGTTGCTTCTGAAAGACCGTTTATTAGCGCACAATTTGTTTCATATAGTCGCCCCAAAGTTGAGCCGCTTGCCCGCTATTTCCGCCCGTAGGAGCGTTGTTGTCATTGCCTAACCAAACGCCCGTCACCAACGACTGACTGGGCACATAGCCAATAAACCATAAATCAACGTTGTCGTTTGTGGTTCCCGTTTTTCCGGCTTCTCCTAATCCCAATGCGGCACTCCTTCCCGTCCCGCTTTGCACGACCCCTTGAAGGAGAGTCGTCATCGTGTCTGCCACGGCTGGTTCAAGAACCGTTTGATTTTGATCCCCATCTTTTTGAGCGTTATAGATCTCTCGACAGGTGTTGAGATTTTTGCGATCGGGGCAGTCATTACTATCTAAAATGCGGCTGATGGTGTGGGGACGATTGCGAATTCCGCGATTTGCCAGCACCGAGAAGGCTCCCGTCATCTCTAAAGGGGTGACTTCACTTTGACCTAGAACCAGCCCCGGCACTGGGTTTAACTTTGACTGAATGCCCATTTTCTGAGCCGTCTCGACGAGCTTTCCTAACCCGACTTCTTGAGCGATTCTCAGCGCGATCACATTTTCCGATCGTGCCACTCCGCTATACATATCCAGGCTACCGTCGCCGCCATGACAGCCCTCATAATACTGTCCGCTCCAGTTTAGCGGGGCACACGAATAGGCAGTGCTGGGTGAAATGCCTTGAGCGATCGCCGCCGTATAGGCGAAAATCTTGAAGGTCGAACCGGGTTGGCGATGTGCCTGAGTGACGCGATTAAATTCACTTTCTTGATAGTCATAGCCCCCGACCATTGAGCGAATCTCACCTGTTTTTGCGTCGATCGTCACCAGCGATCCCTGAGAATATCCCGCACTGGCTCCGTTATTCGCGATCGCGCTTCGCAGACTCGTTTCGGCTTTGGTTTGCATCTGAGTATCAAGTCCGGTTTGCACAATGAAGTTGCCTTCTTGAGCAAGTTGGTTGCCCAGCAAATCTTCTAACTCGTTGAAAACCTGACTGTAGTAGTAAGGAGCGATCGTGCTTTGCAGTTCTTGGCGCGCTTTGGGGCTGATGTCAATTCGCGATCGTCGAGCGCGTTGAGCCTCTTCTTGAGAGACTGAACCTTGCTCTGCCATGCGGCTAATCACGCGATCGCGATATTCGATCGCGGCTTTATAGTTCCGCACTGGGTTAAAGCTGTTGGGTGCGGGCAAAATGCCGACTAGAGTGGCGGCTTCTGAGAGACTCAGTTCTTTAGCCGATTTTGCAAAATAGAACTGTGCCGCGTCTTCAAAGCCATAGATGCCGCTGCCTAAATAGACTCGATTCAGGTAGGTTCGCAGCAAAGACTCTTTACTGTAGACAGTTTCAAGTTTTAGAGCCACGATCGCTTCTCGAATCTTGCGACCTGCCGAATCTTGACGACCGACATATTCGCTCAGCAGATTTCGGGCAAGCTGCTGAGTAACCGTGCTGCCTCCCTCACGAATCTCGCCGCCCCGAATGTTGGCGACCAGGGCGCGGAGGGTTCCGATCGGGTCTACGCCGAGATGCCAATAATAGCGAGAGTCTTCAGATGCCATAATTGCTCTCGGCAAGTAGGGTGAGAAGTCTCTAAGCTGAGGCAGTTCAGCGTGAGTTTGGGTGCGAGGAGTGCGAAGGGTTTGTCCTTCTCTCGAAAACACCACAACCGGACCTTGAACCGATATCGGAAGCGGATAGACCGTAAATCGTTGCCACTCAAACCCGATCGCCAGCACCGCCAGCGCAGTTACACCACCGATTCCAAATAGCCCATATCGAATCGCCTGCACATACCAGGGACGGGGATCAACATATTGCAGCCGAACCGCCGCCGCTAGCTCTGGCGGACCGAGCGACAGCACATCGCCATCATAGAGCGTAGTCGATTTGAGTCTGCGCTTGCCGCGATAAACGCCGTTAGTCGAGTTTTCGTCTCTTAGCTCAAATCGAGTTCGCCCCAACAGCCCTAAAATCTTGTGCCGTCGCTGCCGATGTAGCGACAGATGCACCTGACTCACGACCGAATTTCGCACCACGATGTCGCAGGATTTAGAACTGCGCCCCAAGAGATAACGATCGCCCAACAGTGGAAATTTGTCTGCTGTGGGTGCATCTGCTTCTTGCAGCAAAAGCTCTGGCACTCGCGCATTGGGCTTGAGCCGCAGCTTTGAGAAGTTGATTTTGGTCAGCGTTTGCACCGCTTGGGTAAGGCTCCCCAAGAGGGTCTGCGATCTGCGGGGCGGAAGGGGCGGCTGAGTCATGCGGGGAGACGGCACAGGTAAAAATTCATGGGATGCTCACAAATCATTCTAGTCAATCATTGGAATCGGACGCGATCGTTTACTTCACGTCTCTGCATCCAATTCCTGACATTACTTATTAAAAGGATCGTGCTCGGTCAGCATTTTTTCGAGTTTGGCTTCATCAACTCTTGACACTAAGCGCTTTGACTCATAAACATCGCGGCTCGTTTTCGCCAAACTAAACGTCGAACCGACCGAGAACAAAACTCCCATTCCCATATAGCCTTTAACCCAGTCATTTGCAGGAAGATTGAGGATGCCAAGGGTGGTTGCTGAGGCTGAAAGCACGAAGGAAGCCCAGACTTGAATGATCCAAGCACTGGTTGGAGCCTCTTGATGAGTGCCGTATTTTTGCATGACTTTTTCTAGGTAAAGGATTGATCAATTTGAGCCGCAAAAGATTCTTTTAAATCTTTCTAGAACCGTATCAAATCTCTCCGTAGAAATCGCTAGAAATAGACACTATCCTGCTCTGGCACGTTGTCTATCATTATTCTTCCGACATTAGTAAGTCAAAAAATGATTGATTAAGTCTGACGATCGAGATTTTCTAAAAAATTGTTTGATCCCCGTAACGAGAGCTACTCAGATCCCTGACAAGGCTGATTAAACTGGTAAAAGTAAGTATGGTTAGGCGATGGCTCCTTTCGATCGGTTTCTGCTCAATTCTCGATCCATTCCTTACTAAGCTCAGAATCTTTCATAGACACCTAATGGATAACTCAACTGAACAGCCACCGAAGCATCGGGTCGTGATCATTGGCGGCGGATTTGGTGGACTCTACGCCGCAAAAGCTTTGCGCCACGCTCCTGTAGAGGTCACGCTCGTTGACAAACGCAATTTTCATCTGTTTCAGCCGCTTCTCTACCAGGTCGCAACCGGAACGCTCTCTCCCGCCGATATTTCCTCGCCATTGCGATCGATTCTCAGCCACAGCAAAAATACGAGCGTGCTGATGGAGGAGGTCGCAGATATCGATGCCGATCGCCAAGTTGTGACGCTGCGAGAGCAAGAATTGCCCTACGACACCCTGATTGTGGCAACGGGAGTCAGCCATCACTATTTCGGCAACGAGCATTGGAAAGACAGCGCACCGGGCTTAAAAACCGTCGAAGATGCCCTAGAAATGCGTCGTCGCATCTTTCTAGCGTTTGAAGCTGCCGAAAAGGAACCGGACCCCGAAAAGCGTAAAGCCTGGTTGACGTTTGTGATTGTGGGAGGTGGTCCGACGGGTGTCGAATTGGCGGGTGCGATCGCTGAACTGGCATACAAGACGCTCAGAGAAGACTTCCGCAGCATTGACACCACCGAAGCTCGAATTTTGCTGATTGAAGGACTCGATCGAGTGCTGCCTCCCTACTCGCCTGACCTGTCAGCAAAAGCAGAAGAAACGCTGACCGCGCGCGGCGTGACGGTGCAAACCAAAACCAAAGTCACCAACATTGCCGATCATGTGGTCACGATCGAGCGAGAAACCGGAGTCGAGCAGATTCCATCTCGAACGATTCTCTGGGCGGCTGGGGTGAAAGCATCTGCGATGGGCGAAGTGTTGGCAAAGCGAGCCGGGGCAAGTCTTGACCGATCGGGGCGCGTCATCGTCGAACCCGATTTGAGTGTGCCAAACCATCCCAATATTCTTGTGATTGGCGATCTGGCGCACTTTGCTCACCAAACTGAAAAGCCTTTACCAGGGGTCGCTCCGGTAGCCATGCAGCAGGGTAAATATGTTGCAAAACTGATCCAAAAGCGCTTGAAAGAAAAAGTGATGCCCGCTTTCTCTTATTTTGAGGTGGGCAGTTTGGCAGTGATTGGGCAAAATGCGGCGGTCGTTGACTTAGGGTTCATCCGCTTTTCTGGAATCATTGCCTGGTTTGTGTGGGTGGTGGCTCACATCTACTTTTTAATCGAGTTTGATAGCAAGCTGATTGTGATGATTCAGTGGGGGTGGAATTATTTCACTCGCAATCGAGGTGCCCGACTGATTACTCTCCGAGATGCAGTAGGGCAACAACCTGAAGAGGAACCGCGAGTCGCTGCTGAGCCAAAGATGTCTGTTGAGGTTTGACCTAATATTTGTTGAGACATTACTATTTCGCCGTTGAGAAAAACTTGAGGATAGTTTGAATATTTGTTAACTTTATTAAAGAAGCAGTAGAATGCTCCTCTGAAGCAACAACTATTTTTTGGGCATCATGTCTCAACAATGCGCCCCACTTCCTTTAAATTCACAGTCGTTAGAAGACCTAGAAACGGCTAATCTGCGGAATCAAATCAAGTCTCAACAGAAGTTAGTCACCGCGATCGAGCGGCGAGTCGGGCGATCGCTCACCTCGATTCAGACTCACTTGACCCAACTCAATCAATTGCTTCACGACTCGTCTGAGTGGCAGATTAACATCGCATCAATGGCAGCCGAGCTTCATCAGCTAGGAGATCTGCTTGCCGATGCCACCCTGCTGCAAAAAATAGAAGCTGGAAAAGTCAGCGTCCAGCTAGAAATTTTAGATTTGCGCCTGCTTTTAGACTGTGTGAGCCGTCATCTTCTTGCCCCTAAAGACCAGACCCCGCGCTTGATTTGCAAATTCCCTGCGGTTTTGCCATTTATTATTGCCGATCGAGACTTAATCGAGGAAGTGTTGGCTGATTTGTTAGGGCGATCGCTGAAATATTCTGACCCTGACTCGATGATCATTTTAGATGTCGCTTGTTGTGAGTCACAGGTGGTAATTAGCATTACGGCGCAGCGATTTGTTGCATTAGGTGAGCGCGATTATGCTCCAGAAATTGCCCTTTGTTGTAAACGCGTCGAAGTTCAAAATGGCGAAGTCACCTGTCAGATGGGGCTAGATGGCTCTACGCAAGTAACCATAAAGCTAGCGATCGCAGACTCGCGATCGACGTGTTCTTGAAGCAAAAAGAAGCCAGTCTTCTCTGATTCTCTGAATAATTGGCGAGTTCCTGAGTCTTCTACTGAGAAAGTCTAAGTGTCGACTTTTGACTAGAACTCTCAAGATTATGTAATGTCACACAGAAGACTTTAAAGAACTCGTAAACTCTTTGGAAGCTTCCAAAGAAATAGTTGAACTTATCGTAAATCAAAGAGTTTTATTGACGATTACTGAAGTAAATTAACGGAGTTTATAGAGACTTTTTATAGATTTGATGTCAAGAAGATCGAGGCAAAATTGTTAGTAAGTTCAGTATTTTCTCTCAAAGGAATTGCCCTATTGTTGCGCTCATAATGACGGTTGAAAGGTCAGCCATAGGAAAAATCCGAAACAATGAAACTCATCAATGTCTTTTACATTGCAGCATTAAGCACGATCGCAGCCCTGGGCTACTCAAGTTCTGCTCAAGCAATCTCGTTTAAGATCACCAGCGGCGCTCCCGGTTTGAACGGGGAAACAAATCAAGGTGCCTTCTCTGAATTTTCTAAGTTAAAAGAGACCACCACGATCGACTTCAACTCAGGCAGCGCGCCAACCGCTGGTTTTGCTAAATACTCGTTTGCAAACAACACAGGCGCTAGCAGCGTTCGGTCTGACCAGTGGGCACCTGCTGGCTCAACCGGGGAGCGAAATGGCTCCAAGTATCTGGCGGTTTTTAACGGCGATGCCGCAACCATCAAGCTAGACAAAACTCTCAACTATTTTGGGATCGACTGGGGCGCGGTGAGTGAGAACAACACGTTTTCCTTCTACCAGAGCGTCAAAGATGGCAAAGATGCATTGGTCAAGTCTTTCACCAGTGCCGACCTTCTCAACAACAAGGCTTTGTTCAACGCCTCGTGGCAAGGTGGACAGGGCAATGGCTACGTCCATTTCTACTCTGACAGCATCGCAGACAACTTTAACAAAATTGTCATTTCTCAATCCAGCACTGTCGGGGGCGGTTTTGAATCTGACAATCACTCGTTCCATCAGGGCACCGGAAAGTTTAATTTTGACGACAATCTGAAGGCGAAGTCGGTTCCTGAACCAGGCATCGTGTTGGGACTGTTGGCAACAGGCGGCATGTTTCTACGGAAACGCAGTCAGAAGCTTTCCCAGGAATAGGGTAGAGAAGCCTCTCAGCCAGACTAGATAACGTTTATTTAAGGTGCACCTCTTGCTAGGGGTGCATTTCTTTTTGGAGACTGCTTTAAGATTAAGCCCCTATATGAGACAGCAGACGAAGCGATCGAGGGCATTGCCATCATTGCCTAACCAACCCCATAGAGACATTTCGATGAAACGTCTCCGCGAAATCCATAAAACTCAACCAAGAATTAGCCATTGACATCCATCAGTGCGATCGCCAATCATCTGCAAGAACGTCCGGCGGTGGCGATGTCACTTCAGCTAAATCCTGTGTAGTCGGGTGTCTAAAGGTCAACTGCATCGCGTGCAGATGATAACCACAATCCCCCGGAACAGGCAATTCACCCGTCTCTAAAGGCGTAAACGTTTTGGGGATGCCTCCGATCGTGTACAGCGGATCGCCCACTAAAGGATATCCCGCCACCGCTAAATGAATCCGAATTTGATGCGGTCGCCCCGTCAGAATATTCACCTCTAACAGTGCGGTATCTGGATCGCGACGCAGCACTTGACAATCACTACGGGCAGCCAGTCCGTCAGCGTGGGCAGCATAGATGTAGCCCAAAACTGGATAGGGAAGTTTGCCGATCGGGTGCGTCACCGTGAAGCGATCGGGCATCGAGTGTCCAGTCACCAACGTGCGATAGATTTTTTGCATCTGCTGAGTTCGCATTTGATGGCTAAGAGATGCGCGGGCTTGGCTCGATCGTGCCAACAACACCAGTCCTGATGTGCCGCGACCCAAGCGATGGATTGGCATCGGCGTGTTGTGCGGATAGCGGTGCCGAAGTTGTCCTAATAACGTGTGTTCTAAAAATCCGCCGCCCGGTAAGACGGGCAGCCCTGACGGTTTGGAGACGACTAAAACATCGGCATCTTCAAGCATGATCTCAAAGGTGAGCGGCACTTCTGGCTCTTGCCAAGGCGGACGATTGTAGAGGAGCTGATCGCCTTGTTTTAAGAGAGTGTGCCCGATCGTCACTAATCCGTTTAGTAATATCTCACCTGTCTCAATTCGAGTTTGCCATTCTGCACCATTAGAATGCCGATGGTGTTGCGTGTAGTAGTCTAAAACCGTGCAGCCTGCTGTTGATTTACTGATTCGATCGCGATAGGTCCATCCGTGATTCATCGCTTGCGTTTGCATAAGTAGGATATGGGAGCTTAGAAGTCAGAGAGGAATAACGGTCATCGAGCTGAACGATTTATTAGAATGATTCATCAACGCTATTGTCTTTTATTTAGAAACTTCTTCACAAGGATAAAAATGAGCAAGCAACCTGACATTGTGCGGCATTTAGAAAACTGGCAAGACGAAATTGAAAGTGCCTATCTCTATCGGGCGTTAGCCAAAGCCGAACCTAAACCCGCACTGGCTGAAGTCTACCGTCGTCTTGCCCTCACCGAGCAGTCTCATGCCCAAATTTGGGAAGATAAATTGCGTCAGGCAGGTTACCCCATTCCCAAACGTCGGATTGGTTGGCGCACTCGATCGCTAGCACTCTTTGCCCAGTGGTTTAGCCCTCAGTTTGTGTTGCCGACTATCAACGCGATGGAGCAAGTCGACAGCCACAGCTATGATGCTCAACCCGATGCCCACAATACCCAACTCCCCACTGAAGAACGCTCTCACGCTCGACTGCTGCAAGCCATCGCATCGCCCAGCAACGCCGGGATGGATGGCAACACCCTGGCTCAAATCGAAGGAAGACATCGCACCCTTGGAGGTAATTCTCTCCGCGCCGCCGTGCTAGGAGCCAGCGATGGGCTACTGTCTAACCTGAGCTTGGTGATGGGCGTAGCGGGGGCCAACCTTGCGAGCAAGTCGATCTTAGTCACCGGAATTGCGGGACTTTTGGCAGGAGCTTGCTCAATGGCGTTAGGCGAATGGCTCTCGGTACAGAGTTCTCGTGAGCTTTATGAACGGCAGATCGCGATCGAGCGTCGAGAAGTCGAAGAAGTGCCCGATGAGGAAGCAGAAGAACTCGCTCTTATCTACCAAGCTAAAGGACTTCCAGAAGCACAAGCAAAGTCTTTGGCGGCAAAAATGATGGCAAATCAAGCCACTGCTTTAGACACGCTTTCTCGCGAAGAGTTGGGCATTGACCCCGATGAGTTAGGCGGGTCAGCTTGGGCAGCCGCGATTACGTCGTTCTTTTTGTTTGCGATCGGTGCCATCATTCCAGTTGCCCCATTCATGGTTTTAACGGGCAGTCTTGCCGTTTATGTCAGTCTTCTATCGAGTGGGATTGGACTGTTTGTAATTGGGGCTGGAATCACTCTACTAACTGGACGCAGCATTCTCTATTCAGGAATGCGTCAAGTCGTGTTTGGCTTTGCTGCGGCAGCCATTACGTTTGGAGTCGGGCGATTGATTGGAGTGGCAATTCAGTAATCGCTCGTCCGTTGCAATTCGAGTTCGCTGTTCTGCTATCCCTTCGCACTAATCTGCAAAAGTTGGTTCCCCCCTTTCTGAAATTCGTAAGGCACCTGTTTAATCTGTACCGAGTAGCCTTGTGCGCTTAATTCTTGCATCACAGGCTCTAGAAAAGGCGATGTCTCCCCAGTCATATTGACAAGTAAGGGAAACACTCGGACGATCGCAGCGACTCGACACATCTCGACGATCGACGCAAGGTGAAACTCAAACGATAACTGATCAGAGTATAGAAATAAGAAATGAGAACACAACGCTAAATCAAACTGCTGAGAATCAAACGGTAAATCAGGCAATGATTCATTCTGATAACGCCCTTGTTGCAGCCCTAATGGGAAATCGGCTAAAAATTGCTGCATCGCCGCCATGCGAATCTGTCCCAGTTTTTCAGGAGAGGGAATGGTTGTCCAGACAAAGCGATCGCGATTAACTTCTGTGCCGTTAAGGACGACTGGATAAGTTTCATCAATCCGTTGAGAGATCTCATCGACTGAGAACTGATAAAGCGGATCGCACGAAATTACGGACTTGTCTTGTTGAGTCATCTCGGCATTAAAGCTGGCAGGACCGCCGCCACAGTCGAGAATTTTTGACTGCAACTCTGTCTCGGTGAGATCAAACATTCGACAATATTCTTCGAGCGATCGACCCCAAGGCACTACTTGTTCGAGTCGCATAAGTCTCTCTCTGTTAGGTCGGTTCTGGAACGAGAAGCCGTCCGGTATAGCCTGCTTTGCGATAGGACTCTAGCAGCACGGTTTTGGCGATCTCAATTGCCTTGCCTTCAGTCACGAGTGCCACGCACGCGCCGCCAAATCCTGCCCCGGTGAGACGCGCCCCAAACACGTCAGGCGTAGATTGCAGAATCGATACGAGTCGATCGAGTCCGGCGATCGAGACTTGATAATCATCTCGCAAACTCGCATGAGAGTCATTCATTAAGTCTCCAAATCGAGCCGCCGTGATCCCTTGTTTAGCTTCTAACACGCGATTGTTTTCAGTAATGACGTGTCTCGCTCGTTTTTTTAGTAGTTCAGGTAGTGTTTCCAACTGTGTTATGTCGATGATATCTCGCAGTGCTTTGACTCCCAATCGCCTTGCAGCTTCTTCACATTCTGCGCGGCGTTGGTTATAGCCACTTTCTGCCAATGTTCGCGGAATGCCGCTATCGATTACGAGAATTTCTGAACCTATAGGGAATGGGAGCAGTTGACGATCGAGCGATCGCGTGTCCAAAAATAACAAATGTTGAGTATCGGCAAGACTAGATGCCATCTGATCCATGATGCCGCACTGCACACCCGCGTATTCAATCTCGGCTTGTTGAGCGAGTTGGGCGATGCGGATGTCGTCAAAATCAAGCGAGAAGAGCGATCGCAGTCCTCGCAGAAAGGCGACTTCTAAGGCGGCACTGCTCGATAAACCAGACCCTCGGCACTGAAGAATTTACATAAACATTCAGTGGTGGAACCGTATATTTAGCTTGCTCTACGACTCGGAGGCAGCCAAACAAATAACGCGCAAAGCTTTGAGGAGTCGGATCAGTCGTCGTTAAACTCACCAATTCTTCAAGCTCGTGAGAGTAGAAATGATGCTGACGATCGGGGCTAAAACCGAGATGCACGATCGTCGTTTGAGGAATTGCTGTCGGCAAGACAAATCCGTCGTTATAATCCGTGTGTTCGCCCAAGAGATTGACTCTGCCAGGAGCACTCGCGTTCACTCCGGTTTTCTCTAACGAATCGCAGAGCAACCTTAGCGTTAGGCTAATTTCTCTCGGTCGTAAATTCATGATGGGCTTAGGAATAAGGATTTATTAACGTGTGATTCGTCGGGTTCGCCCCCCGACCCCCAATCTGGGGGAGACGGAGTTCAAAGTCCCCCAGATTGGGGGATTTAGGGGGCGACCGTTAGGCAAGTTAGCGTCAGTTCAAAATGACAGGTTATTTAATCCACGATCCTTAGCGATTCTTCTAGCGTGATCGATACTGATTGCAATTCTTTTGCTTTCTCCTCGGGTAGCGCATCATTCGCAAACATTCCGGCTGCAAGTTCGGTGCCTGCCAAATATTTGAGGCGATCGCTCGTTCGATAAGGCGGATAAAACTCGGCGTGAAGATGACATTCTGGATGGGGCTGACTATCGGTAGGAGCCTGAAACCACGCCATCAAATAAGGAAACGGACGATTCCATAAACCATCAAACTTCAGAGTCACGGTTTTTAGAGCTTTTGCCAAACTCGATCGCTGCTCAGAAGTCAGATCCAAAAAACTCGCAGCGGGTTGGATCGGCGCAACCCAAACCTCATAGGGATATCGAGCGCAGACTGGGACAAACGCGATCGCCCATTCATCTTGATACAAAATTCGCCGATCGTCCTTGATTTCTCGCTGAATCAGATCGGCTAACAGTCCACGCTGATGCGTTTGATAATACGATCGCTGACACTCCAACATCTTGGCAGGCACAGGCGGCACAAACGGATAGGCATAAATTTGCCCATGCGGATGATTGAGCGTCACGCCCACTTCAACGCCCTTATTTTCAAACGGCAACACATATTGAATGTGAGGATGCTGACTGAGCGCACGAGTCCGATCGCCCCAGACTTGCAGCAACAACTCCAGGTGACTCAGCGCCAACGAGCCGAGCGAGGCGTGCGGATCTTGAGTAAAGACAACTACCTCACACGCTCCATTTGCCGGAAGCGTCTCGACAATTTCTGTCGGAGCCGTCTCAACCTCTAGAGTCATTGACGGAAATCGATTATCAAACACCGCCACGTCATATTTCCCCGGCGGCAACTCGGTCGGAAAATTTGGATCAGTCGTCGGCGCGAGGGGGTTATATTCAGGCGGCGGCAAAAACGTGCGCCCCTGACGATGGCTCGCATACGCCACCCATTCCCCTCGCAGAGGATGCCACCTTAAATGAGGGGTTGCCTTGATCGGCTCACTACCAGGGCTGGGAGCCGGAGTGTCCACTACAATGGAGCACCGACTGTATAGGGTGAGCCTCCGTCCATCCGGCTTGAGCAGTTCCTGGAAGTACATTTTCAGCCTCTGACCATGTTCCGGGAACGGGTGCCGTTAGTATAGCGCTGTCGTCGAGCCGTTCATCCCTACCCAGGGTGGCAGCCGCGATCGCGTCTAGCGGAAATTTGGGCGTACGATCGATATACAATAACCCGTTTGCCTCCTGAAAAGTATCGGTCAACTGCGTGTAGCAAAAGCCACTAAAGATTTCAACCCGATTTACCGCGCCCAGCAGTGACGCATAGCGATGCTGAAGATCGGACGTGTGACCGCCCTCATGTTCGCCTACAAACTGATGATTGACCCACACACGAGCGCGATAATCGACGGCTCCAAAATGCAGCAGCACTCGATTAGAGTCTTGACCTGGCTCTAAATCAAACGATCGCTCATACCAGCAGTTGGAATGGAACCCTGTATCGTGAATGCCGCTGCGCTTAGATTCTGGCGCGAAGGGGACGACGATCGTCTGGTTCCATTCTGAGACATGGCTGGGTTGTTTCCACTGCCCATCATCGTCGTAGGCAAACTTCCAGTCGCCGTTGAGGTTGAGCCAGTTGCCACGCTGAAGCTGGGGACGAGGATAGGAGGTTTCGAGTTGTCGAATCATTGCGATCGCGCCCCGATCAGAAGGGCAAGCATTTTCTAGACATCTACCGAGTAATCTCATCGACTTGAACCTTCAAGATTGAGAGGATATTTTTTGAACGAACCATGGCGGCTCATCGCCCAGCAAGGGTCGCTCGGACGAATCTAAAAATCTGTACAAAGTTAGATACACCATGCAAACAGGTCTTAACGCCCAACTGGACATTAAGAACGGAGACAATCAGTGCCTAAAAACTTTTCTCACTTAGATCCTAGCTCAACTTACGCATCACTCTAAAGATAGAAAAAGGTTTATTTTTGTTCGGTATACAAAAAACTTAGGGTCGTGGATTAAATAACTTCGGGAATTGTACAAGCCGGATTCGCCCTCCTCACGAAGTGGAGCAAAGCCCTTGCCTAACCCCGTTTGCTCCCTCTCCTTGGGGAAAAGGTTGGGGTGAGGTCAAATCCGGCTCTTAATTTAATCCACGATCCTGAGCGGCTTGTTTGGGTTTTTTGGATTGCGGTTGTTCTGTTGTGAGATCACCGCACCTGACTGGACTGAAGAGCGATCGCTCAGCATAGAGTTTTTTCTACTCATTTAATTGAGAATTAGTTGCAGGAGCTTTATTGACTTAAATTCCTAAAAAGCCTTACGATTCTTCTAGCGTCATCGTGAATCGATCGCGGCGACAAAAGGCACCATTCATCGTAGGATACGTCATGGCTTTGAGCAAAAAAATGCTGTTGGGCACAAGTGTGGGATTGATTGGGTTGAGCAGCTTGATGATTTCTTGTAGCAATAATGGCTTGGATATCGCGACACAACCTGCTGCACAATCTTCCCCGATACAATCACAAACCGTCAGCGAGCAAGCCACTCTAAAACAATTGAGGGTTGTTTTCCCATCTCGGACGGGAAGTACAGAGGTTCAGCGCAAAGCCAATGCGATCGCAAAGCTCCTCTCAAACGAACTCAAAATGCCTGTTGAAGCGATCGTGGCAGACGACACCGCAGCCGTCGAAGCCCTAAAATCAGGTCGGGCTGAGGTGGCATTTTTGAGCAGTCGTCCTGCTCTCAAAGCTGAGAAGCTGGCAGGGGCAAAGCTTTACCTGGCAGAAGTGCGAAATGATTATTCGGGAGGGCATACCTACCGATCGGTGTTTGTGGTTCGCGATGATAGCGAGTTGCAAAAGAAAGGCGATAGCAAAGAGAATTTAGAGCAGCTAAAAGGCAAAAAAATGTCGTTTACTTCTCCTACGTCGGGTTCAGGCTTTATTTTTCCGGTCGGTGAATTGGTCAAACAAGGGCTGGTGCCCGATCGCGATCGCTTAAAGGGTTTCTTTAGCCAAGTCAGCTATGGTGGAAACTACGGCGGTGCCCTGCAAGCGGTTCTGCGGGGTCAAGCAGACGTGGCAGCCGTGTCTGAATATGCCCTCAAAGCTCCTTATGTCACTGAAGAAGAGGGCAAGCGACTGCGAGTTTTGCATGAAATTTCTGGGGTGCCTGCTCACGGAGTGGCGATCGACGATCGGGTTTCTGAATCAATGCGCGTTCAGGTGATTGCAGCGCTGCAAACGTTGAACGAACCTGCAAATAATGCGTTGCTAAAAGAACTCTACAATTCAGATAAATTGATCAAGGTTGAACATAATTCGCATTTGGCACCCGTCAAGGAGGCGCTGCAAAAAGTGGGAATGGAATAGAAAAGCGATAGAGAACCCCACTTTGCAAGAAGGCACGAGATGAAAACTAACCGAGTCATGCAAATTCAGCCTTTGACTTCTTTGGCGATCGCTTGCTCAAATCTGCACTCGCCCTTTTTGGCGACGTTGAAGCGTCCGGCGTTGAATGGCGTGAACTGTGCGATTCGAGCCGGGGAGTTTGTCACCTTAGTGGGGTTAAATGGGGCAGGAAAATCGACGTTGCTGCGATCGCTGGTTGGCTTAGTGCCGATTCAAAAAGGCACCATTCACATCAATGGGGTAGCGGTCAGTTTTAAGTCATTGCGGCAGCGTCAAGAAGTTAGCATTCTGTTTCAGGGTGGTGGTTTGGTGCCTCAGCTCACTGCTCTAGAAAATGTGCTGTGTGGCAGTTTGGGGCAGCGATCGACTTGGCAGACGTTGACAGGATTTCGGCGCAGCGATCGCCTGCATGCCCTGCAACTGCTGCAAGAATTGGGATTAGACGCTCAAATTTACCAAAAAACCAGCCACCTGAGTGGAGGGCAACGGCAGCGAGTTGCGATCGCCCGAATCTTGATGCAATCGCCCAAAATTCTACTCGTTGATGAGCCGATTACAGGATTGGATGTGCTGGCAGCCACGCAAGTAATGGATATTTTTTCTCAACTGCATCGGCAAGGCATCACGATCGTTTCTGTCTTACACGACTTGACGATCGCAGCTAATTACGCTCAGAGAGCGATCGTTTTGAATGCAGGACGCGTAGTTTATGATGGCGTTTGTGAGAATTTACCTGCTCATCTTTCTCTAGGCAGATCATGAAGTTTTTTGCGTCTCGGTTTAAATCTGCTTGGGCAAAGCGGCTACTGATTCTAGGTGGGCTAATTCTTGTTTATGGATGGGCACTGCGAGGACTCAAACTCGACCTGGAAATGCTCAATCAGAGTGTGCCCTACACGATCGATTTCATCTCGCGATTGCTGCCTCCAGATTGGTCAGTCATTGATGTCGCTGTTAATGCACTCGTTGAGACTATTCAAATGTCATTGTGGGGAACGACGATCGGTGCACTCCTTTCTATCCCGATCGCGCTTCTCTCTGCCCACAATCTCACGCCTAGTTGGGTGCGCTGGATTGCAAATTTAGTGCAAAATGCGGTGCGTTCAGTGCCCTCGATCGTGCTCGGTTTATTTTTCGTTTCAGCGACAGGGTTGGGCGCGCCTGCGGGAACATTGGCATTGGGAATCTATACCATTGGCTATTTGGCGAAGTTATATCAAGAAGCGATCGAATCAGTCGATCCAAGCTCTATTGAATCGCTGCGAGTGAGTGGGGCTTCCTGGTTACAGATCGCTCAGTATGGAATTTTCCCCCAAGTGCTGCCGCTAGGATTGGGATATACCCTCTATATGTTCGAGTACAACATCCGCTCTGCCTCAGTGCTTGGGGTCGTTGGAGCTGGAGGAATTGGCTTTGAGTTGGTCAATTATATTCGAGGTTTTGAGTACAACAAGGCGACAACAATGATGCTGGTTTTGTTGGTTGTGGTCATCATGATTGATGGGGTCAGCAATCAGTTGCGGCGGCGATTAGAGACGCTGTGACCGGGTGATTGTGCGGTCAGACATCACTCAATAGACGTGTTGTAAACGTCTCTGCCCTCACCCTAGATCCCTCTCCTCATCTCTATTGTGTACACACAAGTCGGTTGATCGGTCACTGCCAAGATCTTTCGCCCCCTAAATCCCCTATTCTGAGGGACTTTGAGCCAGAAAAAGGTTCAAAGTCCCTCAGAATAGGGGATTTAGGGTGAGGGCAAAGACTTTTGCAAGAGGTCTATTGGAGTTGCCATGATTGAACGTTTTGATCTGCGTTGTCGATCTTCTCAATTTGAAAAGATGGCTTCTTTAATTTCACCTGACTTTCCAAACACCCGATCGGGCTTTTGATTCGATGAAACCATCAGCGATCCCGCATTTTCTGCCTGTAGAATGATTTGCTGGTTGGCTTTCCAAGTTCGGCGAGTTCCTTTCGATAAGGTGCCTTGAAACACCTGTGTTCCGTCTACCGTGATTAAGATCTGAGCGTGATCGATCGTCGAAATCGAAACCTGAACTGGCGAGCGAGGAACCGCGATCGTGGCACGCTGAACCGTGGGTTTTACAAAATGTTTGGGTGGGCGAGACGGTGGAGCGAGCGATCGAGACACGCTCATCATAAAGACTGGCAAACTCAACACAATCAGCGCTGCCGGAAATGACCAATTACTCACTCTTGACGGGTGATGTGAAGCAGATCGCTTCGCCATCTTTGATGTAGAAATCGATGAGATTCTGGCTAGCTGATCATTGAGAACGATCGGCGGAACCTCTAGATTCTCGACCCTGTACCGAGGAGTCATCTTTGGCGGAGATAAATCAGCGAGGACTGACTCTGCCGATCGATAGCGTCGATTCGTCGCACTTTCTAACAGTTTGTCCAAAACAGTTGCCAGAGCATTGCTAACAGGAGTAGTGACATAATCGCGCCAAATCCACCGCCCTTCGGTGCCGTCAAATAAGTCAAACGGCGACATCTGTGTCAGGAGATGAACGCACGTCACGCCCAGGCTATAAAGATCACTCGAAAATAATGCCTTGCCGCGAATCTGCTCTGGAGCCGTATATTCCGCACTGCCAATCATCGTCCCCGTTTTGAGCAGCGCCGTCCCGGTGGCAAATTTAGCAGCCCCCAAATCGACCAAAACAAGGGTTCGATCGTCATAGCGACGAATGATATTAGCGGGTTTTATATCGCGATGAATAACGTGATGATCGTGAATAAACTGCAAGACGGGCAGCAAATCTTGCAAGAGTTGATGAATCTGATCTTCCGTAAACGCCCCGCTCTCTAATTCTTGTTCTAACGTCTCTCCATCAATCCATTCTTGAACTAAATATTGGTGATTATCGCGTTCTAAATAAGCCAGTAATGTCGGAATTTGAGCATGATGTCCTAATTGCTTTAACCGTTTAGCTTCCTGCTGAAATAGCTGAGAGGCAGTTTTAAGAAGATTTGGATCTTGCTGTTGAGGAAAAAACTGTTTGATCACGCAGCGCGGTTTGAGAAGCTCTGCCTCATTCACCGCTAGAAACGTTCTACCAAATCCACCTTGGGCGATCGGACTCAGCGCCAGATAGTGATGCAATCGCAACGGCGAGCCGCAGTGATCACAGTCGGCACCATCAAGATTTTGCGGTTTGGCACAGGTGAGATTTAGGCAATAACTCATGGCAGCACCCAAACGTTAAAAAGACTGGATTTATCTAGATTCGTCTGGCGCGATCGCAATCCGTAGAGTTTAGCGATCGACTACTCTTTCTGCTGTTTCTCGATCGTCGCTTGTCTAAACCCCAGCACGACCAAAATATTAGAAAGCGTCAAAAACGATTCTGCGCTTCCATGCAGCCAGTCTACATTAGCTAACTGGTCGTGATAAGCCACCTGAGCATAAATGCCAGCAGGAATCGTAACGGCAACAAACACCAGTGTCATATAGAAGCCGATTAGCGCTAGACGAGGCGTCGCTTTGGAGCGAGTTAGAAACCACAAAAATGCGAGGTAGGGAAACAGCGAGAGTCCGAATAGAGTTTCTTTAGTCATGGTTGAGCGGCTCTTGATGACCGGATTCTTGAGGTGATTTGTTGGACGATCGCCAAATCCACCAGCCCGCGATCGCCAATGTGCAATTTCCGACGACCGTCATCGCGGCTTGCACCGTCACGACCCACTCTAACGAGGCGGGGTTGTCGAAGAAATGCCAGGTGCAGGCACACATCGCGCTGACCAACGCAGGCAACATCCCAAACGAGAGCGATCGCCACGCGAGATTTCCACTGACTTCGGCATAGCGCCAAATCAGCCAGATTGCCGCGATCCATTCAATGACGCTAGAAACATGAATCACCCAGGTCGGAATCGAGAGAACGTGCATAAAAGTTTGTGGAGTTGGGACGGGTGGCGATCGATCGTCTTAGGATCGTGGATTCAATTAAGAGCCGGATTTGCCCTCACCCCAACCCTCTCCCTAAGGAGAGGGAGCAAACGTCTAGTTCCCTTTCTCCCCAGGGAGAAGGGGTTAGGCGAGGGCTTGCCCCACTTCGTGAGGAGGGCAAATCCGGTTTGTACAATTCCCAAAGTTATTTAATTCACGATCGCTATAAGATTTGAGGCAGCAAGGAAATAAAATTGTGTTCTTATCAGCTTAAGGTGAGTTGTCCCTACAAGCTTGATTCAAAACTCAAACCTTCTAACAATGGATAAGCGTCGTGCGGTGCTGTGTGGCTATTACGGCATGGGAAACGGCGGCGATGAGGCGCTGCTGGCTTCTCTGCTGCAAATGTTGCCTCCGCAAATCGAGCCTTTCGTTCTGTCAGGCAACCCTCAACAGACCCACGATCGCTATGGAGTTGCAAGCTGCGATCGTAAGTCCCTCATATCCGTCGTTCAAGCGTTGCGGCAGTCGGATATCTTCATCTGGGGCGGCGGTAGCCTAATGCAGGATGCGACCAGTTCACTCAGCCCTTTTTATTATGGCGGCTTGATGAAACTTGCCCAAGCGATGGGATTGACGACGATCGCGTGGGCACAGGGCATTGGTCCTTTGAATCGATCGCTGACTCGATCGCTGACGCAGCAAGTCTTAAAGCAGTGTGCCGGAGTGAGTGTGCGCGATCGCGCCTCTGCCACGCTGCTTCACGAATGGGGCATCTCGTCGGTGCTGGCTCCCGATCCCGTTTGGGCGATGGAGTCAGAAGCCGTACCGGGACTGTGGAATTTGCCTGCGCCCAGAGTTGCGGTGAATCTACGATCGCATCCGCTGTTAACGCCCGATCGAGTGACCGTTCTGACTCGCGCCTTAATTGACTTTCAAAAAGCAACGCAGGTCTGTTTATTGCTCTTACCCTTTCAAGCGAGTCAAGATTTAGCGATCGCCCAAGCCATTCAACCTCAGCTTCCAGGAGTGAGCAAAATTCTCGTGCTCGAAAACCCGCAGGAGTTAAAAGGCGTGTTTCGTGGGGTAGAAATGGCGATCGCGATGCGGCTGCATGGGCTGATTATGGCGGCGGCTGAAGGGTGCCGCTGTTTTGCGTTGAGCTATGACCCCAAAGTGAGCCGACTGATGGATGAGCTAGACATCCCAGGATGTGAGTTGGCAGATCTGCCGTTAGACGCGAGTCAGATTAGTCAAACCTGGCTAGAGATTTATGCAAACGGCGCAGCTCTTTCAGACGATCAGATTCATTCATTGGTCGATCGAGCCTTGATGCATCAAGAGTTACTGCAAGAAATCCTAAAAGAACCTAAAAGATAAAATATTTGCTTTGAAGATCTGATCAATCAAATTGTGTGGTAAAAGATTGTTTTATATTAAGTTTGCACTCGTTCTTTAAAACTGAAACTGATGGGCAGAAATCTTAGATAGATGGTTCAATTTTAAGCAACTGTCGGTATAACTAAGTCTGGAGAACTCAAACGTTGATTTGCGTCTCAAACTCTCAGCCAACCAGCGATCGTAAGGTTCCTTTCTTCTAGGGTAAACAGTGATGAGTGAAGCCGAAAATTCAAACAATAATCCCCGCTTGTTTGAGTCCGTTCCCCCGTCTGAGCCAGTCGAGCCAGACTCGCTTGCAGAAGAATGGACAACGGTTGATTTTCCCAATGCGCTGCCCGTGGACGAAATTCCTCACGCAACTCCTGAGAACCCCGACCAGAGTGAATTGCTGCAATCCCTGAGCGATCGTATCCAGGCATTAGAGCACCAAAATCAAGATCTTCACCGACAGAAAGACGATCTGGTTGGCGTGTTAGAAAAACAAGACCAAGAATTTCATGCCCAAGTCGCAAATTTAAACAAAGCGCTGCAACAAACTCGCAATATGCTGCGGCTAGAGCGACGACACTGGGAGTCACAATCGAGTCAAATCAAACGGCGATCGCACGAGCAAACTGCCCACATCGCCCAACAAATTCAAGAACTGACGACCACTCAAGAACAGGTTGTGAAGCTGTTTCGAGAGTTAGAGCACTCTCAGCAAACCGCTCAAAGACAGCAAATCTTAGTCGAGACGCTGACTAACCAGCTAGAAGCTAGTCAAGAACAAGTTGCCCAGCTAGAGCGAGAATGTGCCCTGACTCAGCAGCGCTACACCGACCAGACGCAGGTCGTGCATCAAACCGAGAACGCTTGTAGAGATCTGCGATCGCGCCTCCTTCGGCAGCAGCGTTACACGATGCAGTTTAAGACGGCTTTAGAGAAGTGTCTTGATGTTCCGGTTGCTAAATCGATTGATAGTTTAGATGACTTATCGCTCAACATCAGAGCAGAGCATTTCAAGCACGACCCGATCCATCGCCCCTCTGACCTGTTAGCGCCAAAAGCGCAACCTGTCCAGCCCTGGTCAGCCCAACCCGAATTTGCAGAACTCGACCCTCTGCTAGAAAACCCTCAACCCGACTATATTCCGTCTCCTTGGGATGAGGAACCTATCTTTGGCGAGAGTGACGATCGGGCATTCTATCAGGAGATTGATCACGCGCCTATGGCAGCGATCGAAGAGGAGTTATTTGATCTCCCGGTTACGGATGCGCCCAAAATTAATCCGCCGATGGTGAGTTACACGATTCAGCGATCGACCCTCTCAGACTACGAGTCATCGCCTTCCCCCGAAATCCAATTATTTACGCCCGACGAATCACTGCCTGTTGAAACTCAGGAAGTAGAGTTAATGCACATAGATCAAACCTCACCTGCGATCGAACTCGATTTAGAACAAAAATTTGAGGATGCTCTGCAATCGTTTGAATCTGCGGCTGACCCTTTCGTCTCGGCGGCTGATTTTGCAGATTCACTTCAGGACGATCAGGAAATTTTGAACGAAATTCACGCGATCGAAGAGTCGGCTAACCCACAAGAGCCTGATTTGCTTGAGTCTGTGGCACCTCAATTGGACGCGATCGAGCAAACGTCATCTGAGTGGGCGCGATCTTCATCACCTTTTATCACGCTGCGATCGAGAGTGACTCACCACCCTATTCAAGAAGAGGGTGAAATGCCTCTAGTTACGAGTGGACCGTCTCCGATCGTCTATCCTCTCCGATCTGCTAAAAAGCTGAAGTCTCTTGCTGCTGTCGACTTGCCCTCTTTCCCACGCCGCAGCAATTAAACAAAAGTCTCCCAAGTTTGGGCAATACTGCGCTGAGTCCTCGACTATTCAAATTCATCTCCTCAGCTTCTGAGTGAACGAAGATCTCTATGCCGAAGAGGGATGATCTCGTTGAGCTAGACAGCTATGCTCTTGACGACTAAACAGATAGCTGAGAGCGCAGTAGCCGCACACGGAAACTATAAATATCGGAGACTAGCAGCAATGGATTGGGAAAAGGGGCGTAGAAGCACAAACGTTGAAGACCAACGCGGTAGAGGAGGAGTGTCTGCCCCCATCATTGGCGGTGGCATTGGGACGATCATCTTGGCGCTCGTGGTGACCTTCTTAGGAGGCGACCCCAGCGTCATTCTCAATCAAGGCAATCCGTCTGGCGATCGTCCGGTTCCTGCTGCACCGCAGTCTCGATCGCCTCGAACGACAGATGCGCCCCGAACCGATAAAATGTCTGACTTTGTGTCCGTCGTTTTAGCAGATACCGAGGATACGTGGAGCGATATTTTTAGACAAAGCGGTGGCAATTATGTGAAGCCAAAACTGGTTCTTTACTCAGATGTCGTGCGGTCTGCCTGCGGGTCTGCACAATCGGCAATGGGTCCTTTCTACTGTCCACGAGATCAGAAGGTCTACATCGATTTGAGTTTCTATCGTGACCTGAAGAATAAGTACCAGGCACCCGGAGACTTTGCTCAGGCTTATGTGATTGCTCATGAAGTAGGGCACCATGTCCAAAATCTACTGGGCATCTCTGACAAGGTACAATCCCTTCAAAGTCGCTCAAGTAAAGCAGAAGCCAATCAGCTATCAGTCAGGCTAGAGCTACAGGCAGACTGTTTTGCCGGGGTTTGGGGAAATCGCGCCCAACGATCGCGAAAAATCTTGGAGCAGGGTGATATTGAAGAAGCGCTCACAGCCGCCAGTGCAATTGGGGACGATAACTTGCAAAAACGCGCAAGAGGCTATGTGGTGCCAGAATCTTTCACGCACGGCAGTGCAGCCCAGCGAGTCCAGTGGTTTAAAAAGGGCATTCAGACGGGTAATCCAGAGCAATGCAACACCTTTGCAGGAACCAATCTCTAGATTAGGAGCTTTCCTTTAATGAATTTACCTATCTTCCTCCGAGGGTTCTGAACGTCAGAATCCCCCAGAATTGGAGGACTTGGGGCTTTCCAAGATTGGTAATTTCTTTGCCAGAAATCTCCTTACTGAGCACGCAGCCCGATCGGGTCGAAAAAGATCATCAACCCTTCTCGACTCGATTTTGATTTCTCTAAGGATCGTGGATTAAATAACCTGGAAGATTTGTGAGCGTCTTCTGCCCTCCTCACGGAGTGGTGCAAGCCCTCGCCAACCCTTCTCTCCAAGGAGAAGGGAGCGAGAGTCTTGTTCCCTCTCCTTGGGGAGAGGGCTAGGGTGAGGGTGAGAAGTTGCACTTTAATCAATCCATGTTCCTAAGAATCGCTAGCTTGTAACCTGACTTTCTCGCGTCGTCGCGCTTGGATCTGGATGAGATTCTGATAACTCAGAAACCAATCTACGCGCCGAGAACCTGGGCTTTAGCATCGCTTGTGGTTTACCCATGCCGTAAGTAATGGCGTATGCCTGAGACAACAGCCACAGCCACAAAGCCGGAAAACGCGGCTCTAACCAAGGCTGCACTTGATGCAAAACGCCAGGAAGCCAGCCTGCAAAAATCCAGCTTAACAAGGCGTTAAATCCAAAATTGAAATAACTGCCAAGCCAGCGAATCAGGTCTTTTGCGCCTGCCATTTCCCAGATCCACAGCAGCAGCATCGGATTTTTCCACGCCGCAATAATTGCCATCTGGTTAAACCGCAGCCACGTCACGCGGTCTTTGATAAACGCCTCCGCAATATCAGGCGGCTGAACGGCTAACACATCAAAAAACGTGTTGAGCATTGCATTCACCTGCTGCGGCGGCAGAGACTTGCCAGTGGGCACCATCATGCCCTTTGAGAATAGCCAAGTGACCGCAACGTTGCTTTGATAGGCACGAATCCGATCGAGCTGTTTTGCCTTTAATAAATCGTGCTTAAGAGCCGTATCGAGCAGATGAGTCATGCGCGTCAGGTTTCTCACGAGCGACCCGAACCCAGTAAACACAAGCGGCGACTGTAGCGAGGCTGCATCTCCGATCGCCATCAGTCGATCAAATGCCACATGGCGATCGTGATCGTTGATGCTGAAGTGACCCGGAATGTAGCCAAAAGTCGGCTTGCTCCACACCAGTTTATCCACGTCACAGCGGCGATATTCAGGGACGATCGTAAAGAAATCTTCATACATCTCCAGCAGCGAACCGGGGTTTTCGGGATGCACTTGATGATAGTGAAACAGATAAAACGTTAAGTCGTTGCCTTCTCCCGGAAATAGCTCCCAAATCAGTTGTCGCCCCCGTGAGATATCGCCGTGGCTGTTGAGAACATCCCCAAACTGAGAATCCCAAACTCCTGGCTCAAACCCGCCGCTAATCACGGCTCCAACTGTCGGACAAACACTATCAAAGGCGCGACCTCCGTTGAGTTGCCACGCGATCGGAGAAGCCGTTCCCATTGCGTCGATCAATAAGCGTCCTGTCACCTGCTTTTCACTTTGAGACGGCAAATGCTTCGCCTGAATCGTGACCTCATGAGCGCGAATGTCTGCCCTCAGAAACTCGGTTTCCTCCCAAATCTCGCCGCCACACTCGCGCAGTTTTTCACCGCAGAGTTTGAGCAGCTTATCGGAGTCGATCGCCACATTCAAAACTGTGGGCGTGTGCAACACTCGTGCCTTTGCCTGAGGCGGATTGTTGGCATCAAAAAACTTATGAAATCCATCGACATATTCTCTAGCAATGACCCGATCGAACTCCGCCAGAGTAAAGAGCCCCAAATCAATCAAACTCTGAAACTCACTGCGAGAAATATTCCATTCGCGGTTCATCCGTCCAAAGGGCAAACGCTCGATCAACAGCACCCGATAGCCCAACCGAGCCATCACCGCCGCATGAATGATGCCGAGTGCGCCCCCCACATAAATTAAGTCGTAGGAGGGTAAGGAAGGAGGGTTTTTCTCCTTCTCTCTAAAAATGACCTGCCTCGGCTGCTGCGGATTTTTTACACCTTCTCGCCAGCGCTGCTCCCACCAATAGACGCGGGTGAGGTCATATTCCCCATTGGGCATTTTTTGAAAATATTTGACCGTTTGCGGATAGGCGGCAGCTAGTGCCTCAAAAATAGTCTGCTTTGAGAGGTCAATTTGAGGCGGTGATGGATACTTTTCTGGAAAGTGTGTTCTAATCGCTTGGGTCAGGTGCCGCACAACCGATTTTTCGTGAGGCAGCGATCGCTCTCCCCACCGAAATACTTTGAGATAAGTGGTGCGTTGAAGCGTCCAAATGAAGACCGAAAGTTCGTCACTCGTCTCAAACTTTGAAGTTGTTTGGTTACCAATCCTGATGGTTTCTACTGAGTTTAGAGGAGTCAACCGCAGCCGAAACCCCGCTGCTGTCAGCACTTTCTCCCCTTTCTCAGGCTGATACTCTTGCTGAAGCCAGTGTATCACTTGATCTGAGTCTGGGGTAGGAACCTCTAAATAAAGAATCTCTTTCATTTGGGGGATCTAAACTCCGATAAATTTACTGAGGGAGAGGGGCTTGACAGGGGATCAAAATGCGATAGACTCCTGAATACCAAGCTTTCTAAAGAAACTTTACAACTCTCTCATAATTGACTGCAATTACAACGTCGTGTAACCCCGCTATGAACTATCCTATTCCAGCAAATCCCCAAGAAATCGCTGCACTTCAACAAAAACCCGTCAATGAAGAACTCATTGTCGCCGCGATCGCCGGGGTTGTGCAAATTGCGCGGGCAAAAGGGCAGTCTCTAGAGGAGTTGTTGTCAGAAGTTTTGGCAGATGACAGCCTGTTAGAGCAGGGGCAACGACGCTGGTTGAGCGAAATTGTCGCCCAGGCTTGGAAGCGGTTGCCTTAAAGGTCATATAAAGTCTAAAGTTTCCGCACGTGATTGGTGGAAACGGAGAGACGATGGAATTGACGAATGAGACTCAAGTTTTAGGCATCGATCTAGGTGGAACGGCAATCAAGTTAGGGCGATTTGGGCAAAATGGCACATGTCTGCAATCTTTAACAGTGCCCACGCCCCAGCCTGCAACGCCAGAGGCTGTGTTAGTCACAATGGTAACTGCGATCGAGCAAATCGATCTCGATCGTAAAAGCCGCGCGATCGGAGTTGGCACTCCCGGACCAGCAGATGCAGCAGGGCGGATTGCGCGAGTTGCCATCAATCTAATGGGTTGGCAAAATGTCCCGCTTGCTGACTGGCTCGAAGCCAAAACTGGACGGATGACGGTGTTGGCAAACGATGCAAACTGTGCAGGATTGGGCGAGGCTTGGCTCGGAGCGGGGCGATCGTTCCGCGACTTAATCCTGTTGACGTTGGGCACTGGGGTTGGCGGCGCAATTATTTTGAACGGCAACTTGTTTGTCGGGCGAGACGGCTCGGCTGGGGAACTGGGCTTGATTGCTCTCAGTCCGGCTGACGACGCGCCTTTGTGCAACAGTGGCAATCGCGGCTCTTTAGAACAATATGCTGCCATTCCAGCGATTCGTCGGCGCACGGGGCTAGAGCCTGACCAACTCGGCAATCTTGCCCAAGCAGGAGATTCTGACGCATTAGAGTTTTGGCGGCTTTATGGGCGCGACTTAGGAATCGGGCTGAGTAGTCTGATCTATGTGTTGACTCCTGAAGCGATCGTGATTGGCGGCGGCATCAGCGCCAGCGCAAAGTTCTTTTTTCCAGCCATTCTGTCAGAAATCAATCAGCGAGTGCTGCCTAGCTCTCGTCATGGCTTGCAGCTTTTGCCAGCAACGTTAGGCAATCAAGCAGGCATGGTCGGAGCGGCAAAATTGGCTTTAGAGAGGTTAAAAAAGTCGAAAGGCGTTAGTCGTTAAAGGTGTGTCCAGTTGTTTTCTCGATGTAATTCAAAATAATCTGATAAGTGTCAGGGTCTTTTTGCTGGTTGACCACGATCGTCATACTTTCATCGGGCACCCCAAACGCAACTCGACCACTTGAGGTTTGAGAAAAGGCAGCAATGCGATCTAGGTCAATGATATAGATGGTGCGATCGAAGGTCAGCTTGATCCAGAAAGCCACACAGTTTCCCCATAGTCTAGTCTTTCAGCATTCCAGATCTGCTGCAATTTCTCAAGCGCAGCGTTTGAAATTGATGAAATGACGTTGCAAGCAGTCCCATCAAAAAGCCCCTAAAAGGAGACACCTTAGCAGGGGCAGACTGAAAGAAGCAAGTCTATTTGAAAGGACTGCCTCTAGAAATTAGGCGCGTGCTGAAGCGGGTTGAGCCAACGCCTCTTTTAGCACCGCCACCTTATCGGTTTGCTCCCAGGGAAGCTCAAGATCAGTGCGCCCAAAGTGACCATAAGCCGCCACATCTTGATAGAAGCGACCGCCTCGCTCACCCGGCAACCCTCTCAGGTTAAACGCCTGAATAATGCCTGCTGGACGCAACTCAAAATGCTGCTTGACCAACTCTAGAAGCTGATCGTCATCGACCTTGCCCGTGCCAAAGGTCTCGATCATAATGCTGACCGGGCGAGCAACTCCGATCGCATAGCTTAACTGCACTTCGCACTTGTCAGCTAACCCAGCGGCGACGATATTTTTCGCGACATAGCGGCAGGCATAAGCAGCACTGCGATCGACTTTCGTGGGGTCTTTGCCGGAGAATGCGCCGCCCCCGTGACGCGAATAACCGCCGTAGGTGTCTACGATGATTTTGCGCCCGGTTAAGCCAGAGTCACCTTGAGGTCCGCCAATCACAAACTTGCCTGTGGGGTTGACCAAAAAGCGGGTGTTGGCATCGGGCTTGATCTCAATGTCGCCAAACGTCGGCTCAACGACCAGCGCCCACAGGTCTTCTTTAATTCTCGCCAAAATTGCTGCATCGTCGGTGATGTCTCCGATCGTCGCCGTGTGCTGCGTCGAGATCAGAATCGTGTCGATGCCAATCGGACGATCGTTCTCATAAAGAACGGTGACTTGGGTTTTGCCATCAGGACGCAGATAAGGCAGTTGACCCGTTTTGCGGACGGCTGCTAGTTTGCGCGAGATGCGGTGAGCCAAACTGATCGGCAACGGCATCAGTTCAGGAGTCTCATTGCAGGCAAAGCCAAACATAATTCCCTGGTCGCCTGCACCGATCGCATCGAGCGCTTCTTGACTGGATTCTTCGCGAGATTCGTGAGCCGCGTTGACCCCTTGAGCAATGTCGGGCGACTGCTCGTCAACGGCAATCAGCACCGCGCAACTGTTGGCTGAGAAGCCATTTTCAGCGCCCGTGTAGCCGATTTCTGCGATCTTTTTGCGGGCTAAATCGATGAAGTTAACGTGTGCTTTGGAGGTAATCTCACCTGTAATGAGAACCAACCCAGTGTTGACCACGACTTCAGCAGCCACGCGGCTTTTGGGATCTTGGGCTAACAGGGCATCGAGAATTGTGTCAGAAATCTGATCACAAATCTTATCGGGATGCCCTTCTGTAACCGATTCTGATGTAAAAAAATATCGTCGTGACAAGGAATTCTCCTCTTGACTAGATAAAGGGTAGAGACAGTCTAAATTGCTGGAGGAATTATATCACTCAGCTTTAGTCAGATGAGCAGCGATCGTGCCTCCTTAGATCGCTGGCTTTTTGCCACTCATTTAGGGCGAACCTGATAGAGATCTGTGGTGGCATCCTAACAATTGCACGGTGAAGAGTGTTCTCTCTAAGAATCGCCTTATTGCAAAAGTGGGAAAAAATGCCCGACGGGTCCTTGACCTTTGCCGATGTTGAGGGAATAACCGAGGGCGCTCGTCACGTAATCTTTGGCTAATCGGGTTGCCTCGATCGTCGTTCTCCCCAGAGCAAGATTGGCGGCGATCGCCGCTGACAAGGTGCATCCTGTTCCGTGGGTGTTTTCCGTGTCCACCCTCTGGGTCTTCAGCGTTTCTAAGTGATTCCCATCGAACCAGACATCTACACCTCGCAGATCGCCTGTCATGCCGCCGCCTTTCACTAAGACTGCCTTGGCTCCGAGCTGATAAATGCGCTGTGCTGCTTCTTGCATAGCTTCTAGCGTGTCAATCTCTAGCCCACTGAGGATCTGAGCCTCATAGCGATTGGGCGTTAACACAACGGCGTGGGGAATCAGTCGTCGCAGCGTCGCGATCGCCACATCGTCAATCAGTTGTGCGCCTGTGCGAGACACCATCACCGGATCGACGACTAAATTCTGAATGTTGAGGGTTTCAATCTGTTCTGAAACAGCGGCGATAATCTCCTGATTGAGCAGCATTCCCGTTTTTGCTGCCTGTACGCCAATATCTTGGACAACGGCTTGCATTTGAGCCACCACTGCTTCGGCAGATAGCGCATCGACGCGGGTTACGCCCAGAGTGTTTTGCGCAGTCACACAGGTGAGGGCACTGGTTCCATGAACTTGATGAAACGCAAAAGTGCGTAAATCTGCCTGAATCCCGGCTCCGCCACCGCTATCTGAGCCAGCGATCGTTAACGCAACAGGGACAAGAGCAATTTTAGAAGTCATACACCGCCACTCAGGAGATTGATCACCATCCTAATCGGTTCTGCCAAGGCTGAGCAAGGCGATCGGGTCTGACAAGATTACGTCGTCTTTTTGAAGCTCAGGCTGAGATTGATTTTGCGCGGCGAGTCTTTGTTTTATACACTTCTTCACCCGCATAATAGAGCGAAATGTGGCGCACACCCAAGGTTTGACGAGTCGAGTCGAGTAGATGATCAGCATCGTCAATGATGCGATCGACCAGCCAAGGTTCGGGGCAGTGCACTCGCAGCGTGTCGTTGTTATCTAACTTGAGTAGGCAAAGACCCAACGTTTTTGGGAAGAGTTGACGCAGCCGCTGGATTCGATACTTTTCTAACAGGCGTAGATCTTGACGAGTTAACTGATGGGACATAGGAGCAACCCAGAAGTAATGTACAGATTGAACCCGATCTGCGATCGAGTCCATACTGTAGAATTTGGGATATTCTACTGACCCGCTCACTGCCAATATTCGTAGTTCTACTGAGTCTTGATTATGACTGCTTGATGAAGTTTTGTTGACCTACCTAAAGGAGGGTTTGTGGCTCGATCGAGGTTTTCTCTCGGTTTCAAAAAACCCTTGTCTTGTGAGAGATGCCTTTGAACATGGATCTTTAAGTCTGTTAAGCACTTAGATAGATTTTCACAGAACTCTCGACTACCAGAATGAGATGGCATGTATGGTAGAGTCTCGATCCCATTGGGTCGATGAGCGTCTAGAATTTCGTAAGAATTTAGGCGAATCGTTGGACTGATTGACTAAGAGATTGTTTGAGAATGAGTGATTCTAAAGAGATAAGAGTGCAGCGTCTAGCGTGGCTAGAAGGAATTCGTATTTTTGCAGCCGTAATGCTGCTGCTCTATCACTCTCAGCTATTATTTACTCACTATAGTTATACGCCTCAACCGACTGGACTGTGGAGCAATGGGCAACAGATTTTAAGCGCTGCTCATCATCTGGGTTCAGGTTTTTTTGCTCAACTTGCTAGCGTTCCTGTCTGGTTTGGCTTTCAGTTTGTAGACGTTTTTGTATTGATTAGTGGCTTCAGCTTAGTATTGTCGCTGAAGGGAAAGCCCTTAGAAATTAAACCCTTTCTCAATCGACGATCGCTGCGAATTCTTTTACCGTTTTGGACGGTAGCATGGCTAGCTTATCCTGTGCTGTGGGCGATCGGTAAAATTACGAATAGCTATGCACCCGATGCTTGGCACACCTTTGGAGGACTGACTTTTCCGCTGTTGTTTGATTACAGTGGAGGTGTGCTATTACCTACGAGCGGACCTTGGTGGTTTGTTCCACTGATCCTCAGCTTTACATTAGTCTTCCCGTTACTGTGGCACTTTCTTCAACGTTGGGGGGCGCGTAATGTATTAATTATTAGCCTTTTAGTAACGCTAATCTACCGAGCTTTTGCAGTTTATGTTTTTGGTGGACACCCAACCTATGTTGTTCTGAATACGCCGAGTGATTGGCAACCTTTTCTTCCATTCATTGCGAAACTGAGCACCTTTGTGTTGGGAATGGTAGTTGCACAATCCTATTTACAAGGCAAAGGTGCGATCTACTGGAAGTCTTCTAAATCATTACTCATTGGAATTCCAATTTATAGTCTTGGGTTTATCTGTCAGTTTTATCAGCTTGGTTGGATTTTTGCCGATTTCTTAATCGCGATCGGGCTAACGCTCTGCTGTATGGTGATTTTTCGTGCTATTTCCGAAACGTTTCGGCTCCAGTCCATCATGGTTTGGTTAGGAGTTCATAGCTATAGCTATTTTCTGATTCATAATTTCGTGGTCGATCGGACTCTCAATCTAGTGGTTCACGATCAGCTTGCGTTGTATTATCAATCCATTCCCATTATGGCGATCGGGACTTTATTCTTGGCAATCTTGGCAGACTCGACAACTCCTTGGCTTCAGCGAGGAGCGATCGGTCTAGGGCGATCGCTCGATTCGATTTTGGTGCATACGTCTCAACAGCAGGCGTGCGCGTTTAACGTGGGCGATCGAGTTCACTATCACGGCGGTAAGAGTTGGGAGGTTGTCAAAGTCGAGCGGGTGAGTCACGATAAAGATTTTCATCTCTGTCGAATTTCTGACGGTCACAAAATGCTTTGGGTCAACGAGAATGATCTTGAGCTAAATCTCGATCGCTCACAGCAAGCCAAAATCCATTAATCATGAATCCCTATTCTCAATTTCTGCTGCCTCGATTGTTAGATTGGGCAATGTCAGATCAGACGTTCTCGCAGTATCGCGGAGAGCTTTTATCTCAGGTCACAGGAGACACTTTAGAGATCGGGTTTGGGACGGGGTTAAATTTGCCCTACTATCCGTCTGATCTGCAAACGTTAACTGCCATTGATGCAAACCCTGGCATGAGTGCGATCGCACAGAAACGCATCCGAGAATCAGGAATTGTCGTCGATCATCGAGTTTTAAATGGTGAAAGCTTGCCGATCGCCGATCATCAGTTTGATAGTGTCGTCAGCACCTGGACTCTGTGCAGCATTGCCAAAGTCGAGCAAGCCCTGCAAGAAATTCACCGAGTTCTCAAGCCTGGAGGACGGTTCTTTTTTGTTGAACATGGGCTGAGTCGCGATGCTAAAACTCAGGTGTGGCAGCATCGTCTAACGCCGATTCAGAAAGTGATTGCCGATGGGTGTCACCTCGATCGAGACATCCGACAGTTGGTTGAGCGTCAGTTTGGGCAAGTGACGATCGACGAATTTCAACCACAAGATTTGTCCGCAGTCATCGGTTATTTTTACAAAGGGGTTGCTATTAAATAAATTTCTCAGATGCGTGTTGAAAATGCTGAACGGTTATGATTCTTGAAGTCGCAATTCTCACGATTAAATCAGGATTGAGCGGTGAATTTGAGACTGCTTTTAGAAAAGCCTCTCCCATCATCGCTTCAATGCCGGGATATTTATCTCACGATCTGAAAAAGTGCGTCGAGGTAGACGATCGCTATCTCTTACTCGTGCGGTGGGAGACCCTGGAAGCACACACGATCGGGTTTCGCCAATCCCCCCGATTATCAAACCTGGAAACAGCGACTCCACTGCTTTTATGACCCGTTTCCCGTGGTGGAGCATTACACCGAGATTCTTGGATAAACTATTTAAGTAGTCAGAGAGCAAAAAACGATGCGGTTGGATGCTGGGTGTGAAATCTTATTTGAAGCGAGTGCTCCAACGCCCTTAATTCTGATGCTCAGACCTCGAAGCGGGTTAGGACAATGGGTTTTTCGTGAAGAATATTTGCTAGAGCCAAGCGTCCCGATGGTGGAATATACCGACAGCTATGGCAATTTGTGTCAACGATTGCTGACTCCTCAAGGTGCGTTTCGAGTCCGCGCGATCGCCAGCGCAGAAACCGCCGACCAAATCGATGTCGCCCCAGGTGCCCCGTTCGTCCCGGTGCAATACGTCCCCGATGACGTGCTTCAGTTTTTGCTGCCGAGTCGCTATTGCCCCTCCGATCGCTTGGGTGATTTGGCGACCGAGATTGTGGGCGATCGGACTCCTGGATATGACCAGGTAGAAGCCATTCGAGACTGGATTCATACCCAGGTTAAATATCAATATGGCACTAGCGATGCCTCAACCTCAGCCTATGAGACGGCGCACGATCGGGTCGGAGTCTGTCGAGATTTTGCCCATCTAGGAATCGCTCTCTGTCGAAGTCTCAACATTGCAGCGCGCATGGTCGTAGGCTATCTCTATCAGCTAGACCCGATGGATCTTCACGCGTGGTTTGAGGCATTTGTCGGCGATATGCACAGTGATATTCCGCAGGGACGTTGGTTTACGTTTGATGCCACTCAATCACAACCGCGAGGAAATCGAGTCGCGATCGCCTATGGGCGAGATGCCGCCGATGTCGCTCTAGCTACCCAGTTTGGACCGCTGCAACTCACTGAAATGCGCGTGTGGGTTGAGCCTTCGACCTGATGGTGCCGCGATTCTGTCCTGTTCCCATAACACACTCAACAAAACTATCCACAAACTCTTGTATAAACTCGTTAGAATGGGATGCTGACGAAAACTCGATAGTGTTCCCCTTCAGCCAAAATTTTTCTACCCCTCATCCCTCTTGCTTATGTCCTTGCCTATTGTTGCTATCATTGGTCGTCCCAACGTGGGCAAGTCAACCCTCGTCAACCGTTTCGCGAAGGTGCAAGACGCGATCGTCTTTGATGAACCTGGCGTAACCCGCGATCGGACTTATAAAAACGCCTTCTGGGGCGATCGAGACTTCTTAGTCGTTGATACAGGCGGCTTGGTGTTTGACGACGACACCGAGTTTTTGCCTCTGATTCGTGAACAAGCCTTAGCAGCCTTGGCAGAGTCGAGCGCGGCGATCTTTATCGTGGATGGCAAAGAGGGCTTAACCACTGCCGACGAAGAAATCGCTCGATGGTTACGTCAACAGCCCGTTCCCGTTTTGCTGGCAGTCAACAAATGTGAATCGCTAGAGAGTGGGCTGACTCAAGCCGCCGAGTTTTGGAGTCTGGGCATCGGTGAACCCTTCCCGGTCTCTGGCATTCACGGCAACGGCACAGGCGAATTGATGGAGCAACTCCTAACTCATCTGCCTGAAAATAGTGAAATCGAAGAACCCCAAGAGACTCGCGTCGCGATCGTCGGTCGCCCCAACGTGGGCAAATCTAGCTTGCTCAACGCTTTTGTCGGAGAAAAGCGATCGATCGTCAGTCCGATTTCTGGTACGACGCGAGACGCGATCGATATGGTCGTCGAGCGTGGAGACAAGTCCTATCGCCTCATCGATACCGCCGGAATTCGCAAGAAAAAGAACGTCGAATATGGACCTGAATTCTTTGGCATCAACCGAGCATTCAAAGCGATCGATCGCTCCGACGTGGTGCTGTTTGTTTTAGATGCCGTTGATGGAGTCACCGAGCAAGACCAAAAACTTGCGGGACGCATCGCAGACGAAGGTCGCGGCTGCATTATCGTCGTGAATAAATGGGACGCGATCGAGAAAGACTCGACCACTATTTATGAATATGAAAAGCTGATCGGCAGTCGCTTGCACTTCCTCGAATGGGCAGAAACCATTTTCATTAGTGCCGAAACGGGTCAGCGAGTCGAGAAGATTTTTGAACTGGTCGATATTGCTGCCGAACAGCACAAGCGCCGAGTCAGCACCTCTGTAATCAACGAAGTGCTAGAAGACGCGGCTAGATGGCACTCACCGCCTACCACGCGCCAAGGTCGTCAAGGCAGAATCTACTATGGCACGCAAGTCAGCACCCGTCCGCCGACGATCGCGCTATTTGTCAACGATCCCACCTTATTTGGCGAAGCCTATCGTCGCTATGTTGAGCGGCAGTTCCGTCAATCTCTAGGATTTAAAGGCACGCCGATTCGTCTCTTATGGCGCGGCAAGAAGGTGCGCGAGATGGAACGCGGCAGTGTGAACCGAGCGATCAAGGTGAGAACAAAGGTCTAAGAGTTTAGCAAGTCTTAGACAACAGATTTCAATCTGAACTCTGAAATCTGATGTGAAATTCCTCAATCCAGAATCCAAACCCAAATGGATTTACTCCGATCGCTCCCCCTCGGTCTCTATCTAGAACACCCCATTACCTGGCTGCACCGACTTGATCCCCGCGTCAAGCTGGCGTGGCTGATGAGTTTTTTGGCGACTCCTCTGCTGGCAAGCCCAGAGTGGCGGATCTTTCTGGTGGCTTTTTTGGTGCTGCTCACTCTGTCGGCGATGATTCCTCTGCGAGTGTGGAAGCAGCAGATTGGGTGGCTGGCGCTGCTGTCGCTCTATGTGTTTTCGCTGGTGTCGATCGCGCCGGATGGTTTAAACGCCAATCATCAATCTCGACTGCCCGAAAACGAACTGGCATTTGTTCAGCAATCGAGTACGCTGTCTGCACCTGTGACACCTCCCGCTTGGTATAACCCGTTTAACCTTGGCAAACCTACTGCTCAAAACGCGGCGACTGAAGCGCTTAAACGTCCTGATCTGCCTCAACCTACTGACTATCACTACGTCTTGCTGAAGCGAGGTCCGTTGACAGTAACGCGGCGATCGCTCGACCTCGCTATCCGGCTCAGCACCCTTTTATTCACCCTCCTCTACAGCACCAATCTTTATCTCCTCACCACTGCCCCTGAAGAAATCACTGCCGGAATCGAAGATTTAATGAGTCCTCTGCGACGATTTGGGGTGCCCGTTACCGAGATTGCGCTGACGCTGACGCTTTCCCTGCGCTTTATTCCTCTCGTGCTAGAGGAGTTTCAGAACTTAGTCCGATCGATTAAAACTCGTGCAATCAACTGGAAAAAACTTGGATTTCGTCGCGGCGTACAGGTTTGGATGTTAGTTGCAGAACGGCTCTTAGAAAACTTGCTGCTGCGGGCAGAGCAAATCTCTAGCGCGATGAAAGTGCGGGGGTTTACCAGCCCCGATCGTCACCGCGTTGAGTGGCATCAGTTGCGGCTTAAGCGAGCTGACTGGTTCGCGATCGCGGCATTAGCGCTGCTTTGGACGGCAAGATTTATCTAAATCGTGAACCGAGATGATCAAACCGATCGCCCTCTTCCCCTAAAATCAAGGATGAAGAATCAGCGATGATCTGCAATTTAGTGTTTCATCCCTCATTCCTCATCTCTTTTTTACGTCGCTTGGAGAACCGCAGTGGATTTAACTCGCATTCCCGCCCAGCCTAAGCCAGGTTTAATCAACGTCCTGGTCGAAATTCCCGCAGGCAGCAAAAATAAATATGAATTTGACAAAGATTTGAATGCCTTCGCGCTCGATCGCGTCCTTTACGCCTCGGTGCAATATCCCTATGATTATGGCTTCATCCCCAACACGCTGGCAGATGATGGCGATCCTTTAGACGGCATGGTAATTATGGATCAGCCGACCTTCCCCGGCTGTGTGATTGCGGCTCGTCCGATCGGGATGTTAGAAATGATCGATGGCGGCGATCGCGACGAAAAAATCTTGTGTGTTCCTGACAAAGATCCTCGCTATGTCAATGTCAAATCCCTCAATGATCTGGCATCTCACCGTCTGGATGAGATCGCCGAATTTTTCAGAACCTATAAGAATCTAGAGAAAAAAGTGACCGAAATCCTCGGCTGGCAGGATGTTGATAAAGTTCTGCCCTTAGTAGAGCAGTGCATCAAAGCCTATCGCTAACTGCCTACGCTTCGACTTAGAAAGAGGCTCAGAAAATTCCTGAGCCTTTGACTTATGGAAAAAGTCTGAATTCTGCTTGAATTGGTAACAACGGAATCGGAATGGGTAGCATAAAGAATAACCAACCCAGGTTGGACAACCGTTTCGGTGAACGGTTAAAGTGTAACTTCGATCGTGAACCCTTCATCTAGCAGTTTGTGACTAATCCACAAATTTGACTAAAATGTTTCATCCAGACTGCTCCAAATCCAGCTCAGACGCTCTTGAGACAAGTACAAATCTAGAAATGATTAATCCTTCAGAATTTGTGATTCAGTTTTGGGGCGTTCGGGGCAGCATTCCCGCTCCGGGAGGTGAAACCGTCCGCTATGGAGGCAACACTTCCTGTCTAGAGATGCGAGTTGGCGGTAAACGCCTGATCTTTGATGGAGGAACAGGTCTGCGGGTCTTAGGTCAGCACCTGCTAAAGCAGCCGCCTGTCGAAGCACACCTGTTTTTCAGCCATTCTCACTGGGATCACATTCAAGGATTTCCATTTTTTGTGCCTGCGTTTGTGCCAGGTAACTGCTTCCACATCTATGGAGGCGTGGCACCCAATGGCGCGACGATGAAGCAGCGCCTCAGTGATCAGATGCATCACCCCAACTTTCCAGTGCCGATGCAGGTGATGAAGTCTGATATGAAGTTTCACGATTTGATGCCGGGTGATGTCATTCAGCTAGACGATATTACCATTGAGACCGGTCCGTTAAATCACCCAAACTCGGCATTGGGCTATCGGGTGACGTGGCGGGGTCGCACTGCCGTCTATGCCACCGACACTGAGCACTATCCTGACCGCATCGACGAAAATCTGGTCTACCTGTCGCGCGATGCAGACGTTTTGGTTTATGACGCGTGCTACACCGACGAAGAATATTACGACCCCAAAACCCCCAAGATTGGCTGGGGTCATTCCACCTGGCAAGAAGCGCTGAAAGTCGCTCAGGTGGCGGGTGTCAAGAGAGCCGTGATGTTTCACCACGACCCTAGCCACGACGATGATTTTCTCGATCAAGTCGAGTCTGACGTGCAGGTGATATTCCCAAACAGTTTGTTGGCGAAGGAAGGCATGATCTTACCCGTCGGCTAGAAGCGGTTAAGACTTGACGGAGGCTAAAGATTTAGTGACTTTGCAGATCTGACTGAGTTTTTGAGCCGCGATACCTTGAGTCAGACTGGCTTCAGCCTTGGCAAGCCCTGCGGTGAGATCGGGGCAAACGCCACAGCGCCACAGATAGAAACCGCCATTCCAGACTGCGGCTTGCGTTAGCTCAGAGGGCTTGCCTCCTAAGACGGCTTGCACTGCCACGCCCCAGTCGTGCGTCGAGGTTAAAGGGACTTCTTTTGCAGCAAACCCATAGTCGCGAGGAACGAGATTCTGCCGTTCAAACTCAGATGTGTGGATGCCGATGATGGCAGTGCGATCGCGCGGCAAGTCACAGCTTCCTTCTAACCCTTTGACGGTGGTGAAGTTCGTTGTTCCGCGTCGAGCAAAGGCATCGCGAAACATATTTTCAGTAGGCGGATGCACAAAGCCACAGACCACATGAGCGTCTCCTGCATAGGGCGACCACATCAGCTCTAATGTAGAAAACGGGGGACGTTTGCCAATTTGATCGCGATACGTCACCAGTCCCGATGCAAGCGGAAAGTGATTTGTCAAGTAAACAAATCCTAGCCCTGTTGTTTCTAAAACGCGCTGGACTTGATCGAGCGACAGCCGTTCCCAATGTACGCCCAATTCTTGCCAAAGCTCGATCAACGGCACGCCTTCTTTTGTGGGCATCCGATCGCCACCATGCAGAATCACAGACACGCCTGCACTCGTCAAAATCAGAGCCGTTAATGGGCTAATCGGAGCCGTGCGCGATCGACCATCGTAAGGCAAACACAGAACCGTGACGGGGTAGGCAGACTCGATCGGCTGAAGACTCGGTCCCAACTCTTGATAAGCGTCTAGCATTCCCGCCAGTTCTTCCCCAGTTGGGCGCTTGATGCGATGGGCAATCATAAACGCCCCAATCTGAGCCGGAGTTGCCTCTTGCAGCAGCATCATCCGAGTTGCCGCTTTTGCCTGGTCGCGGCTCAAATCTTCCCCGGTGTGAGGTCCACTGCCCACTTTTCGCAGTAGCTCTCTAAACGCATTGCTCATAATTTCTATCCAGCAACCTTAAGAATTTTGTTTCAGACGTTTATCTTTCCACGACTTGAGAAGAGACGTGCTTTACAGTTTTTGGTGACACTAAGGAGGGGATTACTACACTGGGCTGACGCATTAACTCATGCACTAGCGATCGAAAGCGATGAATCGGAGGAATTTGCAGCCGATCGTGGGTCGTCACCAGCACAACCTGTCGAGTCAAGGTCGGGGCAGCCGTCGCTCGTGATGCCAACGTTGGGTCGAGATGAATGTCATGAATCGCGCCTTGAGGCAGCAGAGCAATCAGTTCTCCTTGACGAACGATGCCGCGAAATGCGTCTAATGTGTTGAGTTCTAGAACGGCGTTGAGGGCAACCCCCTGACGCTGAAACTGTTCTTGAACGAGTCGCTGCATTCCATAGCCATCTTTGAAGACGACTTGGGGATAGCGCACCAATTCTGTCCAGGGCACCGCGTCATACTGGGTAAGTGGGTGATTTGCCGCCATCAGAATTTTGACAGGCTCGTCATATAAGACATCGACAACCATTTCAGGACTATTAGTCAGAAAGCGGTTATTCATGACGATCGCCAGATCGACCAGCCCATCTTTCAGCACTTTGAGGGCACGATCGCTGCCTAATGATGTCACCCGCAACTGCACTTCTGGATGCTCTTTGCAAAACCGTTGCAGCACAGGCGGCAAGTGAAACGCACAGACCGAATGAATCGCCGCCACACACAGTTCGGGTTGCTTGCCTTCTAGCAAGTCTGCGAGTTCTTGAGTGGCGGTGCCCCACTCGTTCCAAATTTTGCGGGCGTGAGGCAGGAAGCGATCGCCCGCAATGGTCAATTTTGCTTGAGCCGTGCGGTGCAGCAGCGGCAGCCCAACTTCTGCTTCGAGTCCTTGAATTTGACGACTGATAGTAGATTGCGTCACATTACATTTTCGGGCGGCTTGTTGAAAGCTCCCGGTTTCTGCAACTGCGAGAAATGCCTGCAACTGCTCTAGACGCATGAACTTGTAGTGAGTGTGACACTTCCTATAGACCTTAACGAATTTGATTAAAAACTTTAGTAAGAGTTGATACAGGTTGAGGGTAAGGAATCGATGAGTTTGTCGCTCAAAACTTATCGCTAAACCTCACGATTCTTTAAAAGTGCCACTCTTCAAGAGCGATCGCCACACCACGTCCCAGTTCTGAACCAGAGTGTTCACTCTGAAACAGTTGCTTTAGGCGTTGATGGGCGGCTTCAGGGGCGAGAGATTTGAGGGCAGCAATCACGTGCAGTCTGACGCTGACGTGGGGATCGGCAAGAAGATTAATTAACGGATTGAGCGCCGCCGGGTCGCCCAGTTGTTTTAGAGCGAGGGCGATCGCTTGTCGGGCTGAAGCCGATTGAGCAAAGGTGCCGTCTTGTTGCAATAAATCGAGCAAGATTTGGGTTGCCTGACGTTTTTGGTCGGGATGGTCAACTCGCCCCAACACCACCAAGATTTCTTGACAAACAGATGCCAGCGGGAGTTGGATCAGCGAGCGCTGCAAATTGTGCAGTGCGTCTGACGTGCCGATCCAGCCCAAGGCTCTGACAAGCTCGATCGCTAACGATTCTGGCGTGTTGAGCGATTGCAGCGTTTGAAACAAGACGCTGGCTGCCGCAGGAGTGCCTAACCGACCGAGGGCGATCGCGGTTTGTCTGCACACGTCTAGATTCAAATCGAGCAAGAGCGGACGCAGATGCGAGGCGAGATCCAGTTCTGTGACTTCGGCAGTGCAAAAGCCGAGTCCGATCACGGCGGCTCGTCTGACGGGTGTGCTCGGATCTCTAAGCGCCTGGATCAGAATTCTTGTAATGTCTGGGGTGTGGAAACTGCTGAGAGCTTCGATCGCCGTTGCTCGCACTTTAGCCTCTCGATCGTGAACAATCTCAATCAGCAAGGGCACTGTTGCAGGGTGACGAATCTGAGACAGGGTTTGAGTCGCTAATCGGCGCGTGTTGTCTTGATCGAGCAACGGGGTGAGAATCTCGATCGCGCTACTGCCCATCGCCGCGAGAGTGTTAACTGCCATCGCGTTCAGGTCTTCGTTGATAGACGTTTTGAGCAGATCGACTAACGCGGTGACAACACTGGGATGGTTAAAGCGACTTAAGATCCGAATCGCGAACCACTGCGCCTCTGAGTCAGCGTCTTGATCTTGAAGCAGATCGAGCAGGGGGGCGATCGCGCCAACGCCAAAACTTGGAAAGAGTTTAGCGACATCCCATCGGTCTTGAAAGTCTCCAGACTCTAAACTCTGTAATGCTAGATCTAATAGAAGAGCGGATAGATCTGCATCAAAAGAGCAAGAGGAATAATCTCCGCTTAACAAGTGCTGGAGATGTTGATTGAGCAATGCCCAGTCTGCTCGATAGGCGGCGGTTTGAGCTTGCTGCAAAAGTTCAAAATGAGTTGGCTGCACGGTTCCTCGGCGGGTAATGACTGAACCGCTTACTCACAAAACTGTGGAGTACGCTTAAGTTTGCTTTTGCACATCCTAAACCAACTGCGGCGCGATCGGGCACTTTAACTAAGGAGTCTGGATTAAATAAAACCGGGATTTGCCTTCATCTTGGAGACAGGGCTTTACCGCTTCGTTTGAATCATCGGAAAACCCCCAAATCCTCAACTCGTGGGAGACTTTGACTCTCAGGTCAGGGCTGAAACGTTGATCTTGCTGTCTCAAAGTCCTCCGGAATGGGGAATTTAGAGGGCGAAGAAGCGGTGCAATTGTCGGAGGTGTTTAATCCACAATCCTAAGATGCCCGATCGTGTCGATAATCTCGGTCTAACCCGACGGGCTGCCTTTCTGCATCACTTCTTGCAGATGATGACGAATCTCTTAAACCGTTTTCATATCATCGTCTTTCAATCTGCGAAACAGCTTTACGCAAGGCTGAAAACTCATCTGTACCGAAGTCGAAGCCGTCAATCCAACACTCAACTCGTTATACCTTTTTCACCAAAACCGAATTCCCTTCAATTTTCGCCAGGTAAGTCCCTAATGGCTTACGCGCCGGACCCTGAATCACCGCTCCATCTGCTGTGAAGGCGGCACTGTGACAGGGACACGCAAAAGATTTGCGCTCACTCTTCCACGCCACTAGACACCCTTGATGCGTGCAGGTCGGATTCACCGCCAGCACCGCAGTGGGCGTAGTCGGGCTGCGAACCACTAGCACCGGACCGATCGCAGATTGCTCACTCAAGATCTGACCATTTTTATCGAGATCGGCAACTGATCCGATTAACTGAAAGCCATCACTTTTGGCAACATTGATTGCAGTTGCACTCGGTAGAGCAGCCGAATCAGAGTTCTTAATGCAGCCAGCCAGCCCCGAAACAATCGCAGTCATCGCGACGGGCAGACGACTGACCGCCCAACCCAGCCCAAACCACGAGAGAAACGATCGACGATTCATAGGGTGCTCCTTACCGAAATTAGCGCAATGTAAAGTTTTATCCTAACAGCAGATGCAGCGCGAGCAGAACTCTCCCATTCGATGCTGAAATCGCATCATATCCATGCACAAACTTCATACTTGGAAATATTTAGTAACTAAATATACGAATCTCCCCTGTGATCTCGCTTACCTTGGCTTCATGAGCAAATTGTCAAGCCTTAAATGTACTGAAAGTTGAAATCTGTATGACGACTCGTTGACAGATTTAACTTTAAAGTTTGACTCACCTCGCAACAGAATTAGTTTCTTGATCGTTCGTGTTCAGCGCGGACACCCATTACCATCAGGCTCATCATGACAGACACCATTTCATCAGCCGTAACTCTCAATAAGTTTGAAAAATTGAAAGCCGAGAAAGACGGGCTTGCGGTGAGGGCTGAACTGGATTATTTTGCTCAGATCGGCTGGGAAGCGATGGATGAAACCGATCGTGACCATCGCCTCAAATGGATGGGGGTTTTCTTCCGTCCGGTGACTCCGGGCAAGTTTATGCTGCGGATGCGGTTGCCAAATGGCATTATCACCAGTGGACAGACGCGGCTGTTGGCAGAAATCGTGCAGCGCTACGGCGAAGACGGCTATGCCGATGTGACCACTCGCCAAAACCTGCAACTGCGCGGCATTCGGATCGAAGATGTGCCCGACATTTTTAACCGATTTGAGAAAGCGGGGCTGACCAGCATTCAGTCGGGAATGGATAATGTTCGCAACATTACGGGTTCTCCGGTCGCCGGGATTGATGGCGATGAACTGTTCGATACGCGTGAGTTGGCAGTTCAAGTGCAAGACATGATCACCAATCATGGTCAGGGCAATCCTGAATTTACCAATCTGCCTCGCAAGTTTAATATCGCGATCGCGGGCTGTCGAGACAATTCTGTTCACGCTGAAATCAACGACATCGCCTTTGTTCCCGCTTATCAAGACGGCATATTCGGCTTCAACGTTTTGGTCGGTGGCTTCTTTTCTGCCAAACGATGCGAAGCCGCCGTGCCGATGGACGTGTGGGTGACTCCTGGCGAAGTGGTCGCCCTGTGTAAATCGATTCTCACGGTTTATCGCAATCATGGACTGCGCGCCAACCGTCAAAAATCTCGCTTGATGTGGCTGATCGACGAATGGGGCATCGAGAAATTCCGCTCTGAAGTTGAGCAGGACATCGGACATTCACTGCGTCCGGCGGCTCTTAAAGATGAGATCCTTTGGGACAAGCGCGACCACATCGGAGTCTATGCCCAAAAACAACCCGGCTTGAATTATGTGGGGCTACACGTCCCGGTGGGTCGGCTGTTTGCTCAAGATATGTTTGACCTGGCTCGACTCGCCGAAGTCTATGGCAGTGGAGAACTTCGCCTCACGGTTGAGCAAAATGTGATTGTGCCCAACGTGCCCGACTCCCGACTCTCAGCGTTGCTCGAAGAAGCGATCGTCGAGCGATTCTCCCACGATCCTAAGCCTCTGTCTCGTGCGCTTGTATCGTGCACTGGCTCTCAGTTCTGCAACTTTGCCCTGATTGAAACCAAAAATCGCGCCGTTGAGTTGATTAAAGAACTCGATGCCGAACTGTCGTGCGATCGTCCCGTTCGCATTCACTGGACGGGGTGCCCCAACTCATGCGGTCAGCCTCAAGTTGCCGATATTGGCTTGATGGGCACCAAAGTCCGCAAAGACGGGCGCACGCTGGAAGGGGTAGACCTTTATATGGGTGGCACCGTGGGCAAAGACGCTCATCTGGGCACCTGTGTTCGGAAAGGCATTCCCTGTGAGGATTTGAAGCCGATTCTGCGAGATATCTTGGTTGAGCAATTTGGTGCTCATCTCACCGCAGAAATGCCTGTTGGTCAGCCTTCTCAAATTGAAGTGACTGTCGAAGACGAGTTACCAACCAGTCTTCAGTTTCTTCAGCAGTCTCAGAGTTCCGCCCCTGCAATCGCGGCTCCTGCCACGGTTCAGTTTGCAAAATCTGGTCAATCAGTCACCTCGATCGAAGGTGGCTCGATTCTAGAGATGGCTGAACACGCAGGAATTGACCTCGACAGTAGCTGTCGATCGGGAACGTGTGGCACCTGCAAGCAAACGCTGTTAGCAGGGGAAGTTCGATATGACAGCGACCCTGCCGCACTAGATGATGACGATCGCGCCGCTAGAACTATTCTGACGTGCATCGCTCATCCGGTGGGTCAGGTATCGATCGAGGCTTGATCATCAATCAAGTTCATCTACCCGGACTGTTGAACGTAGGGCAGTTAAACGCTATTTTCGGCTGCCCATTGACACCGTTCCTCCTCACACGCTGCAAGTTCCCCCTTGCGGCAAATCAAACTCAGCGAAACCACTGGAATAGGATTAATGAGCAATCTCTCAAGACGGAACTTTATCATCACCGCAGGCGCGACCGCTGCCGGAACGCTGCTTGTTCATGGGTGCAGCAGCCCTAATAAATCTGCGACAGGTGGAGGCACTCCTAGCGCGGTTCCGGCTGTGAATTCTGGCACGGCAGATTCTCCAGAAGTGACCACTGCTAAACTCGGATTTATCGCCCTGACCGATTGCGCCCCATTGGTCATCGCCAAAGAAAAAGGCTATTTCGAGAAGTATGGGATGAAAGATGTCTCGGTCACCAAGCAGACCTCTTGGGCAGTGACTCGCGACAACCTCGAACTCGGTTCTGACAGAGGCGGCATTGATGGCGCACACATTCTCACCCCGATGCCTTACCTGATGTCGGCAGGCAAGATCACCAAGGGCAATACGCCACTGCCGATGTATATTCTGGCGCGTCTCAACACAGACGGGCAGGGCATCTCACTGTCTAACGACTATGCAGACTTAAAAGTCGCAGCAGATAGCTCGTTGCTCAAGGCAAAAATCGATGCGGCAAAGGCGGCTGGCAAAAAATTCAAGGCAGCCGTCACGTTCCCTGGTGGCACCCACGATTTGTGGATGCGCTATTGGTTAGCGGCAGGGGGCATCGATCCTGACAACGACGTGGACATTGTGGTGATTCCGCCGCCCCAAATGGTTGCCAACATGGAAACCAAAACGATGGATGCGTTCTGTGTGGGTGAACCCTGGAACGGTCGTCTGGTCAACAAAAAACTCGGTTACACTGCCGTCACGACAGGCGAACTGTGGAAGGGACACCCCGAAAAAGCGTTCTCAATGCGGGCAGATTGGATCGATAAAAATCCCAAAGCGGCGAAGGCGCTGCTGATGGCGGTTCAAGAAGCTCAAGTCTGGTGTGACAAAGACGAGAACAAGCAAGAAATGTGCGAGATTCTGTCGTCTGATAAGTATGTCAAAGCTCCGGCAAAAGACATCATCGATCGCGCCAAAGGCAACTTTGATTTTGGCGATGGTCGCACCCTGCAAAACAGCGATTTGCTGATGAAATTCTGGCGGGATGGAGCTTCCTATCCGTTTAAGAATCACGATGCCTGGTTTATCACCGAAAGCATTCGCTGGGGTAAGTTTGCGGCGGATACCAACATCAAAGAGATGGTCGACAAAGTGAACCGTGAAGACCTGTGGAAAGCTGCTGCGAAGGCGATCGGGCAAGAAGCCGCGATTCCCAAAGATTCGTCGCGTGGGGTCGAGACGTTCTTTAATGGCACCAAATTTGACGCAAATGATACCGCAGGATATTTGAGTAGCCTCAAGATTAAGAAAGCGTAGTCAAGGCGTTAGGGGCACGACAAGATCATGCCCCTAACCAAAAGTTTTTGTTCTTGCATTCTCTGAACCCTCTGCAACTCCCTATGACTATTCATCCTTCCCTTCGTCCAGCGTCGTCGTCTGCGTTTGTTGAAACGATTCAAAAACACGCCAAACTTTTGATTCCGCCGATCGTATGTACGGCGGTGCTTTTAACGGTTTGGCAGTTGTTGTGTCTTGCGCCCGATACCAAGATGCCGGGTCCGATTCGGGTTTTGCAGCAAACCTATGAGTTGATTCTCAACCCGTTTTATGACGATGGCGGCACCTCTAAAGGGTTAGGCTGGCAGATTTGGATCAGTTTGCAGCGGGTGATGATCGGGTATTCGCTCGCGGCGATCGTGGGCATTGCCCTCGGTGTGCTAATCGGGATGAGTCAATTTATGCGGCGCGGTCTTGACCCGATGATTCAAGTGTTGCGGACGGTTCCGCCTCTGGCGTGGTTGCCGCTGGCGCTGGGCATTTTTCAGTCCAGTGACCCAGCCGCGTTGTTTGTGATTTTCATTACGGCGATTTGGCCGATCGTCATCAACACTGCGCTGGGCGTTCAGCAAATTCCTCAAGACTATAACAACGTTGCCAAGGTGCTGCGCCTGTCGGGGAGAGAATATTTCTTTAACATCTTGGTGCCGTCCACTGTGCCCTACGTGTTTGGTGGATTGCGGATTGGTATTGGTTTGGCGTGGCTGGCGATCGTGGCGGCAGAAATGCTGAAAGCAGAAGGCGGCATCGGCTTTTTTATCTGGGATGCCTACAACGCAGGCAACGAAAATAGCATGAGCGAAATCATTATTGCGGTGCTGTATGTCGGTTTAGTGGGCTTGGCGTTAGATCGACTGGTTAGCTACCTCGGTTCGCTGATTGTTTCAGAGAACTAGTTAATTCGATCGTCGGTGATTGTTCATCCCTCATCCTTCATCCCTCCTCTGCCATGTCTTTCTTCTTAGAAATCGACCACGTTGATAAAGTCTTTCCACTCACGGGTGGCGGCAGCTATGTTGCCCTCAAAAATATTGAACTTCAGATTCGTCAAGGCGAATTTGTGACGCTAATTGGTCACTCTGGCTGCGGTAAGTCTACGCTACTCAGCATCGTAGCGGGGTTGGACAAACCCAGCGTGGGCGGTGTAGTGCTAGAAGGGCGACAGGTGACCAGTCCGGGACCCGATCGCATGATGGTGTTCCAAAACTATTCGCTGCTGCCGTGGCTGACCGTGCAGGAAAATATTGCCCTGGCAGTCGATAAAGTCTTAAAGCATTTGCCCAAAGACGAACGCAAAGGCATTATCGAGCAAAACATTGATCTGGTGGGGTTAAGACCTGCGGCACACCGTAAGCCCAAAGAGCTATCGGGCGGCATGAAACAGCGCGTCGCGATCGCTCGTGCTCTCGCCATTCGTCCTAAAATGCTGTTGCTCGATGAGCCGTTTGGCGCATTGGACGCACTGACTCGCGGCAATCTGCAAGAGCAACTGATGCGAATCTGCGAAGAAAGCCAGGTGACGTGTCTGATGGTGACGCATGATGTCGATGAGGCGCTGCTGCTGTCCGATCGCATCGTCATGCTCACCAACGGACCCAATGCTCACATCGGTCAGATTCTCGATGTCGCCATTCCTCGCCCTCGCAGGCGGATGGAAGTCGTCACTCACCCTAGCTACTATGCGTTGCGGAATGAGATCATTTATTTCCTCAATCAGCAAAAGCGAGATAAAAAGCGCAAAGTTAAAGAAACCGTCAAAGTGGCGATCGCTCGCAACGGGCTAGAAAAAGTCAATCTCGATATTGGGTTTATTCCTCTGACGGATTGTGCGCCGCTGATCATTGCTAAAGAGAAAGGCTTCTTTCAAAAGCATGGGTTAGAAGACGTAACGCTGCACCGCGAACCGAGTTGGATAGTAATCGCCGATAGTATCACCGAAGGGCGACTAGACGCGGCTCAAATGGTTGCCGGAATGCCACTAGGACTGACCCTCGGCATGAATGGCAAAGCACCTCTGCCCGTGCTCACTGCGATGGTGTTGTCTCGCAACGGCGATGCAGTCACCATTAGCAAAAAGCTTTACGATCGCGGCGTTCGCTCACTCGAAGATCTCAAACGATTTATCAACCAAACTCCCGGAGAAACCTACACCTTGGGCGTGGTGCATCCCGCATCGATGCAGAATTTGCTGCTGCGCTATTGGCTGGCATCGGGAGGCATTGATCCCGATCGAGACATAAATCTCATCACTGTGCCCCCTCCTCAAATGGTGGCAGCTTTAGAAACGGGAATTATAGACGGCTTTTGTGTTGGCGAACCGTGGAATTCTCGTGCGGTTCAAGAAGGGTTGGGCGTAGTCCTCACCACTACTCATGATCTGTGGACGGGTCACCCTGAGAAGGTTTTAGGCGTTCGTGAAGACTGGGCGACTCAATATCCGGCGACGCACCTCGCTTTGATGAAAGCCTTGCTGGAGGCGTGTGAATATTGCGACGATCGTCGCCACCGCGAAGAGATGCTCAATCTGTTGGCAAAGCCTGAATATGTTGGGGTTGATGTGAAATATATTCGTCCCGGATTCATCGATCCCTATAGTTATGGCGGCGATCGCAAACCCGAATCTCTGCTGCGGTTTAACCAATTTCACATCGACCAAACCAACTGTCCTCAGCGAGTCGGTGCCCTGTGGATTTTGACCCAGCTTGCTCGATGGGAAATCATTCCCGCCTTTCCTAAAAACTGGATTGAGATTCTCGATCGCGTTCGTCAAGTCGAACTTTATGGCGAAGCGGCGAGACAAGTTGGCTACCCCGGCACCGAGCCAAACCGCAACTCGTTCACCCTGTTTGATGGGGTGGTGTTCAATCCGAATGACCCGATCGCCTATCTCAAATCGCTAGAGATCAGTCACAACATTCGCGTTGAAGAAGTCTTGCTCGATGTGCCAACCGATCGGATCAAAAGCGCTGCCTAACCTATTCTTATTCCCCCTTCCCTACTTATGCAGACCCTAACCAACGAAGACGCTACTCCTCAAACGTTTCAGCCCGATCCGTTTCTCGTCGTCGATAACCTGTCAAAGGTTTATCCGACTAAAAGCGGCGATTACACGGTTTTAGACCAGGTGAATCTCACCGTCAGTGAAGGGGAATTTGTCTGCGTCATTGGTCACTCTGGCTGTGGAAAAAGCACCCTGCTCGATATGGTGTCTGGCTTTCGGCAACCCTCTAGTGGCGAAGTCCGCCTTCAGGGAAAACAGATCACCCAACCGGGACCCGATCGCATGGTCGTGTTCCAAAACTATTCGCTGCTGCCCTGGAAAACTGCCTTTGAAAATGTCTATCTGGCAGTCAATTCGGTTTACCCGGACAAGCCCAAAAAAGATAAAGAAGACATCGTTCACAAACACCTGGCGATGGTCGGGTTAGAAGAAGCAGCGAACAAGAAACCGGGGCAACTGTCGGGCGGCATGAAACAGCGAGTCTCGATCGCTCGTGCCTTAGCCATCTATCCGCAAGTGCTGATTTTAGATGAGCCGTTTGGTGCCCTCGATGCCATCACCAAAGAAGAATTGCAGGAAGAACTCTTGCAGATCTGGACAGAGCATCGCGTCACCGTGCTGATGATCACTCATGACATTGACGAAGCGCTCTTTCTTGCCGATCGCGTCGTCATGATGACCAACGGACCTGCCGCTAAGATTGGCGAGATTTTAGACATTCCCTTCCCGCGTCCGCGCGTTCGCACGCAAATCATGGAAGACCCGCACTACTACACCCTGCGGA
>Ga0209511_1000301_pt1 | contig 53213 bp, 52 predicted proteins | sample SSSSmetaG_FD_184141 | JGI IMG/M metagenome (GOLD analysis project Ga0209511, IMG submission 184141) | Glacier valley bacterial and archeal communities from Borup Fiord, Nunavut, Canada, to study Microbial Dark Matter (Phase II) - ​SSSS... | ecosystem: Environmental > Aquatic > Freshwater > Ice >... | reverse complement strand
AAAACCGCGATCTAACCTTTGCAGGGATTGTAACTGAAGTACAGGAAGGGTTTACAAAAAATGGAAAACCATTTTCATCACTTATTTTAACCGATTATACCGATTCATATAAGATGATGTTCTTTGGGAATGACTTTGTGAGTTTTGGTAATTTCTGTAAAAAAGGGCTATTCCTGCTTGTTCGCGGAAAGGTTGCGATTAAATGGCAGGGAGGCGATCAGCTTGAATTTAAGGCAAATAAAATTGAATTGCTTCAGGAAATAGCGGAAAAGGCAGAAAGTCTCAGGATTGCAGTAAACGCGGAAGCAATGACGTCAGAGTTGATTGAAGAGTTCGATTCAACGTTTGCCAAATCACCCGGAAAAACGTTATTGAAATTTTCTGTATACGATCAAACAACAAATATTAAACTTCACTTGTTTTCAAGAACAAGACGTATCGGATTGTCGGGTGAGCTGAAAACGTATCTTCAAAAAAATCCTGATATCGTTTTTACTATAAATTAATGTGTAAATTTGTTCGCTTAATTTATTTCAGACTTTTCAAACATTTTAAAATATATTGACATGGCAATTGAGGTAACAGATGCGAATTTTGATGAGATTGTTCTACAGTCAGAGAAGCCTGTATTAGTAGACTTTTGGGCTGAGTGGTGCGGACCATGCAGAATGATCGGGCCGCTTGTAGCTGAGCTTTCTGACGATTACAGCGGTAAAGCAGTAATAACAAAAATGGATGTCGACTCCAACCCTGGTACTGCCGCCAAATATGGAATACGTAACATCCCCACAATTTTATTTTTCAAGAATGGTGAAGTTGCAGATAAACAGGTAGGTGCTGTCCCAAAAACGATCCTTGCCTCTAAAATAGATGCCCTTTTGTAGTTCACTTTTTCATTACCATTTGATGAAGGCACAAGAAAAAATCTTGTGCCTTCATTAATTTGCAGATAGAATTTACTCAAGAAATAACTGACTACGAACCGGAAAATGGTCGGAGAGATAAACCTTATCGCGTTTGTAATTCTTTACTGCAAACTTTTGACTACATAGGATATAATCAATTCTGAAAGAAGGCAATACCCCGTTATAAGTATTCGATATACCCCATCCTGCCTCTACAAAAGCATCTTTCAGATCACCCCGGACCTTTCGATAGGCATATGAAACAGGTGTATCATTGAAATCACCACAAACAATAACCGGAAAAGGAGACTGTCGAATATGATCAGCTACCTTTCTGACCTGAAATGCTCGCATTTCGAACCCTGTTTTAAGCTTATAACTGATTTTTCGGGCTTTGTTGATATCCTTATTATTAGACCCATTGCCAAGAGAATCAATAATTGAATAGTCATCGGGGTCAATCGAATACGATTGGAAATGACAATTATACACCCGAATAGTCTGACGATCACTTATCTTTAAGTCCGAAAAAAGCACCAGATTCGAAGATCCGGCAAACCTTATTTCACCCCGGTTGACGATCGGATATTTTGAGAATGTAATTGAACCAGCACTTGAACTGTCCAATGCCTTTTGATAGTAGTGAATTCCAGGCACTGCATTGGCAATTCCCTGAGCACTTAGTGAACCCTTGCTGGCTCGTGAAGCTTCCTGAAGACAAATAATAACGGCTCCGGTTGATTTAAAATATTCGAGAACCTTGGGAGTATTAGCCTTTCTGTTTCTCAAATCACTTTTAAAACTATGAACATTAAAACTCAAAACCATCATTCCCTGATCGCGTGATTGTGTTCGGGGAATAAGCTGAAAAGTATTTGAAAAATCATAAAATCCTAATAACAAGGTAGCTAAAGGCAACAATAACCTTTTCGAAGGTTGTACAACCCAGATTATCAGAAAAATGCAATTAACGAGAACCAGATAAGGATATGCAAGACCAAAAAACGAGAGTGGCCAAAAAAAATCAGGCGGCACAAACGGAGCCAGGTATGAAAGCAAAAGTAGTAATGCAGCCCCAATATTAAGGGTAAAACCAAATTTTGAAAAGAATTTTTTCACCCTGTTATTTTTTTCTGCCCATTTTGAACAACATTTCCCGTTCATCAAAAGTCAGACTATCGTAACCCGATTTGCCTATTTTATCCAAAACATGGTTGACTTCCTCTTGTTGACTCCCTTTTTTCCGGTTGTATTCGTAATCAGGATTAGCAGTATTATATTTTATTTTAAGTTTTTTGCGCGGTCTGAACCACGAAAATATTAAATCAGTCATGCGATCAAATCTGCCAGTAATATTTCGGCCGGCAATCAATTGCGACATATAAATCCAGCCCCATAAAGCACCGCCAATATGTGCAAAGTTACCACCGGCATTATCTCCAGAAAGATTAATGACGTAGAGTACAACAGACACAAACGCAATCCATTTTATTTTAACCGGTCCGATAAATACAAGATGAATCAGATGGTTTGGCACATAAACGGCTATTGCAATTACAATCGCAATAACAGAAGCTGATGCACCAAGCAATTGGACATCAAAAATCGTTTGTTGAAAAACAGGTATCAGATTATAAGCCAATATGAAAGCCAGACCACCAAAAAAACCGCCAACCAAATAAAGACTCAGTAGCTTTTGTTGACTGTGATATTCGAGAAAAATCTTTCCAAACCAGTAAAGCCAAAGTATATTGAAAACAATGTGTAAAAAATCGAAATGGAGAAACATGTAGGTCAGAATCGTCCAGGGTCGTGAAACAAAAAGCTCAAATGAGGCAGGAAGTGCAAGCCAACCCAATATTTGAGAACCATCTGTTCCACTTAGTTTATAACCTACGAAAACAAGCCTCACTAAAACCCATATTGCTATATTAATATAGATGAGCTTCGTAAGATAAGTACCGTTCCTAAACGATAGTTTTATTTCGTCAACAATTCCCATCGGATCAATATAATTTTTTAGTATTCTTCTCCCAATATTTCAACAAGATAAATCCAAAGAGCATTCCGCCTAAATGGGCAAAATGGGCAATATTACTGTTCGACTGCGTCACCCCTAAATACAATTCAATTGCTCCGTAACCAATCACAAAGTATTTTGCCTTGATTGGAACAGGAGGAAATAGTAACATCAATTCGGTATTTGGAAACAGATATCCAAAAGCGAGCAAAACTCCGAAAACTGCTCCTGAAGCCCCTATCGTAGGAATATCTATTCTTTCAACAAGAACGCGTTGAACCAGATCAGTCGCTTGCTGAATGTAAACAGGATTATTTGGAGTAACACCCCAATTGTTCACAAGATCAGCAACCCAGGTTGCAGGATGGCTAAGATTTGATTTGACAAAGGCAGCCAAAAGTTCAGGAGATGGGGTATTGACAAATGCAGCAACATGCTTTTGCAATGATTGAATTTCGAGATAGGTCACAAACGAATGAAGTACCGCAGCTCCAAGCCCGGTGACAAAAAAGTAAATCAAAAACCGTTTGGAACCCCATACCATTTCGAGCATCTTCCCAAACATAAACAAGGCAAACATATTAAAAAACAGATGCCAAATGTCTGCATGCATAAAAAGGTGAGTAACAAACTGATAAGGCCTAAAATGTTCCGATCCCGGATAAAATAGTCCGAGCTTTTCATTGAGGTCGATCCCCATATTTTTTAAAGCCCACGTAGCGACCAACATAACGACGTTGATCATGATCAGGTTTTTTACAACCGGAGGCATCGAAAAGGGTGATGTCTGATATTGGTTCATAGTAAGAAAATCTTGTTAATGATGCAAAAATAACGATTCACACGGGATAGTTGTTCACTTAAGCAGTTTTTCAAAATCCTGAAACGAAATGATCGAGATAACTGTTTTTCCCGATGGTGAATAATTGGGGGTACGACAGGCAAAAAGGTGGTTAAAAAGATCCGAAATCTCCTCGGGTTTCAGGGAGACGCCATAGTTAATTGCTGATGATTGTGAGAGAAGTAAGGCGAGGTGTTCTTTAATCTCCTCTTTAACATCGACTGGCCTGTTTTTAAAATCTTCAATCAGCTTTTGAACCAGATCCGATGCATTCAGATGACTCAGCAATGCAGGAATTCCTTCAACCAGGAAAACGTCATTTTCTCCCTGACGAATTTCGAAACCCAACGATTTAAGCTCCTCGTCAATAACAATCAATATTTCTTTATCAACGGCATTGAGCTCAAGCACAGCCGGAAATAGTTGTCGCTGACTAATAGCCAAATGATTATCAATGATACGCATGAAATTCTCGAATAAAATCCGCTCATGTGCACGTCGCTGATCGATGACCATTAACCCCGATTTAACCGGAGTGATAATATATTTATTTTTGAACTGTAGAAAATTGTGATTCTCCTTAATGGCAATATCTTCATCCGTAAATGTCTGCTGAACTGCCTCTATTCCAATCTCATTCGAAATATCCGAAGGATAAACAGGTGTTTGATCAGTAGGTATGCCATCCTGCTCAAATCCTTTGTAAAGTGCCTGCCAATTATCGCGGTTCTGTCCGTCTCGGTACGATGTTGCTTTGGAATAATCACGATCAGCACCTCGTTCCTGTTCAAACGGGTTAAAATTGGGATTGATTCTGATTTCAGGTTCCGGAATTTTCGAACCCGGTATCGGACTTAAAGGAATATCAATCGACCCAGCCTGGTCGAAATCGATGGAAGGCATCAGGTTGAATTTACCCATTGCTTCGCGTACCGAGGCTTGTATGATATGCCAGGCAGACCGCTCATCTTCAAACTTAATCTCCGTTTTTGTCGGATGAATATTGATATCGATTGTTGCCGGATCAACTTCAAAATAAAGAAAGTACGCAGGGAATGTTTCTGGTGGCAGAATACGGTCGTAAGCCAGCTGAACAGCCCGGTTAAAAAACGGATGTTTCATGAATCGGCCATTCACGAAAAAAAACTGTTCCCCTAAAGTCTTCCTCGCATATTTTGGCTGACCAATAAAGCCGGATATGTTAATAACAGAGGTGGTGGTATCAACAGGAATCAGACTTTGGTTGATGTTCTTGCCAAACAGCGAAACAATCCGTTTGCGAACATTCTCCGTAGGAAGGTTGTAAATAACAGAATTGTTGTGATACAATTCGATGGCCAATTCGGGGTTTGCGAGCGCCACACGTTGCACCTCCGTGATGATATATTTTAATTCAGAGCTATTCGATTTCAGGAATTTACGCCGTGCCGGGATGTTGAAAAAAATATTTTTCACCGAAAAATTCGTTCCTTCGGCACATTGATCCGCCTCTTGCTTCTGGATGGCAGAACCCATAATATGGATGTATGTTCCAAGCTCTTCTCCATGAGGACGCGTGCGAACTTCCACATCGGCCACTCCGGCAATCGAAGCGAGAGCTTCGCCCCTGAAACCCATTGTCCGGATCGCAAAAAGATCATTTGCTTCGCGTATTTTGGAGGTTGCATGACGCTCGAAAGACATCCGGGCATCGGTAGGCGACATTCCTTTCCCATTATCAATCACCTGAATCAGTGTACGCCCCGAATCTTTGATATTGATTGTAATCGCAGTCGCTCCAGCATCAATCGCATTTTCGACAAGTTCCTTCACGACCGAAGCCGGACGCTGAATAACCTCCCCGGCAGCAATCTGATTTGCAACCGAATCGGGTAAAAGTTGAATAATATCCGACACTTAAAATATCTTAGTTTAAATTACAAATATAACTCAAATTTCATTTCAGATAATACCTTACCGTCCGGCTGATGCCCTTTTTTACGATTTCCCAGGTTTGATTTTCAGTAAGGAAAAAGTTCGGGTTTCAACTGCCTGAGTTTGTAACATCGGAATTCATTTAATGGCTTATCTACTCTTCTTTCCAATTTCTGTTACAATTTTTATCATTCCTTTATTTCTGAATAACCACTTGCATATAAAATCATAAATTGCATTGTCCGCCAGATGAATATGATGCCTTATAAGCATAATCATTCGCTCTGGATTCTTTTTATTAAATCTATTAATTCCTTATTCGTGATGGTAGCCGTTTCACTTTTGTCTTAAATTGCGATTAGGTTCACAATAACATTTTCTCCTATTTCCTCAATCAACCCAATTATTTTCAGTATCAATATGGCTTATTACTCTTAGCCCACCACTTTTGCCTTTTCCCTTGCTCTTTATCGCGATTCTAATTTTGTATAAATCATGGTCTAAAGGTCTTCCTAATTTGGGATTTTCAAATAAATCACTTTCAAGTTGAGCCAATTCTCCATTTAAAGAGTGGAATTTCTTCAATAAAGGCTTTGCCTGTCTTTTGAAACTTTTGGTAACCTTAACTATTACTTTCATTTAAGAAGGCAGATAGCGTTTGTAATTTTTTGCCTTCTCTTTTTGCAGTTTTTAACTCAACCAATCCCTCCTGAACAGCCAAAAATACCTGCAACTTATTTTGAAGTTTCTTGTAATCAGAATTGATTTTCTCCCATTTATGAAACGGAACAAAAACCGAAGTTTTAGTCCCCTGATTATCGACAATATATTGCATTGAATTTCTCATCTGTCCGTATTTTTTACAAATCTAATGATTTCAGAAATCGGATACAAGTTTTAGTAATCGACATATTGCTTGTTCCTGCATCATTGAATTTAAAATTACACCCTGGAATTATTACAGCATATTTAGGGCTATTACCTGAAATATTAAATCAAATTTAAGGGAATAGACTTAAATTAAACTTTAATAGGTTACAATTGAAAATTCACTAAAATTATTGTAACTTTATCTTACAACAATCAACCACCTGAATATGCTTGTAAAAACCTATGGTAGTGCAGTTCATGGAATTGATGCTACCACAATTACGATCGAAACCGATGTCTCCAGGGGAATTCGTTTTAACCTTGTAGGCTTACCCGATAATGCGGTGAAGGAGAGCCAGCAACGCATTGATTCAGCTTTGCGCTTTAATGGGTATAAACTTCCAGGGAAAAAGATTGTCATCAATATGGCACCTGCCGATATCCGGAAGGAAGGCTCTGCCTACGACCTGCCAATCGCTATTGGAATTCTTGCTGCCTCCGAACAAATTCTTGCCCCCGACCTAAGCAAATACATGCTGATGGGAGAACTTTCACTTGACGGAGGATTACAAACTGTAAAAGGAATTCTTCCCATTGCCATACGTGCACGCGAAGAAGGATTTGAAGGGTTTATTGTTCCGAAGCAAAATGCGCGCGAAGCGGCAGTAGTCGATAAACTGAAGATTTTCGGTGTCGAAAACCTGAAAGAAGTGATTAATTTTCTGTCTGGTCGGGCAGGTCTTGAACAGACAATTATCGATACGCGCGAAGAGTTTAAGACTAAAATTTCGAATTACGACCTTGATTTTTCGGACGTCAAAGGTCAGGAGAACGTGAAACGGGCACTTGAAATTGCTGCGGCAGGCGGTCACAATTTAATTATGATCGGACCTCCGGGAGCCGGGAAGACAATGTTAGCCAAACGAATACCTACCATACTCCCACCTTTCACCCTCAAGGAAGCACTTGAGACGACCAAAATACATTCCGTGGCCGGAAAGATAGAACGCGAAACATCATTGATGACATTACGCCCATTCAGGAGTCCCCACCATACCATCTCTGATGTGGCACTTGTTGGTGGCGGAACCTATCCTCAACCCGGAGAGATTTCGATGGCACACAATGGCGTTTTATTTCTCGATGAGCTACCTGAATTTAAACGAACCGTCCTCGAAGTTTTACGGCAACCTCTTGAAGACAGACTGATTACCATCTCCCGTGCAAAATTTTCGGTTGAATATCCAGCCTCCTTTATGTTGGTCGCCTCGATGAACCCATGTCCTTGTGGATTTTACAACCACCCCACAAAACCATGCGTCTGTGGCCCCGGCATGGTACAGAAATACTTAAGCCGCATATCCGGACCACTCCTTGACCGAATCGATATCCACCTTGAAGTGGTTCCGGTTCCATTCAGCGATCTTACGGAAATGAAACCGGGAGAGAAAAGCGAAACTGTTCGTCAACGTGTAATCAGTGCACGCGAAATCCAACGCGAAAGATTTCACGACACCGAAATTTATTGCAATGCGCAGATGAGTTCAAAAATGCTGCATCAATATTGCAATCCCGATCAGGCCGGACATCAGCTGCTAAAGAATGCAATGGAGAAACTGGGTTTGTCGGCCAGGGCTTATGACCGTATTCTGAAGGTTTCGAGGACAATAGCGGATCTTGAGGGTGTTGAATCAATCCAGGCAGATCATCTTGGTGAGGCGATTCAATACCGCAGTCTCGACCGCGAAGGATGGGGTGCGTAGTTATTTGCCCGTGAGATAGTAAATTGCAGTTTAACAATCAATAATGATTCAATGTAAATATTTTAAAACAATACAACATTTTTATTGTTTAAATTAAAAATCAATCGATATGCCAGATAAATTCTCAGATCCTATTGGTAGGCTTATGGGATTGCGCTACAAGTCGCATCCCTGGCACGGGGTTCACATTGGTGACCATGTGCCCGAAAAGGTAACCGCCTTTATTGAGGTGGTTCCTACAGATACCGTTAAATATGAAGTCGATAAAGACACCGGATACCTCAAAATAGACCGCCCACAACAATACTCGAATGTAGTTCCGGCGCTATATGGATTCATTCCACAAACCTATTGCGGGAAAAAAGTGGCGAAATATTGTATGGATAAAGCCGGATTAAAAGGGGTGAAAGGTGATGGTGATCCGCTTGATATTGTAGTACTCACCGAAAAATCGATTCACCATGGTGATATTCTCGTCACTGCACGTCCGATAGGAGGCTTCAGAATGATCGATGGAAATGAGGCGGATGATAAAATTATCGCGGTGCTCAACAATGACTTTGTTTATGGCCATTTTAACGACCTGACCGATGTTCCGGAAACGATTATCACGCGACTTCGGCACTATTTTCTCACCTACAAGGACTTACCGGGTGAAGAGAAAAATTCAGTGATCACCCATGTTTACAGCAAAGATGAAGCTTATGAAGTGATCCAATGCGCGATTGATGATTACCATTCACGTTTTGAAAATCTTGGAAAATTGCTGCTGCTTGATGATTAAAAAAATATGATTACTTTTCGACGCTCTTTTCAAAATGAATCCGGCAACCAACAAATCATATTTTTTGCAATCAAACCGTATTAATTAAGGTTATGGGGATCAGGTATCGTCTTACATTGATGAATTTTTTGCAGTTTTTTATCTGGGGATCATGGCTGATCTCACTCGGAAGTTATATGGGAAATACCCTCAGTTTCACCGGAGGCCAGATCGGAAGCATTTTTGCAACAATGGGAATTGCCTCGTTATTTATGCCCGGATTGCTTGGTATTGTTGCCGATCGCTGGATCAATGCTGAACGTGTACTTGGAATGTGTCATATTGTTGGTGCAACGTTGTTGTTTTGGGCGTCTACCGTCACCGATCCACACCTTATGTATTTAATCATGCTCTTTAATGCAATGGCATATATGCCAACAATTGCGTTGAATAACACGGTATCGTATAACGTCCTCGAACAAAAGGGATTTGATGTAGTCAAAGATTTCCCGCCAATTCGCGTTTGGGGAACCATCGGATTTATCTGTGCCATGTGGGTCGTCGATTTGTGTGGCTGGAGTCTCAGTCCGTTGCAACTATACATCGGAGCAGCATCTTCATTATTCTTAGGTATTTATGCTTTTACAATGCCGGCATGTCCACCTGCAAAATCGAAAGGTAAAAGGTCGATGATGTCTGCCCTTGGATTCGATGCTTTTGTGCTGTTTAAAAGGACAAAGATGGCTGTCTTCTTCATATTCGCGATGTTATTAGGCGCTGCACTTCAGATTACCAATACGTTTGGCCAGATGTTCCTGCACGATTTCAATACCACCTACGCCGATTCGTTTGCGGTGGCCCATCCGGGGCTGCTCATGTCCATTTCGCAGATCTCCGAAACGCTGTTTATCCTTACAATCCCCTTCTTTCTCAACCGTTTTGGAATTAAAAAAGTAATGATCATCAGCATGTTTGCCTGGGTTTTGCGCTTCGCATTATTTGGATTGGGCAATCCCGGCGAAGGTTTGGTTCTGTTGGTTGCGTCGATGATTATCTATGGTATGGCCTTCGATTTCTTCAATATTTCGGGTTCACTTTTCGTTGAGACGGAAACAGAACCGGGCATCCGCGCAAGTGCACAAGGTTTGTTTATGATCATGACCAACGGTTTCGGGGCTTTCATCGGCGGCGTAACAAGCGGTTGGGTAGTCGATCTTTTCACTGCTGATGGTGTCAAAGACTGGCGCAGTATCTGGTTTGTCTTTGCAGGATATGCTTTACTGTTAGGAATCATCTTCCCGTTTGTATTCAAATACAAACACGAAAGGAAAGTAATAAAATTGGTTCAGGCGGAAGTGGCAAGTGACAAAACAACATTTAGGCCTTAAATATTTAAAAGCGAACAGCAAAAAGCTGCAAGCCCAATAGAGGCAAAGATTCAATAAACCAGTATTCTCTAAATTTAGAATCTCACAAGATCAATATTTGAATAGCGAAAGTTGTTTTTCTCATCGAAGAGTGTTTCGCGAGCCAGCTCTTTCCACTCGCTAAAATTGATCTCCGGGAAGAAGGTATCCGCCTCAAAATCCTGGTGCGCCATCGTCAGAAAAAGCTTCCCTGCAATGGGATAAAACTGCCGGTAGATCATTCCACCACCAATTACAAAAGCAAGTTCCTCGTTCCGAACGATCGCAACTGCTTCATCAATCGAATAAACCGTCTCGCATCCATCGAATGTTTCGCCCGGAACATCCGTAATCACAATATTCCGGCGATTGGGAAGCGGACCATTCGGCAAAGAAAAAAGGGTTTTCTTTCCCATAATTACCGCATGACCGGAGGTGATTTTTTTAAACCGTTTCAGATCATTGGGAAGATGAAATAACAGATCGTTGTTCCGGCCAATGGCGAAGTTTTGCGCGATGGCAACTATAATAGCTATATTTGAATAGATCATATCGAAACCTCCCCTTTGATATGCGGATGACACTGATAATTAACCAACTCAAAATCATCGTATTTAAAGCCAAAAATTGATTTCACATCCGGGTTGATTTTCATCTGAGGTAAAGGAAATGGCGTACGCGAGAGTTGAAGGTCAACCTGCTCGAAATGGTTGTTGTAGATATGCGCATCGCCAAAAGTGTGCACAAAATCGCCCGCTTTTAATCCGGTTACCTGCGCCACCATCATGGTCAGCAATGCATATGAAGCAATATTGAAAGGTACACCGAGGAAAATATCAGCACTCCGTTGGTAAAGCTGACACGATAATCGCCCTTCATTCACATAAAACTGGAACAGCAAATGGCACGGAGGAAGATTCATCTTATCCAGATCACCTACATTCCAGGCGCTTACAATCAATCGTCGCGACGTGGGATTGGTCTTGATATCGTGGATCAACTGCGTAATCTGATCGATAAAAGTACCTTCGGGGGTTGGCCATGACCGCCACTGGTAGCCGTAAATATGTCCAAGATCGCCGTTCTCGTCGGCCCATTCGTTCCAGATCCGTACACCGTTATCCTGAAGATACTTCACATTTGTATCGCCATCGAGGAACCAAAGTAATTCATGAATGATCGATTTCAGATGTAGTTTTTTTGTTGTTACGACAGGAAATCCTTCTTCAAGATTAAATCGCATCTGGTAGCCAAACACACTTTTCGTCCCGGTACCTGTTCTGTCTTCACGTGGTCTTCCATGTTCAAGGACATGACGTAAAAGATCGATATATTGTCTCACTATTCAGGCTTTCTTTTGTTGATTTCATCCCTTATTTCTGAAGCTTTTTCATAGTCTTCATCGGTAATCGCCGCATCAAGCAGCTCGTTTAATTCATCGGGGGAATAATCCGAATAATCAACATGCCCTGCCGAAGATTTCATGGTGCTATCAGCCTCTTCAAACTCATCACCTCCCTCGCCAGAATCATCAAACTCCATGTTAATACCAGCTTTATCGAGGATCTCTTCGGTAGTAAAGATGGGACATTCGAACCGAAGTGCAAGTGCAATCGCGTCCGATGTCCTCGAATCCACCCTGATTCGGTTTGAATTTTGTTCGCATACAATCTCGGCGTAAAAAATTCCTTCTTCCAATTTATGAATAAAAACCTCCGCAATTTCGATATCGAAAGCCAAAGCGACATTCAAAAACAGGTCGTGCGTCAATGGCCTTGGAGGTTTTAACCCTTCAAGTTGTATTGCAATAGCCTGTGCTTCAACAGCACCAATAATAATTGGAATTCTTCTATTGCCATCAGCCTCAGAAAGTACCAGTGCGTAAGCCCCTGTTTGTGTCTGGCTGTACGACAAGCCAAGAATGTTTAATTTTACTTTTTTCATTACGAAAATGAAGTGGTTAGACGATTGAACAAAGATAAAAATAGTTTTCCGTGTATTTTATTTTGTTCTCACAAAAACCAATGTTGTATTTTTCTTTCCTGATTCTCTTTCATCGATTTCAAATTGATCGAAACTTTTGATCAGAGGCACAAGTTTTTTAAATCCATAATTTCGCGGATCAAAATCGGGTTGCTTTTTCAATATCAGGTTACCCAGATCGCCCAGAAACGCCCACCCATTTTCATCGGCAAGGTCATTAATGCTGTCAGAAATTACCTTGGCAAGTCCTTTATTTGCAATCTCAATGGCATTTACCGGAGGCGCTTGCACTGACTCTTTTGATTTTGAGCGGGTTTTAGATTTGACCTTAGTGACTAAGACCTGTTTTACAACCGACTCAACTGGTTTCAAGATTTCAAGATAGATAAACTTGTCGCATGCAGCAATGAATGGAACCGGCGTTTTCTTCTCCCCGATTCCGTAAACTTTCATTCCCGCTTCGCGTAACCGTGTAGCCAACCGTGTAAAGTCACTATCGCTTGATACAATGCAAAATCCATCAACACGACCCGTGTAGAGAATATCCATTGCATCAATGATCATGGCAGAATCGGTCGCATTTTTTCCGGTTGTATAGCTGTATTGCTGAACTGGTGTGATACCATTTTCGAGAAGTACCGTTTTCCAACCAGATACTGTTGGCTTGGTCCAGTCAGCATAAATTCTTTTAAAAGTAGGTGTTCCGTATTTCGCGATCTCAGCAAGCATCCCTCTCACATTCGAGTAAGGTACATTGTCGGCGTCAAACAAAACTGCCAGTCGCGGGTCTCTCGTATAATCCATATATCTGTATTTTATTTTATCTAAAAGCTTTTAATCCAAGCCCCTGCGCTGCAACAGTGATTTGATATCAGGCGCTTTACCCCTGAACTTTGTATAAATTGTCATTCCTTCGTCCGAACCGCTTTTGGTCAGCAATTCGCGAAACTTTGCAGCCAATGCAGGATTGAACAAATCGCCGCTCTCTTTAAAGGCATTGAATGCGTCGGCATCGAGCACTGCTGCCCAAAGATACACGTAATATCCGGCAGAATAACCTCCGCTAAAGATATGCGAAAAATAGGTACTTCGGTAACGTGGCAAAATTTCTGGAATAAGTCCCTCTTTTGCAAGTGATTCATTTTCAAACGCACGAATATCCGCAATTTTGGGAGTGGCTGGCGTATGGTATTTTATATCAAGAATCGAGGCAGCAAGTAATTCAACCGTTTCGAACCCCTGATTAAACTGACGGCTTTTTTCAATCTTGGAAATCAATGCATCAGGTATTATTTCTCCTGTTTGATAATGCCTTGCATAGGCTTTTAAAACCTCAGGTTCCGATGCCCAGTTTTCCATGATTTGTGATGGCAATTCAACAAAATCGCGTGGTACGTCACCAGCGGTTCTGTCGTAAGGCTGGTCCTGAAAAAGGCGATGAAGCGCATGCCCAAACTCATGAAACATTGTGGTAACCTCGTCAAAGCTAAGCAATGCAGGGGAGCCACCGGTAGGACGTGTAAAGTTCATAACCATTGATACAACAGGTGTAATTTTTTTACCATCACGGTATTTCTGCGTCCGGTAAGTCGTACACCAAGCTCCTGCCCTTTTGCCATCTCTTGGGTGAAAATCCATATACAACACGCCAATATGCTTTCCGTTAGCCTCTTTTACTTCGAATGGCACCACTTCAGGGTTATAAATCGGAATATCATTTCTTATTTCAAAAGTGATCCCGTATAACTTATTGGCCACGTAGAAAAGGCCATTCTGAGCATTTTTAAGACTGAAATAAGGTTTAATCTCGGATTCATCAAGATCATATTTTGCTTTCCGTAGTTTTTCGGCATAGAACCACCAGTCCCACGACTGCAATTTGAAGTTTCCACCTTCCTTATCAACAATGGATTGCATCTCCCTGAGTTCGCTTTTGGCGCGACCCAATGCCGGAACCCATAATTTCCGAAGAAAAGCATCAACCGTTTCAGGCGTTTTTGCCATATTCTCATCGACCACAAAAGCAGCAAAATTCTGATATCCCATCAATTTGCCTTTTTCGTTGCGAAGCTCAACAATATTCTTTATAATTTCCTTATTGTCAGAACTATTGTCATTGTCGCCACGCATATAATAACCACGGTAAAGCTTTTCGCGTAAATTGCGGTTTTTGGCATACTGGAGAAAAGGAAGCATACTTGGTTTCTGAAGCGTAAAACTCCATTTACCAGCCACATTATCTTTACCTGCCTGAATTACTGCAGCTTCAACGATATCTCCGGGCAAACCGTCAAGATCGCTTTTGTTATCTATAACCAACCGAAAGTTTTTATTGGTTTCGGCCAGCACATTTTCGCCAAACTGAAGACTTAACCGGGAAAGTTCTTCATTTACCACCCTAAGTCTAATTTGTTCCTGAGCCGACAGGTTTGCGCCATTCCGAACAAAATCGTTATAGATTTTCTCCACAACCCTTAGCTGGTCAGCCTCAAGACCGAGTGTTGCTCTGCGGTCATATACACTTTTTATCCGTTTGAATAACGCTGGATTGAGCGAAAGATCATCACCATGCTTTGTTAGTTTAGGAGAGATTTCACGCGCAAGTTTCTGCATTTCGGGGTTTGTATTTGCACCATTAAGGTTGGAAAACACCCGCGAAACTTTTGACAGCAACTCCCCTGAGTTGTCGAAAGGCAATATGGTATTTTCAAAATTCGGGGCAGCATCTATTTTAATAATTTTTTCTATTTCAGAATTATGTTGCGCGACTCCTGCATCAATGGCTGGTAAAAAATGTTCCAGCTTTATATCATCAAAGGGCGGAACCTGAAAAGGGGTCTTGTAATCATTAAAAAAAGGGTTATTCTTATTCAATGTGTTCTCACTTTTCTGTGCAACAGTCCCCAGTGACAGCACCAATCCTACAAATACAATGGTTAGTTTTCGCATACAAAATCATTTTTTATGTGGGGCATAAGATAGTGTTTTTGAATTAAACCAATTATGATATTTAAGGTTTAAATAAGCAATTCAAAGGCAGCCCAAAATTGTGTCAGCCAAAAAAAAATCTGTACTTTGCACTGATTATTTTCGGAGATCTGGTTGCAGGATTTCCATATACAATCAAGAATTAAAAGAAGTCACGGCTTCGGAATAAACCGGCATAATAAGTTAATTTCCCAACTTTCTATGAAAACATCTTTACTATTTTTAGTCTTTCTGGCATTAAGCCTGAACATAAATGCCCAGAAATCAACTGATTCAACATTGCTAAACAAATACGTTAAAATCATTCCAACATCAGCCCGGGCAAATGCAATTGAATTATCATCCGATATCGATTCAACCTGGAACAAATGGAAAGAAAGAGGGTACAGTTTCGGCTTTAATCCTACACTGACGCCAATGTACACGACTATTAATGGCATTTTAAGCACCCCTTTTATGGTCCAGGTAAGAGGAAACGAAAATGAAAAAAATAAAAAGCGGTGGGGTTACCATTTGTTTGAAGGTTACGCAAGTGATGATAAATCGAGGATTACCATGCTCGTGAACAAACACATAGAGTTTGGCAAACCTGTTGGCGAACTTTATTATTACAGCACCGTTTATAACCATTCCGAACCTGCCTACAACTGGCTTCGGATTGGCTCCGATGTCAGGCAACACTCATTTCTCTTTAGCCGCGACAAAGCCCTTTTTTATGGTTCATTGCAACTCACCAATGCATTAGTCCTTGGAAATATCAGTAAGAACCAAATCAGGACAGACAAACCCGTAGGCGACGACGAAACAAATTCGGAAGAAGATGCGAAGTTTGTAAACTTTACGCAACTTAAAGGGAGCGGTGACGGAACACTGTTTTATGACAAAGACCGGAATATCGTAGTCATTAAAGTAGCAGGAAAATGGATGAAAATGGTTGTCGAACAACTACCAGATTCCATACAATACGCTTTTTAAAACTTTATCCTCCCAATCGGCAAATAAATATCTCTCAAATGTTTTTTTTTCCGGAATTTATTTAGATATTTGTCTAATTATGCAACCATCGAAGCATGAATATTTTTTTTAAGGCATTAAATGACCCAACACGACGCGAAATACTTGAATTACTGAATAAAGGAGATCTCACAGCAGGTGAAATAGCCGATCATTTCAGTATGACAAAGCCAAGTATCTCGCATCACCTTGATTTGCTTAAGCAGGCAGGACTTGTTGTTTGCGTGAGAGAAGGTCAGTTTCAGAAATATTCGATCAACACGACCGTTTTCGATGAAATTGTAAAATGGATGATGCAATTCAAATAATAAATACACAAAAAGATGAAAAAACCAACAATTTTCAGAGAACTTTTTCTCCTTATTTTAACAGTGCTTCCAATTATCTATCTGCTCATTAACTGGAACAATCTTCCGAATCAGATACCAATCCATTTTGGATCCAACGGTGTACCCAATGGTTATGGATCGAAGATGTTTTTATTATTTTTTCCGCTTGGAATATATTTTGTGATGATTTTGCAGCCGTTAATCGATCCCCGAAGAAGCAGCTTCGAAATTTTTAGCGACACATATTATAAGTTGAGGGTAATCATATCCTTTTTTTTGGGAATAGTGGATACAATCATCATTTACAACATATTGCATGGCATTGAAAAGATGGGGTTATTGCTTCCTTCTGTGGTTTTACTCCTTTTTACCTTATTTGGAAACTATCTGGGAAATGTTCGCCCAAATTACTTCATTGGTATAAAATGTCCCTGGACACTTAACAGTGACGAGGTCTGGATAAGGACGCATAAACTTGCAGGAAAATTATGGTTTTGGGGAGGACTTGCTGGTTTAGCGGCACTCTTTATTATTAAAGATACTAAACTGGTCTTGATTCCGGTTCTTTTTGTAACCGTTATTATTCCAGTCGTTTATGCCTACATTATCCATCAAAAAATCCAAAAACAACAATAATTTTTAATCTAAGTATTTCAACATTAGGCAAAATAGCAAATAAATCTAACAATCAATTTAAGCAATTTTTATGAAAAAAATTTTCACTTCAATTTTGATTTTATCAAGTCTGATTTCATTTGGACAAAACTCTGTTATTGATGATTTATGGAAGTTGTATAGTTCCCATGATTATGAATCAGTACTCGAAAAGGCAAAACCACTTCTTGAAAATGAGCCAAATAATTTAGACTTAAATTCAATATTAGGTCGGACGTATGCCGACCAGAGAAACTATAAGTATGCAATTCCATATCTTGATTTTACTGTAAAAAATGACAAAAGCAATTCATGGCAAAAGGCATGGGCACTCGGATATCTTGGAACTTGTTATTATATGATGCAAAAGTATGATGAGTCTGAAAAATCACTCAATGAGTGTGTAAATTTAAATTCAACAAAGAATGTCACAAATGATGCATATGGAAAATCCTTGCTCTTTGGATTTAATGAGTTTTACAAGAATTGGAAAATCGTTGAGACGAATAATTTTCGTTTCCATTTTCAGAATATGGATGATATTGAAAGTGAAAAATATATTTCATTAAGAGAAAAAGCTTATAAAGAGATAAATGAATTCTTTAAAGGTAAACTGCCTAAAAAGATTGATTTTTATGTATGGGAATCAAGGGAAGATGCCAGAAGAATTCTAAAAAAAAATCTGGGATTTGCAAACCCCGATTTTTGTATCGTTCATACCCACTTTCAACAAAGTATCGGACATGAAATGACACATGTAATTTCAAATTTCACATCGGCAATTTCAAATAAGTCCAGATTTATAAATGAAGGTACAGCTGTCTGTTTTGACCAATCAAGCCAAGATAAATTAAAACCAGTAAATAAATGGATTACAACTAATAATAAGCAAATTATTGTTAAAAATTATTGGGAAAATGGCAATGAATATGCTGAAGAAATATTATATCCTTTAGCTGGTTTATTTGTAAGAGAGCTTTTAGATAATTTTGGCAAAGAAAAATTCCTTGAGTTTTTTAAAAATCAAACGTATGAGAATGCTAAATCAGTATTTGGTGACAAACTTGATAATGTAATACAAGCGTTTGAAAATAAGATAAATAACTAAAACTATTTTATTTCAATTATAATTCAAATCAAAATGAAAACTTACCTTTTATTTATTTTAACATTAATCATCACAAACATTTACGGTCAAACGGAGAAAATTGTCACGCTTAAGACACAAACAGGTGATCTGGAAGGTACGTTAATGATGCCAGCATCAAATTCATCGAAAACGATCGCATTGATAATTGCAGGATCGGGACCCACAGACCGCGACGGGAATAACCCGTCAATGATGAATAACTCACTTAAAATGCTTACCAATGAGCTTGATAAGAATGGTATTGCATCGCTGCGGTACGATAAAAGGGGAATTGGGAAGAGCCGGCAGGCAGGACTAAAAGAGACAGATCTCAGGTTCGAAAACTACATAAGTGATGTAAATGCATGGATTGACAATTTGAAAAACGAGTTAAAATTCAACAATATCATCGTCATTGGCCACAGCGAAGGCTCATTGATTGGGATGATTGCATCGCAGGGCAGTAATGTAAGCAAATTTATTTCCGTTGCCGGTGCCGGACAATCAGCCGACAAAATTATAAGGGAACAACTTAAAAGTCAGCCAATGTCGGTAACTATCCCGGCCAACACAATCATTGATAAGTTAGTGAAAGGAGAAACAGTATCGGATGTTCCGCCCATATTAAATTCACTTTTCCGACCTTCTGTTCAGCCATACATAATTTCATGGTTCAAATACGATCCACAAAAAGAGATTGCCAAACTGAAAATTCCGGTACTGATTGTTCAGGGAACCACCGATATTCAGGTTGGAACAGATGATGCAAATCGCCTCGCCAAAGCACTCCCCAAAGCAAAACTGGTAATCATCGAAGGTATGAATCATATTATGAAACAAGCTCCTGCCGACCGCCAGATGAATATTCTAACTTATACCCAACCTGATTTAGCCCTCAAAAAAGAGCTGATTGAAAATATTATCCCCTTCATCAACTCAAAATAGAAACCTGAAAATATTCATAAAAATTGTTGCGTTTGGCATTTAAACACTTTAATTTCAATTAGATTGAAATCAAATTAAAGGAGTCAATAATATTTTCTCAACAATTATCTTTTAGAACAAACTATCTTGCTATTTTTGAACCAAAATAGAGCAGCCACAAACTAACGGCGCTTTTATAATCTGAGCAAGCAAACAATCAGGCCTATTCGCTATATTACTAACCCGGTTGCTGGAAATTTGCAGTACTAATTTGGATGATGTGTAATGGTTAAAGTATATCTGTTTATTCTGTACATCTTTCTGACCGGGTTACCGTTGTTGGCCAGATTGCCAATGGCCGATATTCCAAAGGAATCCGGCGAAATCAAGGCAGATACAGCCAGTGTTAAACTCCTCAATCAGCAGTGCTGGTCACTTAGAAGAGCCGATCCATTATCAGCAATCACGATCGGGAAACAGGCATTGGAAATGGCCCGGAAAATTGGATACAACGAAGGCGAAGCCCAGGTATTGAATTATCTGGGAATATGCTATTTACGACTCAATGATTCTCCTACAGCGGCAGATTATTTTTATAAAGCGCTTCTTTTTAGCGATAGTTTAAATATCCCCGTCGAAAAAGGGTATGCGTTAAACAATATTGCAAGTTCGCTCCTTGCGGAAGGTGAAAACCGACAGGCACTTATCTTTGCCCGCAAAGCTTTATCTGTTCAAACCCTCAATAATGACACCAAAGGGATCGCTTATGCCAATGTCCGATTGTGTGACGTATACTACAATCTTCAACAATATGATTCGCTTTTAGTTGCAGCACAAACAGCTTTTAGACTCCTAAAAGATCTGGGAATGACAGAGAACTCACTGATCGCAATGAAAAGTATTGGACGTGCATGGGAAGGAAAACACCAATATAAGAAAGCATTAAGTTGCTATATGCAAATTGTAAACTCTGTATCAATTTCCCCGGTCACTGTCCGCAATGTCGATGTCGATCTCGCAAGAGTCTATAATCGATTAAACTTACCAGACAAAGCTATATTTTACGGAAAACTATGGCTAAGCACAGAAAAAGAAAACGATCTTATTTTAAGGCAGTTGGCAAAATCCTATGCATTGAAGGAAGATTGGAAACAGGCATTTCGATATGCGCGAATGAGCTTGACTGTTATGGACAGTGTAGCAAGAGAAGAGAAATTGAGTCAAATCAAGAATTTGCAGATTCTTTATGAAACAAGAGAAAAGGAAAAAGAGAATGCCGTTTTGAAGGTGGAACTAACTAATAAGAACCTGTTTGTTTCTGGATTTGCTGTCATTCTTATCCTGATTTGCGCGCTGGTAATAATTCTTCAAAGCAAAAGGTCTCAACAATCGCGACTAAATAAATTACTGAATCAAAAGAACCAGGAAATTTTGGTACAACGCGACCACCTGGATGAACTGAACCAAACAAAAAACAAATTGTTTTCAATCATAGCTCATGATCTGAGAGGTCCAATTGGGAGTACCTCTACATTTCTTGAGCTTCTTACCACACACGAAAGCGAATTTTCGAAACAAGAAATACTCGAAAATCTGATTTTAATTAAAGATTCGTCAAACGCTACTTTCAAACTGTTGGAAAACCTTCTTACATGGGCTCGTGCACAAAAAGGAGAGATCGTGTTCAATCCCAAAAGAAACAATTTATTTAAATTGGTACAATCAAATATTGATCTGTTTGCCTCGAATACTGAGAACAAAAAAATACAAATAGTGAATGAAATTAATCCTGAACTCATCTTCGAATTCGACCTGGAAATGATCAATACCGTGATGCGAAATCTGATCAATAATGCGATAAAATACACCAATGAAGATGGGTTAATCACTATTTCAGCAAAAGAATTTGAGGATAATATTGAAATAAGTGTTGAAGATACCGGAATTGGTATGGACAACGACAATGCAGAATTACTGTTTATTACCGACCTGAAACGAAACAGAAAAGAAGGTACAAAGGGCGAAAAAGGAACCGGTCTGGGTTTAATTCTGTGCCGGGAGTTTGTGACGAAACACAATGGAAATATTTGGGCTGAAAGCGAACTGGATTTAGGAAGTACCTTTAAATTTACATTGCCACGAAGCCATCAAAAAGAAGAATTCGAATACATTCACAGGTAAAACAGATTCCGGTAATAATACAAAACGATTTACTTATTTGACGACACAACAACATCTGTCTCAAGAAACGTTTGCGTCAACACTCTTTGTGCAATCCGGCTAAATGCCCATGGGTAGTAGAATCCGAGGGTAATTACGGTCAGCAGGATCTGCCCCCACATAAAAAGGAAATCAGAAAGCGAATCACCATCGTAGCCCAATGAAATCTGCTTCTCGTTAACAATATTGCTTTTGGTATGTTCGGTGAAATAGCGGTACAAACGAATGTAAGCCATCGGGAAATAAATACCAAAAGTGATGACGGCAAACACCAGTTCAAGCGCAATTTTTCCTGTTGCCGGAAAAAATTCAGTATCCCATCTGATCAGATAATCTTTATACCTGAAATCGACCATCCACTTCAATATTAAATAGATATTGGGAACCAAACTAAACATGACAATCAGCTGATAAATCAAAAGGAAATTTTGCGACTGTAGATCGATCGTTGATTCTAAAATACTAAACAGCACTATTCCTACGAGAAGAAACGGGATAAAAATGGTCAGTGTCATGATCAGAAAAAGCTTGCCGCCTTTCCCTTTAAACGAGAATTTATGCGAATTGTACCAGGCACCGTTCGTGAAAAAACGGTGCATATTTTTTATCAGCCAGGGAATGTAAATCCCTATAGTAACAATTGAAAGTACAAGTCCAGTGATGATAATACCGATATATTTCCCTAAATGATAATGGCACAACATTTTTTCTCCTTTATACTCAAAGCTCTGAACCATCAACTTGACCATGTAATAAACAAACGTGTAGGCCATTGCCAAAACAAAAGCAAGATAGATGAAGAACAATTTTGATGGTCCGCCAGCAGGAACATCCGAAGAAATTAGTTCATTAAACTCCCCCAATAAAAAATAATACGGAATCAGAAAGAAAAAAAAGAAAGCAATCCAAACAGGCAGAAACTGACTTCCTTTTAATGTAAAATTCAAATAACTCTTCATCACCACTGGTTATAATATTCGACATAAAATTAAAAAGTTCTTACGAGAAAAAGACAGGTCAGATATAATCTTAATGAAAAATTGATATTTGAACCTAACTAAAACTATTCGATAGGGTTCTGCGATATCACCGGGCAACAGACCACTCCCTTTTAAGCAACAAAAGCAGAAAAAACAGCCCTATCACGAAGAACACCGCGATGGCTAAAACAGAGTAACGCATACTTCCTGTCATCACTTCAATAATACCGAAGCTAAAAGTGCCGGCAACAGTAGCCAGCTTTTCCATCACATCGTAAAAACTAAAAAAAGAGGTATGATCGGTCGTTTCAGGGAGCATTTTCGAATAGGTTGAACGCGCCAGCGATTGCGAACCACCCATCACAATACCAATAAATACTGCGGCAATGATAAAGCCTGCTGTCCCTTTAACCATGAAGACGTAAATACAAATAATAATCCAGACAATTACTGAAACGACAAGCGCTTTCAGATTTCCAATTCTTCCTGAGAGCCGCGCAAAAAACCATGCACCAAACATACCCACCAATTGCACCATTAAAATAGTAGGAATCAAAACGCTATCCTTTAATCCCAACGCCTTTTCGCCATAGGTTACCGCCATAAACATCGTTGTAAGCATTCCCATCATTAAAAAGAAAAATGCAGTCAAATAAACACTTAGTCGGTATGACTTTCTGATTTCATTAAAAACCACGCGCAATTCCCGGTATCCGTTGGTGAGAATACGACTTCTTCCGGTACGTTTTCGGAAAACATATTTTGGCAAATACCTGAAAGTGATGGTCGAGAAACCAATCCACCAAACAAAAACGGTCAGGAATGATATGCGTGCCGGCATATCCGACTGTTTATCGAACCCAATAAGCTCCGGCTTCATGATCATCAGCAAATTAAACAGAAGCAGTATTACGCCTCCTAAATAGCCCATTGAGTAGCCATGCGCACTGATCCGGTCCTGATCCTCTGGTTTGGCAATTACAGGAAGAAAAGAGTTATAAAACACGATGCTACCGCCGTAACCCAAGGTTCCCAATGCAAAAGCGATCACTCCCAGCTCGATATGATTTGCATCGAAGAAGAAAAGCAAACCGCAACCCGTCGCGCCAATGATTGTAAACGCACGCATAAATCCTTTACGACGTCCTGTGTAATCGGCCATGGAGGAAAATAACGGCGAACCGATTGCAACAAGGAGATACGCAGCTGCAATTGCCCAGGAGTACAAGGCGGTATTGACGACTTTGAATCCAAAAAACGAAACCATAAAATCGGTTCCGTGACGCGTCACCGTGTTGTAATAAATCGGGAAAATGGCAGAAGCAATGGTTAACTGATAAACTGAGTTCGACCAGTCGTACATTACCCACGCCCGCACAACTTTTGGATCACCCTTTTCGATAACCTGAATATCTTTCCTTTTTATCAATGGCTTAACTATTAATTATCAAACTGTATCCCTTTGGTAAATTCAACCTGAAATTGACCGCTTTTATCAGAATAGATCATATAGGCATCGAGTTCAGAATGCAGTTTCAAAAATGCCCGTGCTCCCTCGAGGCCAAGAACCATTAAAGGCGTGTCGTAGCCATCGGCGGTAAGACCATCTTTCGCAATCACGGTTACGCTAAGCAGGTTGTTTTTATAAGGATAACCGGTGTGCGGATCGATAATATGCGAAAACTTTTGTCCGTTTTCCTCGAAGAACTTCCTGTAATTCCCTGATGTAGTGACTGATTTATTATCGAGGAGGATGATCGTTTGCAAGGTTTCGCCCGCTACATTATTGCCCTCTGTTGGTTTGTCGACACCGATCCGCCAGAAATCACCTTTCGGATTTTTCCCTTTTGTCCTTACTTCGCCACCAATCTCCACCATGAAGTTTTCGATTTCAAGTGACTCGAAATAACGATAAACCACATCAACACAATAACCCTGCGCAATGGAATTGACATCAATTTTGATTCCCGGAAGATCTTTAACCAATTTTCGACCTTCGAGCCTGATCTTCTCCATTCCGACATATTGCAGCAAACTATCAATTTTCGAGGAATCAATCTTCACCTTTTTCTCAGGCCCGAACCCCCAGGCATTTACAAGCGGACCAACGGTAAGATCAAAAGCACCATTGGTTTCCTTATTGATTTCTACCGATTTATTATAAACCTCAACAAACATATCATCCAACCGAACCGTCGAATCGTTTTGGTTTATTCTCGAAACAATCGAGTTGGGAATGTATTCGGAGAAGGTGAGGTCGAAAGCTTTAAATATGGAATCAACCGATCCGGAAAGATCCTTATCCGCTTTGTCTTCGTAGGTGATATGGAAAGTGGTTCCCTGGGTCATACCCGCAATTTTACGGTAAGGTGAAGGTTTTTTGTTACCGCAGCTTATGAATAACAATATTAGTAAAGTGTAAAAAGGAAGATAAAATCTCATTTTCTGTTACCTGTTAAAAGATTCTTAAACGCATCAAAGATAAAAAGATTGAAGAAAGTTAACGGCGAAGAATCAAAAGTCTCTTAAATGACGAATCATGCATATCCAAACGCCAGAAGACACAATACGATTGCCATAGAAGGGGGCGGAACAACTCTTCTACACGCCGGAAACCATCTGTCTGACGCCGGAAACCATCTGCCGATAGCCGCATGTCATCTGCCGATAGCCGCAAGTCATCTGTCGATAGCCGCAAACCATCTGGCGTTTACGAAATGCCATCTGTCAGGTGCCGGAGGCCATCTGTCGATAGCCGCAAACCATCTGGCGTTTACGAAATGCCATCTGTCAGGTGCCGGAGGCCATCTGCCGATAGCCGCATGTCATCTGCCGATAGCCGCAAACCATCTGGCGTTTACGAAATGTCATCTGTCAATTGCGTTGCTTCATCTTCCTGAACTGCTATCCGTGCACGATGCAATCGTTCCTGCCTGATTACTGAGATCTTATAGGCGACAGAAGCAAGTATAAAATAAACAATCATCTGAGCCAGCAGAAAAAAGAGTTCAGGTCTGACGTCATTAATTGAAACGCCCATTGTTCTGATTCGCATAAAAGCCGGAATCATCGATGTACTGGGAAAGATATGTGAAAATTGATATAAAAAACGGGGAATTGAACTTTCAGGCCACGACAATCCACTAACAAACAAAACAATAGGCGACACAAAAACGAGCGTCATGATGGAATGTTCGCGGCGACGAAACAGCATCGAGATCATTAACCCGAGAAAGATCACCGAAAAAAGATAGGGAACCAATAAAATACAAACATCTGTAAAGCTCCCTTTGTCGGGCAAACCGAACCATTTGGAGAGATACACGAGCGTGAAAGCAATATTTACGAGGTAAATCGAAAAATAAGCCAATCCTTTTCCAAAAACCACCGAAAACATTCCCTGCTTTACTCTGACTCCAGGCTTAACGACCTGGTTATTACGCCGCTCCTTCCCTGCCCCACCGATCATGCCAATTCCGATCAAAAGGGTTTGTTGCAGAATTATCAGGATAATACCGGGCATTACATACGAACCATACGAACCTGCCGGATTGTAAAGATTATAGAATCTTGCAGGCATCGGATCACGTTGCTGCATCGCCTGTTCTTCGCCATTTCCACTTGCCATCAGCCTTTTGATCTCTACACCGGCGGATAATGTGCCGGTCGCCTGTATCGTTGCACTAAGCGTTTCCTTATAAATCAGGAAATAGCTTGCATCGCAATAGACACTTACCGATGTTTGGTATCCCCTGAGAAGTTCCTTTTCAAATCCTTCGGGAATAAGGACAATTCCTTTTGAATTATCATCCCAGAATAGCTGACGTGCTTCGCGAAGACTGCCCACTTCCTGCGCAACCGAAACCTCTTTCGTCGCACCAAGCATCCTGATCATTTGCCGGCTCGAAGCGGAATTATCGAGATCAACAACAGTTACGGGAATATCGCGGACAACATTGTTCTGATATGCAATCGAGTATACCAAAGGATAAGCGAAAACAGCAAGGAAAAAGATGAGCATTGCCCCCTTGTCTTTAAAGATGGTCTTCAACTCATCGACGAACGAGAACCAGGTAAGGTCAAGCCCTGATAGAACAGCTTTCGGAATATTAAATAATCGCATCGTTCATTTTTTAAATCAAAATTAATCGCCGAATGGAAATCACATTGGTTTCACCATTACTGGCGAAACCAATATTTGTGGTATGTGAGTTTCCGTTTCATTCCCGGAAATGCAAGAATGCCTCCCAGAATAAACGGAATGAAGGCCAGAAAAGGGATTACAACTTCTGAAATTGGTTCACCTCTTAAAGTTTGGCTCATAAAAATCTGGAGCCAGAACGTGTAGGGAAAGATCAACGAGAACAGTTTTGCAATTAACGGCATTGCAATTGAAGGGAAAGTTAATCCGGAGAACGTGAGCGCCATCATTGTATAAGCGCTTCCAAGCGATAGGGATAACCGCAAATTGGCAGTCAACTTTAAAAACAGGACAGCCAGCAGTTGGTACGAAATAATCAGCAGGATCTCCGAGACCAGGATAAGGAACAAACTACCGTGCACAGGTGTCCCTAATGTCTTTAAAAGGATGATATTCATAACCATCATATCCATAAAGAACAAAAAGGTATAGGGGAGCATCTTCCCGGCCAGTGCCACCGTAACATTATTTTTGGCCAGAGAAATGAGTTCACCGGCTGTTCCCTCCTTTAATTCCATACCCAACGCATATACAGATCCAAGGAAGATGAAAACGACAGCCAGAAGGGGTAATAATCCAAGAACCAAAAAGTAAGAGTAATTGCCGAATGGATTAAAAAGCAGGTGAACATTCACTTTTACAGGTCGGGCTTTTTCGATGGCCTGTGCGGTCGTTTGCCCCTTTTTGATGGCTACCTGCACTTTAACTCCGGCAGAAATTGTCGAAAGTGTTGTATACAATCCCGATTTTAGGGCACCACCTTTCACAACATTGGTATTATTGATATAAACAGCAATTGCAGGAGATCCGTTGTTCAATACCTTACGCTCAAGGTCAGTTGGTAACACAACAATCGCATCAATTTTACCACCATCCATCATTTGCTTCGCTTCTTCAATTGAGCTAAGCCTCCACATCACATTACATACAGGAGTTGCATCGACCATCCGTGCGACCTTTGAGGAAAATGAAGTATGATCCATATCAACCACAGCAACAGGCAAATCACGGACAACACCGTCAGAAAACAACCAGATGATAATCAGAAAAGCGGCGACAGGTGCAATCATCGTTGTAAATACCAATACCCAACTGTCGGCTATTCGTCTCGTTTCTCGCCGTATTACCTTAAAAAGCGCTGTATTCATTAACTTATTTACCATGTCTTTGGCCGTTCATTATCGTTTTTAGCGTTGCATTGGATTATAAAATTAGCAGCTGGCAACTGGCTACAAGCGGCTTGCTGCTAATTGCCAGTTGCTGTTTTTCTCACCTCGTCCCAGTTGACCAATGCGGACATACCAGGTCGTAAACCTTCAATCTTCTCAACCGGAACAGCATGAACTTCGAATGTTTTCATATCGAAATCGCCCGATGTTTTTGTTGCATTCCATGTTGCAAATTCACCCAGTGCATTAATAGAATTCACTTTCAGCAAAACCTCCTTCATGCCAAGCGCCGGAAAACGGGCTTTGAAAGTTGATCCTTTCTGAACAGCAGCGAGTAAATCTTCACGTAAGTTGAATGTTACCCAAACATCTGCTAAATCAACGATCGTGATAACAGGATATCCTGCCGGAACAAGTTCGCCGCGTTCAGCGATTATATTGGCAATTTCACCCTGAATTGGTGCGTATATTTTTGTTTCACTCAGGTACGAATTTACTTCCGTCAATACTCCGTCGGCCTGCATTACAAGGGCACCAGCCGATTTTTTATCTTCGTAACGGGCGCCTTTCTTCGCCTTGTCATACAACGAACGGGCTGCTTTCTCCGTTTCGACGGCAGCTTTCATACGGGTTTCAGCTTCATCTTTTTGTTGTTCTGCCACAACGCCCGATTTAAACAGGTTATCCACACGTTGAAACGTTTTCTTTGCAAAATCGGCAGCGGCCAAAGCAGTTTGCCACGAATTGAAGGCAGCCTGAATATCTTCTTTCTGAGCACCATTATCCGCCTTTTCTTTTTGAGCTCCCGCAGCCTCTCTTACCGCTGATGCCTGCAAAAACTTCGCATCCAATTCCGGACTGCTAAGCGTAAAAAGGAGCGTACCGGTTTGTACATCGTCGCCTTTGTGAACTAAAAGGCTGTCGATCCGTCCAATCAGTTTTGAAGCGACCTTCACCTGCGTTGCCTCTACTTCACCCTGAACTTCGAGCGGAATCGGCTTCGCAACAACCCAGATGGCGTATCCGATAAAAATGATTACTGCAACAATAGCACCTGCAATCACGTAATGTTTAGTCTTTTTCATAATCTATGTATCTCTGTTTTATTAATTTCTTTAAAGATGAAAGTCTCAGGCGGAGTTTTGATTTCTCATTTTCTCACTATCTCTCCCTCACTTAGTCTATCTTCTAATACCTTCCCTGTTTCGCGTCAGGAGTATTCATATAGCTGACGTACTTATCTGACATTCCTGAATAATACAGCAACTTCGACAATGCAACGTCCCATGCATAAATTGCCTGCAACCTTTCGATTTTTGCTTTCGCAACTGCCAGATTTGCATCAGAGACCTGTGTGGTAGTTGCCATTCCTTCCGAAAAAGCCTTTTCTCTTGCGCGTGAATATTCGGCTGTAAATGCCATTGCGGCATCCAGTTCAGTGATTTGCTCAAGGTACATGTGCAGCTCCTGGTAGTATTTGGTAATGGCAGAATAGATATCCGATTCAGCTTTTGCATAAAAATCATTCGCCTGCATCGCCTGGAACTTTGCTGCACTTACCTTTCGGCTACGTGCAAGTCCGTCAAATAAACTCCATTGTAATCCAACTCCCACCATATAATCAGGAAGATAGGGAGACAGATCTTTGTTCAAAATATCATAAGTTCCTGTGGCGGCAATCGTTGGCAAGTAAGCCGATTGCTCAACCTTGATTCCTTGTGCTGCCAACTCTTTCTTTTTGTTGACCTGTCCCAGTAAAGGACTGTTCTCCTTGGATTTTAGTTTATAGAAATCAAGGGACTCGATATTTTGGATATAGAATAGCTCCGATAACGGATTGATTTTGGAATTCTCCGAATCTGCAACGGTATTTAAAACCGCTTCGTTCAATATTTCAACCTGACGGTCCGCTTTCTTCAGTTCGCGGTCAGCTTCAGCAAAGTAGACTTTCGCATTTAAGACTTCGACCTGGGCAATCATCCCCTCTTTAGCAAGTTTCTGTGCATCCTCAAAATGCTTTTGCATCCCAGTCATCACTTCCTGCCTGACTTTCACCGCCTGGTTCGCAAGAATCAACCCAAAATAACGCTCTACCAATTCACCTGTAAGTTCATGCGACTTTTGAATCGTCTCTATTTCAGATTCTTCAAACTTAATTCTGGCTGCTTTGTTTGCTGCATTAATCTTACCTCCGGTATAAATTGGCATCACAAATCCGGCATTTACCATTCCGAATTTCTTTTCCTGTATAGTGGTGATCCAATTGGCGCTATTCACCGACTCCAGACCTTGCAGCATTTTTGTACGAACAACAGCTGTCGAAACATCGTCAGGCAAATAAGGCATTGCGACATTGGTTTTAGGATCGGGATTTGGAACTCCTCCAAATTTGCCATAGTTACCCAATGCACTGTATAGAGGTGAAATTGCATCACGTACCGGAGTAAGATCGAGTTCCAGATTGTCCGCCATGTAAACATACGAAGCACTCAGCGAGATGCGCGGAAGATGCAACCCTTTGGCCGCTTTTACCTCCTGCTCCATCTGAAGCGACTTATTATTGCTTTGTTTGATCAAATGGTTATTTTGAAGAGAAAGACTTAGCGCCTCTTCAAAGGTGAGGTTTTTCGACACTCCTGGGCTTTCCTGCCCGCAAAGCGAAAAACCCGTCATTAGGAATAATACTATTAAAACATTCGCTCTCATTCGTATCTATTTTAAGGCGTTGATTGAAAAATCTGCCACACGTTTTTGATCTTCACTTGTCCAGGTGGTACTCCCGAAAAATCCTTTCATCCGAAGATTAATAAATTCGATGGGATAAATAACTACGATTCCGAAGGCTTCCTCGGGCGAGATGTCTCTGCTAACCTCTCCGTTTTCGATCCCAATTCGTATTACTCTTTCGCATAGGCTCTTAATATGCATGCGTTGTTCGTCTGATACCTGAAAATTATAATCGTGCATCAGAACATGAATAAATTTGATTTCTTCCGGAGATTCGGAGGCTGTTTTAAAGAGATCGCCGATCAACTGATTGATGACCTCCGCTATACGGGTGCAGGAAGTCAGTAAAAACTCAAGTTTTTCAATAATTTGGGCAACCTTCGTATAAAGCAGTTCAGTAACAAGTTCCTGTTTCCCCTTGTAAAAGCGGTAAAGGTATCCCTCAGCAACACCGGCGCGACGTGCAATTGAAGAAATTGCTGCTCCTCCATACCCATTCTGAACGACCAGTGCAATTGTTGCCTCCCTGATTCGCTGAATTTTACCATCGTCAATTAAACGCGCCATTCAAATTAATAATTAATGAATGATTGTTCATTCATATTCTGAGGCGAAAGTATATAAACAATTTAAGTTACAAAACAGGTGGTTAAAAAGTTTACAATTCTTTAATACACAATGGTCGGTTTAAAGACAGCGAATTTGCTTTTCGGAAGTTGACTCTTTTATTTTTGATGTTAAATAAATTAGGTATTGAAGGAATCAATCAGTATCTTTACAATTAAAGTAATTATATAATTTTATATCTATGAGAAATACTATTTTATATTTATTTAATTTGGGGTTAAAGCAATACGATTCGATTCCTGTCATGCGTCTGGAAACCGACTGCAATATACTCACGACGTACTTTAATTTTAGTAAATTGAAATTAATCTTCCCGAATTATTAAGTACCCGCGAGTGTGCTTATAAAAATCCTATCAATTTTATTCGAACACCAACAACGCACTATCTCATATAGAGCGCGTTACTCGCTGAATAAAATTTCGTCATTGCAGAAATAGGATTCCGGTTATTATGTAATAATATTTAAAATATTTAAAACATTCAGTTATGGATAAGGGAAATAATATGAAAATTTCAACAACAGATCATAAAGAAAAGAAACAAGAAAAAGCATTAAGAAAGTTGGAGGATAAAATGAATAAACAACGTAAACCGAAAGCTTAAAAAGGTTTACCTTTCATTTTTATGTATTGTCTGCGGGTCTTTAAGGGAAACTTTAAGGACCCGTATTTATTTTTTAAAGTAAATCGAAGGCACCGCAAATGAAATTGGTATATCGCTTTGGTTCATCAAACAAAGCAACGAAAGCGTCCACATCTCATGGGGGTCTGATATTTCAGGTTGCCTTGTGAATATCGTCAATCAGATGTTCGATTTATCGTTCCGTGGATGTTTAAATGTTGTTTTTTATGTTCAAATTTTTGAAAGGAGAGAAGCACACTACGGCTTTACGGTATAATTTCCAAATTGAAATACGCTGCTAAATAGCAGATTCTGGAAAATGAAAACAAATCTTTAACAACTTTCGAAATCTCTCCTCTTATTCTCAAGAGGCACGCTTTTCAATTCCAATATGGTGCGATTAGATGTCATCTGGATCATTTGAAAATTTGCCTTCCCACTTTGTTTCAATTCCAATATGGTGCGATTAGATGTCTTATACGGGTGTTCTCTGGACTTCTCGTCTACGTGGTTTCAATTCCAATATGGTGCGATTAGATGGGGAAAATATTTGTATTGATCCCGGTTGTTCCAATCGTTTCAATTCCAATATGGTGCGATTAGATGTGGTGATATATTGTTTATATATCTATCATATGTGTAGTTTCAATTCCAATATGGTGCGATTAGATGAGGTGCAACCAATTTAAGTGGATTGTCACTTTTGCCGTTTCAATTCCAATATGGTGCGATTAGATGATTGAATTTCCTGATGGAACGCAAATCTTTTACGATGTTTCAATTCCAATATGGTGCGATTAGATGAACTGTAATCTACCAGACTTCATAACGTCCATATCGGTTTCAATTCCAATATGGTGCGATTAGATGTCCATTCCCATTTCGATGGTCTATGTCTTTATCATGTTTCAATTCCAATATGGTGCGATTAGATGTAATAAACAGATCAAACGAATGGGCTAAATTATTGAGTTTCAATTCCAATATGGTGCGATTAGATGTCTTAATTACAACTAAATCACCTGTTTTGTATTTCAGTTTCAATTCCAATATGGTGCGATTAGATGTAGCCATCTTTGAAGATGATCTATACATAGATGAAGTTTCAATTCCAATATGGTGCGATTAGATGTTGTGTATTTTTATACCATCCTTATGATTTATTATGTTTCAATTCCAATATGGTGCGATTAGATGTCCAAGTCAATAGGGAAGGTTCTCAACGCTTCCCCAAGTTTCAATTCCAATATGGTGCGATTAGATGCTGAGAACTGCTTATAACGTCCCTGACTGAGCTATTGTTTCAATTCCAATATGGTGCGATTAGATGTCGCCTGTATTGCCTTATTTCTCGCTTCGTCCTGAGTTTCAATTCCAATATGGTGCGATTAGATGAAGGATTTGAATATCTAAACGATGCTTGCTATTTGTCGTTTCAATTCCAATATGGTGCGATTAGATGAATGCATCCTGATTTTTGTATTGAAAAACTATTTTTCGTTTCAATTCCAATATGGTGCGATTAGATGGACCGCTGTACACCGGAAGCCGGAATTAACCTTAATGTTTCAATTCCAATATGGTGCGATTAGATGCACCGCGTTATTTGACATGATGGAATAGTTTGCGATGTTTCAATTCCAATATGGTGCGATTAGATGTTTTGCAATTTCCATTGGTTCACTTTTTATAAATTAGTTTCAATTCCAATATGGTGCGATTAGATGTATATTCATCGTTAAAACACAGCGATACGGTGAATCAGTTTCAATTCCAATATGGTGCGATTAGATGTGTACGAACCGGACAACGAAAGGCCACAGGTAGACAGTTTCAATTCCAATATGGTGCGATTAGATGAAAAACATTTTCTATCATGGTTTTTGCTCTTTGATTTGTTTCAATTCCAATATGGTGCGATTAGATGGCTTGTTTTAGCTCCCTTGACTGCAAGGTTTACCGCGTTTCAATTCCAATATGGTGCGATTAGATGGTGTGACTTTTTGCGTGTGCAACGACTTTACCACCCAGTTTCAATTCCAATATGGTGCGATTAGATGCTGTTGCCGCATTGCCTGTTAAAGAACCTATAAATGTGTTTCAATTCCAATATGGTGCGATTAGATGTCTGCCTGTCGCATGTCAATGATTATTCGCGGATTGTTTCAATTCCAATATGGTGCGATTAGATGGCCTAAGTCAAAGTAAATTGTATTGATTAGATCGTCGTTTCAATTCCAATATGGTGCGATTAGATGGCATCCTGAGAATGTTTTACCTGTGGTCTGTCTTTTGTTTCAATTCCAATATGGTGCGATTAGATGAACGACAACCCTGTTGCGCTTTCAATAGTTACAGCAGGTTTCAATTCCAATATGGTGCGATTAGATGCCAGCTGGAACAGCGTAACCACCCAATGTAATATCGTTTCAATTCCAATATGGTGCGATTAGATGTTCGTAGCGGTGATGTTTCCGGTAACATGTAAATCAGTTTCAATTCCAATATGGTGCGATTAGATGGATGATATTTTCAATTTGTTCACCCATTTCCTGCCGGTGTTTCAATTCCAATATGGTGCGATTAGATGTACAAAACGATTTGAAGCGTCCTGAGTTATGATGGAGTTTCAATTCCAATATGGTGCGATTAGATGCTTCATCGCCTCCTTGACTCGATGGTTGCGTTATGGGTTTCAATTCCAATATGGTGCGATTAGATGAAGTACAATTTTCGATGCGTTAACCTGGTGTCTGTTGTTTCAATTCCAATATGGTGCGATTAGATGATGTGTTATCGGGCTTAACTGGTGTTGCCCCACTTGTTTCAATTCCAATATGGTGCGATTAGATGTTTTGGCGATCATATACCGGAAGTAAGCTTTGTTAGTTTCAATTCCAATATGGTGCGATTAGATGAAAAAGTACTTGGAATGGTAAACAGAATGCTCTCAAGTTTCAATTCCAATATGGTGCGATTAGATGCCCAATATGGTGAATGAGATTAAAACACCTTATACAAGTTTCAATTCCAATATGGTGCGATTAGATGCAATATCTTCCGTTCCTACATCGTCAATTGAAATGATGTTTCAATTCCAATATGGTGCGATTAGATGTTAGGATTAGGCGGAGGTGAAACTGTTGGTTTAGTTGTTTCAATTCCAATATGGTGCGATTAGATGAATTCCCGTACATGAACAGGCCCCGGCCTTTCGTGTGTTTCAATTCCAATATGGTGCGATTAGATGTCAAACTCCTCATTCCATTTGCCGAACCCTCTCTTGTGTTTCAATTCCAATATGGTGCGATTAGATGGATATATAAACTCTCTGTTTTGCAAAGCTCATACATGTTTCAATTCCAATATGGTGCGATTAGATGAGGCACATTGTAGTTATCACCTGTCGCACCTAAGTAAGTTTCAATTCCAATATGGTGCGATTAGATGTTTCTTGTCCATCCTCAGGCGGCAATTCTTCTTCAATGTTTCAATTCCAATATGGTGCGATTAGATGAACGGCACCAATACCAACAGTATTTAAAATACCACAGTTTCAATTCCAATATGGTGCGATTAGATGTTACCGGCACACAGGCAGCGCCAGTCGTGAAGTCGTGTTTCAATTCCAATATGGTGCGATTAGATGAATGAAGCGGTATCGATATTCTACAAAGTCAACTTCGTTTCAATTCCAATATGGTGCGATTAGATGATAAATGAAAATTGTTTTGTCGTTATCATATGAACTTGTTTCAATTCCAATATGGTGCGATTAGATGCGCTCATAACATGGGGGAAATCCCAGCCTTTAAAGTGTTTCAATTCCAATATGGTGCGATTAGATGATAATCCTTTTGTGGTTTGTGGGTCAAGTGATTCACTGTTTCAATTCCAATATGGTGCGATTAGATGTTTATGAAGGCTTGCGCATCAACATTGGGAATACTTAGTTTCAATTCCAATATGGTGCGATTAGATGTACATCCATTATTGCACTAATTGCGACTATGTGATCAGTTTCAATTCCAATATGGTGCGATTAGATGGTTGGGTAATGGAGTAACGACCGCCGTTAGCGCCGAAGTTTCAATTCCAATATGGTGCGATTAGATGCATTGAGTTCTTTCAGGTTGCTTGCTTCGTTATTTCGTTTCAATTCCAATATGGTGCGATTAGATGTTCGATGAGAAGGCACAATTCGTATTCGTTTTCAATTGTTTCAATTCCAATATGGTGCGATTAGATGAATGTTACCGTTTCCGTTGTTAGTGCTGTTGTTAAGTTTCAATTCCAATATGGTGCGATTAGATGAGGCTTTTCCCACTTATTGACGTCACCTTCATTTTTGTTTCAATTCCAATATGGTGCGATTAGATGCGTTTTTAAGACTGTTAATTAGTGCATCCATCGCACGTTTCAATTCCAATATGGTGCGATTAGATGTATATGACGTCTCAATACAAAGATCCGGGTAAACCAGTTTCAATTCCAATATGGTGCGATTAGATGCGCGATAAATTTAATATCTCTCATCTTCTTTGTATTTGTTTCAATTCCAATATGGTGCGATTAGATGATCCTGCTCGGAAATGTGCGCAATGCCGGAAAAGAAGTTTCAATTCCAATATGGTGCGATTAGATGCGCGAACGGAATTGGAGATTGAAGAACAAGGCTATGTTTCAATTCCAATATGGTGCGATTAGATGGTACTGCGATGGTATATGGACATCTGCTTATTGGTGGTTTCAATTCCAATATGGTGCGATTAGATGCCTTGTATTAGGGTTACAACATGCAGGTGTTAGGATGTTTCAATTCCAATATGGTGCGATTAGATGCCGTTCGACAACGGCAAAAATAATAATGATTTTCAACTAATTGAGAATCATTTCCCTTTTATTTTCCGGCTAAATATTGTCGATCCCCATTAACCCATTTTAAGCCGGGGTTCGACAACATATGCTATCTTGTTTATTTTCAGTATGTCAAAGAACGTTCACCGCTTTGATCGGGATGATCCGGCCAATACTATGTTCTGTTTTATTCGGGCAGACAACCTGCATTGCTGTCATCTGTTTCGATCAGAGCATGTTATCAAGCTTACTTAATTCCTTCCCAACGATCTCTTTTTCGAGCCATTTCTCCTGCCGTGCCTTAAAGATAATCAAACTATCGGTCTCCGGTTTCATGATCTTCAACGAACAGATTTTCAGTTCTTCCAATTTCACCTCGGTGATCTCTCCCTCAAAAACCGAGTTCTGAATCCAATTCAAATACCGGCGGCAAAGCTTCAGCATTTTCCCAACTCTTTTCTCCCCAATATCATATACTGCAATTACATACATTTATCTTCACTTTATTTTTTTAGTTTCCATAGAATTCATAATTCACAAATCATAATTCGTAATTCTCCTTACCACCACATTTTAAAGGGTTTATACTGCTCGATCCCCAGAATATGCTTTTGAAGTTTGTAGCATTCAAGCTTTATCAGGTGTTTGTAACTCACCGATCGGTTGAGCGTCCGGTGTTTGATGGTCTCCTGCAACCGCTCTTCGAACGATTGTACAAAGATTTTCCGGCCCGAAGGTTTCAATACCACCCGGTTGACTGCCTCTTCGAAATGGTGCTGCTGAATCTCCTTTTTATTTAACACCTTAAATATCACCCGATCGACCAGCAAAGGCTTAAAGATCTCGGCAATATCGAGCGAGAGCGAGAAACGACGTTCGCCGGGTTCGTGCAGAAAACTAATCGTCGGGATCAGTTGCGTCTGGTGAATGGCCCTCAGACATTGACTGTAACACATCATATTCCCAAACGAGATCAATGAATTTACTTCATTCTTTGGAGGCCGGTAACTACGCCCGTCCATCGAAAAGTCATTGATGATCAGTTCGAACGCTTCGTAGTACGTCTTCCGGATATTCCCTTCTATTCCCATTAATTCGTTAATGGCTGTGGTTTCCGGAATTCGTGCTGCATATTGTTCCATCGTTGTAATAATAGGCTCCAAATCTTTGCCCCGGCTGTTGTAATAACGGAGGTTTTTCACCATGTTATGTGCCGCACCCTGAAGTATCAGGCAAGCCAGCTCCTGGCGTTTTACTTTGTTCTGCTGCATTTTGACCTGCGCAATGGTCATCCTTCCCGAAAGCAGTGCCTCGCGGGGCATAAACGATCCCGTGTAATTCTCGTAGTAATCGAAAAAATGAACCGGAATCTGCTGTTGTCCAAGGAAGTTGTAAAGCGCCGAATTGGCTTCCAATGCACCAAAAGAATAGATCTCGCCAACTTGCTCTACGGGCAGGTAACGCGGTGGTTGTTCGACACCCTCTTCGTTCATAGCAGTAAATTGCAGTGTGTTATCTTTCCGGCTCATGCGACCCGGGTTAAACAGGTAATAGGTTTTCTTCATTTTAAATTGGTTAATAACGGTTTAATCTTCGGATGCATAGCAGAAGTCGTAATACGAACAGTTCTTGCAGATCCCCATTTTCACAAGCGGAGGACAATTTTCGGCAGCAGTTATCATTGTAATAGCTGCCATGATTGTTTCCAATTCTTTACGATCGTTGTCGGTAAGCAGCACCTGTTCTGTATGGCGAAGTTTGGGATACTCGAGCAGACCTGTCACCCCTTCGATGCCAGCCTGTTCCATGATATAAATGTAATACTTCACCTGCCATTGGTGCGACGCTTCGAGCTTGTCCGACTTTTTTACCTCGTGGATCACCTTTTCGCGTTTGTCGTAGAAATCGATCTTTATGGGGCCGATCTCCACCTCCTGAAATCGTTCGGGGCGATCGGAATACGAAGTTTCATGGATCAACTTTCCCATCGCGACGAGTTCGCTGTTATGCTCCATTTGGATACCATTTCCAAAAAGCCACAATTTGCGGTGGCAGGTAAAATAGTAGCTGATTTGTGTTCCTGTTATTTCCATTACTCAAGTTTTTAGTTACAACCCCAGCCACTTCTCCAGATCGATTACATCGCCTGTATTGTTATGTGCGGTTTTGAAATTTGCAGCACTGTCGAACCATCCCATTACCGCATCGCGTTTCAAATGTGTCGGTATGATAGAGATACATGTTAAATATGAAGACCATGGGTAATCCATCGCGTGTTCGGTAAATTTATGGTGGACGGGATTGTTGTGGATATAGACAACTAAATTTTTGAAATACTCCTTATCTGTAATTTCTATACGATCAAAAGGGCGTTCGAATAGGCTGCCATGTCGACCTGTGTATGTATTAAAGTATTTGCTGTAAGCACTAAACAAATGGGAGAAGTGCAGATGTGCTTTGGGGATTTTGATGTTTTTTCCTGTGACGCTGTCAGATGCTTCGCATGCTGACAGGTCAGAAAGGTCAATCGTTTCCCATTTTAATTCCTCAAACCTGGCAGCGTCGACAGCCCCAAACCTGACAGCGTCGGCAGACCTGTCAGCGTTGTTAGCGTTGTTTGTATATTTATACACCACATTTTCTTTTATCCTTACCAACAAATGAAAATGATTAGGCATCAGCACCCATGCATACGTATCGGCAACGGGGGAAATATATTTATCGTACAAATTCAGAAAATGTTCATAGGTTTTGGAATCTTTAAATAGATTGCAGCTGTTCACGCCCCGGTTATAAATGTGATAAAACTTTCCTTTTTCGAGTGGCGGTTCTTGTTTCGACATTGGATAGTTGTTTGAATTTAAACGATTAACACTTAATGCTTTATTATTTAAGACCTGTCAGGTGCAAGGAATTCTAATTCTATTATTAGACCTGTCAGGTACTGCGTACGCTGACAGGTCATTCGTAATACTCCGAATACAACCGATCGATTTCGTCAGGAAATCCGTAGCCGCATGGTTCAGCGTACTTCACACAATCCTCGCAGCGTTCTTTAAAATCGGCCAGCAGGTTATTCTTTTGAAGGAACTTCAGCGCCGTTTCGAAATTGGTGACCGTACTGTCGTAATACTGTTCCGACATATCGCCATACTCGTTTGTAAATTTACAGGCATTTTCGGGAAGTGTTACGAGCAGATCGGCCAGCAACAAGGGTGATGGTTTTAATGCGCGGAAATCGGCGATTGCCTTTTTAGCCACCGAAAAGCGCAATTTACCGATTCCAACAAGCGTGTTATCAAAGAATTCGTGGACGATGATCGCCTTGTACTTTTTAAACTTTTCCTTTTCATCCGGATGGAGGAAATACTCGAAATACTCTTTTGCCGGTTTACAGTTGCCGTACAGTTCGAGTACCTGTTCGATCACCTGCTCTTTGGTAAGCGATTGCAAATGCTTCTTTAATTCTGTTTTCGACATAGGTGGTGTGATTTATTGGGGTTTGCGAATTTGATATTAACTCTTCGAGGTTTCCGAAACCTCGAAGAGTTTTTATTATAAACATTCAGAACTACAATTGATTCTTTCTTCAATATCTATTTGCAGTCCTAATTCTGAATCATATTTTCGATCGATGATGTAGAAAGGCTGTTCTTTTATCTCTTCTTTCCGGAGTAGTTTAAAAGCAGATACATCGCGATGAATTCCTTCTTTGGTTATCAACGATGCAAATCGTTGTTTAGTGATTGACACTTTCAACGATTCAGCTTTGATAAACTTGTTTGCTTCAAGTAATAGCCTGTATTCGTTTGCTTTTATCGCCGGAAGTACTTTTACACCATCAAACTGTTTTTCAAATTCCTCTTCGCGATGCGGATCATAGATAAACGGAGCAAGGTTCTCCATCACATCCGCTTTCAGATGTGTATAAACACGATCGAAATCTTCCTTGTCTTTTTCAAACCATTTGTAATATACCTGATCGATATAATATTGTAGGTCATTTTCTGCAACTACTCCATAATTTTTAGATTCAATTTCTCGCAGAGCATTCAAAGTCCGATTGATCACCTCTTCATTCTTATAGATGTATTTATCCACTTCATTGCGCTTGGAGAATACAATACAATCGCATGGAGGTCGATATTGTCCGTTTAACGGGTGGCGATTCACACGTCCAAAACGCTGTAGCAAGGCATCGAGCGGAGCAGGTTCGGTAAAAATAACATCATAATCGATATCCAAACTGACTTCAATCGCTTGCGTTCCAACTAAAAGTCTTATCTCTTCTGATTTTAGATCTTTTTCCTTTTTGTTTCGGTCAACACCGTTAAACGAACCATGAAGTAATACCTTTCGGGAAGCATCCAAACTGTTATAAATGTTTTGAGCTTGTTTAACCGTATTGCATACTACTAAAACTTTATCGCCATTGATTAATCTTTTCTGAATGTCAGCAATGTTATCGGAAAGCAATCCTTCAGATACTTTGATGCGATGGCGTATAAACGATTGATATAGCTCTTTATCCGCACTGATTTCAGTAAAATCTCCAATTGCCCCGGCAAATTCTTTTTTCAGAAAGGTTGGTAATGTAGCTGTCATCAGACAAACATTTACATTAAGATATTTGGTCGCAAACTCGATCAGTACTTTGATTTGTGCCGTCACTTCAGGATCGTAAGCATGAATTTCATCGAAAATGAAATAACCGCCACTCATTTCAAAGATTCCCTTTTCAAATCCTTTCAGACCGAAGATCGATTTCAAAAGTTGAAAAGGTGTGGCGACTTTCAATGGTGGAACTAAGGCGCGGTAACTATCTTTTAATTCCTGTTTCAGCTTCTCATTATTTACGCTGTACTCTTCTTTTTCGAATCGGCTTTCAATGTATTCTGCAAGCTTCCCGTGAACGACTCCCACAATCTCATTGTTTCCTTGCATTTTCTCATCCAGCCGCTCAAACATGGCATTGATGGAAGCGGTAAATGGCAGGATGTAAAATGTTCGTCCTTGTCCGTTTTCTTTCAATTGTTTGTGTAACCACATCATCGAAGCTTCAGTTTTGCCTGAACCTGTTGGCGCAGTCAGAACAATATTTCCATTGGCTTCTGAAGCTCTCTTTTGATGAAAGTAAGGTGCCCACTTTGTATCATACAGAAAGTTAAAATGTTTTTCTTCCAGGATATTCACTTTAAATATTCCGGCTGAGGCAGAATGGTCACATTGTTTCAATGCTCCGGCCCCAAGTAGTAGTTCCTGAAAATTGATGTTTGCTGTATTAACTGGCTTCCTGGAATATGCTTTTATTTCCGCAAAAGGCGGCACCAATGTGCTTGAATTCAATAAAACTCCATAATCGTTTAAAAATGACTTAATGAAACCAGCATTCAATTTTCCGGCTTCTTCATCCCATTCCAACTTACCATCTTCGGAAAAGGAAAATATGTCATCTCCAGATTTATAAGAATGCTGAATAAAGTTGAACAGGAAGTTAATGTCCTTGTGATGTCCGGCAACAATCAATTTTATAAATAATTTGTCTTCTTGGGATAAAACAAGTTGATTGATGAATGGTACCGAAAATAACTCGTGCCTTTGATAGTACCAATTGGCTCTTTTTCCTAATAGCATTTTCTGAAATTCGGAATGGGCCTTCCCTAAATCATGAAAGATAACAGCCAAACGTATTAACCTCCAAAAACGATCGGCATCGTTTAATGGCAATCTGCAAAATGCTTTTCGAAGTGACTCATACACCCGAAGACATTCATCAATGTGCTGCTTTAAGGAAATAGGAGGTCCTGATTTTGCCAGAACCTCCTGATTTATTGTCGTCATACCTGAAACTTATGCAAGAAAATGTCGCTGTCGAATTCTTCCAAATCGGGTCTAAATCCGGTTAATTGTGAATTTACCGGATTGTTGTAAGAGATTACAGAGTAGGGTTCTGTTCCCATATTTTTGCGTGGGATGGTATTGCTGAAGTATTTCGGTAATGCTTGAATTTGACCAGGTAAATAGTTCCCATTAAAAGGAACTACCTGACCCCCAATCCTTGCATTTTGCACTTCGCTTAACTCCACTTCTTTAATGCTTTCGATTCCGGCCAGATCACTACTTCGCCCCAAAAGGATCTGGTATGCTGGCTGTCGGAAATAGGAAACCAATTCTTCATCAACAAAATATAGGAAAAGTCGACAATCGTAAAGAAACTCTCGCTGTATCACATTTGATTTAACTGTATTATCAGGATAATTTTTATCATTTGCCTTGATTTGATAAATTGTTTCCAGATCAATCGTCTTAATTTTAAAATCAAAATAATAGCCCAATTTAATTTCCTTGTTTTCCAAATACTTTCCTGATGCTGCATTGATTAAGCCCATAACCGTACTCACTGGCGGAACCTCAAGTGTAGGTTGAAAACCCGAAATCAGGTTAGGATACCTGAAACTTGAAGTCCACGAGTTTATTTTAATACGGAATGCTTTCATTATTCAATCTGTGATTTCATTTGTTCGCAATATTTATCAATTGCTTCATTGACTGGTAAGATTTGAACAGATGGAATTCCATTCATGGATTTCAGTGATTCAAGTTGATTCGCAATTTCATCCATAAAACCACTGCGACGACCAATAAATACCGACCCATCGAAAGTGTCTTTATAATCTTTTAATACTTCTACCAGCCCTTCAAAGTTGAAAACAACTTCATCATCGCGTTGCCCTTTGCTGCCAACAATATGACTAAATGGATGATTACCTGTATTTGCAGTTGCCAGAATTATAAACTTAGGTGTTACATCGCCCATATTATTGGTTTGCATAGCGCCACCCGAAATGGTTTTTAGTGCCTGAATGGTATCAAATATCCGCTTTTCACGGATCTCCTTCTTTAATCGAACCAGCTTTTTGGGATTTCCTTTTCCATCCAATATATATGGATCATCAATCTCTTCCGCACCATTCTTAATGGCTTCTTCTTGCAAGAAAATTGAAAGATTTTTGAAACCAGTGCGATCGTAGTTGGAGAAGGTACCCACCATTGAAAGGTCTAAACTAAACATCCCTTTCATAACAGCACAATATTCCTGTTTTTCATAAGGGACAGCATCGCCTTCCTGACGTGTCATGCTCGACCAGTTTTCTTCTGGTCTGACGCTGGCAGCAGAAATGATTGCAGAGTTTTTGAGTGGAGAAATGCGGGTTACAGTTACATTGGTCATTTTAATGTTTCCCTTTTTGTCTTTTAAAGGATCTCCGTTTTCGTCCAGTTCAGCATCTTTTGCCGCGCGCATGTATCCGAAAACATCATCATCAGGATATTTAAAAGGATCTGCATTTGTAAAAGCAATTTTCCCTTCCCGTGTAATAGGTGACATGATCCATCCTGCATTCTTTTGTAATGCTTCGCGCCACCAGTACCGCCAAGCCTGGCCTGAAACATACACATAACTTCGTCCGTTTTTTCGGATTGATTTCGTTGCAATTGCATTGTCGTTATTACTTTGGGTATTTTTCCCGGCATTGTTTAAAGCCACGACATCTACGTCGATTAATACAAATCCCTGCGTTTTTAGATTTTTCATTATTAATTAGATTTTATTCGTTAACGACTTCATTCTCAACTTCTGATTCTAATTCAATTTTCAACTCTTCGGTAATTAAATTCCGCTCATGCAATTCCTGATAAATCGCAATAAGCAGAAGATCCCTGATCTCTGCCCAATACGAACCATCAGGGAATAGATAATTTATATAATCATCCAGCGATACAATTGGTTTCTCATTTCCAGCTGCATAATTTGCCGCCACCACGTCCTTTAACAGAAAACGACGCAATGCCGAAGCGTTCTTTGCTCCATCCAATGCTTTAATCCGTTTTTTGATTTTGTCTGCATCTTCTTCCCTGACAAGGAATGCAGCCAATTCTTTGATTTTGTTGATTGTTTCTTTTTTCATACCTATAATGTTTTGTTGATAGATTGTTACTATTTCAAAGTTAAATGGGTGTTTGCGTGACCAACGAAGGATATCTGTTCGAATATTCTCGTCGTTTAATAGCTTATTGTAAATCCGATTAAACCATTGTCTAAATTCTTTCTGATCAATGGTCTCAGTCTCCTTTGACTTTACCAACTCAAATTTCTCAGTTTGAAAATTGTATATTGCCCCTTTGTGCTTGCCATCGAAATAATGTGATCGAACAAATCTTTGCCAGTCCTCACGAAACCTTGGCTGCAAACATGTTCTGTAAAAAAGAAAAACTTTTGCCGGGAGTTGGTACAATTGAATATCAGGACTTGCACCGAAATTCGTGAAAAGATATAGCGTTAAAGATGGCAACATATTTCCATCCATAAAATCCTGTAAATTAGTAAGTGTATAATCAACAAAGTGGAAAACTGAATTCGCGGGCTTATTAAAATCAGATTTCGCCACTCCTTCCGAAATACCTATTCCAATTTCATGCAGGTTTTTTTCAGCAGTAAGTTTAACAAACAAGTAGCTTAGCATTTGATTACTGCTTTGCATCAGACTGATTTTCCCTTGTAATTGCTGACATGCAAAAGGGACAAAATGAATTCTGATCAGGGCTTCCTTTGAAAGTGCAATTCCTTTCTGAAAGAAGTGATGAAAATTGATTAGGGTTCCTGAACCTGTCATTATAGAGTTGTCACGACCACCAAAAAACAACTTGGTTTCTCGTCCGGTAATACGACAACATCCTACTTCAGAAGGTTCTGTTTCTTTAATCAAAGCTTCAAAATACTTTAAAGTCTCTTCCGTCTTTCGTGACCCTTGAAAAGCAGGTTGAGTGATCTTGGAATTCAGAAAAAAGGCATTAAGTTTCCCGCCCCATTTCTCAACGTAGATTTTAGTGATGTAGTCGATCAGTTCCAGAATATCCTTTTGGGGGAACTTCTCTGAAAGATATTCGATGGCATAGCCGCCTGCATCAGCAAACGGGTCGCCAGTAGGTCTTGTCAGCCATTCGTAATCAATCGTTTTGTAGGTTTGTTTCATATTCACTTATTTGATGCAGTAATTATTCTTCTTGCTATTTTTTGCCACATTTCGTTGTCATCGAATTCTATAATTTCATTATCTGTATAATTCAGACTGCGTAAATACGGTATCATAACTACTATTTGCTGAGTCAAGTCTTCAATACTCCAATAATGTCCATCCTCTGTATAATAATTTGTATTCATTGTGACATCTTTTTAAATTCGGATGTTACAAATCTACAATTTTATTTTGCCCGATATACAAGAGTAGTTATGTAAATTACTTACGTTTGTATTTTCAAAAAAATTAATGTATTTTCGCTTGTAAATTCAACGCAAAATTGATTTTCATTAAGAACATTATCACAATTGTACCATATTGGAATTGAAATATATAAAAGAACAGTTAAGTGTTGTTTTAAATCCATTTCTCAAATTTTCGGGAAATGGATTTTTTTAATTTCATTTCGTCTTTAATTCGTTCATCTTCCTTTTACTACAACACCGTCAGGAGCTTCGCACGCTGACGGGTTTGCGGGATGCGTTGTTCGCTGCCTAACCTTTCAGCGTCGGCAGACCTGAAAGCGTTTAGGCGGGAAGTCAATCCCGAAATAATTCCAATTCGTTACATAAGCCTCAAGCGGGTTCCAAACTCCATTTGTGACTACGGTCTACCTGTCCGTTCAACTTTCTGGGTTTTCAAAACTGCCGAAGTTTAACGCTGTGGCTTCCCTTTGTTGATTTCCTGCTTAGAAAAATCTATTTTCTTGCTTAAGAAAATAAATTCCTTGCTTAGGAAAATTTAATTTCCTGCTTAGGAAAATAAATTCCCTAAGCAGGAAAATCGAATGCGCTTACTCCTTCTGGTATTTAACGACCTCAAGAGTTTCTTTAATGCGTGTGCCAGGCGTGAAAATAACACTTGCGCCCTTGATCGTCGAAGCTGTAACCTCATCAGCGGTTGTTTGCCCTTCGGCACTGATGCTGGTCCGCAAACTGCCCAGGTCACCCAACCGAACAATTGTACCCCGAGACAACTGGTCGACCGAAACATCTACCAAGGCATACAAAACCGCGCGAATGTCGGCCCCGTTAACTGTACACATCTTCTCGATGGCTCTGGTTAAGTCATTCATGTCAAATTCTCCGTCCATCACCGGGATGGCATAGAATTTTTTGGTCCCACCGCCAACAACACCTGGCTGGCCTCTTTCAATTACTTTAAATTTAATACTCATATCTAATAATTTATTAATTAATTAATTCCCCCGGGGTGCGATAAGGTCATTATTTAAAAATCAGATGCGATTAAATTTTTCCAGAAACTTATTTTGTTTTAATGATGAATTGCCGCAGTAAAGGTATTTCCTACCTATGCCAAAACAGGTCATACTAAAAATTATCTTGCTTATTTTATTTCGCAGCAACCAAAACCCATGCTGTTTTTCTCTCCAAATCCCGTGAAGTAACCCATGCGCAGCAATTCAGGGTCGGCTTTGAGTTTGAAATTGTATTGGTATCCAACCAGTTTAGTTTGTTGTGGCGTTCCCGCCTTGATCGTAATCCCTTTTTGTTTGGGAGGACTTAAAAGTTCAAATGCTGCATTTTGAACATCAAATAGAGATTCATTGCCCGTAAATACCTTAAATTTAGCTTTCAGATTATTAATCATCAACTGAAGATAACCTTCATAGTCGGGCGAAAAGTGCTGGGCATACTGCTTGCCTTCGACTTTGCCTGAAACAAACAACGGGGAGAGTGAACGGAACGACATTTCGTCGGTGAACTGTGGAGCAGGCAGTGCTTCAATCGCATTGATCCGAAACCTGGCATCCGAAATCCGGTCGCCCAGCGTAAACTCCCGGTCACGAAACACACCACTTACAAAGTGTTGGATGGTCTCTTCTGGTAAGGTGGAGATAATCAGTGCGATTTGATCCGACTTAATAATCAGCCGATCCTTGATAATCTCGCGTTGCGGAACAATCAAGTTGGAAAATGTAAATAGCCGGAACTGTTTTTTGTCATCCGAAAATCCTTTGTCGTGCAGCCAGACAGCAAAATCGGGATCACTTTGATTGATCACCTTGTAAATCCAGGCGCTTAATTCGTACTGGTAGTTAACAGGAAGTACATTTTGATTTCGGTTAATCAGCGAAAGGTTAAGTTTGAATCTCATAAGTCAGGTTAAAAATGTAGGTTAGGACTAATATAAATAACAAATTACAAGCGACGTTAAAATTGAGAAAAACAAATTGAAATAGCAAACATATTTCAGAGAATTCGATAAATAATTTTTTTTAATCATTTTCTCGTGAAATCAACTAAATATTGCATAACTTTAAAGTGTAATCTATAGATATTATAAGGCTATCTTAATATCAGTTTGAAGATTTTTTAACCGACTTTAAATATACTATTATGAAAACAATGAAAATCATGAGCCCTTTTATGATTGTATTTATGTTTGTATTTCTTGCAGGCAATGTTTTCGCACAGACCGATGCTGAAAACCATGCAAAGTTTTCGAGTCTGAACAAGGCAATTGTGCAGCATACCAATGCCATTGCTACGGGGGAGGCGAAATCGAAGAATGAACAGATTGCACATTATAACGAAGCCAGGAAGAGTTTTATTGAGGCAAAAAAAAACAAATTCCCTGTTGAAAAAGGTGATCCCTGAAAATGCCAAATCGGAAGCAGTCGTACATCATGACAATATCGACAAGTTTTATTCAGCTGCTTTGCCCCATATTAATGCAATGCTTGAAGAGTTGAAGAGTGAAAATTCGGACGACGCAAAGCTGAAAGACCATGCTAAAAAGATTCACGATAACATTGAACTGGCTGAAAAAGAGCATCAGCTGTTACTAAGAGATACCCAATAGATCGCATAAAAAAAAGAGCCGGAAATTAATCTGACTCTTTCATCATCAAGAGCGGAAAACGAGACTCGAACTCGCGACCCCCAGCTTGGGAAGCTAATGCTCTACCAACTGAGCTATTTCCGCTTTTTTGATTGGTGACGCAAAATTAGAATAATTTTTCAAAATTCGGGAAACTAAAATCCGGTTTTGTATCTTTATTCCAAAAGTTTTGATGTTCAGTAACCATACTTTCCAATGGCAATTGCGTTTAATACTATAAATTTGAAATTCAATACGATATAAATCACAATGGATATGGCAACAAAAGAAAAGATCATTTTTTGGCTTCCGCGCTTGCTGTGCATCGCCGCCATCCTTTTTGTAAGCATGTTTGCACTCGATGCGTTTGAACCCGGAATGCCTCTCGAACAGCAATTACTTAACTTCCTGATGCATTTGATTCCTTCCTTTGTTTTATTGCTGCTTTTTTGGCTTGCCTGGGAAAGGCCGTATGTGGGTGGAATTATCTTTGCAATCATCGGGATCGTAACAAGTCCGTTTGTTTACATTATGAATTACAACCGGACTCATTCCGTTTGGATAAGCTTGTCTGTCATTTTGATGATTACGCTCCCATTTATTGTGATTGGGGGGCTATTTATTTTGAGTCACTACCAAATGAAAAGAAAGGAAAACTGCCCGGAAGAAAGCAGGTTTGACTTTTAAATATTTAATTTGATTTAACTTGAAAAACACAGAATTCAAGAAAAAACCCATCCGGATTACTTTCTGAAAAGAAGTTCAATTGCATTTATTGCATCCTCGAAATTTGCATATTGCAAACGATAAAAACGGATTTCATCAAACCAGTCAAAAAACTTCGCCACATTCTCAGGGTCAGGATTAACCCATGTTTCGGGTAAAAGCGTCTGAATAGCTTCCCGCTTTTCAACTTCTTCAAAAACAAAAGGTTTTGCTTCTGAATACTTTACAAATACAAATGCTTTTACCGGGAACGCCGCAGCCGATCCGGGCTTGTTATTCTCCACGGGCAAATGGCGGACGATCTTGCCGGTAGCGGCTTTTTCGGGAACAATTTCTGTCAGTTCAGGATAAAACGGTGCAAGGGTCTGAAGCGAACCCTCTTTAACCGAAATTGCCAACGGAAGACGATATACAAATCTATTATTCCGGTTAATGGCATTGAAATCGTCGGAAAGGACCGTAAAGCCATGCGCCTGCAAAAGTGCAGACAAAGTACTCTTCCCGTTTCCGGCTTGTGCCGGAAAAATAATGGCGGATTGCCCGTCCGAAACAGCTGCTGAATGCAGTGTTACCATCCAGTCCTGATCAGCAACACTATAAAGAACGCCAAACAATTTTTGCGAGACAGCGCCCCGAAGATAATGACTGTTTTCGAGACTGAATGCTTCAATAGCCTTCCCATTATACCTGAATATTAATAAATCATCCAATTCAAAAACTTCAAAAAGATGATCTTTTATCAGAGCGCTGGCTTCGAGATGTGCCATGGTAGGATGGAAACAATTCATCAGCCACTCGCTTCCATACCTGAAACAGACAGATTGATTCCCAATCAAATAGTGTCTTTCGGAAAATAGAGGAAATGCACAGTCATCAAATCCGTTGCGTAATTCAGGCGAATGGTATACCTCATTTGCAGGATCATTTAACTGGTCAACCCAGGTAATAATATCATTTACAAATTGTTGAATTTCTTCTTCGGATAGATCGTAGGATAAGCTTAAAAAATCGACAATCTCCTGTACCGTCAGACCATGAACATATTTATCGAATACTTCCCACGCCGGCTTTTCGAAAAGGACAAATGACCGTGACGCAGCAAACCAGACAGCCGTCGAATCTCCAATTTGTTTGCTAACCGTTATAACTCTCTTGTTACTTTTCAAACTAACCTGATTTAATACAAAATTCGCAGGGCAAATTGCGGCTGTGAGAATTACAAAAGTAAGAAACGAACAGGCATTAGCAAATGTATAACGGTATAAAAACAATACATGCATAAGCTCCAAACTAATCGACAATATAAAAAGATCAAATACAATTTTATTACCTTTGAATCTGAAACTTGCACATGATGGTTTAAATCATTAAAAACAAAAAAGATGGCAGATATTACTTCGAAAATCAGAGAATTTGTTTTGAAAAACCTGGATGAGAAGCCTTTTGGCGGGATTAAAGATCCTTTTTGGCAGTCCTTACGTCATACCGGAACAGAGCTTTGGCTCGATACAGGTGATATGGATGAAGCGGAGGCAAACTGGTCGGCAGAAATGAGCGCGCTTACGACAAACAATACCCTTCTCAATAACGAGATTCAAAAAGGCATCTACGACAACTTTATTGCAGAGGCCAAAAATATTGTAAAAGATCTGCCCGCGGATGAGCAGGTTAAAGAAATTGCCTTTATTCTAAATGCCCGGCATGGTCTGAGGCTTGCCAAACGATTTGGCGGATTTGTAAGTGTGGAACTTCATACAGCTACCGCTTACGACTTAAAGGCGATCGATTATTATGGGAAAAGGTATCATGAAATTTGCCCCGATCAGTTTATTGTGAAAGTTCCTTATACAGCCGAAGGTCTGTTGGGAGCAAGACGATTGAAAGATGCGGGTATCCGTATTAATTTTACGCTTGAATTCAGTGCACGCGAGAATGTAATCGTAACCAGGGTGGCCCGGCCCGATTATTTAAACGTTTTTCTTGGAAGAGTCGGCGCCTACATGATTAATAATACCCTGGGCGATGGTTCAGGTGCCGGCGAAAAGGCTGTTATTGCCTCCCAGAGGTGGGTTACTGAATTATCGGCAAAGAATCCATGGCGGACAAGATTGATAGCAGCAAGCTTGCGGAATCGTAATCAGCTTGAACTGCTTGCAGGAACCGATGTCTTTACAATGCCTCCCAAAGTAGCTGCGTCCGGGCATGCAGCCCTTTCGGGAAAATTCACTTCGATGATTCATGAAAATTATGAGGTAAGCCAGTTTGAATCAGCTAAAGGGTCGGGAATAGAAAATTTTTGGGAGGTTGACGTCAAAGTACTTCATCTTGCCGAAAGACTCGCGACCCAGGTTCCATCCACAGGTACCGAACTGATTCGCATTGCAAAAGAAGAGGGTTGCAAGGATATGTTCCCAATATTGACGGAAGAGGAGAAAAGCTTTATCGCTTCTGACGGTAAAATACCGGTGCATTCAAGATGGGAGAAAAAGATTCATAATGGTGAAATTGCGCCCGACACCTTGCTGACATTGGCAGGGTTGGCCTCATTTACAGCTGATCAGGAATTGCTCGATCAGCGGATTCGTAATATCATTGGATGATTATGATTCTTTCACCCGAAGACCTAAAAAAGGGATCGACCTCAATTTAGCCTGATGTAAAAATTGGACTGATCATCTCTATAAATATTTCATTTTACTGAATACTGATCAACTCATCGTTAAAAAAATATAAATTTTAAATGTGTAAGGTATTTATTTACTCAATGTAAATATTATTTTACACATTTGGCATTATTTTCATGTGTTTACTGAGTACTTTAAACAACGAATATGAAAAATGCAAAACTTATTTGGAGGGCTATCAATTCTTATTTGCCGACACCTCATTGTGCGCTCTACTTTGGCGGGTCAGATAACAATGTCTATGTCATCTATCAAAAGCATAACAAAATTCTTAATGGCATACCTGAAATCGAATTTGTTATTGACAGATCGGAGGAATTTTCTTATGATTATTTAGATAACAGATTGATTGATCTTTTGTCTGAAGAAGGAACTGAATCACCAGAATATTATATTGGTCTTGATAGTCCAAATCACCAATTTAAACCTTTTAAAACTTCCGGAGTTGCTAAAACTTATTTGGAAGCCGAAGTCCTTTTAAATAAATACACCTCTGATAGGACACTAATAACGGAATAAAACAAAAAAAGACAAGTAAGGCTGAACCCTTCAGGTGATAAACTAATTCGGATATCTTCCATGTTATTTTATGATTTATTAACCAAAGGAGCAATGTGGGCAATTACTATGGCCCGATAATTGTAAATATTTATGCGGTTAGGTTTAGTTAGGTTAGTTAGGTTTAGTAAAAGGATGGAGCCGCCCGGTTCCGTCCTTTTCAATTAAAATAGGTGTTCTGAATTAAATGATTTGTGAAACACGAAAGACAAGTTTAATCAGGCTGTTTTTTGAACTTCAAAGTGTAATGTCTCAGCAATAAAACAAAAAAACTCCGATAAATCCTTATATTTCAAAGGATTATCGAAGCTAATAAGTACCCGGGGCGGGACTTGAACCCGCACGACCGTAATGGCCATTGGATTTTAAGTCCAACGTGTCTACCATTCCACCACCTGGGCATTACTATGAGCGGGA
>Ga0209511_1000298_pt1 | contig 53383 bp, 46 predicted proteins | sample SSSSmetaG_FD_184141 | JGI IMG/M metagenome (GOLD analysis project Ga0209511, IMG submission 184141) | Glacier valley bacterial and archeal communities from Borup Fiord, Nunavut, Canada, to study Microbial Dark Matter (Phase II) - ​SSSS... | ecosystem: Environmental > Aquatic > Freshwater > Ice >... | reverse complement strand
GGACCAGTAGCACCAGTTACACCAGCAGGGCCGGTTGCACCAGTAACACCAGTTGCACCAGCGGGACCAGTAGCACCGGTTACACCAGCGGGACCAGTTGCACCAGTTGCGCCAGCGGGGCCAGTTGAGCCAGTAGCACCAGTTACACCAGCGGGGCCGGTAGCACCAGTTGCGCCAGCTGGGCCAGTAGCGCCAGTTACACCAGTTGCGCCAGCGGGGCCAGTAGCGCCAGTTACACCTGTTGCGCCAGCGGGACCAGTAGCACCAGCTGTGCCAGTTGCGCCAGTTGAACCGGTTGCGCCAGTAACACCAGCTGTGCCAGTAGCGCCAGTTGCGCCAGTAGGACCAGTGGCACCAGTTACACCAGCAGGGCCAGTAGCACCGGTTGCGCCAGCCGCACCAATAGCACCAGTTGCACCAGCAGGGCCAGTAGCACCGGTTGCACCAGTAGGGCCGGTAGCACCAGCTGCGCCAGTAACACCAGCGGAACCAGTAGCACCAGTTGCGCCAGCGGAGCCAGTAGCACCAGTTACGCCAGGTGAACCGGTTGCGCCAGTAACACCAGCAGGGCCAGTAGCACCAGTTACACCAGCAGGACCAGTAGCACCGGTTGCACCAGCAGGGCCGGTTGCACCAGTAACACCAGTTGCACCAGCGGGACCAGTAGCACCGGTTACACCAGCGGGACCAGTTGCACCAGCGGGACCGGTTGCGCCAACAGAACCAGTTGTACCAGCGGGACCAGTAGCACCGGTTGCACCAGCGGGACCAGTAGCACCAGCAGGACCAGTTACACCGGTTGCACCAGTTGCACCAGTTGTGCCAGTTGCGCCAGCTGCACCAGTAGCACCGGTTGCGCCAACAGAACCGGTTGGGCCAGCAGGGCCAGTTACACCGGTTGCACCAGTTGTACCAGTTGCGCCAGTTTCACCAGCGAGACCAGTTGCGCCAGTAACGCCAGCGGGACCAGCTGCGCCAGTAACACCAGCGGAACCAGTAGCACCAGTTGCGCCAGCGGAGCCAGTAGCACCAGTTACGCCAGTTGAACCGGTAGCACCAGTAACACCAGCAGGACCAGTAGCACCGGTTGCGCCAGTAACACCAGCGGCGCCAGTAACACCAGTAGCACCAGCGGGACCAGTAGCACCGGTTACACCAGCAGGGCCGGTAGCACCAGTTGCGCCAGTAGCACCACCAGCACCGTCAGCTGCTAGTAAAGATACGTCATCAACAACAACTTCAGCAGAGCCTACAAGAGCACTTTTACTGATAGTTACAATGGCAAAGGTAGTTCCAACAGGTGCGATATCAGTAGTTTTATAAACCTCTAGCCAGGTGTCTTGATTCACGTCAGGTAGACTATTTTGCGGAATTGATATAACTAGACCAGTCCCAAGAAAATTAAAAGCTACATCGAAATATGAAATAACGATTGATGTTAATGGATTGGGCAGTGGTCCTATTTTAGCAAGGGAAGCAATAAATTCTAAGCGCTGACTAAAATTGTTAGAAACAGTTTGGTAAATAACGGATACGCCGCTTAGCATTTGAGCAGCAAAAAAACCTGAATGACTGTAGAGAGATGTTATTCTAGCATTGGAACTTATCCAGGGGGGGAAAGATCCAGTCTCAAAACTACCATTCAAAATGAGATCATTAATAGACATATTATTATTTCACCTCCTTATTAAACAGAGCAAACTTTGCAAAAAAACAAAGATTGCCTCATAAATAATATATGTATGGAATCAAATTTAGTTCCTTATGTTAACCTAAACTAGTAAAATGTGACGTTATTGAGGCAGAAAGCATATATTAATAATAAAATTAATTATGAGGTTACTATAGGATATGGCTGAAATAAGTAAAAACACAGAGCGAAAGAAAGTTGCTTTTTTTTCAAAGGGTGATGATAAATTTATAGATAATGTTATTGAAAAGTTATCTATACGATTTGAAACTAAGAAAATAACAGTCAGAACGATAGCGGAACTGAAACTGATAGACCAGTGGATGGGTTGGGCAGATATTTGCTGGTTTGAGTGGTGCGATGGGCTTTTGGCATATGGAAGCAAATTGTCACTGGCTAAAGATAGGAAAATCTTATGTAGATTGCATAGCTACGAAGCTTTTACGAATTACCCTTCTCAAGTAAATTGGAGCTGTGTAGACCGGCTAATCTTTGTGTCTGAAGAGATTCAAAAATACGTTATTGAAAACTTTAAAATAAATAAAGATATAACAATACTAATACCTAATGGTGTTGATATAGATAAATGGTCGTTTAATCAAAGAAGCGTTGGATTTAAGGTAGCCTATGTAGGTTATATTAACTATAAAAAAGGTCCGATGCTTCTTTTACAAACATTTAAAGCGATTTATGACCAGGATAATCGTTATAAGTTTTATATTGCAGGACAGTTTCAAGACTCTAGATATTTACTATATTTTGAACAAATGGTTAAGGAATTGGGACTAGAGGATAGTTTTTTCTTCGAAGGTTGGCAAGAGAATATCGATCAATGGCTAGAAGATAAAAATTATATATTGTGTACAAGTGTTTTAGAATCTCAAAATATGAGTGTAATGCAAGCGATGGCAAAAGGAATAAAACCCGTCATTCATAATTTCGTGGGTGCAAAAGGAATTTATAATCAAAAATATTTATGGAATACAATCAGCGAAGCTGTTTGTATGATTACAGAAGAAAATTATAACTCGGTAGAATACAGGGCTTGTATAAATAATAATTATTCTCTTGAAAAACAATATCAAGAAATAAACGGGATGATGGTCGGGTTGATTAATGAGGATAAGAAGATACAGGACAAAACGATAAAGGATAAGAAGATAGAAGATAAGAAAATGGAATATAAGAAGATCGAAGGCTTTAATTATAAAGATTATTGGAATAGAAGATTGAATTCAAAGTTTAATATTGAAGGGGTAGGATACTTAGGCTTGGGGGAAATATACAATCAATTTCTGTATCAAAATAGGATAGATTTGCTTGAAGGCGTTATAAATAAGGCATTTGATGATATGAAAAATAAAAGGGTTTTAGAATTTGGGCCAGGAACTGGTATTTTTACTAAGTACTTTTATGATAAAGGAGTTCAAGTATATGATGCGATTGATATAGTTGAAAAATCAGTTACTGAGTTGCGTTGCAACTACCCAAACTATAATTTCAAGCAAGGAGATATTTGTGACAATAGCAATTATCAAGGACAATACGATTTAATATTTGGTGCTGATGTACTGCTACATATCACCAATGAAACTCAATATGAAAAAGCAATTAATAATATTTCAAACCATTTAAGTGACAATGGAATATGTATATTGTTTGACCCAATCAGCAATGTGCATGCTAAGAGCGAGTCGCACCATGTAGTTATACGAGAAAAGGAATATGTAGAAAAGGTACTTATGAATAATGAGTTGGAATTGGTAGAATTGCTGCCAGTTGCATATTTCATGAACTATCCCTTTGACAGAGCAGTAATAGGTAACAAGGGGGATAAAGCACTTGCTATATTCAATTTAATCCAAAATTTATTTATGAATAATTCTATTAGTAATGAAGATAAAAAAACTATAGGCGAGTATTTATTATTTAAAGAAAAACAATTATTGTACTGTAAGATGTTCGGTCTATCTGAAAAGCTTCTTATAATTAAAAATAAAAGGGATAAACAAAGTATCAGTTTTAATCTCACAGAAATCCTTGATATTGATAACATTAGGAAGCATATAAGCGACATCTGTGCAAAACTCAACCAAAATGAAAGTGTACAGCAAGATTTGCTTAAACAAATAAATGCACTTCTAATTTCCTTGGAGGAAGATGAAAAATTATCGGAGGATAAGCTATCGGTAGGATATATCCAGAAGAGGATGAATGAGTTTACATCCTATAGCTCTGATGATTTTGATTGCTATGACTTTAGTACGGCACAGATAATGCTTGGAAAAAGAGAAAGGACAATCGGTGGTTATGAGTTAATTGAATTCATTTTAAATAACCGTCAAAATGTAAAGTTGATATTAAATAATATTTGGTATGATAGTTCTAAAAATGAATTTACTTTATCGGAACAAATGCAAAAAAGTACAAAATCAAAGGAAATTATCGGCTTGGCTAAAGGAATTATAGATACAAATTTAGAATTCCAGAATAATATTGCAGGCTTCATCTTTGACCAATCAATGAAGGAGGATGTAAATAAAAACTACTTAGCCTATATATGGGAGAGAGGAATACCTGCATCACAATTTCTGCCGATATTGGGATATCTAAAAATCGCTGAAAGATATATTTTTGCGGCAGGTTTTATGAATAAAAGTCATAAAGTGCTTGAAGCACCATGTGGTTTCGGATATGGTGCAGCTTACTTATCAAAAATATGCAGGCAAGTGGAAGCTCTAGATATTGCAGAAGATAATATTACTTTTGCAAAAGAAGCTTTTAGACAACAAAACATTCACTGGACAAACGGGGATGTCACAAGATTACCGTATAAGGATAATGAATTTGATGTCTATGTCTCTTTCGAAGTTTTTGAGCATTTGCACATTGAAAGTGCAATCAAACATATTGAGGAAGCATATAGGGTACTAAAAGAATCTGGCAAATTTATATTGTCTACTCCGAACAGAGAGATGAGAAAACATGTTAGGAATCCTTTTCACACTAAAGAATACAATTTCGAAGAGTTAAATGCAATCATAAAAAAGGTATTCCCTGTGGTCGAGTTTTACTCTATGAGTGGCTTCAAGGTAGAAGCGGGAATGAAAGAAACAGCATATGATATGATTGCTATTTGTGGAAAATGAAGGTGTAAGTAATATCAAATAAATTACAAGTGATTATAAGTGATTTTTATGTAATATCTAAGCAATGTCCATGGAAAGAGGGAGTAGGAAATGAAAGCTGAACTTCTTGACAAAATAGAGAATACAACCGCAGTTATAGGTGTAGTTGGTCTCGGATACGTTGGATTGCCTCTTGCAGTTGAGATAGCTAAAGCCGGATATAAGGTGATAGGCTTTGATGTCCAAGAGGAAAAAGTCCATATGATTAATAAAGAAGAAAACTATATTAGAGATGTCATTGATAGCGACTTGAGGGATGTTGTTAGGAATGGAAAACTTCAGGCTACTTCTGATTTCAGTTTTATAAGAGATGCAGATTGCATTGCTATATGCGTACCTACTCCGTTGGATATAAATAAACAGCCAGATATTAGTTTTATCAAAGCTGCAGCTAAGGATATTGCAGAGTATCTTCATAGAGATACTCTAGTGGTACTTGAAAGCACGACATATCCAGGAACAACTGAAGAACTCTTAAAACCTATACTTGAAAAAGGCTCTAATCTTGTATGCGGACGTGATTTTTTCCTAGCTTTTTCTCCCGAAAGAGTTGATCCAGGTAATTTGGTCTATAAAACAAAAAATACTCCAAAAGTTGTGGGCGGTATAGGAAAGGATAGTACCGAGGTAGCTTCGGCATTATATCGAAAGGTTCTTGCAAGCGAAATTTTTGAAGTATCCTGCCCCGCGGTTGCAGAAATGGAAAAGATACTAGAAAATACTTATAGGAATATTAACATCGCGCTTGTAAATGAAATGGCAATTATTTGCGACCAGATGGGGATAGATGTTTGGGAGGTCATAGAAGCTGCGAGCACCAAACCTTATGGTTTTCAGGCGTTTTATCCAGGTCCGGGCGTCGGCGGACACTGTATACCGTTGGATCCATTTTATCTGACTTGGAAAGCGAGAGAATATAACTATCATACGAAACTTATCGAGCTATCAGGCGAAATCAATCAGTATATGCCTCAATATGTTGTAGAAAGGGTATATCGGATTTTGAACAGATTCAAGAAACCATTAAACGGCTCAAAGATAATGCTTCTGGGGGTTGCTTACAAGCAGAATATCAGAGACTGTAGAGAAAGCCCTGCACTTAAAGTGATTGAACAACTTGAAAAAGAAGGAGCGCAAGCGCAATACCATGATCCATATGTCTCTTCCTTTAGCGACAGAGGTAAAGAATATGTTAGCGAAAAGCTAACAAAAGAAATTTTAAACGATGTAGATTTAATTGTTATCACTACTAAGCATGATTGCTATAATTATGACTTTATTCAAGCCAATGCAACCTTCGTATTTGATACTAAGAATGCAATGAAAAATGTGAAAGACAGGCATAATATAGAATTACTATAATGTAAGACTATTGCAAGCGGCTTACAATACAGCATAGCAAAAGGGTTATAAAAACTGAATTGGATTCTAAATAATAATTCATACCTCAAGTTCAAATCAATATAGGATGCGCTACATTTAAAAGACTTTAAGAACTTCCTGAAAGTCTTTTTTTGATGTGAGCTTAGTTTTATAACAGAATACATATGACATTTGTCATATAAAGAGTTGATTACAAACACTTATTAGTGATAGGTCAATGCTGTAGAATATAAATGTAGGATAAACAAATAAAGATAGAAATACCAAGCAGTGAATATTTAATGTGTTAGGTATATGCCGATGGGAATTAAAAAAAGCAGAGATGAGTAAATAATAAAAAGTTTTGGTAGGCTTGCTCAGGTAAATTCTAAAAAATGAATATATAGGAAGGTATGGAGGTAAAGAGTATGATTGTTAGTGTTAAGAACTTAGTGAAAAGGTATGGCGATTTAGTGGCTACAGACCACCTTTCCTTTGAAGTAAAAGAAGGAGAAATATTTGGACTTTTAGGGCCTAATGGCTCGGGTAAGACCACAGCTATTAACTGCATTCTTTCTCTACTCAATTACGACAAGGGTGAGATAAAGCTTTTTGATAAACCAATGGCACCTGATGCATATGACATAAAGCGCGATATTGGAGTTATAATGCAAGATGTAGCCGTGTTTGATGAGCTGACTGTCTACGAAAACATAGATTATTTTTGTGGACTTTATATCACAGACAAAGTAACTCGTAGAAAATTAGTAGAAGAAGCTATAGAATTTGTTGGACTAAATGATTTTAGAAAGTTCTATCCTAAAAAGCTTAGTGGAGGACTTCTTCGTCGCTTGAACATAGCATGTGGAGTGGCTCACAAGCCAAAGCTTATAATCTTAGATGAGCCAACAGTAGCAGTTGATCCACAAAGCCGAAACAATATTCTCGCAGGAATAAAAAAGCTAAATGAGGATGGTGCCACAGTTATATACACATCTCACTACATGGAAGAGGTTGAGCAGCTTTGCAGCCGTATAGTTATTATGGATAAGGGCAAGGTCATTGCAACGGGCAGTAAAGAAGAGCTTAAGGCGATGATTAAGTCGGGTGAAAAAATAACAGTAGAAGTATTTGGACTAGGCAGTAGCTACCTTACAAGTATAAAACAGTTGCCGAATATTAACAGCGTACAGTATACCGAAAACAACCTTGTTATCAAATACAGTAAGGGTAAAAGTAATCTCAATACTTTGCTAGACTTTTTTAGGGATAATGAGATCACATATGGCAGGATATATTCCGAGCTACCAACACTCAATGATGTTTTCTTAGAAATAACCGGCAAAGAGCTGAGAGATTAGGGAGGTGGATTTATGTTTTGGCATATATTTAGTAACAGATTAAAGTGCATTACTCGTGATAAAGGGCTAATATTTTGGACTCTGGTTTTCCCACTTATTTTAGCAACACTTTTTGGTATGACCCTTGTAAATATTTCTAAACAAGAGGATTTCAATAGTATTAATATAGCAGTGATCAATAATGAAGCTTACCAAAAGGATGAAAACTTTAAGAGTTTTCTTACTGATGCTTCACAGGGAGAAGACAAACTATTCAACATAACTGTTTCTACAAAAGACGAAGCGGAGAAGTTGCTTGATAAGGGTAAAGTAACTGGCTATATAATAGTTGATTCACAAATTAAATTGGTAGTGAAAAACTCTGGGCTTAGCCAAACTATTATTAAATCAGTCTTAGATGAATATAGTCAAACGGTGAGTGCTGTAAACAGTATTATGACAAATAATAAGGCAGCCATACAAAATGGCTTGTTGGAAGATGTTAACAAAAGAAGAGAGTATACAAAGGAGTTTCAGTTAGGCACGAAAGACAAGCCAGATTCATCAGTAAACTACTTTTATGCACTTATAGCTATGGCATGTTTATACGGATCTTTCTTTGGATCAAAACAAATTATTGATACTCAGGCAGATCTCTCCAAGCAAGCAGCAAGACAAAGTGTAGCTCCCGTTCACAAACTAAAGGTGCTTGTTGCAGGACTATCTGCAAGCTTTGTAGTTCTGTTTGTTGAAATTTTAATACTCCTTTCTTACTTAGCTGTTGTAATAGGGGTAGACTTTGGAAACCAGATAGGATACATTTTGTTCACCTGCTTTGTGGGTTGTGCAACTGGAATATCGTTTGGTGCCTTCGTAAGTGCTATTGTAAAGAAAAGTGAGGGCGTCAAAATGGCTATTTTAATAGGATCTACAATGACAGCATCCTTTTTAGCAGGAATGATGAATGGAAATATGAAGTATATAGTTGAAAAAAATGTACCAATACTAGCTTATATTAACCCAGTAGCATTAATAACGGATGCCTTTTATGCACTATATTATTATGATACACACACAAGATTTTTTATGAATATTGGCTTAATGAGTGGCTTTACAGTACTGTTTTGCTTATTCACTTACTTGATTATTAGGAGGCAGAAGTATGCAAGTATTTAAAACTTATTTTAAAATAATAAAAAGGCATATGGTGCAAATTTCAATATATGTAGGTGTGTTTATTGCACTAGCGATAGCACTGTCCTCTTCAGCTCCGACAAATACCATCGGTGATTTCACACAATCCAAAACCCGTGTAGCGTTTATTAATGAAGATGAAAGTTCGCCAATTATAGAAGGCTTTAAAGAATATTTGGGAAATCACTCGGTATATGTAGATATTCCGAACGATACAAATAGTTTACAGGATGCATTGTTTTTTAGAGATGTAGATTACATTGCGAAGGTACCAAAGGGCTTTACACAAGGCATTATGTCAGGTATGGAAAGCCAAATTAAAAAAACAGTAGTAACAGGTTCTACTACAAGTATTTATACAGATATACTGGTCAATAAGTATTTTAATACAGCCAAGCTGTATGTAAACAATAACCAAGGTATCACACAGGAAGAACTAGTTAAGCAGCTGGCTAAAGATTTGAAAATTGATACAGCAGTTAAAATAAAAAGAGCAGAAGAAAAAGCCTCTAATACTGGTAACACGGGATATTTCTTTAATTATCTAGCATATGTACTAATCAGTGTTATTATTTTAGGTGTGACCTCTATTATGATGGTATTTAGCAACAAAAATATCAGGAGAAGAAACCTCTGCTCACCAATTAAAAATATTTCAATGAATTTGGAAATCTTACTTGGAAATATTGTTTTCTCTATAGCCTGCTGGGGGTTAATGATAATCTGTAGCTTTGTATTATTCAAAGAACAAATGCTTACAACAAATGCACTTTATTTCTGTATCAATTCATTTATATTTACGCTAATGACACTTTCTATGGGCTTCTTAGCAGGAATATTTGTAAAGAGCGGTAATGCACAATCTGGTGTTGCAAATGTCTTATCCCTGGGGCTATGCTTTATAAGTGGTGTCTTTGTGCCACAAGAAGTTTTAAGCCAGGAGGTGCTTGCAATAGCAAAGTTCACTCCAACCTATTGGTATGTGAAGGCCAATACTGCAATATCGAATATTACAAACTTCAATATGGATAATTTAACACCAGTGTTTCAGTATATGCTCACAGAGCTGGGTTTTGCAGTGGCAATTCTATCAATCGCACTTGTAATGAGCAAGAGGAAACAACTGAGAGGAAATTAGGATAACAAATAATTTCCAATTTTAAACAAGCTGTTATATAAACCAGTTCTGAATTTGGAAGTTATTCTAACTACAAAGAAAAATAAGTTTTACATGTATAAAGAAGTGGGTGCATTCTCAGTAAGTAGGAGAGAAGGGTGCCTGCTTTTTTAATAGTCTAATTTATTCTATATAAGAAAAATTATTGACAATTAATGGGTCAGTGGATACAATAAAATGAAAAAAATAGAATATTTTAGCAACGCAGATGTCAAAGTATAAAAATTGTGAGGTATTCATTTTGAACGCTTTTCTTGAAGTAATAAAATTAAACCTTAAGCTATGTTTTCATTACAAATGGGGATTTGCAATTACCTTATTGATACAGCCCTTTGCGGTACTAATTAATATTGCACTTTTTTCAAGAATATACGAATTTAATGGTATGAGCAGTATCAAAGGATATTCACTGGACCAAATGATTTGGTACTTTACAGTAGTTAACTTTTTGGGCATTTATCTTTAATCATACTGATTCCAATATTTCTTACAAAATAATATCAGGAAATTTGGCCATTGATTTGTTGAGACCAATGTCCCTGTTTCGATTTGAACTTGGCATTGCAGTTGGCTTTAGAATTGTAGGTATTCTCATAGAGGTTATACCAGGAGTCGCACTTTATAGCCTTATTTATTATCCCAAATTTCTCACTGCCCTTTCAATTATGAGATTCTTGATTGTTGTAATCAGTTCGTTTACTCTACATTATTTATTGAATTTCATGATAGGACTAATGTCCTTTTTACTAAAAAATAATTCCTCACTCTCGGCTTTAAAATGGTTTGTTTTATCATTTGCTGGTGGAGCCTTTATGCCTTTGGAATTCCTCCCTGATTGGGTAAACAGAGTTAACAATTACCTTCCATTCAAGTATATGTTTTACTGGCCTATCCAGTTTTTCCTAAACAAAGCGGGTGCACAAGAATGGAGTGAACTCCTTCATGTATTTTCTATACAGTTGGTTTGGGTTTTAGTTATGTATATTTTATGTAAAATATTATGGAATAAAGTTGCAAATAAGTTTTGCGCGGTGGGAGGGTAAAAGTGAATTCTTTGATTGGATTTTCCAAATTGTTTTTATGGAATAGTAGGATTAAGCTCCAGAGCGTTATGCAATATAGGTTTGATTTTATAGCAGGAATATTTATTTCGTTATTCGCATCCTGCGTTGGTCCACTGTTTCAATACTTCATTTTTACTCAAACAAAGGGGTATCCAGGATGGAATGTTAGGCAAATCGTATTGTTTCAGGGGATATTACTTACCTATGTTGGAATAAGGGATATGATTTACGCTGGTGTTCGAGGACAAATGATGGGTATAGTGAGAAAGGGGGACTTTGACAGATATCTTTTAAAGCCCTTTCAGCCAATTGTGTTAATTCTGGCAGGTGGATTTAGTTTAAACAGCATAGGTACGCTGCTTATGGGGCTAACCATCATGGTTTATTCTATAAGTGTGATGGGTTTATCTATTAGTATTCTACAAATAATTTTATTTTTCTTATGTTTAATGGGTGGACTGATTTTTTATAGCAGTTTTGTTGTACTAAACTGTGCGATATTAATTATGACAGTGAATTCAGGAAGAATTTGGGACGTGTTTGATAGCATACTTAAGTTTGCAGAGTACCCTGCAGAAATATTTCCAAAGGCTACGAGAGTAGCATTCATGACGGTTGTCCCATTTATGGTTATAGCATATTTTCCAACGCAAGTTTTACTTGATAGAATTGACGTAAAGTTATTTTATGCCTTAGCGGTATCGGTTGTTTTCCTGCTTGCCAGTCTTGGCATCTGGAATAAATGTCTAAAAAGATATACTAGTGCAGGGGGTTAATTAATGGAAAACATAATTAAGGTAGAGAGTTTAAATAGGAGTTTTAAAGTAACTAAAAGGGAAAAGGCAGGACTTATTTATTCAATAAAATCGTTATTTAAAAGAGAATTTATTAAAGTAAGTGCTGTCGCAGATGTAAGCTTTTCAATTAAAAAGGGCGAGATACGAGGTCTCATAGGTCCAAATGGTGCAGGCAAATCAACCATTATTAAAATTATATCTGGAATTCTCTATCCAAGCAGTGGGGCAGTTACAGTAATGGGATATACACCCTGGCTTCAAAGGCAAGAATATGTAAAAAACATTGGTGTTGTCTTCGGACAGAAATCCCAGTTAGCATGGGATCTTCCTGCTATTGACACATTCCAGCTTAATAAAAAACTGTATCACATACCTGATGAAATTTATGAAAAAAACATTGAGTATTTTAAAGAACTTCTCAGTCTTGAGGAGGTAATAAAAAAGCCCGTTAGACAGTTATCCCTTGGTGAGAGAATGAAATGTGAACTTGTCTGTGCGTTGCTGCATGAACCACCCCTCATTTATTTGGACGAACCTACAATCGGATTGGATATCATCTCTAAACAGATTATAAGAGATTTTATTAAACGGATAAATAAGGAAAAGAAAACAACATTTATTCTTACCACCCATGACATGGATGATATAGAGGACTTATGTGAGAAAGTGATAATTATCAATAAAGGGACAATCGTATATAATGGTGAATTGGAAAAGCTGAAAGCTCTCTTTTCGAAGAAGAAGGTGATTGATGTTAAGTTTTTACATCCGGTCAGCCCAGATACACTTGAAAGTTTTAAGATTGTCAGTAAAGATACCCAGTCTGCAAAGTTAGAGGTCAATCTGGAAGAAACGAATCTGCAGGACGAGATTTATAGAATTTTTGATCTATTACCTGTATATGATATTGATATCTCAAGTATTGATATTGAAGAAGTTATCAAGGAAATATATACAGAGCATATACCTTGTTAGCAGAATCTGTAAATTCTTAAAAGTTGAGTTTCCTAAAAAAATACTATAGTATTAATAAATGAACTAGGTTTCGCAAGTACAGAATTCGATAGTCAGCTCGCACTATATGTAGTAGGCACGTTGATATAGCTGACACTTGATCTATTTTAATATGCGAAGGTAGACTAAATACTAATATACTATATTTTAGAGGTAACCCAATGTACACAAAAAATGAACAATTTATGCTAAAAGCCTTAAACCAGGCAAAGCATGCGTATGATAAGGGAGAAGCTGCTATAGGAGCCATCATCGTTAAGGATGGACAAATCCTTGCACGTGGTCATAACCAAAAAGAAGCAAAACACGATGTAACCTCTCATGCGGAGATAGAGGCAATAAGAAAAGCATCCAAAAAGCTTGGATCGTGGAGACTTGACGGTTGCGACATGTATGTAACACTTGAGCCTTGCCCCATGTGTGCAGGCGCAATTATTCAGTCGAGAATAAGAACTCTCTATATCGGCGCGATGGATAACAGGGCTGGGGCAGCGGGGTCAGTAGTAGATTTATTCAGAGTGCAGCAATTTAATCATAAAGTAGATGTTGTAATTGGTCTTTTACATGAACAATGTGCAGAGATATTAAAGAAATTTTTCAACACTTTAAGAAAAAATAAGTGCTACTAATAAAGGAGCTACAAAAATAAGTATGATTTTAGCTATAGATATAGGGAATACCAATGTGGTTATAGGCTGTATCAATGATTCCGATGTATTTCTTGTAGGACGTATTGAATCGAATTATAGCCATTCTTCTGAAGAATATTCTACTCGCATTAAAGATATTTTAGGTATGGGAAACATTGATATTAAAGATGTTGAGGGCAGTATAATTTCTTCTGTTGTTCCTCATCTTACAAATACATTAAAAAAGGCTGTTGAGGTAATTACTACTACTACACCTTTAATTGTAGACGCAGAATTTAAAACAGATCTTAATATTCTAGTACAGAATCCAAATCAGCTTGGAAGCGATCGTGTAGTGGATGCTGTAGCAGCAATATATTATTATAGTAAACCGGTGATTATTCTTGATATGGGTACGGCGACAACGGTTTCAGTAATTGATGAAAATGCTAATTTTTTGGGCGGAATGATTATGCTGGGAGTAAAAAGCTCGCTAGAAGTACTTTCAAATAAAGCTGCCCAACTGCCCAATATCAAGCTTGAAGAATGTGGAAGCCTTATAGGAAAGAATACTATAGAATGCATGCAAAGTGGAAGTATTTATGGTCATGCAGCAATGGTTGATGGAATTATCCATAGATTAAAAAAACAGTTAGGTCAGCATGCAAATGTTGTTGCAACAGGAGGTCTGGCACGAGTAATCCTCCCGTATTGTGAAGAAGAGATTATTTATGACGAACACCTTTTATTAAAGGGATTATATCTGCTTTACATTAAAAACTGCAATTGAATAATAGGGTTTTATCATCAGAAGACTATCATTAGAAGACTTTACAATATCATATTAAGGTGTTATATTAACCTCAATGGGTAGTATCCTTTGTGGAACTGCATCATGATTAATTTTAATTTATTTTTGGTAAGACGGCTCGTATCCTTATAGGAATGGGACTTATGGAGCATCACCCCTCTGAAATTAGGGAGGTGGTATTATGAAAATTGGATTTATCGGCGCAGGGAAAGTAGGGTTTTCCCTTGGTAAATACTTCTGTGAACATGGTTTAAATGTCATAGGATATTACAGCAGAAATCCTCAATCTGCATTACAGGCAGCAAAATTTACAGGCACGATGGACTTTAATGACATTGAAAGCATTGTAGAGGCAAGTGATACTCTTTTTCTTACTGTTCCCGATGGAACAATCAAGGAACTATGGGATTACATTGATAAGTTGTCTATCAAAAATAAAATAATATGCCACTGTAGTGGTTCATTATCATCATCAGTTTTTTCAAATATTGATAATCATGGTTCATATGGTTACTCTATCCATCCACTTTTGGGAATCAGTGACAAATTGAATTCTTATAAGGAGCTTTCTCATGCCTTTTTTACATTAGAGGGCTCAGAAGGTCGTCTGAATGAGATGCAAATACTATTAAAGTCTTTAGGCAATTCTATACAGGTTATTTCGCCAGAAAGTAAAGCAGTTTATCACAGCGCAGCAGTATTTGCCAGCAATTTAATGGTTGCGCTGGCACAGACTAGTATTGATTTACTCAAAAACTGTGGTTTCGACGAAAAAAATGCAAGTCTTGCACTATATCCTTTAATGTTTGGTAATATGAAAAATATTGTCAGACAGGGGACGGTGGGAGCTTTGACTGGGCCTGTTGAACGATGCGACATAGAGACGGTTGCACGTAATCTGTTTTGTTTGGATGAAATAGATAGGCAGTTGTATATTCTTCTTTCCAAAAAGCTAATTACCATTGCCAAGATAAAAAACCCAAATTGCAACTATGCTGAATTGGAAATGATGATAGGAGAAGATAATGAATAACACAGTTCTTACGTTTAAAAATGCAAAACAAAATAGCAAAAAAATAACCATGCTTACTGCATACGATTATTCTACAGCAAAGCTGATGGACGAGGTTGGAGTTAACGCCATATTAGTTGGAGATTCCTTAGGTATGGTTGTATTAGGATATGAAGATACGCTGCAGGTTACGATGGAGGATATGCTTCACCATACCAGAGCGGTAGCGAGAGGCGCAAAAAACACGCTAATTGTTAGTGATATGCCGTTTATGTCCTATCAAACCTCGGTTTATGATGCTGTATGTAATGCTGGACGTCTTATTAAAGAGGGGCATGCCAATGCAGTCAAGCTTGAAGGTGGGAGCTTAGTTTGCCCTCAGATTCGAGCAATTGTTGATGCTTCGATACCTGTTATGGCACATATAGGCTTAACACCACAATCAGTGAATGTATTCGGTGGTTTTAAGGTGCAGGGCAAAGATGAAGAAACTGCCCGACAGCTGATAGCTTCCGCAAAGGCAGTGGAACAGGCAGGTGCGTTTGCAGTTGTTCTTGAATGTATCCCATCGAAACTTGCCACCGTTATTTCTCAAAGTATTACTATTCCTACTATTGGGATAGGCGCCGGAAATGGCTGCGATGGTCAAGTATTGGTATATCAGGATATGTTGGGTATGTTTTCGGATTTTACACCAAAGTTTGTAAAACGTTATGCGGATATTGGTTCACAAATGAAAGCTGCCTTTACTCGGTTTATTGGTGAAGTACAAAGTGGTGAATTTCCTGCATCGGAGCATGGCTTCGGCATTGAGGATAATATTATAGAGAAATTATATTAAGTAACAACTAAATTGCTCCCTTCAAAAATGGGAAGCAATATTTAGTTGATACTAGAGAGGGGTATTTTTATGAAAATTGTATATACAGTGAATGAAGTTCGCGAAACGGTAAAGGCTTGGAAAAAAGAAGGCTTGTCGATTGGTTTTGTGCCAACTATGGGGTATCTTCATGAAGGACATCAAAGCTTAATTAAGCGTGCAACCTTAGAAAATGACCGTGTAGTGGTTAGCATATTTGTAAATCCTATGCAGTTTGGTCCTACGGAGGATCTAGACAGCTACCCTCGTGATCTAGAACAGGATGTGGCCCTCTGCGAAACAACAGGTGCGGATCTCATTTTCCACCCTGAAACTGCCGAGATGTACTTGCCTGATTTTTATACCTTTGTTGATATGAGTACCCTTACTGAGGGGCTGTGTGGTAATAGTCGCCCAGTTCATTTTCGTGGCGTATGTACTATAGTAAATAAACTGTTCAATATTGTTAATGCTGACCGTGCCTATTTTGGTCAAAAGGATGCTCAACAGCTTGCCGTAATCAAACGTATGGTGGCCGACTTGAATATGGACATTGAAATTGTAGGTTGTCCGATAATCCGTGAAGAGGACGGCCTGGCAAAAAGTTCCCGTAACACCTATTTAAGTACTGAGGAGCGTAAGGCGGCATTAATTTTAAATAGTTCACTTGTTATTGGACGGCAATTGGTTGAACAGGGAGAAAGAAATGCACAGACTGTTATTAGTGCAATAACAAACAATATAAATACTGAACCTTTGGCGAAAATTGATTATGTAGACATAGTTGATGCTCTTTCAATGGAAAAGGTTGATAAAATTGAACGTTCAATTTTGGTTGCAATTGCAGTATTTATTGGTAAAACTCGTTTAATTGACAATTTTAATTATAATCTTTAATTTCATGACTATAGGGTACAACAGAATTACTTTAAACTTAAAAAGATGAGCTCTGATTTAGGCAAAAAAATTATGCAAGAAAATTACACCAAGAAATTAAACCAAAAAATTGATTACAAAACTTATTATACGAGGAGGGTACACTATGAATATTACTATGCTGAAAGGCAAAATACACCGAGCTACAGTTGTACAGGCAGAGCTTTCCTATGTTGGAAGCATTACTGTCGATGAAGATTTATTGGATGCTGCTGGCATTTATGAATACGAAAAAGTTCATGTTGTTGATATAGATAATGGAAATCGCTTTGAAACCTATTGTATAGCAGGGGAGCGCGGTTCTGGTATGATTTGTTTAAATGGTGCTGCCGCCCGCTGTGTTCATGTTGGTGATAAAGTAATTATAATGGCTTATTGCATGGTAGATGCCCACGAGGCAAAGGCACATAAGCCATCGGTTGTATTTGTGGATGAACAGAATAAAATTAGCAAAGTTACACAGTATGAGAAACATGGACTTTTAACTATGTAATTGATGTTCTGCATGCTCATAAAAAATTAATTCAAATTCTTAGATTCAGAAGGAATTTAAAACTCCCTATGAAGCTAAGAATTTTGTTTTCTATGATTGTTTTATTAGAAAAAGGGGTAACTTAAGAATATAAAATTCATAAAAATAATATTTCTAATAGGATGGTACAACTTATGATAAATAGAAAACTAATACAAGATGACCAGGCTAAACACGCAATTGCTAATGGAGAGTTTGAAAGCAATATAATATCCTCAAAAAGCAGGGTAATTATAATTTTGACTCAGGATTGGTGTCCTCAATGGATGAATATGAAAAGCTGGATTTATGGATTGGAAATTGATGAGGATGTTGAAGTATACGAGTTTGAATATAACAAGGTCGATTATTTTAATGAATTTATGAGTTTTAAGGAAGAACAATGGGGAAATGAGAATATTCCTTATTTGAGATTTTATAAGGATGGGGTTCTAATCGAGGAAACAAACTTCATAGATGAGGAGCGGGTAATTGATATTATTGTAAATGGATGACGATAGAGCAGGTATTTTATATCAATGACAAAAAACATGAAAGATGTAACCAAAACTAGTCAGAAAACGTGAAGCGCCTGTTATTGACGGTGTAATAAATAGGTGCTATAATTATTTTTAATACTTACAACATTTTCAAGTTAATCTTGAAAGTATGGTGTACTAATTTGTATATTATGAATTTCATATTTAAGTCGATGATGGAAAAAAGATGTATCTGATATTGTTATAGAGAGCCAACGGGTGGTGGAAGTTGGTACATTAGGTATATGGATAACTCATTCCGGAGAATTGATACCAAAAGAACATATCTGTTATTAGTAGGTATCAGCGATGGCTACGTTATAGCTTTAGAGCACAGGCGCGCGTCTGATTTGCTCACTGAGGATACAGTTTTCACACAATTGTATTGAATTAGGGTGGTACCACGATGGAATTATTCCCTCGTCCCTGCATATAGCAGAGTCGAGGGTTTTTTATTACCCAAATACATGTTAAGACAAGATATTTAAATCACAGAATAGGTAAAGTTGACAGAATTAACTTCAAAAAAAGGAGGGCTATATATGAAATTGACAGGTGCACAGGTTTTGGTAAAGGCATTAGAACTAGAAGGAATAGGCACAATATTCGGATATCCGGGCGCAGCAATCTGTCCATTCTATGATGCCTTACTGGACTCAACTATTACGCATATTCTCACAAGAAACGAGCAGGGTGCTGCTCATGCAGCAAGTGGATATTCACGTGTGACAGGAAAAACTGGAGTATGCGTAGCAACCTCCGGACCCGGAGCAACAAACCTAATTACAGGGATAGCAACTGCATACTCTGACTCTATTCCGATGGTTGCCATTACAGGGCAGGTTTCGCTGGACTTAATCGGCAGAGATGTTTTCCAAGAAGCAGATATAACAGGGGCTACAGCACCGTTTTGCAAGCATAATTATCTTGTAAAGGATATTAAGGAGCTGCCTAGAATCATAAAAGAGGCCTTTCATATCGCAGCGACGGGAAGACCTGGTCCAGTATTAATAGATGTTCCCATAGATATTCAAACACAAAGTATTGATTTTATTTATCCAGAGACAGTGGATATTAGAGGCTACAAACCAAACTACAAGGGCCATCCGCAACAAATAAAAAGGATAGCAGAAGCAATATCAAAGGCAAAGTCACCTATAATATGCGCAGGTGGAGGAGTTATTTCTGCAAAGGCTTCAGAAATAATGATTAAGCTTGTTGAGAAATGCGGTATTCCAGTAGTTACAACACTTATGGGAATAGGGTCTATACCTACTGACCATCCTCTGAATTTGGGAATGCTAGGATCTCACGGCGTATATGCAGCTAACTATGCAGTAAACAGAACAGACCTACTCATTCTTATAGGGGCTAGAGTTGGGGATCGTGCGCTGGGTACAGCTGAAAAGATTGCAGAGAAGGCAAAAATTATTCATATTGATATTGACCCTGCCGAGATTGGCAAAAATGTAAGCACCACCATTCCTGTAGTTGGAGATGCTAAGCTGATACTTGAAGACTTATATGAGGTTATTCAATTAGGTGATACTGCTGGGTGGGTAAATACGGTTAGGGATCTCAAAGATAAAAAAGTAAAGACTAATAATAGTAAAACTGATGATAGCAAAACTGATTCTAGTACAACTGATTCTAGTAGGACGGATAGTAAAGAGAGTGATACGGTTAATCCTAGATTACTTATTAGTATGCTTTCAAAGAGACTAAATGAAGCTGCAATAATGGCAACTGAGGTTGGTCAAAATCAGATATGGGCAGCAAATAATTTTATAGTAAGAAAGCCGGGGGCATTTATAACCTCTGGGGGACTTGGAACTATGGGGTATGGATTGCCAGCAGCTATTGGGGCAAAGCTTGGTAAACCTGAGAGTACAGTTGTAGTGGTAGGTGGAGATGGTAGCTTTCAAATGTCGATGCCAGAATTGGGTACTATCAAGCAAACTGGAATAGGCGTAAAAATAATTATTTTCAATAATTCAAGACTAGGTATGGTACGTGAACTACAAAAAAACAAACACAATGGGAGATACTCTCAGGTCTTTTTAGATTATAATCCTGACTTTGTAAAGCTAGCTGAGGCTTATGGCTTTAACTCAGAAAAAATAATAAACAATACGCAAATAGAAGCTGCGCTAGATAGATTTTTAGCAGATGACAAGACCTATGTTCTTGAATGTGTTGTTGATCCAGAGGAACCCACGATTTAAGCTCTAGTCAAATAAAGGTTAATCCTGTTTAAAAGACGGGTGAGAGGAGGAAAAGGGAAATGGCAAAACATACTCTTTCTGTATTAGTGGAGAATCGATCAGGAGTATTATCACGAGTGGCAGGCTTGTTTAGTAGAAGAGGGTTTAATATCGATAGCCTGGCAGTTGGGGTAACTGAAAACCCTGAAGTTTCAAGAATGACAATAGTTGTAGATGGTGATGAATATACTGTTGAGCAGGTGAACAAGCAGCTAAACAAGCTGATAGATGTAATAAAAATTCGAGCATTGGAAAGCTCAGATTCTGTAAGCCGTGAGCTTGCTTTAATAAAAGTAAATGCAACAACAGCAACTAGATCGGAAATCATACAGGTAGTTGAAATATTTAGGGCAAAAATAGTGGATGTTTCCAAGAACACGTTGACCGTTGAAATATCAGGTGGGAGTGATAAGGTAGCAGCGCTAGAGGATATGCTAAAGCAGTTTGGCATAAAGGAAATAGTTAGAACTGGCACTATTGCTATTGAAAGAGGAAACAAATACATCAAGGCTGGAAATAATGAAGAGTAGTGAAATTCCTCGATTTGCTGTATATTTGATCTAACTAAAGCGGGAGTAAAAATTCCATCTAAACCTTAGATATCGTATATACCAGACGAGTTTCAAAATATAAAACACAATGCAATTTAATAGGAAAGTATAGGTGCAACTAAGGCTTCATGCCTGTGCCATAGGCTTTGCATAAGCCAGGTTTCTTAAATAATTGTAATTAAAAATCTAGGAGGTATATTGAAATGGCAAAAATGTATTATGATAGCGATTGTAATTTAAAATTATTAGAGGGCAAAACAGTAGCGGTTATTGGATATGGAAGCCAAGGCCACGCTCATGCTCAGAACTTAAGGGATAGCGGAGTTAATGTAGTTGTAGGTTTAACACCAAACTCTACAAGAAGAAAGCAAGTTGAAGCAGATGGCTTAAAGGTTTACGATACAGCAGTAGCTTCAAAAATGGCTGATATAATTATGATTTTAACACCTGACCAAACTCAAAAAGCTATGTACGATGAGAGCATTGCTCCTAACTTGGAAGCAGGAAATATACTGATGTTTGCCCATGGCTTTAACATCATCTACAACCTAATAGTTCCACCAGCAGGTGTTGACGTAATTATGGTTGCGCCAAAAGGCCCTGGTCACACAGTTAGAAGTCAATACAAAGAAGGAAGAGGAGTTCCAGCCGTATTTGCTGTTGCTCAAGATGCATCAGGTAAGGCAAAAGAATTTGCATTTGCATATGCTTCTGGAATAGGAGCCGGAAGAGCTGGAATACTTGAAACTACCTTTAGAGAAGAAACAGAGACTGACCTATTTGGTGAGCAAGCCGTACTTTGTGGTGGTGTTACTGAACTAATGAAGGCAGGTTTCGAAACACTTGTAAATGCAGGCTACCAACCAGAAATTGCATACTTTGAATGTGTTCACGAGATGAAGCTAATAGTAGACCTTATTAACCAAGGTGGTTTTGCTGAGATGAGATACTCTATTAGTGACACTGCTGAATATGGTGATTATGTAACAGGTAAGAGAATAATCACAGACGAAACTAGAAAAGAAATGAAGAAAGTACTTAAGGAAATTCAAGACGGAAAATTTGCGTCCAATTGGATAATTGAAAACGCTGCAGGCGGAAGAGCAAACTTCCTTGCAATGAGAAGAAATGAATCAGAGCACCAGGTAGAAGCAGTTGGCGCAGAACTCAGGAAAATGATGAGCTGGCTCAAGAAATAATAGATAAGTAGCATATGCTGCTAAATATAAGTGAAGCTGGAGTTAAACCCAGCTGAACTTATTTTAATTAATTTTTTTTAGACAATTATGAATGTGAGAATGTAGGACAAAAATAGTATTTTTCTAAAATGAAAGCTATTATTTGATTGTCCCGAAGAAGAGGGGGTATTCTAAATGGCAAGAAGGATTAAAATATTTGATACTACGCTAAGGGATGGAGAGCAAACACCGGGTGTGAATCTGAACCTACAAGAGAAGATGGAAATTGCGAAGCAGCTTGTAAGATTAGGTGTAGACGTTATTGAGGGAGGTTTTGCTATTGCTTCCCTAGGTGATTTTGAATCTATAATGACACTTTCAAAAAATATAAAAGGTGCTTCTATTGCAAGCCTTTGCCGTGCCACAGAAAAAGACATTGATAGAGCGTGGGAGGCTGTGCAGTACGCTGAAAGTCCAAGGATTCATACTTTTATTGCTACTTCAGATATTCATATGAAGTATAAGCTTAAAATGACTGAAGAAGAAGTGTTAGAGAGAGCAGTTGCGATGGTGAAGCGTGCAAAAAGCTATTGCTCTGATGTGGAATTTTCTGCTGAGGATGCAAGTAGAACTAGTGAAAAATTCCTTATGAGAGTGGTTGAAGCTGTTATTTCAGCAGGAGCTACAGTCGTAAATATACCTGACACTGTTGGATATACAACGCCTGTGGAGTTTGGACGACTAATAAAAAACATACGAAACAATGTACCAAATATAGATAAGGCTGAAATCAGTGTTCACTGTCATAATGACCTTGGTTTGGCTGTTGCCAATTCACTTGCAGCTATTGAAAATGGAGCGATTCAGGTTGAGTGTACTATTAACGGCATCGGTGAAAGGGCCGGTAATGCTGCGCTTGAAGAAGTAATAATGGGTCTTAATACTAGGAAAGACTACTATGACCTAACCCACAAAATAGATACTACGCAAATATATAGAGCAAGTAGATTGGTTTCAAGCCTTACAGGTGTAAGTGTTCAACCAAACAAGGCAATTGTTGGTGCAAATGCATTTGCCCACGAAGCTGGAATACATCAGCATGGCGTGCTTGCGGAAAAAACAACCTACGAAATAATGACACCTGAATCAGTTGGCGTTGGCAAAAATAGAATGGTTCTGGGCAAACTGTCTGGTCACCATGCATTTGAAGAAAGACTAAAGGAAATGGGTTATGCGTTATCTGTAGAAGAGATTATGACCGCTTTTGAGAAATTTAAAGACTTAGCTGATAAAAAGAAGGTTGTTTCAGACAGGGATATTGAGGCTTTAGTTGATGAAAACATAGCTGTACCTGAAATATTTGTGATTGATAGCTTCCAGATTAATAGTGGAAACAAGATGATTTCTACATCAACTGTAAGTATTAAGAGAGATAATAAAGTTATTACAGAAGCTGCAACAGGCGACGGCCCAGTTGATGCTGCATTTAATGCAATTGAGCGCGCCACAGGTGTGAATGTGGAGCTTGTTCACTATCATATTGAAGCTGTTACAGAAGGTAAAGATGCTCTTGGTGAGGTAACTGTAAAAATTTCAAGCAATGGCAATGTGTATATGGGCAAGGGCGTAAGTACTGATATTATAGAAGCAAGTGTTAAAGCATATCTTAATGCTATTAACAGATCGATTAGTGAAATAAGTACAAAAACTGAAATAGCTGAGGATATAATTAACTACTAGGGGGCGGCTTGAAAAAGCAGCTCCTTAAGGGGGTTGCTTTTAAATCAATTGCTAGATATGATGCCACTGCAAAAGCCAGTAGTTTGTAGAATACAACCTAACGGGACTTTAGCAAATGTTGTATATTCAATTATTGTATATGCGGTAGTGTTTTTGGATTATAGTGAAGGGGGGAAAATTATGCCAAATAAAATAACCATGTATGATTCAACCTTGAGAGATGGGGCGCAAGCCTTAGGGATTTCATTTACTGTTGAGGATAAACTGAAAATAGTTGATAGACTAGATAAACTAGGTGTTGACTATATAGAGGCCGGAAATCCTGGTTCAAACCCAAAGGACTTAGAGTTCTTTGAAAGAGTTCTCAAGCTAAAGCTTACCACTTCAAAAATAATTGCCTTCGGGGCAACTAGACGAGCAAATATCAAGGTTGAGGATGATGCAAACGTACAATCACTGCTTAGGGCAGGTACTGATGCTGTTGCAGTGTTTGGTAAGGCGTGGGACTTTCAAGTAACTGAAATATTGAAAACTACTTTGGATGAAAACCTCAAAATGATACACGATACGATAAAGTACTTCAAACAAAATGGGAAGACGGTTGTATATGATGCTGAGCACTTTTTTGATGGCTACGGCGCAGACCCGGAATATGCAATGGCTACACTGAAAGTGGCTTATGCTGCCGGTGCAGACTCGATATGCCTATGCGACACAAAAGGTGCAAGTTTGCCTTCCCAAATATCAAAAATCACTAGTCTAGTTCTAAAAGAGGTAGGCTGCACAATAGGTATACATTGCCACAATGACAACGGAATGGCTGTGGCAGGCTCAATAGCAGCTGTTGAAGCAGGAGCATTGCAGGTACAGGGAACAATAAATGGATTTGGTGAAAGATGTGGTAATGCAAATCTATGCACAATTATACCAAATCTACAGCTAACAATGGACTATGAATGCATTCCGAGTGAAAACATGGCAAAGCTCTACTCCGTAGCGAGATTTATTAGTGAGGTAGCAAATGTTATACACGATGAAAGAGCACCTTTTGTCGGAAACTGTGCTTTTGCTCACAAAGCCGGTATGCATGCAGATGCAGTAAACAAGAATACCTCAGCCTATGAGATGATTAACCCAGAGATAGTTGGAAATCAGCGGAACATCCTTATGTCAGAGGTAGCGGGTAGAAGCGCCGTAATGAGCTTGATTAATATGGTAGACAGTTCTATAACAAAGGACTCACTAGAAACAAAGAAAATAATTGAGCGCTTAAAGGAGCTAGAATATGAGGGGTATCAATACGAGGGCGCGGAGAGCTCCTTTGAATTAGTAATTCGCAAAATGCTTGGCAAATATGAGCCGTTTTTTGAACTCAAAGAGTTCAAAGTTATTGTAAATGAGCCAAATGTTAATAGTGTTAATTCAGCTGCAATGATAAAGATTTTGGTTGGAGACCAGACAGAAATAACTGCTGCTGAAGGCGATGGTCCAGTAAATGCCTTAGATAAGGCATTAAGAAAGGCTTTGGAAAGATTCTACCCTCAAATATCTGAAATGAAGTTAACAGACTATAAGGTTAGAGTGCTGGATTCCAATTTTGCAACGGCTTCAAAGGTTAGAGTTTTAATTGAGACAACAGATGGCGAAGATGTTTGGACAACGGTAGGAGTATCCTCCGACATTATCGAAGCAAGCTGGAGAGCCTTGGTTGACTCTGTTGAGCACAAGCTTTTAAAATCTGTACTGGCTTAATGTAGATAACTCTTTAATAATTTTCTGATAAAATAGAAAACTTAGAAGTACGAAATCCGCATAGACTTGTTTATGGTTTATGTGGATTTTTAATATATAATTTAATATTAAAATATGATTGATGCATTTTTTCTAGATTCTTGTATAATAGTAGTAATAGAAATACTATATTATTTTAAGGGGATCATCAATTGAAGCTTTATGGAAGATTGATCAAGCAAGGGAAATTGATAAAGGAAGCATATGCAGTGCCGCAGACTTCTTCCACCGACTTTAGAGAACAATTGGAGGAATGCCTCATAATGGTTTGTAAAGAGCTTGATATTGAGGTTCCGATATGGCTCAAAAAGAATTCAAAGGAGTTCGGTTTGTATAGAAAAACAAGCTTTAATAGTGACCATTTTGGTGAAACTATTAAATTTGATAGGTTTGAAATAGTGCTGTATTAATTAGGTATATTGAAAAACAGTGTTGAAACGATATCATTTTTTAAGGGAAGCCAGGTGGCTTCCCTTAATCTGTATTTAATGAAGATTCGGGACCAAAACTCACCGCTACTTTTTTGAAGTTAAATAATTTAATAATTAATATCGATTATGTGGGCAAAATAAAGAAGACTTAGTTCAGATGAATTTTTCTGAACGCTAGTCGCACTTATTTTATTATGAAATTCATTTTGACAATAGAACTATAATTTGATATACTTTGTAATGTAATATTATAAAGTAAACTTTAGAGAGGGGAAATATAAATTGTCTTTTCTTATTGGTATCGATTTAGGAACCTCGGGAGTAAAAACTGTGTTGTTCGATGAAAGTGGCAGACCTGTAGCAAGTTCTACTGTTGAGTATCCACTTTATCAACCCGAATTGGGTTGGGCAGAGCAAGATCCAGAGGATTGGTGGAAGGGCACCTGTGAAAGTATAAATAATGTCATGTTAAAAAGTGCCGTAGACAAGCGTGAGATAAAGGGTATAGGCTTATCTGGGCAGATGCATGGTGCTGTTTTACTGGATAAAGAGGATAAAGTTCTAAGAAAGGCAATAATTTGGTGTGACCAGAGAAGTGCTGCTGAGTGTGACCAGATTACTGAGCTCATTGGGAAAGAAAGACTGATACAAATTACAGCTAATCCTGCACTTACAGGGTTTACTGCCTCAAAAATAATGTGGGTAAAGAATAACGAGCCACAGATTTTTGAAAAGATAGCAAAGATACTATTACCAAAAGACTATATAAGATTAAAACTTACCGGAGAATATGCTACAGAGGTTTCAGATGCCAGTGGTATGCAGCTCATGGACATTGCAAAGAGACAGTGGAGTAGTGAAGTTCTAGGTAAGCTGGGAATTTCAGAGTCCATGCTAGGTAAAATGTACGAATCTCAAGATATTACTGGTAAGGTTACAGCTTCTGCAGCAGCAATAACAGGTTTAAATGCAGGAACAATAGTGGTAGGTGGTGCTGGAGACCAGGCTGCAGGCGCAGTTGGAAACGGAATTGTTAAGTCAGGTGTAGTTTCCTCCACTATAGGCACATCAGGTGTTGTATTTGCCTATACAGACAAGCTTACTATTGATCCATTAGGGAGAGTTCACACCTTTTGTCATGCTGTTCCGAACACATATCATATTATGGGCGTAACACAAGGGGCAGGCCTTTCATTAAAATGGTTTAGAGACAACTTCTGTATGGATGAACTCATGACTTCTGAGTTGTCCAATATAGATGTTTACAAACTACTTGATGCAGAAGCAGAAAATGTAAAGCCATGTAGTGATGGACTTATTTATTTGCCATATCTAATGGGAGAGAGAACACCACATCTTGATCCAAATGCTAAAGGCGTATTTTTTGGATTAACAGCAAAGCATACAAAGCCTCATTTCATACGTTCAATTATGGAAGGCGTTACCTTTAGCTTGAAGGATTGCCTTGAAATAATTAAGGGAATGGGCGTTGAGGTTTCAGAAGTAAGAGCTTCAGGAGGAGGAGGCAAAAGCGGCATATGGAGACAAATGCAGGCTGATGTTTTCGGAACTAACATAGCAAGAATCAGTTCAGATGAAGGCCCCGCACTTGGCGTGGCAATTCTGGCTGGAGTTGGCGCTGGTGTGTATGATAGTGTACCACAGGCATGCCAAGAGGTTATCAAGGTTAAAGACAGCCTAGCTCCAATAGAGGATAGAATCAAAAAATATGATGATTTTTACAAGCTGTATACAAAATTGTATAAATCACTAAAAGGCGATTTTACAGAGCTAAACTCTATATTAAAGTAGAGACTTTTATAAAAAATACAAGCTCGTAAAAAATAGAAGCTTGATAGATATATTTAGGGGTTTAGCATTTAAAAGTTGATGTGGGGAGGGTAGATATATGAGGATGGACAAAGCTGGCAATAATAAGTTTTTGAAGCAGTTTAATGAAACATCCTTACTTGAGCTGATTCGAACAAATAAACAAATATCTAAAGCTGATCTTGCCCAACAGACAGGTCTATCACCCACTGCGTGTGGGATTATAGTATCAAACCTGCTGGAGAAAAACTATATCAGCGAAGCTGGAATAGGCATATCTAAAGGGGGAAGAAGACCAAACTTGTTTGAGCTAACCCCCAAAAGCTATTTTTCTATAGGCGTAGATATTGATGTAGATTATATTCGCTTTATACTAATGGACATTACTGGGCAAGTTGAATATAGAGACAAGATTCCAAGTGGATTTGCCCAGTCAGTACCAGAATCAATCAAGTTAGTTGAAGAAAAGATACATCAGATTATACAGGAATACAAAATCAAAGATGATAGGCTTTTAGGTGTCGGTGTTTCTATTCCGGGAATGGTAGACAACATAACACATGAAGTTATTTTTGCCCCCAACTTAGGTTGGGAAAGGGTAGATTTAGAACACATGATGGCAAGTATAGGTAGCTTCCCTATATATGTTGACAATGAGGCCATGTGTTCTGCAATATGCGAGAACTGGATTGGTTGTTGCATTGACCAAAAGGATTTTGTATGTATAAACATGAAGTCTGGTATCGGGTCAAGCATATTTGCAGGTGGTAACTTGTACAGGGGTTGTTCTGGAAGTGCAGGAGAAATTGGGCATATCACAGTAGACCAAAATGGGCCAAAGTGCGCATGTGGAAACTATGGTTGTCTTGAAACGTTAGTATCTTCCAAGGCAATGGTGGAAAAAGCCCAAAGGCTGGTTAAACAGGGTTTGATAGCTGATTTTACAGATGTCGATTTAATTACTATTGATGATATTATTTGTTCAGCTAAAGCTGGGAATGAAGCAGCAAGAGTAATTTTGGTTGATGCTGCGGGGTACTTTGGACTGGCAGTGGCCAATTTGATTAACACCATTAACCCTTCAAAAATAGTACTGGGCAAAGAATTAGTTAAGTTTTCAGAGGATATTTTAGAGCATTTAAAAAATATAGCTTTTGCTAAGGCTCTTAAGTATCCAGCGTCTAGAGTTGAGATAATCACATCTGAGATAGGTGAAGATACATCGGCTCTTGGTGCAGCAATAATACCTTTGAAAAAGCTCTTCGGATATAGATTGTAAGAGCACTAAATAAAAGCATTCGCATAACCAAGTTAGTCAAATTAAACAACTAAATGGAGGTAATTTATTATGTCAGAAATATTTAGCGGAATTTCAAAAATAAAGTTTGAGGGTAGTGGATCAGAAAATCCATTAGCATTCAAGTACTATAACGCAGATGCAGTTATAGGTGGAAAGACAATGAAGGAACATTTAAGATTTGCTGTTGCATATTGGCATACATTCGCAGCAGGTGGAGCAGATATGTTTGGAGCAGGATCATATGAAAGACCGTGGAACAAAATATCTGATGCAATGGAAATCGCAAAATATAAAGTTGAAGCAAACTTCGAGTTCGCTGAAAAAATAGGAGCACCGTTCTTCTGTTTCCATGACAGAGATATTGCGCCAGAGGGAGCGACTCTTTCAGAAACAAACAAAAACCTAGATGTTATTACAGCAATGATTAAAGATAGAATGAAATCAAGTGATGTAAAGCTTCTTTGGGGAACAACTAATGCATTTAGTAACCCAAGATTTATGCATGGAGCATCTACTTCTCCGAATGCAGATATATTCGCTTATGCAGCAGCTCAGGTTAAAAAAGCTATGGAGATAACTTATGAGTTGGGTGGAGAAAACTATGTATTCTGGGGTGGTAGAGAGGGTTACGAAACTCTATTAAATACTAATATGAAGCTTGAATTAGACAACCTTGCAAGATTCTTGAAGATGGCAGTAGACTATGCTAAGGAAATTGGTTTCAATGGACAATTCTTGATTGAGCCAAAGCCAAAAGAACCTACAAAACACCAATATGACTTTGACGCAGGAACAGTTATTGGCTTCCTAAAGACTTATGGTTTGGACCCATACTTTAAGTTGAATATCGAAGCAAACCATGCAACCTTGGCAGGACATACCTTCCAGCATGAGCTTGCAGTTTGTAGAATAAACAATATGCTTGGAAGTGTTGATGCTAACCAAGGTGATGTAATGCTCGGCTGGGATACAGATCAATTCCCAACAAATATTTATGATTCAACTCTTGCAATGCTTGAAATACTAAAAGCAGGTGGGTTGACTAAGGGTGGCTTAAACTTTGATTCAAAGGTTAGAAGAGGTTCCTTTGAAGCATCGGATATATTCTATGGCCACATTGCTGGTATGGATACGTTTGCAAAAGGACTTATAATAGCTAACAAAATAGTAGCAGATGGTAAGCTTGAGGGATTTGTGGCTGACAGATATTCTAGCTATAATAGTGGAATCGGTAAAGACATTGTTGATGGTAAGGTTGGCTTCAAAGAATTAGAGAAGTATGCTCTTAATACTACAGTACAAAACAAATCTGGTCGTCAGGAAATGTTGGAATCCTTGCTAAACCAGTATATATACGAAACTAAGTAATTTAAAATATAGTACTCAGAGCCGCTAATCATTGAGGTTAGCGGCTTTGCTATATTAAATTGAAATTCCTATTCATATTTTTTTATGTCTACAGTTTGTTTAACTAAATTCAAGCTAATGATATAAGGTTCATCATTAATGTAATCCCATATTTGAACATTTTCTGGCTCAACTTCGATGAGACAACCACCCTCTCTTTTTGAATATCTTCTATAGGAATCAGGATGGATCTTTTGATAATGATTCATTAAACTCATATTAGCCTCATCTGTTGTGGAACCCAAAATTTTGGCATGACCTTTTACCTGATAATTGCCACAGCAGAGGGCAACATGAGGATTTTTCTGAAGCTGCTTAGATTTCTCAAAATTTATGTCGGTTTGAAAATAAATTTTATTACTGACATTTATTATCGACATGCTTCTCGCTGAGATATCATTATTATATCCAGTTGCTAGAACCCATATGGTATGTTGGTTCAAAAATCCTATAAATTTTTCTGTTTCTTTTTCAAAAGTGTTCATTGATTTTTCTCTTTTCTTTTTTATTAAGTTGATAAAAAAAGTTTATCATACTAAGACGACACCAGTATGTCATATATTTTTATTATTTGAAAAATAATGTAGAATGGCTTAAACTAAAATATAATAAGTTTTGAAGAGAGTAATTAGGAGGGATTTATGAAAATTGAACGTTTGATTGGTACCATAATGATTCTATTACATGAGAGAAATGTAACGTCCAAGATGTTATCACAACGTTTTTCTGTATCCGTGAGAACCATCCAAAGGGATATTGATGCATTGAGCTCTGCTGGAATACCAATTACTTCATCACAAGGACCTACTGGGGGTTATAGCTTACTTGATAGTTATACTTTGAGTAATATTTTTTTTAAAAAAGAAGAACTAAAGGTTCTTACTGATTTGTTGAGTGGTATGGAGAAGTTGCTAAAACAGGTGGGGTTTTCTGATATAAAGGATAAAATGAATGCTATTAAAGGTAAAGATACATATTTGAAGCTGGAGATGATTCGTTTTGAGTTTACGCCATGGCTGCCGCAGCATGAATTACAGGAAAAACTTATTTGTATGTCTGATGCTATTGTAAATCATAGGTTGATTGAAATCAATTATAGGGATCAAAGAGGAGGTGTTACTTACAGAGAGATTGAGCCTTATCAATTGGTAATGAAGGATAATGCATGGTATGTATATGGATATTGCCTATTAAGGAATGAATTTAGGTATTTTAAGGTGATAAGAATAGAGCATCTTTCTAAGGGCGGGGAGAAATTTTATCCAAGAAATATTTCAGTTGAAGATCCCTTTACTGATTTAAAAGATAAGTTGATAAGCATTAAATTGAAATTTAGCACTAATACAATTGGGAGAATAGAGGACTACTTTCCAAGAGAAGACATCAATTATTTTGAAGATCGTATTCTGGTACAAACACAGTATCCTGATGATTGCTGGCTGTATCAGACTTTATTAAGTTTTGGAAAGGATGTAGAGGTTATTGAGCCGGTTTTTATACGTAAAAAACTGCAAAATGAGGCTCAGGAAATGCTTCGTGTTTATTCTTGTGATACTGAGTAATTAGAGTATTTATTGGCTATCTTACGATATTACGTCATACTTTTAAGTATTTTCATTTACCTTTGTTCATACGTAACAGATACATTAGTGACCTTGCACTTAAATCTAAAACTATTCCTATCATAACTGCAGTCAGGCCCATCCACAGCATATTATTGAGAGCAAAAGATGGCAGTTTGCTCATGTTTAGCTTGAGTCCCTTGCGGCTATATAAAACAAGCACCCTTGCAGTCACACCGACTATTCTTGAAATTGTTACTGCAATTGCAGAGCCCACAACTCCCATTGCAGGTATATGTAAAAAGGAATCCTCTCATTGCTCCTGAAACTATTATATCCAGCACAAAAAAAGGAAGGCTGAAGAGGATGATATTGGAAAAATTATGCTTTATTAGTTAGTTCCTATTTCTGTACCTTGAAGGCGGCACACCATATTTCTTTTTAAACATTTTTGAGAAATTATAGATGTCATCGTATCCACTACTTCGGGCCGCCTCACTCACAGAGTAGCCATACTTGGCCAGTAAAACAGCTGCTCTCTCAAGTCTATAGTTAACCAAAAAACCTTGAGGTGTTTCTCCAATAGTTTTATTAAATACTCTGCAGAGATATCGCCTATCAATGCCAAGCATATTTGCAATGCTCTCGACAGAGATATGATTTGCATAGTTTGCCATGATGTGGTCTTTAGCGCGTTTTGAATAAAGACTCCCCATGTTACCTACGTACTGAGGATGGAATTCTTCATGAAGATGTGAAAATAGCTCGTAAATTTTACTGCATAAGAATATTTCTGAAGAGTGGAGTAAGTTAGTAGCTTCCTTAATGCTCAAAAAAGTATTGCGCAGAGAGGGTATACAGAGTGTGCAGTTATCATTTGAAAAACCACTATTCTCTAGTAAGTTAGACACTAACTGCCCATTAAAGCCTATCCAAACATATTCCCAGGGGTCATTGTCATCAGCTTTATAGAAGGTTAATTCATATGGGCGTATCAAAAACATGCAACCCTTTGATAGAGCGTAGCTCTGCCCACTTCTTTGAAAAACACCACTTCCAGAAATCACATAGTGAATGAGATAGTATTCTCGTGATGCTGGCCCGAAGGCGTGACCAACATCACAATTTTCCCAACCAGCAGTTAAAGGATTAACCTCTTTAAAGCTTTTATTCAAGAGAGATATATTATGCATCATTGGGTTAGTCTCCACTACCTTTAATCTATTTTGAAGGTTACTGCTTTGATATTTAATCTATAGCTCTCATACCTACCTTTAGCCTCTATCTATATTCCAAAATGCTGCTCTGATCTTTGAGCTTTTTTACATGAGGTGCATATTTTGGCTTGCCGATAGGAATTATGCTGATAAGCTTTAAATCCTCTCTCGCCGATATCAGCTTTATGATGCGTTCCCCAGCAATTGCAGGATCATTCATCCAGCATGCTCCATAACCCTTTTCTGTGATTGCCAGTAACATGTTTTGGATTGCGGCGCCCACAGATAGAATGTCCGGATATGCCAATTTATCAAGCATTTCGCGATGTGAATAACCTTTTTCTGAAAAAGCCTCGGTTACTCTTTCGTCATAATAATCAAGCTTATCAAGGAAAACCAACATAACAAGCGGAGCATTCCTGAAAAAACTTATGGCTTTTTCTCGTGAAATTAAGAAGGCTTCAGTGGCCTCGGAATATCCAGTACTATAAAATTCTCTAGCGTACTTCCCAACTTCATCAGCAAGCATTTCAATTATTTCTTTACTCGCTACTGCGATAAAATGCCAACATTGACTATCACAACCACTAGGGGCACTTGTCGCACAGGAGATAAAGTATTCAATATCCTCCCTTAGAACGGGCTTGTCAGTAAACTTTCTAATACTTCTACGGCTAGTGGCTAAATCATAAAAATTATTTATCATTTAATTACTCCTTTTAAATAAATTTAAAATGTCTATGGTGTACTCTTTAAAGGTCTATGGAGTATTTGAGGTATCTTTTCAATGTATAGACCATATCTAACGTGTAACTTGTCTAATAAGTAGCTAAGAAATACTTTTCTAAAGTGCCGATAAGGGTTACTATCTAGTAAGTATTTAAGGTATTGTTGTTTTAAATGTAAGTACATATGTTGTTTGATTGTCTCACTAAAAATAGTAATAGTTACATTATAACAAATAATAGTTACATTATTCAATTTAAGTTTTATCTCAATCTGATATTCTATATATATTAAGCTAACTAAGGTAATAGACCTCAGTATCTATGATTTGTACGTATTGAGGACAGTACTTTATTATATTTTACGGTTGCCATAGCGGCACATGGAGGGAAATTAATATGGTCAAAATAACATTTATGGGTGCGGGTAGTACTGTATTTGCTAGAAATGTATTAGGAGATAGCATGTGTACAGATGCACTGAGAGAAAGTGAGATATGCCTATACGATATTGCAGGAGATAGACTCAAAGAATCTCAAACCATGCTTGAGGCTATAAACAAGAATGTAAACAATGGCAGAGCAAAAATCAAGACTTACCTGGGAGTTGAGAACCGAAAAGAAGCACTTAGAAGTGCAGATTTTGTTATAGATGCTATTCAGGTTGGTGGCTATGACCCTTGCACAATAATAGATTTTGAGATACCAAAAAAGTATGGAATAAAGCAGACAATTGCTGATACCTTAGGAATCGGCGGAATTATGCGTACGCTGAGAACTATCCCAATTTTAGAACAATTTGCGCAGGATATTGAAGAGGTATGCCCAAATGCATGGTTTCTAAATTATACTAACCCAATGGCTATGCTCTCTGGATATATGCAACGCTACACAAGTGTAAAAACCATAGGACTTTGTCACAGCGTACAGGTTTGCTCAGAAGGCTTACTCAAGGATCTTGGTATGGAGGATAAACTTGAAGGCCGCAGAGAATTGATTGCAGGAATAAATCATATGGGATGGTTGCTTGAGATAAAGGACAAAGAAGGTAATGATTTGTATCCAGAGATTCGTAGACGTGCCAAGGAAAAGAACAAAAATGAGAAGCACAATGATATGACAAGATACGAGTACATTGATAAACTAGGATATTATTGCACAGAATCAAGTGAACATAATGCAGAATACAACCCTTTCTTTATTAAATCTAAGTACCCTGAACTTATCGAGAGGTTTAATATTCCTTTGGATGAGTATCCTAGAAGGTGCGTAAGACAAGTAGATGATTGGAAAAAGCAAAGAGATGGCTTGATGAATGATCCTACCTTGTCTCACAAAAGAACCCATGAATATGCATCTTATATTATGGAGGCTATAGTCACAAACACACCATATAAGATTGGTGGAAATGTTATAAATAGAGGTGGATTAATAGAGAATCTGTCCTATGACGCATGTGTTGAGGTTCCATGTATGGTTGATGGAATGGGTGTCAACCCTTGCAAAGTCGGAAGATTGCCTGTTCACCTTGCAGCAATGAATATGACAAATATAAATGTTCAGCTCACAACTATTGAAGCAGCAGTAACCAAAAAGAGAGAACATATATATCATGCAGCCATGCTTGACCCACATACAGCTGCCGAGCTTTCGATTGATGATATTGTAAGCATGGTAGATGAGCTAATAGAGGCACATGGAGTTTGGTTACCAAAGTATAAATAATAAAAATCTCCTGTAAGTTAATTATGCACTAATTTAATTATCTTACAGGAGATTATAATGTATTTGTAAGCTATTATTTTGCCTTATTGTATACTTAAGGTTATACCTTAGTGGCAGTTAATATCCATACAAACTTATTCATTTTCTTGAAGGATACCTTAAAGCCAGCATATGTAAATATTTCAGTTAATACTTGATGGGTTGTATAAAACTCAGTTTCCAGATCTTCTGCTAAGGATGTGTAGTTTTTCTCTAAGCTATCATCAATCAAAGTGATTTTATCCTCATCAGAACTATACATTGTATCTGCAATAATTACCTTTCCATTAACCTTTAACTTTGTCGAGAAAAGTAACGCTGACAATTTTTTATCTTCATCAGACAGATGATGAAAGGCATAGCTAGAAATGATAGCATCAATACTGTTATTAGCTTGGGGAATATTTAGAAAGCCACCTTCAACAAAATCGATATTATGAAATTTTTCTTTTGATATCTCCATCATTCTCTTGTTGGGATCAATACCAATTACATTATAATTAGCAAGGCTAGCTATATATGAAAGATTTCCTGTACCTGAACCAATGTCGAGTATGGTAGCACCAGGCTCTTTAGCAATTTCTATTACTGTTTGTTCTAAAATAGCTTGATAGTTTTCAAAAACCTCATGATATTCGCCTTTTTGATCATAAACAGTTTGATCGTAGGCGTCAGCCCAACTATCAAAAAGAAAGTTAAATTTAAAATCAGATAAATTTAAATCAAAATTGTATAGGTTTTGGCTAAAGTATCGATCACTCCTATCCGGCAGAATCGCTACGATATTAATAGTTTTGTTTGAATACCTGCTAGTTATGTTTGGCTGAGAACCTGAATGGCTTGCTGCCCTGAGTTGTACACTTGCTTTATATGCTTGCTTTATAGCTCCAGCTACTGCTGCACCAGAAGAATAGCCTGCCAATATCCCTTCCTTTTTTCCAAGCAGTTGAACATAATAAGAGGCTTCCTCATCAGTTATTTTCTCAACTTCATCTATATATGAAGCATCAAATATTTCTGGAACAAAGTGATTTCCAATTCCCTCAATATTGTAAGAGCCTTCTACTCCTCCCCCTAAAATTGAACCCACAGGATCAGCAAGTATTACTTTAACATTTGGATTTTGCTCTTTTAGGTAGGAAGAGATGCCCATTATGGTGCCACCTGAACCAGCTCCTGCCACTAAAATATCTATTTTACCATCTAATGCATCATATATTTCTTTACCTGTTTTTCTGTGAGCCAATACATTAAGTTGATTTTCAAACTGTTTTGGCATAAATGAATTATGAATTTGTTTGCTTAGCTCGTTTGCCTTTTTAATAGCACCTTCTATGCCCTCCTCTGTTGGAGTAACAATTATTTCTGCTCCAAGCGCACGCATTAGAACTTGTTTTTCAATTGCAAATTTCGCAGGCACAACCAGTTTTAGCTGATAGCCTTTTTCAAAAGCGGCCATTGCGAGGCCTATACCGGTATTCCCAGCGGTTGCTTCAATAACTGTGTAGCCTGGCTTTAGTAGCCCTATTTTTTCAGCATTTGATAGAATTTCTAAACCGACTCTGTCCTTTACGCTTCCACCTGGGTTAAAATACTCCAGTTTTGCAAATAAATTTACATTTAAATGGGAAGAGATGTTATTCATCTTTAGCAAAGGGGTATTGCCTATAAGCTCTCTTATATCATTATAAAAATGCATATTTTAGTCTCCTTTATTAATAAATTATGAAATTATAACTCAACTTTTCTCATTTAGAATCATTTGTAAGTCGCAGCTATTCCAGCCCAGCCCGCAAATCTAAAATTATGTCCTCCGCATCTTCAATTCCGACAGACAATCTTACCAAGCTATCCTTTATTCCGATTTTTTCTCTCTTTTCTTTAGGAATAGAAGCATGCGTCATGGCAGCTGGAAGTGAGATAAGACTTTCAACTCCACCTAGGCTTTCTGCCAGAGCAATCATTTTTACACTGTTAAGCAACTTGTGCGCAGCTTCTGTAGTGGTAAGCTCAAATGAAATCATAGCACCTTTGTTTGGATAGTATATTTTTTCAACTTTGGGATGAGTGTTTAGAAAGGCTAATATTTTTCTTGCATTATCTTGAGATTTTTCGATTCTAATAGAAAGTGTTTTTATACCGCGTATGAGTAGCCAACTATCTTGAGGACCAAGTATTGCCCCAACTGCATTTTGTAAGAATTGCATTCGCTCTTTTAGATAAGTATCATTTACAACTACCAGTCCAGCGACAACATCGCTGTGTCCACCTAAGTACTTTGTCGCGCTATGAACAACAATATCAATTCCATGCTCAATAGGTCTTTGCAAATATGGGGTGAAGAAGGTATTATCCACTACAGTAATTAAATTATGTTTCTTGGCGAATTTTGAAATCTCGGTTAAATCAGTTAACTTCATGAGTGGATTAGTGGGTGATTCAATAAAAATAGCTTTTGTATTTGGCAGAATGTGCTTTTCTAATTCACTAATATCACTAGTATTAACAGATGAATAGGAAATGCCGAGGTTTATAAATACTTTATCTACAACTCTGAAGGTACCTCCATAAACATCATCAGATAGTAAAATGTGATCTCCAGTTTTAAATAACATTAGAGTGGTAGAAAGAGCAGCAAGACCCGATGCGAAGGCAAATCCAGCAATACCTCCCTCAAGGTCGGCAATTAAGGTTTCTAAGGCGTGTCTTGTGGGGTTGCCCGTCCTTGAATATTCATATCCTCTATGCTTGCCAACTTCGTCTTGCCTATATGTAGATGTTTGATAGATAGGAATACTCACTGCCCCTGTTGTAATGTCTTCTGATATCCCACCATGAATAACCTTTGAATTAAAATTCATGTTTATATTTCCTCCTTTAAATATATGTTTAATATGTAATAAAGTATAACTTAAATTCAATCAATAGTAAATATATATATTTACTGGGAATTAATTTATTGTAAAGTATTGACAAGGTTTAATTTCCCATATATAATACTAAACATATAGAAATACTATGTAATTTATAATTTTTAATAAATATTATAGGGATTGGCAGAGCCGAGCTACTTTCTTATGAGAGTAACTTCTATAATAAGTAAGAACATGGAGGAATGAGGAATGGGAAAAAAGTATTGGGCTGAGGAAATCGAAACAATTGGAAGAGATGAATTAGAGGCATACCAGCTAGTACAATTAAAGTCTCAAATTGAATTAGCTTATGAGAAATCGCCTTATTACAGGGAGGCCTTCGAGAGAGCGAGTGTAACACCAAAAGATATTCATACGCTAGCTGATATAAAAAAATTCCCGATTTTAACTAAACAAATTATTCGTGAACGACAAAATAATAAGCCTATACTCGGTGACTTAATTACAGTTGATGAAGAAAAGGTTGTATTTATTTCATCCTCTAGCGGGTCAACAGGAACACCTACGGCCAGTCCATTTAGCAAAGTTGATTTTGATGAATTCCAAGAAGTTGAAAGTAGGCTCTTCTGGGCTGCTGGCATGAGGCCAAAAGATAGATACATACATGCTCTCAACTTTTCACTATTTGTAGGTGGGCCAGATGTAATCGGGGCACAAAACTTAGGTGCACTATGTATTTGGGCTGGTACAATCCCTGCCGATAGACTGCTGTTTATTTTGCAGGAATACAGGCCTAATATAATATGGACAACACCCTCTTATGCATGGTATTTGGGTGAAACGGCCAAAGCGAAGGGTATTGATATTAAAAAGGGTTTAGCAATCAGAACAATAATAGTAGCAGGAGAACCTGGTGGATCAATACCTGCGACTAGACAAGCAATTGAGGAACTATGGGGAGCTACAATACATGATTTCTATGGTATTTCAGATATTTTTGGGGCTTGCGCAGGTGCGTGCGAATATCATGATGGACTTCATGTTGCAGAAGATCATATATTGGTGGAGGTAGTAGATGAGAAGACAGGTGAGCCTGTTGCAGAAGGACAAAGAGGCGAGATGTTACTTACAACACTGAGAAAAGAAGCTAGACCAATGATTAGATTTAAGACAGGAGATATTGTTACCTATACAGATCAAAAGTGCCAGTGCGGACGTACACATAAGAGAATTAAGATTGTTGGACGAGTAGATGACATGTTTATTTGCAGTGGTGTAAATGTATTTCCAAGTGATATAGAGGTTGTAATCAGAGATATTGAAGATTTAACAGGTGAATATAGAATCACAGTACTTACTGATAATCACATTACTAAATTCAATGTGGAAGTTGAAAAAAGAAGCCAATCGACAATAACGAGTAATACATTAATAGAAATAATTTCAAAAGAAATTAAGACCCATCTTGGAATAAAACCAAAAGAAATAATTTTGTTAGAAGAGGGTGCGCTTCCCAGAGCAACCCACAAGGCTAAAAGAATTGTGGATATTAGAACGGAGAAATAAATATCAGTTTCATACATTTCGCGGCAACAAGTGCTGCTCATGGGGGTTAATATGCCGAAATTAAGTACTAGGCTAGACGGGTTCTCTGAATCAGTTATCAGAAGAATGACAAGAATTTCAAATCAATATGGAGCAATAAATCTATCACAAGGGTTTCCTGACTTTGATCCACCGAAGGAACTAATACTAGCACTTCAAAAAGCAGCAGTAGAAGGACCACACCAATATGAAATTACTTGGGGATCAAAGCTTATTAGAGAAGCTATAGCCGAAAAACAACAACGATTCATGAATATTAAATTAAACCCAGATGAAAACGTAGTGGTAACATGTGGTAGTACTGAGGCCATGATGGCTGCAATGATGTCCATTTGCGAGGTTGGAGAAAAAGTAGCAATATTTTCTCCGTTTTATGAAAACTATGCTGCAGATACAGTGCTTTGTGGTGCAATACCGATATATGTTCCTTTAATTCCACCTGAATTTACATTTGACAAGGTACAGTTAGAGGACGCCTTTAAACAGGGAGCCAAGGCATTAATACTGTGTAATCCCTCCAATCCAATTGGAAAGGTATTTACAGAGGAAGAGCTTTTATTTATATCACAATTAGTAACAAAATATGATGCATTTGTAATAACTGATGAGGTATATGAGCATATCGTGTATGAACCAAACAGGCATATTTACTTTGCCTCACTGCCTGGTATGTTTGAAAGGACAATTTCCTGTAGCTCACTATCCAAAACATATTCCATAACAGGCTGGAGGCTTGGTTATGTCCTCGGTCCTAAAAAGGTAATTGATAATTGCAAAAAAGTGCATGATTTCCTTACTGTAGGTGGGGCAGCTCCACTTCAAAAGGCAGCTCTGCCAGGACTGGCATTTAAAGATGACTATTATCTTGAACTAAATAAACTTTATACGCAAAAGAGAGAGCTTTTTTTGGAAGGTCTTGATTCAATAGGCCTTAAGTATCATAAGCCTGAAGGTGCCTATTACGTAATGGTAGATGTGGGGGAATTTGGTGTAAAGAGCGATACTGAGTTTGCTGAAAAACTAGTTCGTAATGTTGGTGTTGCAGCTGTACCGGGCTCTAGCTTTTTCAAGGAAGATGTAAATAATTACATAAGATTTCACTTTGCCAAGAAAAAGGAAACCTTGGAACAAGCTCTTGAACGTTTGCAAAATATCCGTAAGTTTTTCTGAACATCACTAACGTGATGTTGTGTCAAAGCTACAAGTTCTTAGTACTGAATAACGTTTGAACAGCTTACGATGTTACGTCGCATGCTGAGAATATTAAAACGGGTACTAACCGTTTAAATGCAAACTAGTATAATAATGCATTTAGAGTATGTGTTAAAGGAGAAGGATAAAATGATTGAGATAACTTTTTTGGGAAGAGGGGGGCAAGGGGCATTTACTTCCTCAAGAATCTTGGGAGCAGCTGCAAGTCTTTTTGAAAACAAATTTGCGCTAAGCTTCCCTAGCTTTGGGCCTGAAAGGCGAGGGGCGCCAGTATATGCATATACAAAGATAGATAACAACCCAATTAGAAATAGAAGCCAAAGTGAGTTAAGCGACTATATTGTTGTGCTGGATGACAGCTTATATAGTGATAGCTTATTCAGAAAACTTAAACCTAATGGAAAAATAATTCTCAATACATCACATTATAAAAAATGTGAATATATTGTAGATTTCAATGCAAATCAAGTTGCGGAAGAATATCTGGGTGCTCCAATATCCAATACTGCAATGCTAGCGGTATTAGTAGCAAATACCAATATTGTCTCAAAGGAAAATCTTTTATCTGCCATTGACTATGATATGCCTGCGCGTATAGCTACAAAGAATAAGACCCTTGTAGAGTATATTTTCGAACATGCAGAAGGAGTAAATATATGACTAGAGCAACTGTAAACAAGGAGTTTTCGGGGGGTATTCCAACTGGTACTTATGGTCAGGCAATGCATTTGACTGAGACCTTAGAAGGCTGGAGAAATGCAAAGCCTGTTATAGATAACAATATTTGTAATAATTGTAAATGGTGCTATTTAGTATGTCCTGAGGGTGTTATTTTTGATGACGAAAACAACATGCAAATAGATTATCGCTTTTGCAAGGGCTGTGGTATTTGCGCAAAAGAGTGCAAAAAGACTGCTATTGTTATGGAAAAGGAGGATTCAGCTAATGAGTTATAAAGTTTTTGTTTCAGGGGATGAAGCAGTTGCACTTGGTGTTAAGCTCGCCAAGCCGAATGTCATAGCTGCATATCCTATTACTCCTCAAACAATAGTAGTTGAGAGATTGGCTGAGATGGTCGAAAAACGGGAGCTTGCTGCGCAGTATATGTATGTTGAATCTGAGCATTCAGCCTTAGCAGCTGTTATGGGAGCGAGCGTACTTGGTGCCAGAACCTTCACAGCGACATCATCGCAAGGACTTTTATACATGGCAGAGGTAATGCATTATGCCAGTGGAGGAAGAGTACCACTTGTTATGATGAATGCAAATAGATCAGTAGCACTGCCATGGAGTATTTTTGGAGACCAAAGAGATTCGTTATCCTTGCTTGATAGTGGATGGATACAGGCTTATGTAGAGGATGCACAGGAAAGTTTGGATATGATAATTCAGGCATATGCAATAGCGGAGAATAAGAATGTACTCACACCTATAATGATAAACCTTGATGGATTCGTATTAACACATACCTTCGAAGCAATAGATATGCCTACTGAAAAGCAGGTTGCAAAGTTTCTACCAGAGTTTGAGCTAGAGGGTAAAATGGACTTAAGTAACCCCAAAAACCTATTTTTTTCTTCAAGTCCTTCAGATAATATACTTTTTAAAGCTCAGCAGCATCAAGCTATGGAGAATTCTAGAAGCATTATCGAAGAGGTAGATAAGTTATATGAAGAAATAACAGGAAGAGGCTATGGCGGTTTGGCAACTGGGTATAAAACTGAGGATGCTGAAATTATAATTATTACCTTAGGTAGTATAACTGGCTTGGTTAAGGATGTGGTGGATAGTCTTAGAATTGAAGGCCAAAAGGTTGGAGTTGTTAAAATAAGGTTTATGCGACCTTTCCCTGAGAAGGAAATACTACAGCTTTGTAAAAATGCCAGCAAAATAGGTGTACTTGAAAAAGATATCTCCTTTGGTTATCATGGAACAGTTTATACAAATGTTGCAGATGCGCTTAAGACGACAGGAATAATACTAATAAACTATATTGCTGGCTTAGGTGGAAAAAATATCAGTGAGCAAGATATCAAAAATATATTTATTGAGCTTAAAAGCATTGATGCAGAGCATAGTGCTCAAGCAGTCAATTTTGTTGGGGTGGAGGGTTAACATGCTAAAAAAATTAGATCAGGAAGAATACTTCTATGGTCACAAAGGTTGTGGTGGCTGTGGGGGAAGTTTAGCAGTGAGGCTTGCTCTTAAAGTTCTTGGAAAAAATACCTTTGTTGTATTGCCCGCTGGCTGTATGTCTGCTGTGGGCTTTGTATATCCCCAACTCTGCTTTGGCGTTAATGCACTGATATCACCTTTTGCAAGCACAGCAGCAATGCTGTCTGGTATAAGAGTAGCGGCAAAGTCGTTGAATATAGAGGATTGTAATGTTGTTGGATTTGCTGGAGATGGGGGTACTGCAGATATCGGACTTCAAGCACTATCAGGAGCAATAGATAGAGGAGACAAGATAATTTATATTTGTTATGACAATGAGGCATATATGAACACTGGAGTACAGCAGAGTAGCCTAACTCCTTATGGCGCTAGAACAACAACGACCCCACCGGGTGATTACATACATGGAAGTATTAATACTAAAAAAGACATGGTTGAGATTGTTGCAGCTCATCACATAAAGTATGCTGCAACAGCAAGCATAGGAAATATACCTGATTATATCAGAAAGGTTGAAAAAGCAAAAAATATTAATGGTACATCATATATTCACGTTGCAGCTCCTTGCCCCACGGGATGGGGAATAGACAGTAGTGAAACCATTTCTATTGCTAAAGAAGCTATTGCTTGCGGACTTTGGTATTTAGCCGAGTATGAAGATGGAGTATATAAATTGAATCAAGAAATACACGAATATACAAGTATTAAAGCATATTTAAAAAAGCAGACAAGATTTAAACATATAACAGATGAAGATATTGAAATAATCACAAAGCAAAGAGATCAAAAAAATTATTATATTAAGGAACAACATAGAAAAAACATTATTTAGTTGTTTCCTTGGAAGGGTGGATAAAATGAAAAAGTTATTAAAAATGGGTAGTGCAATTATTCTTAGTTTAGCATTAGGAGTTAGCACAATAGGATGTGGAAGTAGCACAAATGAGGCAAAGGATTCAATGGCTGTATCTGTACAACCAACAACAAGGTCAACTACTGAGGTAAAAGTAGATACTAAAAATATAAAGGAAATAGTGTTTGGAGTGGCGCCAGGCCCATATGGTGACATGGCGAAACTAGCGATACAACCTGAATTAGAAAAAAAGGGTTACACAGTAAAGTTAGTAGAATTTAGTGATTATGTTCAACCAAACCTTGCTTTAGCAAATGGAGAAATAAATGTAAATATGTTTCAACATACGGTTTACTTGGAGAACTTTGCGAAGGAGCATAAATTGGAATTAAGCCCAGTCATTAGTATCCCAACAGCAAGTATGGGCATTTTCTCAAAGAAAATCAAGAAAATAGAGGAATTGGCTTCTGGAGCTACTGTAACACTTCCCAATGACGTACCAAATCTTGCTAGAGCCCTAAGATTTTTAGTACAGATTAATTTAATAACCTTAAAGGCTGATATTGATTTAACAAAAGCTTCTGAAAAAGATATTGAAGGTAATCCAAAAAATCTTAAATTTACACCAGCAGAAGCAGCACAATTACCAAGAACATTAGACAGTGCTGATATTGCTATTATAAATGGAAACTATGCTATTTCATCAGGATTATCTTTAGCTGATGCTGTTGCAAAGGAAAAGTTAACAGAACCATACAAGAACATTATTGCAGTCAGGACAGCAGACAAGGATGCACAGTTTGTTAGGGATATTGAGGAAATAGTAAAATCTGAGGCATTCAAAACTGTAATATTGGATAGTAAAAATATTTTTAAGGATTTTGATTTCCCGCAGTGGTTTGGAACAACTAAATAATAGCTACCCAGTTTTGAAGGGGTTATTTTCCGTAGATACTTAGAAAATTTCTCCCTTCAAAATCGGATTTTATTATCTGGTTATTCCATAAAATAAGGTTATGGAGTTGAAAATATGATCAAACTTGAACATGTGAGTGTAGTATTTAAGCAGAAACAACATAAAGAGGTTAGTGCTGTTAGGGATGTATCACTACATATACAAAAGGGAGAAATCTTCGGTATTGTAGGTATGAGTGGTGCTGGGAAAAGCAGCCTAATAAGAACGTTAAATGGGTTGCAAAAGCCAACTAGCGGACAGGTGTACGTTGACGGAGAAGATATAACAAATATTAGTGGCAGTAAGCTTAGAACCATCAGAAAGAAAATGGGAATGATTTTTCAGCACTTCAACCTAATATCAAGAAAGACAGTTGGACAAAATATTGAATTGGCTCTTAAAATACAAAATTATCCAAAAGAAAATAGAAAAACAAGAGTAAAAGAGTTACTTGAGATAGTCGGATTAACTGAAAAAGAACATATCTATCCAGCGAGTCTGAGTGGAGGACAAAAGCAACGTGTTGGTATCGCTAGAGCGTTAGCTACAAATCCGAAAGTGCTATTATGCGATGAAGCGACTTCTGCACTTGATGTCCAGACTACGGAGGAGATTTTGGAGCTCTTAAAGAAAATTAATAAGGAACTCAGCATTACAATAGTATTTATAACCCATCAATTAGAAATAGCAAAGGTGCTTTTTGATAGAATTGCGGTTATGAGTGATGGCTTTGTGGTTGAAGAAAATGATACATATGAAATATTTGCATCGCCTACTAATGAGGTTACTCGTGCACTGATAAAGGATAACATTAAATTGCCAGTACAAGTTGTGAAAGACTCAAAGGGAGAAATACTTACAGTGGTGTATAAAGGTGAAAAGAGTGTAGAGCCAATTATATCGCTTGCCAATAAAAAGTTTGATATTATTCTTAACATTCTACACGGTAAAATAGAGTATATTCAGCAGAAACCAATTGGAATATTAGTTGTTACCCTTGAAGGCAGCTTAGATGAATGTGAGAAAGCTAAGAAGTATATAGCTGAAAATGTTGAAGAAATTACTCTATATAATAGAAGTGAGGAAGGTGAACCCATATGCAACATAGCTTAGATATATTAGTTGAGTTGGGAAAAGCTTCAAGAGAAACTTTGCAGATGGTAGTAACCGCTGCAATAATAGCAGGGATATTAGGGCTAATTCTAGGATTAATTCTATATATTACTGCAAACAATCTTTTGTATAAAAATAAAGTGATAAACACAATTTCAGGCTTTATTATCAATGTCATCAGATCAATACCTTTTGTAATTCTCCTAGTACTTCTGATGCCAGTTACCGCCAAACTAGTTGGTACAACAATTGGCCCAAAAGCAGCAGCAGTACCTTTGACAGTGGCTTCAATAGCTTTTTTTGCAAGACTTGCAGAAGCCTCTTTTGAGGAGGTTGATAAAGGGCTAATTGAAGCAGCACTAGCAATGGGTGGCAGTTTAAAGGACATTATTTTAGGTGTACTATTAGTTGAGGCATTACCTAGCCTTATTAGAGCAACAACAGTGACGCTAATAAGTATTATTGGCTTTTCAGCTATGGCTGGAATCGTTGGCGGAGGAGGAATAGGTGATTTAGCCATTAGATTTGGATACTACCGCTATGAAATGGATGTAATGTTTGTCACTGTTATATTTTTAATATTAGTTGTTCAAATAATACAAATATCCGGTGAAAAAATTGCTAAGGGTTTAACTAAGAAATAACCCACTTATTTTGGTAATATAACATGAAATGAGTATTTGCATATCCATCGATTCAGATATAACTAAGATAAAAGCAGGCTTCCAAGCATTTTGGCAATAAAATGCTTGGAAGTTTGAAGTTAAGTAAATAATAAACAGATGTCTAAGCTTCGGAGGTAGCAGAAATTCCCCTCGAAGCTTAGACATCTGTTTATATGGACTCGTATAATAAAAGGGTAAATACCAATGCCTTGACATTAACTAGCCATAAACGTAAAATTAGCCTATAAAGTAACAAATTTTTATCATATGTCTATGATTTAGAGGGATTAAACACCACTGAATCCAAGAAACCTGTTTATGGAATAAGTTTCTGATATTGCTGATATTTAAGGAGTCAATATAATAGATGAACAAAAATAAAACTAATTCTGAAACTAAATGGCATAAACTTGACAATACAGCAAATGTTTTTCCTGTAATATCAAACAAGACTTATAGTAGTGTATATCGAGTCGCCGTTCACCTTAAACAAGAAATTGATGAAGTAATATTACAAGAGGCATTGCTTGAAACTTTACCCTGGTTTAGCTCTTTTGACGTTAAACTAAAGCATGGAGCTTTCTGGCATTACTTTGAAACCAACAAAAAGCAGCCGCAGGTTGAAAGAGAACAAACGTACCCTTGCGCATTTATAGACCCAAACACTAACAATCAATTTCTTTTCAAGGTAACTTACTTTGGGAAGAGGATAAACCTTGAAGTGTTTCATGCTATTACAGATGGAACAGGGGCTTTGACATTTCTGAAAGCATTAACCTATAATTATATAAAGCTTGCACATAAAGATGCTCTATCGGAGGATGCGTTGAATCTTCCAATTGTTGACGTCGTATCAGATATTGAAGATAGCTATCATAAAAACTACAGAAAGCGTTCCTATCCTAAATATAAAACAAAAAAGGCATATAAGTTGAGAGGGGACAGGCTTCCGGTATTCACAATGAGTGTTATTCATGGTTATGTTAAAATAGCAAATTTGCTTGAGCTATGCAAACAAAAACATGTTAGTCTAACACAATATATATCAACGTTGATTATTTGGTGTATATACAAAGAATATATGAATGAACAGCCACACAAAAAACCTATACAAGTCAATATACCTGTTAATTTGCGTAGCTTTTTTAATTCTACGACTGAGATGAATTTTTTCTCGTATATTAATGTGGGGATTACCATCTCGAAGAGTGATTATACTTTTGATGAAATGCTGGATATAGTTTTGCAGCAGTTTAAAAACCAACTAACAAAAGATAATTTATCTAAGACAATTTCGGATAACGTCGCAACTGAAAAAAATATATTCGTTCGCGTTTCACCTCTGGTATTTAAAGATATAGGTGTTAAAATAGCATATGTCAGTTCAACAAAAGCAAATACCTTTGTTCTCTCTAACCTAGGCAAAATCGAAGTTTATGATGAATTCAAAGAATACATTGATGCTTTTGAAGCATTAATTAGTGTATCAAAATCTGAACCGATTAAATGTTCAATGTGTACTTTTGATGACAAATTAGTATTTACCTTTACGTCAATTCTAAGAGACCCATATTTGCAAAGAGCATTTTTCCGATACCTATCAAATGAAGGGTTAAGTGTTATGATAGAAAGTAATGGTGTTTATAATGAAGACCTGTAAAAGATGTAAGGTATATGTCCAGGACGATAGTAATATATGTCCATTGTGTAGGACAGTTTTAACCAATAGTGATGGTGAAGTTCAGGATAAGGAATACCCTACAATAGAAGTAAGTGTGCACAAATATAATATTCTAAAAAGAATATTCTTATTTGTATCTATATTGTCTACTGCTGCATCGGTTATTACAAATTATTTGACTTACCGTGGCGTAATCTGGTCAGCAATAACTATAGCCGCTATCATATATCTATGGGTAATTATGACCTATTCGATCAAGCGTAATAGAAATATTGCCTCACAAATATTAGTACAGGTATTATGTGTAGCTATTCTCTCTGTAATAATGGATAATGCTATTGGATATGTTGGATGGTCAGTAAACCATGTCATACCCGAAATCGTTATTTTAGCTAATGTATCAGTTCTAATATTAGTCTTTGTGAATCGTATGTATTGGAATACTTATGTTATAAATCAAATTGTAATTGCCATTTGTGGTCTGATACCGGGAGTACTTTTTCTTTGTGGAGTGATCAAGGTGCCTTTGCCAACAATAATAGCAACAGCAACTTCAATTATAGTACTAATAGTAATGATGATTTTTGGAGATAAAACAATAAAAAGCGAGTTAAAAAGAAGATTCCATTTTTGATATAATATACAAAATGACACAATAGAAGTGGATAAATTGTAGAAAGAGGCTAACATGAAAATCGTTGTTTTAGATGGGTACACACTAAATCCGGGTGATATGTCCTGGAGCGGAATAGAACAGCTTGGAGAATTGGTAGTTTATGATAGAACGCCTGTAGACAAGATACTTGAACGAATTGATAACGCTGAGATAATACTGACAAACAAGGTGGTTTTAACAAAGGAAATATTACAAAAAGCGTCTTCGGTTAAATATATAGGAGTTATTGCAACAGGCTATAATGTTGTTGATACGGCAGCGGCCAAGGAGCTTGGAATTATAGTCACAAACGTGCCTGCATATAGTACGAACTCTGTTGCACAGCTGGTTTTTGCATTCATTCTTGAGCTATGTCATCATGTTGGTGAACATAATAGAGCAGTTCGTGATGGTGCATGGACAAACAGTGTGGACTTTACCTTCTGGAATTATCCTCTAATAGAGCTGGCAGGAAAGACTCTTGGCATTGTTGGCTTTGGTGGCATTGGACAAGCTACTGCGAGAATTGCAGAGGCTTTTGGAATGAACGTAATAGTTTATAATAGAACAAAGCGACCAGAGTTAGAAACAGACAAAATTAAGTTTAAAGAACTTGAACAGGTACTGAGTCAATCTGATTTTATAAGCCTACATTGTCCACTAACTGACCAAACAAAGGGATTAATTAATAAAGACTCAATCACTAAAATGAAAGATGGTGTCTTCCTAATAAACACTTCACGAGGCCCTGTTCTAGTAGAACAAGACGTAGCAGATGCTTTAAATAGTGGCAAGCTAGCCGGAGTTGGGTTAGATGTAGTGTCTATGGAACCTATACCTGAAAATAATCCGTTACTAAAGGCTAAGAATTGCATAATAACTCCACATTTTGCATGGGCACCTATAGAGGCAAGGACAAGGTTAATGGATACGCTTATAAAGAACATTAGGGCCTTCGTAGATAATAAGCCTGTTAATGTGGTGAATAAGTGACAGGCTTTGTTAGGGCACTCCGTATTTCCTTCACATCTTACAAAATGAGGTTTAGTAAATGTTATAGTATTACTTAAGTTTATTAATTAAGTTTAATTATTAAGTTTAATTATTAAGCTTAATAATTTATATAACGTCTTAAAATCAATAAAACTTGGGAGCAAGAACAGTGAGAGGAGAATGCATTCAAAGATAAGAAGCCGCATCTCTCCTATATTATAGCTGAGAGTCGTATAGCTGGAGATAAGGCGATTTACCTCATCAATCTTTCTCTCTAATATGTTAGTTCTATCAGCTATTTCGTAATAGTGGTAGAGAATGTAGTAAAAACTCTTGCTGTTTGCATTCTTTTTTAGTGAGAAAGTACTGTCGAAAGAATCTATAGACAGAATCATACTATGCTGGAAACGAGCCATATTCGAAATGCTGGAAACAAATTTTTTTCTATTTATTCTTAGTCTAGCTTTCTGTAGATAATTAACGATATTATCGGCATCATCAAGTACAGTGGCTATTTCTGCCTCGGCAGTGGATAATTCTGTAGATCTTGAAATTAGCCCACATGCAATCTTTAGAATATCTGGGTTATAATCAAGTTTGCATTGAAAGTCATTGATGCTTGTTAAAAGGCGGCTTTCATTAATAGTTAAAATCAATTCTTCATTAAATTGACTGATGAGCTCATAGTTCGTATTTCCAGTAATATCTCTAAAATATTCTAATGCAGAATAAATTTCATCTGAAGAGAAGTCAACGAAAACTGTGCAACCATATTCATATATAAAAAGGAATTTAGTGTTTGAGTGAACTTTTATAATTGAAGATATCGCTTTATCATTAAGAAGTATATATTTAGTACTTCTTTCACAATAAGGAGCATCGAAATATGATGCTAGAGTAATCAAGTTCAATTTATTAGATATTTTATAGCATACGAGATTTACTTTTGAATTTGACATTACAAATACCCTCCTGAGCCACAAGTACGGTCACAAAATGTGATACAAAACCCTCTATAATTATTCAAACAAAGCAAGGATCATCAAGATTACCTCGGCAATAATCAAAATTATTATTATCCATTCCACAAAAAGCCCACGCATAGAATGACTAATAGATGTAAAGGCACCAATTATATTATTTATAATATCTGTTTTGCTTTTAAGGATGAGAAATCTATCGTTAAGCTCGAAGAACTCAGACATTTTACTATAAAAGTCCTCTGCACTGCTATTTGTCCAGGTAATATCAGGCTTATCCAAAATCATCACGGAATTAATTGTGTTGTATTCATGGCGTGCTGCTTTTGCTGTTGCTCTGGCTAGCTCTTTTTCACCAATATGCAATTTTCCTTTTTCGAGCCTATCAATTATGGAATCCAGCTTATCTAAAATAGGCTCAAGTGATGACTCAATTCGCTCTAGCGCAACTGATTTTGCAATTATCATCGCTGTAAGCTCTGAATAGAAGGGTTCATATTTAGGGATGCACGCGAAACTGTCAGTAAGTTCTAATGAATCAACATTTCCTATCCGTAGTTCAAAATCATCGTTAAAGGTAGTGAAGTTATTCACATCTATTTCGGACTTATAATTCTTTAGATATTTCATAAAATGGGGATAGTCCTCTTGATCAAGGTTAACAAAAACAATACAACCAAACGAAAAGACAAGAATCCTTTGATTGTCTTCGACTTTGGTACCAAATATTCCAGAGAGTATGTCTGACTTCAAAATCAAAGGCTCCTCCCAGGTGTACTTTTTGGGTATACCACACGAAATAGCAAGCTTATTCAAATCCAGCTCACTAGTAACAGCAAAGCATTTGTAATTAATAACATCGATATTAACTTTCACGTAAAATCCATCCTTATAATAGTTATTATGTTTTATTACAAATCTACACAGCTATAATCATTATCAGACACATAGGTGGTAGCTGTATCTAATTCTCCAAGGTCTTAGCGCGGCTAATACTACCGTTTGTAGAAGAGGGACTATTAGCCACGGTGAAGATTAGATAAATATAGTGTATCTCAGCTGCGTTACTAATATTCAGTTTTTACAAGCAGAATATTAGTGCTGCCAAGCTGAAATAAGTGAGACTAAAGTCCAGGTGAAGTTAACCTTCCACTTGGACTTAGGCTTATTTATCTTTTGATAAGTTAAATTAACATCTATCTGGAACTAAAGTAATAAAATACTGTACTCTCTGGAGCACAAGTAGTAAAACGCTGTACTCGCTGGAGCACAAGTAGTAAAATACTGTACTATATACTCAATGGGTAGAGAAATAAAAATGAATACCTAGATATATCGAGCAATAACACCGTATTTGTATAATAGAAGAGTATATAGAGCATACTTTACAGTAATCATGCTAAATGCTTGTTAAAGCTATGCTAGGGGGAGTTGAAATAGGCCTGCATATGATGTTATACTAGCTAAGCCGTCGCCGATGAGGCAATCGACAAAGCAACACAAAATGATGGAAATAATTACTTTGAAATCAGGTGTTGACAAAGAAGAGACGACATGATATTATAATTAAGCTGCTTGCGACAAGCGAACAGCAAAACCTTGAAAAGCAGCAATAAGAACGCTCTAAAGGAAAATGGACTTTGAAAAGTAAACAGTGATAAACATGTAAAGGGACTCGAAAAATTCCGAAATCGTTAATACGATTTCAAAGAAAATGAGTAACTTGCGAACTTTATATCC
>Ga0209511_1000296_pt1 | contig 53428 bp, 47 predicted proteins | sample SSSSmetaG_FD_184141 | JGI IMG/M metagenome (GOLD analysis project Ga0209511, IMG submission 184141) | Glacier valley bacterial and archeal communities from Borup Fiord, Nunavut, Canada, to study Microbial Dark Matter (Phase II) - ​SSSS... | ecosystem: Environmental > Aquatic > Freshwater > Ice >... | reverse complement strand
GAGTGGATAAGTCACCACGACGCCAAAAATTGGTTTGACCATTGCGGGTATCATGTACAATGACTTGGGAACTGCTCTAGTAGTTCAGCTAACATCTGCTAATCAGCCACCGCTCAGCGCCACCCCGCGACGCGCGCCGCGACGGCCGCCGGCGCGATGGCCTGGAGGCAGGCGCAGGCGGCCGGGCGGGCGCGGCAGTCCTGGCAGGCGGGCCGGTCGAAGACGAGGTACTCGGCCTGCGGCCCCAGCGGTGCCCAGCGGCCGGGATGCATGGGCCGGATGGGCGGATACAGCCCCAGCGCGTGGCGGCCGAGCGCGGCGGCCAGGTGCAGCGGCCCCGTCGAGCCGGCCACGATGCCATCGGCAGCGGCCAGCAGGGCAATAAATTCGGGTAGGTCGAGCTGCCCGGTGAGGTCGGCGGCGAGGCAGTCGGCGTGCTCGCGGAGCCAGCCGGCCAGCTCCGCCCCTTCCGGCGCGGTGCCACTGACGAAGACGCGGTGGCCCGCCGCGTGCAGCCGCCGGGCCAGCTCGCCGAAGTGCGCCAGGCCCCATTCGCGGGCGCTGCCCCGGCTGCGCGGGTGCAGCACGACGTTGAGCTGACCGGGTTGGCGGGCGGCCAGTAGCTGCTGGAAATCAGCTCGCAGCGGCACGACGGGCACCAGCCGCACCAGTTCCGCTACTTCGGCCAGCGACGTATCCGCCGCGCCCGGCACGAGCGGGGCCAGCAGCGCCAGATTCAGCTGCGCCTCGTGCAGCGGCGAGTGGCGACGGCTGAGCGCGACCAGCCGGTTGCAGGTCAGCCAGTGAAACCAGCGGTTACGGGTGCCAATCCGCACCGGAATGCCGGCCTGACGGGCCAGCTCCGCCAGCTCGCGGTGCGGAAAAACGTGAACAATGGCCGCCGCGCCGTAGGCGCGCAGCCGCGCCAATCGTGCCGGCTCGGGCAGGGCCAGCAGCGCATCCAGGTCCAGAAACTCATCCACCCACGGGCAGGCCGCCGCCACGGCCGCCGTGTAGGCCCGCCCCACCAGCACCACCCGGCACCCCGGAAACGCCCGCCGCAGCCGCCCCGCCACGGGCAGCGTCAGCACCACGTCGCCAATGGCATCGGGCCGGGAGACGAGGAAAGTACGCATTGGGTAACTAGGTGAGTGGGTGAGTAGGTGAGGAGGTCGTTGTCATGCTGCGCGTAGCGAAGCATCTCGCGTGGCGCAGTAAATCCAACGATTAGCAACAAGGTGAGTAATTGAGGTCACTGCGTCACGCGAGATGCTTCGCTGCGCGCTGCGTGACAACGACCTCCTCACCTACTCACCGCCAGTTTTGAGCTTGGCGAATTTTAAAAACACGCCCCAGGCCGAGATGCCCGCCACGCACAGCCCGGCGAAGCCATCCCGAAAGCCCTGCCGCAGCACGTAGCCGTGGACGAATTTCCACAGCGGCTTGAGCAGCAAGTGTAACAACGTGACCCGCGTGTGGCCGCGCAGGGCCAGCTCCCGGGCCGTGATGCTGGTGAACTTGTTGAGCTGGGCGACGTGCTCGGTGATGGAGTGATAGGAATAATGGAGCAAGTCGCCGCGCAGCGCGCCGGTCATCTGGCCAACAGCCACTTCGTAATGCTCGTGCAGCAGCAGGCCCTGCCAGCGGCCGCGGCGGCGGTCGTAGAGGCGCAGCTTGCGGTCGGGGTACCAGCCGCCGTGCCGCACCCAGTGCCCGCAGTAGCTGGTGAGCCGTGGCAGAGTGTAGCCCGCGTGCTGCCAGTCGTTTTTCACGGCTTGGATTTCCGCCCGCAGCTCAGCCGTCAGCACCTCGTCGGCATCGAGCTGAAGCACGTGGTCGAATCGGGCCTGGTCGGTGGCGAAGTTTTTCTGCTCAACATAGCCCACGAACGCGTTTTGCACGACCCGCGCGCCGTGCCGCTGGCAAATAGCCACGGTGTCGTCGGTCGAGAACGAGTCCACGACCAGCACCTCATCGGCTACTTCGCCCAATGCTTGCAGGCAGCGGGCAATGTTGGCCTGCTCGTTGAAGGTGATGATGACGACGGAGAGCGGGGTAGCGGGCATCAGGCGGCAAAGGTAGCCGGGTTGCCCACCGTAGCTTTGAGCTTTTCCGCCCCGGCTATGGCTTACACCGACTTCACCGCGCAGGACTTGACCCGTCGCTTTGGGCTGCATTTCGCCTCGGACGACCTGTTTGGCACGGCTCCGGCGGTGCAGCCCACGCCTTGGCTGACCGACACCTTGCGCCTGGGCCAGACGATGGGCTTCGGCAGCGAAAAGTCGCGCTCCGAGCGCCTGGTTTCGCCGGTGCTCACCGAACTATGCGCCCGCAACGACTTCGCGTTCGCCGTCGTATCGGGGGCCAACCTGGATGCCGACGACGAGGGCTTGCGCGGCGAGTGCGACTTCGTGCTGACGCGCACCCGGATTCAGGAATTTATTACGGCCCCCATTTTCTGCATCACCGAAGCTAAGCGGCAGGATGTCGAGCAGGGCACCGTTCAGTGTGCGGCGCAGCTACTCGGTGCCCGCAAGCTCAACGAGGCCGACGGTCAGCCCATATCTACGCTCTACGGTTGCTCGACTACGGGCACCGAATGGCGGTTTTTGAAATTGACTGGCCAAACGCTTACCCTCGACTTGCCGCGCTACTACCTGGCCGAGCTACCCAAGCTAATGGGCGTTTTGCAGGCGATAGTCGGGCAGGCACTGACTTAGTAAATTGCCACTCACAAGCTTGTCAAAGCTCAACCTACTCCCATGCCCAACCTCCACGACCAAATCCTTCTCATCAGCGGGGCCACGTCCGGCATCGGCGAAATCACGGCCCGCGAGCTGGCCCGGCAGGGCGCGCACGTCGTCATCCTGGCCCGCAACGCCGACAAAGCCGCCCGTTCGCAACAGCTTATCCGCCAGGCCACGGGCAACGAGCGGGTCGATGTCGTGCTCGCCGACCTTTCCGACCTGGCCCAGGTGCGCGCCGTGGCCGAGCAGATAAAAGCCAAGTACCCGCGCCTGGACGGGCTGGTGAACAACGCCGGGCTGATGCTCGGGGCCGAGCGGCAGGTGTCGGCCCAGGGCTACGAGCTGACGCTGGCCAGCAACCACCTGGGGCCGTTTCTGCTGACGAGCTTGCTTTTTGATTTGGTGAAAGCCGCCCCGGCCGGGCGCATCGTGAACGTGGCCTCGATGGCCTATAAATTTTCGCGGCCTACGCTCGACGACTTGCAGTCGGAGCGCGCCTACAGCGCCGCGTTCGAGTACGGCACGACCAAGCTCTTCAACATCCTATTCACCCAGGAGCTGGCGCGGCGGATGCGGGCGGCGGGCATCGAGCATGTCACGACCAACTGCCTGCACCCCGGCGCGGTCGCCACCGGCTACGGCAGCCACTCCGGCGGCTGGCTCGGGGCGGTTATCGGGCTGGCCCGGCCGTTCATGATTTCGCCCGAGAAGGGCGCGGAGACGAGCATCTTCCTGGCCTCGGACCCGAGCGTGGCACGCGTGAGCGGCGGGTTTTTCGACAAGAAAAAACCGGTGCCTGTCAAGAGCAGCTTCAACACGCCGGCGAACAGCCGCCGGCTGTGGGAGTTGAGCGAGGAATTGACGGGGACGACTTTCCTGTAAGTTTTCACCGCAGAGGGCGCGGGTGTTTCGCAGAGGGTTCGCAGAAGTCAGACCATGTAAAAAGCCCCGCCAGCGTAATGCCGGCGGGGCTTTTCAGGCTATCAGAATCCGCGCAATCAAAAGAATCTGCGCTAATCTGCGATTAATAGCGGTACAAATCCGACTTGAACGGGCCTTGCGTGGGCACTTTGATGTAGTCGGCCTGGTGCGGGGTCAACTCGTCCAGCTCGACGCCGATTTTGGCCAGGTGCAGGCGGGCGACTTTCTCGTCCAGGTGCTTGGGTAGGGTATAAACCTCGTGCTGGTACTGCTCAGCGCGCTCCCACAGCTCCAATTGGGCCAGCACCTGGTTGGTGAACGAGGCCGACATCACGAACGAAGGGTGGCCGGTGGCGCAGCCCAGGTTCACCAACCGGCCTTCGGCCAGGATGATAACCTCTTTGCCATCAATGTTGTAGATGTCCACCTGAGGCTTCACCGTGTCTTTGGTGTGGCCGTAGTTTTTGTTCAGCCACGCCATGTCAATCTCGTCGTCGAAGTGACCGATGTTGCAGACGATGGCTTTGTCCTTGAGGCTGCGGAAGTGGCTCTCGGTGAGGATGTCGCAGTTGCCGGTGGCCGTCACCACGATGTCGGCTTCCTTGACGGCGTTGGCCAGCTTCTTCACGGCAAAGCCGTCCATGGCGGCTTGCAGCGCGCAGATGGGGTCGATTTCGGTGATGATGACCCGCGCGCCGGCACCTTGCAGCGAGGCGGCGGTGCCTTTCCCCACGTCGCCGTAGCCGGCCACGACGGCCACTTTGCCGGCCATCATCACGTCGGTTGCCCGGCGGATAGCGTCCACGGCCGACTCTTTGCAGCCGTACTTGTTGTCGAATTTCGACTTCGTAACCGAGTCGTTCACGTTGATGGCCGGGAACAGCAGCGTGCCGTTCTTGACGCGCTCAATCAGGCGCAACACGCCGGTCGTGGTTTCCTCGCTCACGCCGCGGATGCCAGCGGCCATTTCCGGGTAGTGGTTGAGCACCATGTTGGTCAGGTCGCCGCCGTCGTCCAGAATCATGTTCAGCGGCTGACGCTCCTCGCCGAAAAACATGGTCTGCTCGATGCACCAGTTAAATTCTTCCTCGTTCATGCCCTTCCAGGCATAAACCGGGATGCCGGCGGCGGCAATGGCGGCCGCGGCGTGGTCCTGGGTCGAGAAGATGTTGCACGACGACCAGGTTACGTCGGCCCCGAGCGCGGTGAGCGTCTCGATGAGCACGGCCGTTTGGATGGTCATGTGCAGGCAGCCGGCGATGCGCGCGCCTTTCAGGGGCTGGCTCGGGCCGAATTCTTCGCGCAGGGCCATCAGGCCGGGCATTTCGGCTTCGGCGAGGCGGATTTCCTTGCGGCCCCACTCGGCGAGGCTCATGTCTTTCACTTTGTAGGGGACGCGCGTCGTGGCCGTCGGGTCCAGCGTCAAGGGGGCAGTAGTTACCATGTCAGTCAATAAGATGAAGGGTCGGGCAGTTCAACCGCAAAGGTACGGGAATGTTGCCTGGCGCGGAACCCTGGGGCGCGGCTTTACCTTTGTCGCCCATGCATATTTTCTCTTTGAGTGCCCGGCGCGCGACGTTGGTCAGCACCCTCGCGGCGGCCCTCGCCCTGCCCACCAGCCCGGCCCTGGCCCAGACTTCAGTCCAGACTCCGGTCCCCAATCAAACTCTGCCGACCAGCCCGGCACCCGCCACCATCCGCCTCTCGCCCGACGATCTGGAGCGCGGCCAATACGGCCCCCAAAGCAGCTTTTACTTCTTGCCGCCCGGCAAAACGGCCGAAGCCGACTACCAGAAAGCCGGCTTTTTCGGGGGGAAGCTCCGCCCCTGTCTGGGCAACAACGCGGCCGCCCTCGCCGAGCTGGACCACTACCAGCGCCAGAAAACGCTGTATCTGGTGGATAAAGCCGTGCTCGTGAGCGCGGTCGGCCTCTACGCCTCGCAGGTTTTTCGGGACAAAGACCCGGTGTACTTTAATTCCACGCAGCAAGTGGCGGCCGGCGCAGCCGTGGTGAGCCTCGTAGCGACGTTATTTATTAACCGCCACACCAACGAATACCTGAAGCAGGCCGTGGACAACTACAACACCAGCCCCACGCGCCGTACTGGCTGGCTCCGTCGGCCGAGCGGGGTGGAACTGGGGGCCGTGAGTGGTCAGCCGGTGTTGGCGCTGAGTTGGCGGTTGTGAACGGGCAGGTATTGTCATGCAGAGCGTAGCGAAGCATCTCGCTCGCCTCGTTGCTGACGGGTGGGTTTACTGCGCCACGCGAGATGCTTCGTTGCGCGCTGCATAACAACGACCTCAACACCTGCTGCCTGAACTCGTTTAAGCCCCCAACATGGACTTCCCCTTACCTGAGGCGGCGCGACGCTACGTAACCGCCCACCTCAACGACGACCCGGCGCACCTGGCCCTGCAAGCGCGGCGACACCCGCACCTGCCCGTGCCGGAGCTGGTCCGCCAGATTCAGGCCCGCCAGAAAGCGCGCGGCAAGCTGCCCGACTGGGCCGACAACCCCGACCTCGTATTTCCGAGCGCGCTCTCCGTTGAGCAGGCCTCGTCGGCGCGCACGGCCGCTTTCAAGGCCGCGCTCGTGGCCGGGTCCGGGCGGCTGGCCGACCTCACCGGCGGCTTCGGGGCCGACAGCGCCGCTTTCGCCGAGACGGTGCTGCACGTGGACTACGTGGAGCGCGACCCGCGTTTGGCGGCCGTGGTGAGCTATAATTTCGACTTGCTGGGCCTGGGCAACGTGCTGACCCACAACCAGGACGCGGCCGCGTTTTTGCGCGGCAGCGCGGGCGCGCAATTCGACTGGCTTTACCTCGACCCGGCCCGGCGCGACGCGAAAGGCGGCAAAACGTACCGGCTGGCCGACTGCGAGCCGGACGTGCCGCGCCTGCTGCCGCTGCTCTTGCGCCACGCCCCGCGGATTCTGCTCAAAGCCTCGCCTATGCTCGACCTGGAGCTGGCCATTCAGGAGTTGGGCCACGTGCGGCGGCTGTGGGTGGTGGCCGTCGAAAACGAGGTGAAGGAGGTGCTGTATGAGCTGGGTGCCGAGCCGGCCGTGGACCCCGAACGCCTGGCCCTGAACCTGCGCCGCGCCGGCTCGCAGCCCGAATTCCGGGTGAACCGCGCCCGCGAGGCCCGCGCCGTGGCCCGCTACGCCGAAGCCCAGCAGTACCTCTACGAGCCGAACGCGGCCATTCTCAAAGCCGGTGCGTTCAAAAGCATCGGCACGGCCTTCGAGCTGCTCAAGCTGCATCAGCACAGCCACTTGTACACGAGCCAGGACTTGCGCGCCGACTTCCCCGGCCGGACTTTCCGCATCCTGGCCGTCGAAAAAGCCGATGGCCCTGCCCTGCGCGCCCACCTCGGCCCCGAAGGCCGCGCCCACGTCACGACCCGCAACTTCCCCGAGTCGGTGGCCGACTTCCGCCGCCACACCGGCATCCGCGAGGGCGGCGAGGTGTACCTGTTCGCCACGACCGACTTGCGCGGCCGCCACGTGGTGCTGGTGTGCGAAAAAGCATAGGTTAATGCGCGAATGTGGTTGATGTGCTGATGTGCGAATGGCTTCGCGGGTATCAGCGGCTTCTCTGAAAACCATTTGCACATCCGCACATCAAGCACACATCAGCACATTAAAAACCTATTCATGCCTAGCTTTGCCTCCCGCCTGCCCGCGCCCGACTGGCCAGGCAGGCGGCTTTTTTTGTTCGCCTAATTTTTTCTCATGCCCTACCTGTTCACTTCCGAATCCGTGTCGGAAGGCCATCCCGATAAAATAGCCGACCAGATTTCCGATGCCATTCTCGACGACTTTCTGCGCCAGGACCCGCACGCCAAAGTAGCCTGCGAAACGCTGGTAACCACGGGCTTGGTCGTCATCGCGGGCGAGGTGAAGTCGTCGGCCTACGTGGACGTGCAGAGCATCGCGCGCGGCGTGATTCGGCGCATCGGCTACACCAAGGCCGAGTATAAATTTGAGGCCGAGAGCTGCGGCATCCTGTCGGCCCTGCACGAGCAGTCGCCCGACATCAACCAGGGCGTGGTGCGGCAGGCCCCGGAAGAGCAAGGGGCCGGCGACCAGGGCATGATGTTCGGCTACGCCACGAGCGAGACGGCCAACTACATGCCGCTCGCGCTCGACCTCTCGCACGCGCTCTTGCAGGAGCTGGCCGCCATCCGCAAGCAGGGCCACGAAATGACCTATCTGCGCCCCGATGCCAAGAGCCAGGTCACGATTCGCTACTCCGACGACCACCGGCCCGAAGCCATCGAAACCATCGTCATCAGCACCCAGCACGACGACTTCGACGCGTCCGAGGAAGCGATGCTGGCCCGCATCAAGCAGGACATCATCGACATCCTCATTCCGCGCGTCAAAGCCCGGCTGAGTGCCGACGTGGCGGCGCTGTTCACCGAAGACATTCAGCACCACATCAACCCGACGGGCAAGTTCGTCATCGGTGGGCCGCACGGCGACTCGGGCTTGACGGGGCGCAAGATTATCGTGGACACCTACGGCGGCAAGGGCGCGCACGGCGGCGGGGCGTTTTCGGGCAAGGACTCCAGCAAGGTGGACCGCTCGGCGGCCTACGCCACGCGCCACATCGCCAAGAATTTAGTAGCTGCCGGCGTGGCCGAGCAGGTGCTCGTGCAGGTCGCCTACGCCATCGGCGTAGCTCGCCCGGTGGGCCTCTACGTAACGACCTACGGCACGACCAAAGCCTTGAGTGTCAGTGGCCAGCCGCTGACCGACGGCGAAATCGCGGACCGCGTGAACGAGCTGTTCGACCTGCGCCCCTACGCCATCGTCGAGCGCCTGGGCTTGCGCAACCCCATCTTCGGCCCCACCGCTGCCTACGGGCACATGGGCCGGCAGCCCGGCACCGTGACGGTGCGCATGAGCGGCGGCGAGCAAACGTTCGAGACGTTCACCTGGGAAAAGCTGGATTACGTGGACAAAATCAAAGCCGCGTTTTCATTGTAGGGTAAGCTTCAGCTTGCCGTTTGTCAGATACAAAAAGGCCCCGCTGGCGAGTTGCCAACGGGGCCTTTTTGTATCTGACAAACGGCAAGCTGAAGCTTACCCTACAAAACTCAATGGCTCACGTGCTTCTCCTTGTACTTGACAATCTGCCGCTTCAGGGCTTCGACGGCGGCATCGGTGGCGGCCTCGAACGAGGTCGCGTCTTCCTGGCTGAAAAGGGTGCTGCCAGGCACCATGAGCTTAATTTCAACGGTCTTGTTAGCCGCACCGTCCTTGTTGTTGAGGCGCATGATGACTTCGCCGTCGGTTACGCGGTCGTAGAAATGTTCGAGTTTATTGAGGCGCTGCTGAATGAAGTCGAGCAGGGTTTTGTCGGCGTCGAAATGCACCGATTGCATTTGCACTTTCATGGGCGGGGGTGGAGGATTAGGGATGAAAGATTAGGGAGGAGGGACTCAGGATTTGAGATTGGGAATGCAAGATAGCAGGCCAGAAAAAAGGAGTGGATTTTCAGAGCAAGCCGTAGTAGCCTCAGGCTGAAAAATCCCCGGCCCTATTTTATCAATCAACTCTCCCTAATCTCTAATCCCGAGTTCTTAATCCGACTCACGCCCGCGGGTGGGCTTGCTCGAATACGGATTTCAAACGGTCCACGGACAAGTGGGTGTAGACCTGAGTGGCGGCCAGGCTGGCGTGGCCCAGCAGCTCCTTGATGGAGTTGAGGTCGGCCCCCTTACCGAGCAGATGCGTAGCGAACGCGTGCCGGAGCGCGTGCGGGTGCTGATGCGCCGCCGAGGTCGAAACCTGGCTCAAATACCGCTTCACGGTGCGATAAACCAGCTTTTCGTACAGCGGCTGGCCCTTATCAGTGAGCAGCAGCGGGCCAGCGGACGGGCGCGGGCCGAACTCGGCCAGCCGGGCGGCGCGGTAGGTGTCGATAACGGCCAGCAGCGACGGGTTCAGCGGCACCACGCGCTGCTTGTCGCCCTTGCCGGTAACGCGCACCGTGCGCGCGCCCAAGTCGAGGTCGTCGTCGGTGATGCCGAGCAATTCTGAGAGGCGGATGCCGGTGCCGTAGAGCGTTTCGAGCACGAGCTGGTCGCGCCGGCCCGCAAAGCTCTCCTCAAACTCGAACGTGTTGAGCAAGCGGTTCAGCGCTTCTTCGGGCACGAACTCGGGCAGCTTGCGGGCCATCTTGGGGGCCTTGATGCGCAGCATCGGGTTGGCCCCGATGGCGTGGGTGCGGAGCAGAAACTTAAAAAACGAGCGCAAGCAGGCCACTTTGCGGTTCACCGTGCGCGGGTCCAGGCGCTGGCTCATCAGGCTCACCACCCAGTCGCGGATGAGCGGGTGCGTGGCCTGGGCCGGGTCGGCCAGCTCGTACTCCTTCACCACGAAAGCCGCAAACTGCGTCAAATCAGTCTGGTACGCCGTCACCGTGTGTGGGCTGAGGCGCTTTTCGTAGCGAAGAAAATCCAGGAAGTCGTCCATAGCGCCGGGGCCGCCCGCGCGGCCAACTGGCTGACGGGGGCGCAAGGTAGGTTTCTTGTTTCTTGTTTCTTGGGCGCAGGTTAGCGCAGTGTTCCGCAGAGGGAGCAGAGTTTCGCAAAGTCAAAACTCCGCTACCTCGCCCCGTTTAAGTTTGAAACAAGCCATAAGCTTACGGGCTGACCAGATTCAAGCTCAGGTTGAAATAAAGCGGGTTGGTGAGCTTATTGGCAAAGAGCGCCGGCTCGGAGCCGAACAGGCTTTCGCGCTCAGCGGTGGGGTTTTGGGTGCGGAAGGCATCGTTGCGGTAGTTGTAGCGCAGGCCGGCCTGGGCCGAAAGCCAGACGAAACCGCTGAGCTGCTGCTCGTAGGTGAGGCGGGGCTTCAGCTCGCCGCGGCGCACATACACATCGGAGCCGGCCGCCTGGCCCACGTAGTAGGCGTTGCCCTCCAGCTCGTAGCCGAATTTGAGCAGGGCCGTGGTGCCAAAATTGCGGCGCACCTCGGCGCGGGCCGGAAACACGACTTCCACGCCCCATTGCGGCGAAAACGTGCGGTTATAAAGCACCACCGGAACGTAGAGCAGCTGCCCGGCCCGGTAGGTGCGGGTCGCGCCCAGGCCCCATTGCAGGTTGTCGTTGGGCTTCCAGCCAAAAATAGCCGTGCCGCTGAAGGTGAAGTTTTTACCGCTGATGTCGCCCGGCGTGGTATAGTTGCCGCTGGCGTCGGCGTTGGCCTGAAACAGCAGGAAATGCACCTTATCGAGCGGCTTGAACACCGTCGCGTTGGCTCCCAGCGTGCGCAGCCCGTTTTGCAGCAGCTGAAAGTAGGGCGATGCGTCGGGCTGGGCCAGGCGCAGGGCCGTGTCCCAATAGGTCAGGCCCAGATTGACGATGAGGCTGTTGCGCGAGATGACGGGCGCGTTGAAAGCCAAGCGCAGGCCGCGCGCGGCCGACACGCGGGTTTTGGCCGTGGCCGGGAGCAGGCCCGGCCCGGTCGAGGTCAGGTCGTAGGGCAATTGCGCTTCGTAGCCGACGGTGATGAGCTTGGTGGGGGTCAGATACAGCACTTTCTGGGTGTTGTAGCTTTTGCCCGCGTCGCCGGCATCGCCGAATTGGTCGAAGTTTTCGTCGGCGGGCGGAGCGGTGGGCAAGGTGGCGGGGGCGCGGCGCGTGGTGTCGGCGGGCATCACCTGGGCCAGGGCGGGCGCGGCCAGCAGCAGCGCGCCGGTCAGCAGAGAGTAAGCAGTAAAGGCCATGGGCGGGGAAGGACAGAAAAAAGCCGGCCGGCCGGGGCAACCGGTCGGCCGGCAGGTGAGTCGGGCTAGGCGCTTATTTCTTCACTTGCCGCTTCCACACGTCGGTGCGGCCGAAGAGCGACACGCCGATGAAACCGCGCACTTCGAGCGTGTTCGGGTCGGTGAGCGTCATCTCGCAGCTGTAGTCCTTGCCGTTTTTAGGGTCGTAGATGCGGCCGTTCTCCCACTTGCCCTCGCCGGAGTAAGTGAAGTCGCGGATGTTGACCAACCCTTTGAGCGGGCTTTTGCGCAGCTTCTCTTCCGGGTTGTTCACGTCGATGCGCGGCGTGCCGTCGGGGTTGTTGGGCACTTGCAGCCACACGATGCGGCCGAAATACTTGTCGCCCTGCTTATAAATCTGAATCATGCCGGTGCCCTCGCCGTTTTTCCAGACCCCGAGCACGGCATCGGGGCTGGGCGCGGGTGCTACGGCAACGGTAGTGGGCACGGCCGCCGCCGTAGCCGCCTGGGCTACGGGCAATAGCCCAACCAGAGAAAAAGCAATGAGGGCAATGCCCAGAATACGCTTGGTCATCGGAATCAATAATAGGTGAATAAGATGTGAAGCAAATGTATTACCGACCTCCCCACTCTCCCAAATCCTCCCTACCCTTCTCCTGCTTCACCTCAGCCCAACCAACTCACAGCAAAAAGCCCCACGAGCCTACCGAAGTAGCCCCGTGGGGTAGCTTTTGAGCGGCCAGCCTGCAAGGCCCGGTCCGAAACGCGGCTTACTCGTTCACGCCGCCGTAGGTGGCGAGCTTGTAAACAGCTTTCTGTTTGAGTTTGCGCTTGGTGATGCTCGGCTTCTGAAAAAACGTGCGACGACGCAGTTCCTTCAGCACACCAGTGCGCTCGAATTTCTTTTTGAAGCGCTTGAGCGCGCGGTCAACAGTTTCGTTGTCTTTGATTTGAACGATGAGCATATCGAGGGGTAAGGAAAAATCAGTCCGGGCAAACGGGCCGCAAAGATACACCGCAGATTCAAACGGATTTAACGAATGAAACGGATTGGCAAAATTCTTTTGCCCGCTAAGCGGCAAACCGTCGTTTCTCCAACCTGAGCTCACTGCCAGCCGCGCCAGCGGCATCATTCATTCAATCAATTAAATCCGTTAGCATCTGCGGTCTTTACTTGAGCAATGCCCGCGCGATGACCAGCTTCTGAATCTCACTCGTGCCCTCGCCGATGGTGCAGAGCTTAGCGTCGCGGTAGAATTTCTCGACCGGATAATCCTTCGTGTAGCCGTAGCCGCCGAAGATTTGCACGGCCTCGTTGGCCACGCGCACGCTCACCTCAGAAGCGTAGAGCTTGGCCATGGCCGACTCCAGGTTCACGTTTTCGCCCCGGTCCTTCAGGGCGGCGGCGCGGTAGGTGAGCAGGCTGGCGGCTTCGATTTCGGTGGCCATGTCGGCGAGCTTAAAGGCAATGCCCTGAAACCGGCTGATGGGCTGGTTGAACTGCTGGCGCTCCTGGCTGTACTGCACGGCGGCCTCGAACGCGCCCTGCGCGATGCCCAGGCTGAGTGCGGCGATGCTGATGCGGCCGCCGTCGAGCACTTTCAGGCTCTGCACGAAGCCGTCGCCGACCTTGCCAATCACGTTTTCGAGCGGCACGTGGCAATCGGTGAAAATCAGCTCCGTCGTTTCGGAGGCCCGCATGCCGAGCTTGTCTTCCTTGCGGCCACCCGCAAAGCCGGGCGTGCCGCGCTCCACGATGAAAGCCGTCATGCCGTGCGAGTCGCCGACTTCGCCGGTGCGGGCGATGACGACGGCCACCTCGCCGCTGCGGCCGTGGGTGATGAAATTCTTGGCCCCGTTGAGGATATAGTAGTCGCCGCTAGCATCGAGTACGGCCGTAGTGCGCATGTTGCCCGCGTCGGAGCCGGTGTTCGGCTCGGTCAGGCCCCAGGCCCCAATCCACTCGCCGCTGGCCAGCTTGGGCAAATACTGATGCTTCTGCGCCTCGGAGCCGTGCTGCAGAATGTGGCCGGTGCAGAGCGAGTTGTGGGCGGCCATGCTCAGGCCAATGCTGCCGTCGATTTTGGCCAGCTCGGCGATAGCCGTCACGTACTCCTGGTAGCCAAAGCCGGCTCCGCCGTAGGCCTCGGGCACCAGCACGCCCATCAGGCCCAGCTCGCCGAGCTGCCGGAACACGTCGCGCGGAAACTCCTGGGTGTCATCCCATTGGCGCATAAACGGTTTGATGTGCTGGGTACCAAAGTCGCGCACCATGTGCGCAATCATGGTTTGATTTTCGGTCGCCAGGGTAGCTTCCATGAAACAAATAGGGGGTGGGATAAAAAGAAGGGATGTTCGCCGGCCAACCAAGCTGGTTTAGGGCCGGCAAAAATACGATGCGATGCGGGTTAATCGTTCCCGGCGGCAGGCCCGGCCTACCCGCCGTTTTGGGGAGCCTTGCGTAAAAGCGTTACTTTTGGGATATTTTTCCACCAGCAAGCGGGTTGGCGGACCTCAGCGGGCCACTACCCGCGCGCCGTACTTTTGTTATACTTGGCTTCTTCCTCGTTGTTTGCATCTTGTTCGCGGCGCTGGCTGCTGCTGGCCCTGCTGCTGGTCTCGCTGCTATCGGGCGGCCTTTCGAGCTGCACTACCACGCGCTACTACCAGCAGCGCACCATGTTTCGGCTTTCGACCGATGCCAACGGCGTTGCCGACACGGCCAAGTTTCGGCGGGTGGTGAACCGCGTGGCCCTCAACTACCGCATCCACACCAATGACCTGCTCAACGTGCAGGTTTTCACCAACAAAGGTGAGCGCATCATCGACCCCAACGGGGAGCTGCGCTTCGGCCCGCCCGGCTCGGGCACCGTGGGCAGCGTGCCCGTCACGACGGGCGGCGGCGGCAACGCATCGGGTCAGCGCGTGCCGGTGCCGGTCAGCACCCAGTTTCTAGTGCAGGCCGACGGCACGGTGAACCTGCCCATGCTGCCCGTCCCGGTGAACGTGCTCGGTCTTACGCTTCGGCAAACTGACAGCTTGCTGCAAGTGCGCTACCGCGAATTTTACCGCGAGCCATTTGTTAAGACGGCCGTTACCAACAACCGCGTTATTATCCTCGGCTCGCCCGGCGGGCAGGTCGTGAGCTTGCCCAACGACAACATGAACCTGCTCGAAGTGCTGGCCCTGGCCGGCGGGGGCGACAACGGCGGCGGGGCCAGCGGCTACGCCCGCTTCGGCGGGCGCATGGACAACATTCGCATCATTCGCGGCGATTTGAAAAACCCGCAGGTGCAGTTCGTGAACCTGAGCACCCTGCAGGGCATGCGGCGCGGTAATTTGCAAGTAGAGCCGAACGACGTGATTTACATCGAACCCGTGCGCCGCCCGGCGCAGGAGACGCTATCCGATGCGGGGCCGGTGCTGTCGGCAATAGCGACGCTGCTCAGTACGGTGAGCATCATCATCTTTCTCACCAAGTGATAATCCACGCGATTCCTTGGGTGTAATTCCTCTTAATACTCTTTTCTAATATCTCACGGCATGGCCTTAAGCGAAAACGCGGAGCTGGAAGAGCTGATTCGGCGCGCCACGACGGGCACCGAAGCGGCGGCCGCGCCCCCCGGTGGCCCCGGCTTGCCCGACGACGAGAGCGACGGCGGCGACAGCTTCGACTTGAGTACGCTCGTGCTCGTGACGCGGCGCAGCCTGCCCTGGGTGATGCTGCTGCTGGCGCTGGGCCTGACCGGCTCGTGGCTCTATCTGCGCTACACCAAGCCCGTGTTTCGGGCCGCGTCGGTGCTCAAGATTGACGAGCGCAGCGATGCCAGCACGCTGGGCCTGGGCGGACCGGGCGGCGGCAACAGCCCCGAGGGCGGCCGCGGCGCGCAGCTTTCGGGCGAGATTGAGCTGATTAAATCCGACCTGACCTACTCTCGCCTCAAGAAGCGCGTGCCGCTGGGCGTGAGCTACTACACCCAAGGCACGGTGCTCGAAAGCGAGCTGTTCGGCAACAACCCGTTCGTGGTGGAAGACTCGGTGAGCGACCGGGCCTACTACGGCCCCAAGTTCAACGTCGAGTTCACCGACGCGCGCCACTACCAGTTGCGCGTGGAGCTGGGCACCGACGCGCGGGGCGGCACTTACGAGCTGGGCCAGTGGGTACGGCTGCCCGGCATCCGGCTGCGACTGCTGCCCGGTGGTCAGCGGCCCTCCCCCGATGCCAAGTACCACTTTACGCTGCTCAACGACCAAGCCATCAACGCGTACCTGGACCGCGGCCTGACGGCGGAAGTTCTTAACCCGAACGCCAACACCATCCAGCTCTCGTTTCTGGATAATAACCGCGAAAAAGCGCAATACCTGGTCAATATTCTCGATACCGTGTACCGGGACGCGAAGCTGGCCCGCAAAAAAGAGTCCACCGACCGCACCCTGTCTTTTATGGACAAGACGCTGGTCGAAACCAGCGGCAACCTGACCCAGGCCGAGGACCGGCAGCGCGCCCTGGTGGAACGCATTGGGATGTATGATGCCAAATCGGAGTTGGGTACGGTCAGCGCGAACCTGGAAAAGCTCATCGCCGACCGGCTGGCCCTGACTCAGCGCATGACGCTGCTGGGCGAAGTGAGCCGCCTCGCGGCGCAGGAGCGCCTCACGCCCAGCGACGAAGTAACCGTAGTGCAGGCCATCCCGAGCTTGGCCCAACTCAACGACGCGGCCCTGACGCAACAGCTGACGGAGGTGAACACGCTGCAACAAGACGTGCGCCTTACCCGACGGGCTTATAAAGACGGTACCGAGGCGGTGCAGCGCAAGCTAACGCAGCTCAACTTTGCCCAGAACACGCTGCGGCGGCAGTTGCGGCAGGCCCGCCAGCAGTTGGCCGACCAACTGACGCTGCTCGACTCGCAGACCAGCCAGCTGCAAGGAAAGCTGCGGCTGCTGCCCGGCAAGCAAACCGAGCTGGAGCGGATGCGGCGCCCGCTCAACATCTACGAGCAGAGCTATTTGAACCTGCTGTCGAAGAAGCAGGATTTCGGCATCCAGAACGCGGGTACGACGGCCGATTTCGTGATTCTGTCGCCCGGCTACGCGCCCGACATGCCCGTGTCGCCGGTGCGGCTGCTGGTTTATGCCATCGGGCTGGCGAGCGGGCTGGCGCTGGGCCTGGGCCTGATTGGCGCGCGCTACCTACTGCACAACACCGTGACGGGGGTGCAGGAGCTGGAGCGCAACACCAAAGCGTCGGTGCTGGGCGTGATTCCGACCTACTTGAAGGAAGCCCTGGACGTGTCGCGGCTGGTGGTGGACAAAAATCCCAAGTCGTCGGTGTCGGAGGCCATTCGCTCCATCCGCACCAACCTGGACTTTATCAGCCCTTCGGCCAAAAAGCGGCTCATCTCGATTACGTCCACGGTATCGGGCGAGGGCAAAACGTTCGTGACGGTGAACCTGGCCGGCATCATCGCCTTGTCGGGGCAGCGCGTGGTGGTGCTCGACCTCGACATGCGCAAGCCCAAGGTGAACCTGGCTTTCGGGGCGGAGAACGTGAAGGGCATCAGCACGATACTCATCAGCCGCCACTCGGTGAGCGAGTGCATTCAACATTCGAGCATCGAGTCGCTCGACTTTATTTCGGCCGGCCCAACCCCGCCCAACCCGTCGGAGCTGATTCTGAATCCGCGCTTCGACCAGATGCTCGAAGAGCTGTACCGCTCGTACGACGTGATTCTGATTGACACGCCGCCGGTGGGCCTTGTCACGGACGGCATCCTGATTATGCGCAAGGCCGACGTGCCCATCTACATCGTGCGGGCTAATTACTCGCGCAAGACCTTCCTCAAAAACCTGAACCGGCTCATGCGCAACAACCAGTTCACGCGCATGTGCGTCATTCTCAACGATGCTAAAACCCAGGGCAGCTATGGCTACGGGTATGGCTACGGCTACGGGTATGGCTACGGCTACGGCACCTACGGCATGGGCTACTACGAGGACCCGACCAAAAAACCCACCTGGCGTGAGCGCCTCAAGGGGCTTTTCAGCTAACGCGCGGCGATGGCAGGCTTCTGGCAAAAACTGATGGGCGGTGGTCAGGGTAGTATTCAGGGCGACGCAGCCCCGCTGGCCGTGCTTGGGGCCGACATGCACTCGCACTTGCTGCCGGGCCTTGATGACGGGGCCGCCACGCTGGCCCACAGCCTGGAGCTGCTGCGCGAGCTGCGGGCGCTGGGCTTCCGCAAGCTCATCATGACGCCCCACATCATGGGCGACTTTTATAAAAACACGCCCGAGGGCATCCGCGCCGCGCTGGCCGAGCTGCGCGAAGCCGCCGCCGCGGCCGGCCTCGCCGACGTGGCCCTGGACTGCGCCGCCGAATACTACCTCGACGAGTGGCTGGGCCGCAAGCTGGCCGCCGGCACCGAGCTGCTCACCTTCGGCGGCGAGCGGCGCCTGCTGCTCTTCGAGACGTCGTATCTGAACGAGCCGTTCAACCTGAACACCATCATTTTCGAGCTGCAAGCTGCTGGCTATCAGCCCGTGCTGGCCCACCCCGAGCGCTATACCTATTTCTACGGCCGCTTCGACGACCTCGCGCGGCTGCGGCAGGAACACGGCGTACTCTTCCAAATCAACCTCAACTCGCTGGCCGGCTACTACTCGCCCGCCGCCCGCCACGTAGCCGAAAAGCTCATCGACGCGGGCTACGTGGACCTGGTAGGCACCGACACGCACCACCTGCGCCACACCGCCGCGCTGGCCCAGAAGACGGTGAAAGCCGCGTATTTCCGCAAGCTGCTGGCTCTGCCGCTGCTCAATGCGGGGTTGTAGGTGTGTTTCTTGTTTCTTGTTTCTTGTTTCTTGTTTCTTGTTTTTAGGGCATCGGTTCGCGCAGAGTTCCGCAGAGGGAGCAGAATTTCGCAAAGTTGAGGTAGCGGTACCTTGCCTCGCTTAAGTTAGAAATAAGAAACAAGAAACAAGAAACTCACTGCGCATGCTCTTCCTAACCGGCGCGACCGGCCTCATCGGCTCCTACGTGCTGCGCGAGTTGAGCGCGCGGGGCCTGGCCGTGCGCGCGCTCTACCGCGGCAGCGCCCCGCCCCCGGACGCGCCCGCCGGCGTGGAATGGGTCAGCGGCGACCTGCTCGACACAAGCTTGCTGAATTCGGTGATTGACGAAACCGTAACGCACGTGCTGCACTGCGCCGGCCTCGTTTCCTACGCGCCGCGGGACGAGGACGCGCTGCTGCGCGTGAACGTAGAAGGCACCGCCGCCGTGGTCGATGCCTGCCTGCGCCGGCCGGGCCTGCGCCTGGGCTACGTCTCGTCGGTAGCGGCGCTGGGCCGGCCCGCGCCCGCCGACCCGACGGAAACGGCTGAATCGGCCGCGCCCATCACGACCACCAGTCCTCAGCTGCTTGACGAAACCGCCACCTGGGACCTCGGGGCGCGGCACTCGGCTTACGCCACGAGCAAGTACCTGGCCGAGCTGGAAGTGTGGCGCGGCGTGGCCGAGGGCTTGTCGGCCGTCATCGTGAACCCGTCGGTGGTGCTCGGGGCCGGCGACTGGCACCGCAGCAGCACCCAGCTGCTGCGCTACGCCTACGACGAGCACTGGTTTTACACGCCCGGCGCGGTCAATTTCGTGGACGTGCGCGACGTGGTGGCCCATTTATTGCGCCTCACGCTGGAGCTGCCCCAGCTGCCGGCCGCGCGCTACGTGCTCAGCGCGGGCGCGCGGCCGCTGGGCGAGCTGCTGGCCGACGTGGCGCGGGCGCTGGGCCGCCGGCCGCCGACGGTGGCCGTGCCTGACTGGGCGGCCGAAGTTATCTGGCGGGCCGAGGGCCTGCGGGCGCGGCTCACGGGCGCGCGCCCGCTCATCACCCGCGACACGGCCCGCGCCGGCCGGCAGCCGCTACGCTACGACGCGAGCCGGACGCAGGCCGCCACCGGCCTGGGCTTCCGGCCGCTGGCCGACACCGTGGCTTGGCTGGCCCAATCGCTCGAAACGAACCAGCCAAACCAGGCCTCGGTTGTAGCTTAGCGAATTGATTGATGAGGCCAGATGCCGGCTTTTGTTCGGAGTCGTTGTTTAACTGTTTAACTTGCTTGCGCAAGCTGAACAACGCAAGACAGACAGCCCGCTCAGCTCTAACACCCCACCTCGCCACCTGCCCCGACAGCTTCCGAAGGCCACGCTGCCAACCGGGCAGACTGGCTGGTTTTGGCCCGAAATTGGGACCACTCGTCCCAGCGGGCCTTCCACCCGAAAACCGCGATTATCATGCGCATGAACGAATCATTTGACGACCCCAAAGCTGCTCAGGACACGGTGCGCCGCTACGAGCGGACGCTGAGCCACGACGAAGCCGCTTTTTTTGACCTGGAAGAATTTGAAGTTATCATCGACCACTACGTAACGACCGGCGCGTTTGAGCAGGCCCAGCAGGCGTGCGAGTCGGCCCTGGGTCAGTACCCGTTCTCGACCGAGCTGCTCGTGGACCGCGCCCAGATTTCGGCCATGCGCGGCGACTTTGCCGAGGCTGAGCGGCAGATTGCCAACGTGGCCAGCCGCGACCCCGACAACGCCGACGTGGCCGTGACGCGCGGCATCATCGCCACCCAGCAGAGCGAGTACGAAACGGCCGTGCGCTACTTTCAGGCCGCGTTGGAGCGCTTTCCCGACCGCGAGGACATTCACTTCAACCTCGGCCTGGCTTACCAGAGCTGGCACAAGTACAAGAGCGCCGCGCGCCACTACAAGCACAGCCTGCGCTTGCAGCCCGACAACGAGACGACCGTGCAGGAGCTGCTCAACTGCCTCGAAACCAGCCAGCGTCTGCCCGAGCACGAAGAATTCTTCACCCGCTTCACCGACGACGACCCGTACTCGGCCGTGGCCTGGTACAATTTGGGGCAGTATTACTACCGGCTCGAAAAATACGAGGAGGCCGCTTCGGCTTTCGATTATGCCATTGTCATTGAGGCCGATTTTTACGATGCCCACCACTGGCTGGCCGATACCTTCGTGTGTCAGCAGGAATACGTGAAGGCAGTGGCCGAGTTTGAGCTGAGCTACCCGCCCGGCGAGCCGACAGATGAAGCGCTGTGCAACATCGGCGAGTGCTACGAAAAGCTGCGCGACTGGACGCAGGCCCGCCAATACTACCGCAAGGCGCTGGAGCTGAACCCGGAGATGGACGAGGCGTGGTTTGGCCAGGGAGTGCTGCTGCAAGAGCAGGAGCGGCCCTACGAGGCGCTGCACTTCTTCCGCAAAGCGGTGGAGCTGTACGGCGAGAGCGGCGAATACTGGGCAGCGCTGGGCGCGGCTGAAAACCAGGTCGGCAACATCGTGAGCGCACTCGAAGCCTACGAAAAAGCCACCGAAGTGGCCCCCGACGATGCCACTGGCTGGGTGAGCTGGAGCGCCATTCTCTACGAGCAGGGCCACTACGAGGAAGCCACCGACCTGCTGCAGCACGCCGTGGACCTGCACCCCCACGAGGCGCACTTTCACTACATGCGTTGCGCGTACCAGCTGGCCGCCGGCCGCCTGCGCGAGGCGTACCAGGAGCTGGAAACGGCGCTCACGCTCAATTTTGAGCAGCACGCGCTGCTGTTCGACTATTTCCCCGACCTGAAAAACAACGCCGCGCTGCTGCGGCTCATTGAGCAGTTTCGGAAGTGAGTGGGGCGCGAGCTTTTGCGCGCGGTTAATTCCAGATTCATCCTTCGTCAAAGCTTCGACTGTTACTTTTGCCGCTGCCTGCCTCTTCCGGGGCGGGCAGTTTTTTGTCGCGGCTAAGCTTATTCGTTTTTTGGCCGGCTTACCGCGAGCTGAAGCTCGCGCCACATTTTATGAACTACGCACTTTCTCAACTGCCCGAGCGCACCCAGAAACCCCGGGAGCAAGGTTTTACGATGATGATGGATAAGGGCCTCAGCATCCGCGAAGTCGAAGACTTCCTGGAAGTGGGCGCGCCCTACGCCGACATCATCAAGCTGGGCTGGGCCACGTCGTACGTGGTGCCCAACCTGCAACGCAAACTCGACGTCTATCGCGCGGGCGGGCTGCCGGTGTATCTGGGCGGAACGCTGTTCGAGGCGTTCATCATCCGCAATCAGTTCGACGACTACCGCCGGCTGCTCGATAAATACGGGCTGGAATACGCCGAGGTGTCGGACGGCAGCATCGATTTGCATCACGACCGCAAGTGCGAGTTCATCCGCGAGCTGAGCACCCAGGTGAAGGTGCTGAGCGAGGTTGGCTCGAAGGATGCCGAGAAGATTATCCCGCCCTACAAGTGGATTTCGCAGATGGAAACCGAGCTGGAAGCCGGGGCCATCAAGGTCATCGGCGAGGCCCGCGAGGGCGGCAACGTCGGGCTGTTTCGCAGCACCGGCGAGGTGCGCTCGGGGTTGGTGGAGGAGATTCTGACCAAAATCCCCAGCGAGCGCATTATCTGGGAAGCGCCGCAGAAGGCCCAGCAGGTGTGGTTTATCAAGCTGCTGGGCGCCAACGTGAACCTGGGCAACATCGCGCCTAACGAAATCGTGAGCCTCGAAACCATTCGCCTCGGCCTGCGCGGCGACACGTTCGACCATTTCCTCGACCTCGACGCGGTGGACCCCATGTTTCGGCCCGCCGCCAAAACCGGCCGGCCCGGCACGAGTATGCCGCGCGGATAGCGGTGAGATAGTGAATTAGTGAGTTGATTCGGCCGGTTTGGCTGCCGTTCAGCCATAAAGAAAGAGCCTGACCGCATCGTGCGGTCAGGCTCTTTCTTTATCGAAGTGAAAACCTGGCAACTCGCCAGTTCACCACCTCACCATTTCACCGCTTACTGCTTCTGGACGCGCACCGTTTTGGTGCTACCGTCGGCGAGCAACACGCGGGCCATGTAGATGCCCGTGCTCAGGCTGCTGAGGCCGTCGATGGTGGCGGTGCCGTTGCTGGCATCGGTCGGGCGCACCTCGCGCACCACGCGGCCGGTCAGGTCGAGCAGCACGACGCGGGTCGGGCGGACACCCTGGCTACCGTCGAAGCCCAGCGTCAGCCGGTCGGTGAACGGGTTGGGTGAGGCCGTGAAGCTGCTGATTGCCAGCGCGGCCCCGTCGAAACTCACGCTTTGCACCGGCGAGAAAGCGTCCTCGCCATTGACATCCACCTGCCGCAGACGATAATAGCGCAAGCCGGCTTTGCCCACCTCGGTGTCAAGGTAGCGGTAGTCGCGGCGCACCTGGCTATTGGGGTTCTGGCTTGCGACGAAACCCAACTTACGGAATGTGCTGCCATCGGCCGATACCTGCACCTCAAAGCCCGCACTACCCGATTCGGAAGCCGTGGCCCAGGTCAGCAGCGCGTCAGCACCGGCGCGCTTGGCGGCGAAAGCAATCAGCTCCACCGGCAGCGGGTTGTTTTGCTGCTCGCTCAGGGTAAACGTAGCGAATATGCTGACGTTGGTGCGGGTCAGTACGTTGTTCACGTTGGCATCTCGGCCAAGCTGGCTGAAGGTGTTGCCGCCGTTCTGGGACACGTACAAGCTCAGCTTGGTCTGGTCCACGCTGCCACTGAAGTCATTGCTGTTGTTAGTCACTTTCAAATTGGAAAGCTCGTTGGTCAGATAGCGAAAATCCAGCTTGGCATCAAGGCCACCCGAATTCGTATTTGGATTAGCGGGCTGAACCCCAAATATGCGGCGAATACCTGGCTTGGGTGTGGTGCCTCCGAAAGCCGTGGTGGGGTAATTGTCCGCATTATTGCGGGTTACCTGCACCGAGCCAGGGTCGTTGCCCGTGAAGGTGAGCGTAAGACCAATGTTGCTGAAATTTTGGGCTGTGCCGGGCGGAGCTGGCTGCGTAGTGGTGAGAAAGCCCCGGAAGAAACTGGTTTCGCTCTCGCCCAGCACCTGCGCCGCTGGAACGGCAGGTTGCGCGCCATTGGCCGAGACGGCACCGGCCAACTCCACGAAGTTGGTGCTGACCTTCGTAACGTCCGTCTGCAAAATGCCATTGATAAATTTCAGCGAGCCGCCGGACTTCACCACAAAACTGGTGGTGAGGGTCTTGATGCTGTTCGCCCCCCCGTCAATCTCTACGTTGGAAAAGCCGTTAGTCGAGCCGCTGATGGTCTGGCTGCTCTGCGCCTTGAAGCTTATGGTAGTCCCAAAGCGCTGAATGAAGCTGCCTTGCGTATTGTTGAAGTCGCCGAACACATCGAGTCGGCCCACGATGAGGCGGGTAATACTGCGGTCGAGCTGCGAGTTCGCGTCGAAGGTGATGGTACGCACCTTCGCGTTGCCGGAGCCTCTGTTGTCATAGCCTGGCGTCGCGGGGACGGATATCACGGTGCCATCCGGGTCAATAGTTGTCGTGGCAGGCGTGGGCGGGCGTACTACGTTGCTGTAGATGTTCGGATAAGGCTTGGGGTTGCCGCTGTTGAAGTTAGGAATGAACGCGTTCACGTTCTCGTTCGGGAGTCCGTTGCTCCAGTTACCGACATCGAACCAGTTGTCGTTTATGCCGCCCGTCCAGATAGTGGTGGCGATGGGCGTACCCGTTATCGTGAAATCGGCCGTGTTGGTGGTGCCCGTGATGTCGAACGTGCCACCGGTGGTGGTGTTGACCCCACTGGCTTGCAGGTACACATCCACTTTGTAACCGCCAGCTACCGCAGCAGCGGCCAGCAGGTTTTGGTTGGCATTGCTGAGCGCGAAAGTGCGCGTCCGCACGTTGCTGGCATCGGTATTTATACCAGTTTGCGTGAGCGCGAGAGGCATAAAAATACCGCCACCGCTAGTTGATATCCGCGAACGATAATAGAGCGTGACGCTGCTGATGGTATTCGGGCCGTTTTCGCGGGTGGTGGCCGTGCCGCCGTTGAGCACAAGCTGCCCGGTATTTACATCGAACGAGCCGAGGTTAGCGCCATTGAAAGGGTTGGTGCCGGACGCGTTGTTGATGTCGTACGATACGTTGGCCGCGTTGCTGGGCGAAATAAGCACCGTCGTGTTAGTCAGCGTCGGCGTGAAGACGGGGATGCCCGTAGCCGTGAAGGTGGCCCGGCGCTGTTCGCTGACCAAATCCCTACCCAAATTGAGGTCCGTGGCACGTAACCGGACATCGAAATTGTACGTCGTACCCGCACCTCCCGAAGTCACCAAGCCAAGCAGGTTTATCGTTGCTGAAGTAGTGGAAAACGTCCGCACTCTGGTGGTTGGGTTAAAGCCGGTTTCCGCTAATAAAATGGGCGGCGCGGTATAGTTTGATAACGGTCCGGAGGTGGGGAAAACCCGATACTCTAATTGAGCCGAATTATACGTTTCGCCCGGAGCTTCCGTAATTTGAATCGTGCCGCCGTTGAGTTGCAACGTCCCCGTGTTCACGTCAAATGAGCCAAAGTTGGTGCCGGCGAAAATGCCACCGCCCACGGTGGTGCCACCGCTGATGGGCACCGCATCATAAGTGCTCGTATTGGAGGCGGCCGTCACCACGACCGAACGGACATCGGCCGTAGAAGCCTGTGCGGCCACCAACGCCGGGCTGAGCAGCCCCGCGAACAAAGCAAAAAGCGGCAACAAGCCGCGTTTGGAAATCCAACCAGACCAGGCTGAGCGGAGCAAAGTAGAGACGTACATGATATGAATCAAGTAAGAGGTAATTGAAAGATGAGGTGTTTGCCGCGGCAAGCGCGGACTTCTACGCAAAGTTCTTGCCGTGGTTAGCGCCCGGCTTGAATCGGTTTCGACAGCCGGCGAAAGGAGCGGTGGTTTATTGTCGAGTAAAGTTTTGACCAACAGATGCCTGAACCGTTACCGCGCGGCCCGAAATTTCATTTTGGAAAAAACAGGGCTTTGGTCGGGCTTCAGCGCAAAACGCTGTACGGCAAAACGGCCAGCGCCTTTCGCTGCTCCGACAGCTCCACGCCCAGCACGTCATAGACGCTGACCCGGATGCGGTGCGAAAGCTGGGTGATGGGCAGGTCGTTGGAATCCACCCCGAACGGGTTCTCGATTTCTTCGCCTATCATTTCCAGCCCCAGCAGGGCGTAGGCCCCGAACATGGCAATCGGCACCATGTAGTAGCCCGACGAGCCGAGCACTACGAACGGCATCACGGCGATGAAAACCGTGATGTAGGCTTTGATAAAAAACGAGTACGAGAACGGAATCGGCGTGGCGCGGATGCGCTCGCAGGTGCCGTTGATGGAGAGCAGGGCCACGAAATGGGGCTTGAGCGTGAGCAGGTGCGTGTCGCAGATGATGCTGACCTGGCGCAGCTGCTCCACGCTTTCCTGCATCAGGGCCAGCAGCGTGGTCACGACGTTTTCGGCGGCGCGCAGGCGGGCCAGCACGTCGGGCGCGGCATCCAATTGCTCGTACTTTATCTGTCCGCGCAACGAGCCTTTGAGGGCAAACGGGAAGTTGGAGATGAGGGCGGCGAAGTAGTGGCGGCTCGCGGCCGCGTCGCGCGGCAGGATGGCGTTTAGCTCGACGGCCAGCCCGCGGCACTGCGACACCAGCTCACCCCAGACACGGCGGCCTTCGTAGTAGCGGTCGTAGGCCGTGTTGGTGCGAAACACCATGAGCAGGCTCAGCAGGATGCCCAGAAACGAAAAGTATTCGTGGCTGAGCGTGAGCAGCGGGTGGTGAAACTCCAGGCCCCAGACGGCGATGGCCGTGTTATACAGCCCCACGATGGCCACGCGCTTGAGCAATTGCCGGATGACGGCCGAGGTGTGGAAGTGCCGCAGCGCCTGCCACCAGTCGCCGCCCTTATAAACTATCATGATAAACTATCACGGGGAATCAGGCGGTAGCGTTTAGCATCATAAGCGCGGCTTTAACGCGAACCCGGCGGACATTGTTGGCGCGGGCGGGCGTTCTTTGCGCCCGCGCTACTTTCCTGGCCTCTTCCCTGGCTCCCGCCTTTTCCCCGCATGGATTACCTGCTGCATTTTTTTGACCTGCTGCGTCATTTCAACCTCGCGCAACTTTTACAGGAGTACGGCTCGCTGCTGTACGTCGTGTTTTTTGTTATTATTTTCGTCGAGACGGGGGTCGTCGTGCTGCCGTTTCTGCCCGGCGACTCGCTGCTGTTCGTGGCCGGCGCGCTCGCCGCCTTCCCCAACGGCCTGAGTTTGGCCGTGCTCATTCCGCTGCTCGTGCTGGCCGCGTTTCTGGGCGATAACCTGAATTATTTCATCGGCGACCGGCTCGGGCCGCGCGTGTTCCGCGAGGACTTCCGGTTTTTGAAGCGCAAGTACCTGGTGCAGACCCAGGAATTCTACGCCCGGCACGGCGGCAAGACGCTGATTCTGGCCCGGTTCGTGCCCATCGTGCGCACGTTCGCGCCCTTCGTAGCCGGGCTGGGCACCATGTCGTACCGCCGCTTCGCCAGCTACTGCATCGTTGGGGCCGTGCTTTGGGTCGTGTCGATGAGCATGGCCGGCTACCTGTTCGGGGCCATCCCGTTCGTGCAAAAGAACTTCGAGCTGGTTGTCATCGGGGTCGTCGTGCTCTCGCTGCTGCCCGCCCTGTGGCAGGCGCTACGGCGGAAAAAGGTGATGGGGTGATGGGGTGAGGAGGTGATGGGGTGATTAGGTCGTTGGTCATGCAGAGCGAAGCGAAGCATCTCGCCCGCTTTGTCGCTGAGCTAACTTTTGAGTTTACTGCGCCACGCAAGATGCTTCGTTGCGCTCTGCATGACCAACGACCTAATCACCCCATCACCTCCTCACCCCATCACCTTGCAAACCTTCGGGCTAATCGGGCGCTCGCTGGCCCACTCGTTTTCCCAGACGTATTTCACCCGGAAGTTCGAGCGGCTGGGCCTGACCGACTGCCGCTACGAGTTGTTCGAGCTGTCCGAAATCGGCGAGCTGCCCGCGCTGCTGGCCCGCTACCCCGACCTGGCGGGGCTGAACGTGACCATCCCCTACAAAGAGCAAATCTGGCCTTACCTCACGCGGGTAGCTTCTTCGGCGGCGCTGGTGGGGGCGGTGAATGTGGTGGAGTTTCAGCCCGACGGCAGCCTGGTGGGCCACAACACCGACTACGTGGGCTTCCGCGAGTCGCTGCGGCGCTTCTATCCGGGCCAGGGCAAGGCAGTGAGCGCGGGCGCGCGGGCGCTGGTGCTGGGCACCGGCGGGGCCGCCAAAGCCGTGGCCGTGGCTCTGCGGGAGCTGGGCATCGCGCACGCGCTCGTGGGCCGCGACCCGCTCGCCGCCACGCTCAGCTACGGTGACCTGTCGGCCGAGGTAATAGCAGCTCATCCGCTGATTATCAACACAACTCCGCTCGGCACCTACCCCGCCGTGGACGAGTGCCCGCCGCTGCCCTACGCCGCCCTCACGCCCGACCATTACTTGTTCGACCTCATCTACAACCCCCGCGAGACACTATTTCTACGGCGTGCCCGGGCCGCCGGCGCCCACGCGCAAAATGGCTTCGAGATGCTGGAGCTGCAAGCCGAAGCCGCCTGGGCTATTTGGGGGGGGGTGATTAGGTGATTAGGTGATTAGGTGAGGAGGTCGTTGTCATGCAGAGCGCAACAAAGCATCTCGCATGGCGCAGTAAAATCAAACGTTAGCTTGGCAACGAAGCGAGCGAGATGCTTCGCTGCGCTCTGCATGACAACGACCTCCTCACCTCCTCACCTAATCACCTAATCACCCCCCCACCAACTTACTGGCAATCTGCGCCGTGTGACGGCCCTGGAAGCGGGCGCCTTCCAGCTCATTCGGGCTGGGCTGGCGCTCGCCTTTTCCGCCCGCGATGGTGCTCGCGCCGTAGGGCGTGCCGCCGGTTATCTCGGCGAGCGTCATCTGGCCCTGCCAGGCGTAGGGCAGGCCCACGAGCACGAGGCCGTGGTGGAGCATGGCCGTGTGAATGGCGCGGATGGTGGTTTCCTGGCCGCCGTGTTGGGTGGCGGTGCTCACGAACGCGCCGCCGACTTTGCCGATGAGCGCGCCTGTAGCCCAGAGGCCGCCGGTGCCGTCCAGGTACGCCTGCACCTGGCCGCACATGTTGCCGTAGCGCGTGGGCGAGCCGAGCAGGATGGCATCGTACTCGGCCAGCTCGTCGGGGGTGGCGACGGGCACGTGGGCGAAAGCCTTTTGAGCTTCGGTCGCGCCTACTTTGGCCAGAATTTCGGGCGAGAGCGTTTCCGGGACGCGCTTGACCAGCACTTCGTTGCCGGGTACTTCGCGGGCACCTTCGGCCACGGCTTCGGCCAAGTGCTAGAGGTGGCCGTAGGTCGAGTAAAACAAGACGAGCGTTTTCATGGGGGGAGTTTTTGAAATGGAGTTGGGAGCCGCCGATTAGTCAGCTACCAGGGCATACGAGCGCTGACGGCAAAAAAAATGTACCTACATTAAATTATTCGGCTGACGCGAGCGGGTGAGACCTGGTAAGGCGGCTTTTTTCTCAGCTTGAAATGGCCCTGAGATGGCCGCGCGTGTTCAAGCTCAAAATAATTATCTGCCCTTGCAACGTTTGTCGCACGGCGGGCTTCTTCCAAAAGCGCGTTCGGCGCGGGTTAAAGCCTGGTGGCAGGCAGCGGCCCGACTACGTAATTTTGCCCAGGCCCTTGGTTTACAAGCTTCCCCAGCGCTTATGCCCGACTCGCTTTATTCCGGCCCCGGCCGGCTCCGCCCATGAGTGCCCTTAGCGCCACCGCCCTGTTCCGACTGGGCGCCGCCGACGAGGCCGCCGCGCAGTCGTCATCCGGGCCGCTCGTGCCCGCCCTCACGGCGAGCCGGCCGGCCCCGGCCGCCGCGCTCACCGAGGCCGAGCTGATTGACGGCTGCCTGGCCGGCCGGGCGCTGGTCCAGAAGCAGCTCTACGAGCGCTACGCCCCGCGCATGATGGCCGTCTGCCTACGCTACGCCCAGACCACGTTCGAGGCCGAAGACGTGCTCCAGGAAGGTTTTCTGACCGTGTTTCGGACGCTTGGCTCGTTTCGGCGCGAGTGCCCGCTCGAATTCTGGGTGCGGCGGGTGATGATAAACGCGGCCCTGCGCCAGCACCGGCGCAACGCCCCGCTCGTGGCCGTGAGCGACGGCGACTACCCCGAAACGCTGGCCAGCGAGGAGTTTACGTTCAGCAGCTACGCCCACGCCGAACTGCTGGCCATCGTCCAGCAGCTCGCCCCGCGCTACCAGCTCGTGTTCAACCTCTACGCCATCGAAGGCTACACGCACCGCGAAATCGGCGATATGCTCGGCATTTCGGAAGGCACCAGCAAATCGCAGTATTCACGGGCCAGGGTGGTGCTTCAGAATAAACTAGCCAAGCTGGAAAGAAAATAAAGGCAGCAGGTGCAGTCGTCATGCAGCGCGTAGCGAAGCATCTCGCTCGCTTCGTTGCTAAGCGAACGTTGGAATTTACTGCGCCACGCGAGATGCTTCGCTGCGCTCTGCATGACAAACGCACTCACCTCCACTACTCACTACTCACTACTCACTACTCACTACTCACTACTCACTACTCACTACTCACTAAAAACTATGTCCTCCCCCACCCCTCCCAAGGGCAGTTTTGAAGACTTGTTTCGCCACCATCTGGCGGGCGAGGCGGCCGCCGTGCCGCCGCGCCCCCAGGTGTGGGAACAGCTCGACAACCGCCTGCTGCTGGCCGAAAACGCCCGCTACCGTCGTCGCCTCCAGACCCACCGCTGGGCCTTAGCGGCCAGCTTGTTGCTGGCTTCGCTGGCCGGCGGCGGCTGGTGGCAGAGTCAGCGCACTGCCCCGAATGGCTCGGCGGGCGCATCGCTGGCGACGGCGACGACCGCCCCTACCGGACCCAGCGCGACGGGCCTCGCGGCCGCTCGCCGCGCGGCCGGCTTGCCGCGCCTCAGCCCGCCTGCCTCCCCATCCGCCTCCCAACCCGAGTCAGCCGTTTCCACCCTTCAACCGCTTGCTATCGCTAAAACCACTACTCTCGCGGAGGCTTCGGCCCCTGCATCACCCGCCGCTTCGTCCGCATTGGCCACGGCGGCTTCAGCTTCAGGTAGCCTTGCGGTAACCTCCGTAACGGGCCGGGCCGGCAGTCGGCGGCGGGTCGGGGCCGAGCGCCCGGCCTTGGCCGAACGCCTCCGCCTGAGCGACCCAGCTAACCCGACCCGCCCATTGGCCGCGCTGGCGCGGCCGTGCGGCGGCCATTTGCCCACGCCCGACCCGACGCTGACCCGACCCGACGCGGCCAACCCGAACCAGCCCGTGGGCGACGCGCGTCCCGCGTCGGTCCTGACTTCGACAGCGGCATCGGCCCTAGCGCTGGCTAACGCATCCGCCCCGACGCAAGCCCTGGCCTCGAATGCCCGGCGGAAAGCGATGCCGGGCACCGCGCCCGAATCAGCAACGGCCGACGTGGCGGCCCTCGACCTAACTGACTCAGGAACCGCCACTCTGGCGGCGGCCGGGCAGCCTATGGCGTTGGCTGCGCTCGCACCGCGCGCCACCGACCTGGCGCTGGCCGACGCGGCGGCGCTGCCCACGCGCCTGGCCGCGCCGGCTTTGCCCGAGCTGCCGCCGCCCGTCGTGGCCCGCGCCTGGCAGTTTGGGGCAAGCTACGCGAGCGGCTTGTTTTCGCCCAACGCGGACTTCGCTAAAGACGCGGGCCGCTACAACCCCGCGTTCGGAACCTTGTCGGCGGGCCTCACGCGGAGCGCGGCGGCCGAATACCGCGCCCACCTGCGGCCCGGCCTGAGCCAGCGCCTGAGCTTGTGGGCCAGCCGCCGGCTCGGCAACGGCCGCTGGGGCCTGCGCGGCGGCCTGGAGCTGAGCCAGCAAACGGCCTCGTCGGCGACGACCTCGGCCTTCGTGGGCGAGCAGGTGGCCGACTTTGGCAGCACGTACGCGGCGGCTCCGCTACGGGGCACCACGTTCCGGTACCGGGCGGCGGGCGTGTCGGTCGAAGCTCGCTACGGCCACCCGGCCAAAACCGGCTTTTCGCTTTACGGCCGGGTGGGGGCGCTGCTCTCGGCCCTGTTCAGCGCGCGCGGCGAAGTGGAGGGCAACCCCGAAGCCACCCGTTCCTACTCACTCATGTCGCCGACTATGCCGTACCGGCGGCTGTCGGGCAGCGTGCGCGGCGGCGGCGGTTTGCAGTTCCGGCCCGCCGGCCACGCGTGGGCGCTCAGCCTGGGGCCAGTGGCGGAAATGGGTATTATGAGCCTCAACGCCGACCCCAGCCAATCTTTCTGGCAACAGCAGCGGCCCTACAGCGTCGGGCTGGAAGCCGGCCTGGAGCTGGGCCGCGCCCCAAAGCGAACGCTGGGCCTGTAGCCTGAATTCTGGAGCCGGGCACGGGTGAGGGTGCCCGATTTAGTTTGCCTTTTTCCGAAAACCTACCGCTTCGGGCCATGCATTTTCTTATCCGCTTATTGCTGCTGCTGCTGGCCGGACTTTTCCTGCTGGGCGCGCACCGGGCACACCGCTCCTGCGTCGGGGCAGCGCCTGCGGCGCAAGCAGAAGCGCCTGGTATTCCAAGCCAGCCGCCGTCGCCGTCAGGCTCCCTTTGAGGGATTATTCTTCCACTTTCAACCCCTCACTGTCATGAAAAACACCAGGTTGTCTCTCGAAGGTAAATTTCTCACGATGGGCCTGCTGCTGGCAGTGTTGCTGGCTTGGCAGTGGCTGCCGATGCCGCGCCCGGCCGGCAGTCAGCCCGTCAATCCGGTGCTGGGCGATGCCAGCTACGTGGCGCGCTTCGGGGCCTTGCCCACCGGCGCGAGCGACGAGGATTCGCGCATCCAAACCCACCTGGCTTACGCCGAAGCCTACCTGCGCGCCCACACGCCCGCCGAGCTGCCGCCCGCTCAGCGCCAACGCCGGACGCACCTGCTCTGCTTGTTGCGGACGTACTGGCAAGCCGGCGTGTTTCCGCGCAACTACGACTACGCCAACGAGCGGCGGCCCTGCTTCATCGACCGCACCGGCCGGATTTGCGCCGTGGGCTACCTGGTGGAGCAAACCGCCGGCCGCGCCGCCGCCGAAGCCGTGAACCAGCGCCACCAATACGACGAGGTGCTGGCCATGCACGACGCGACGCTCAACCAGTGGGCGGCCGGCAACGGGCTGTCGGTGCGCGAGTGCGCCATGATTCAGCCTACCTACCAGGGTCCGGTCGTCGGGGGCAACAGCATCGAGGCCGGCTACGGCATCAGCTCGGCCGTGCTGAGTGGCTTCAACGTGACGGCGCTGATGCTCAATCGGCCGGCCTCGCTGCCCCAGGGCCGGGAGGGCCGGTTTTTACCAGCTTTGGCCGTTATGTCGGGCGCGGTGCAAATCGTGGTGGGGGCGACTAATTTTCCGAAAGTGGTAGAGGTAAGCCCTGGCTTTAACCGCTATCCGCCCACGGTCGAGCAAAACCAGTCCCAAACAATTCTGTCCATCGCCAACATCGGCTTGGGCACGGCCACGCTGCTGCTCGGCACCTGGAACCTGCTGCACAAGCCCACTGCCGCGCCCGCCGCCCGCACGAGCTGGAACGTAGGACCCGCGCCGGCCGCTCCCGGCCAGCTAGCCGGCGGGGCCAGCCTCTACCTCACCCGCCGCCTGTGAGCGAAGCGAGTTAGGCGGCACAGTCAAGCCAGACGAATTAATTTCTGGCAAACTTTCCTGACTAAAAAATGCCCGGTCTTGCCGGGCATTTTCGGTTTCGCAGAAACCCAGGTGCCCGAAACGGGGTTAGCTTAGCTGGCCTGATTCGGTCGTTTTGCTTATGTCTGATTATCAACTGACTTCTGATTTCCAGCCGACCGGCGACCAGCCCACGGCCATCGCGCAGCTCGTGCAGGGCATTGAGGCGGGCGAGCCGGCCCAGGTGCTGCTCGGCGCGACGGGCACGGGTAAAACGTTTACGATGGCCAACGTCATCGCCCAGACTGGCAAGCCCGCGCTCGTGCTCTGCCACAACAAGACGCTGGCGGCCCAGCTCTACGGCGAGTTCAAGGCATTTTTCCCGCAGAACGCGGTCGAATATTACATCTCGTATTACGATTACTACCAGCCGGAAGCCTACATTGCCAGCTCGGACGTGTTCATTGAGAAGGACTTAGCCATCAACGAGGAGATTGAGAAGCTGCGGCTGCACTGCACCAGTACGCTGCTCAGCGGGCGGCGCGACATCGTGGTCGTGGCTTCGGTTTCGTGCATCTACGGCATCGGCAACCCGGAGGAGTTCAGCAAAAACGTGATTTTCCTGGCCCCCGGCCACCGCTACTCACGCAATAACCTGCTCTATCAGTTCGTGCAGATTCTGTACTCGCGCACGGAGGTGGAGTTCAAGCGCGGCTCGTTTCGGGTGAAGGGCGACACGGTGGACGTGTTTCCGGCCTATGCCGATTACGCATACCGCATCTTCTTTTTTGGCGACGAGATTGAGGCCATTCAGAAGATTGACCCGGTGAGCGGGCGCAAGCTGAGCGACGAGAAAAACATGACGCTCTACCCGGCCAACCTCTTCGTGACGGGCAAGGAGACGCTCAACACGGCCATCCACGAGATTCAAAACGACATGGTGGCCCAGCACAAATACTTCGAGAAAGAAGGGCGTGATGTCGAAGCCCGGCGCATTCAGGAGCGCACCGAGTTCGACCTGGAAATGATACGCGAGCTGGGCTACTGCTCGGGCATCGAGAACTACTCGCGCTACTTCGACCGCCGCGAGCCGGGGTCGCGGCCGTTCTGTTTGCTCGACTATTTCCCGCAGGACTACCTGCTGGTCGTGGACGAGAGCCACGCCACGATTCCGCAAATCCGGGCCATGTGGGGCGGTGACCGCTCGCGCAAAACGGCCCTGATTGAATATGGCTTCCGGCTGCCGTCTGCTTTTGATAATCGGCCGCTGACTTTCAACGAGTTCGAAAGCATGTACCAGCAGGCGGTGTACGTGTCGGCCACGCCGGCCGACTACGAACTGACCCAGGCCAATGGCGTGGTCGTAGAGCAGGTCATCCGGCCCACCGGCCTGCTCGACCCCGAAATCGACCTGCGCCCGAGCCTGAACCAAGTGGACGATTTGCTTGATGAGGTGGACAACCGCGTCAAGGAAGGCGGCCGGGTGCTGGTGACGACGCTCACCAAGCGCATGGCCGAGGAGCTAAGCAAGTACATGGACCGGCTCGGCATCAAGGTCGAGTACATTCACTCCGATGTCAAAACGCTCGACCGGGTGGAAATCCTGCGCCGCCTGCGCCTGGGCGACATCGACGTGCTCATTGGCGTGAACCTGCTGCGCGAAGGGCTGGACTTGCCCGAGGTGAGCCTCGTGGCTATTCTTGATGCCGACAAGGAAGGCTTCCTGCGCGACCAGCGGAGCCTGATTCAGACGATGGGCCGGGCAGCGCGGAATGAGCGCGGCAAGGTCATTCTCTACGCCGACCGCATGACCGGCTCGATGCAGCGGGCCATCGACGAGACGAACCGCCGCCGCGCCACCCAGCTCGCCTACAACGAGCTGCACGGCATCACGCCCCGCACGGTGCGCAAAACCCACGCCCAGATTCTGGGCCAGACCGACCTGGCCGACTACCGCGTCGTGGAAGCCCAAACCACCGGCGGGGCCGACGGCGGCTCGGTGCTGGCCATGGCCGCCGAGCCGGTCGTCGCCATGATGAACCGCGCCGAGCTGGAAAAGCTCATCAAGACTACCGAGAAGCAGATGGAAGCCGCCGCGAAAGAGCTGGACTTTTTGCAAGCGGCGAAGTTGCGGGATGAGTTGGGCGCGTTCAAGCAGCTGCTCAAGAGCAAGCGCGAGTAATTTTACACTGTGGACTTTCCCGCCTCGCTCATCAGCACTAACCCGAATATCCGCTTTGGCAAGCCGTGCATTACTGGCACTCGCATCGCCGTACAGGATGTGCTTACTTGGCTGGCTTCGGGTATAACAAACCAGGAGATTCTAGAAGACTTCCCGGAATTGACGTTAGCTCACATTCGGGCGGCGCTGGCTTCTCCTTCCTGACTGCCAAATCACCTTCCCCATGAAGCGTCTGCTGTTTTTAGCCCTGATTGCTCAGGCTTGCTCTTCGCCGGTTCAGCCCACCGGCAAGGCTACTTATATGCAAATCTTCTATGATGGCCCCAATTGGCTGTCTGGGCAGCCGTTGGTACACTACAGCCCCGCATTTCGGGGTAAGGCTGGCGAGACCGTGGCGGAGCCAGACTCCATTCGGCGGGTTTCGCCAGGAGCGACCTTTTTGGGGCCGGATGAGAACGTCACGCGGACGAGCGTTTTCACCGGGCAAGCTTACGGGCCGGATAGTGAGCTTTCGGCGCAGGAGCTGGCACAGAAGCGGCAAGAACGAAAGCGGGAAGCCACCCAGCTCCGGCGAGGCCTGAATCTGATGGAAACCCGAGCCGCGCTGGGCCGCAATGCGCTTATCCAAGCGCTGAACGAAGCGGCAGCCGACGGCTGGGAAGTTGTGCAGGTAGCACCGTCAGGCGTGGGGGTGGGCGCTGGCTAATGGCCAGCACAATACTGGGAAGTTGTGCAGGTAGCACCGTCAGGAGGCCCGGGCTGCTTAGTGTATCTGCTGCGGCGGCGCTAAGTTCCTCACAAAAACCGCCCGCGCAGCGCCGGCGTGGGCAGCATGCAGCTCTCTTTTCGCCCGAACCAGCGGTAGCGGTGCCGGGCCACGAAGCGGTAGGCCGCATCGCGCCAGGCGCGGGGCAGCAGCCAGCCGATGCCGAGCGCGCGCCAGGGCCAGCCCAGGCCGTGGGCAATGTGGAGCACGGCCGTCGAGCGCTCGTAAACCTGGCCGTTCTGAATCATCACTACCGAATCCGGGTCGGCGGTGGCTGCTGAGACGTAGCCGTGGGCGGCGAGTAGCGCCCGCCCGGCTTCGCTTTGCAGCGCCGCGAAACGGAACTGCCCGCGCGGGTCGTGCCGGACGACGAACCGCACGAACCCGTTGCAGAGGTTGCACACGCCGTCGAAAAGAATGGTGGCCGGGGCTGAATCGGGCATGACGCGCTGAATAGAGAAAGCACTGGACGAAGGACTCAGAGCACTCCGGTTCGGGCCAGCAGGGCAACCAACGCCGGGGCGGGCTGATTGGTTTGAGCCGGGGGTAAGTCAGCCGCGCGACCTCGCCGGGGAGGCAACTACGTGTTTTTTCTCGATAAATACGGGTTTCACGCCGGGTTACCTACCCTGCCCGAGCCGTATAGAAAGGCTCATTTTTCACCTTCTCTCCTTTTCCTATTACCATGAAAAAAGCACAAGTAATGCTGGCCGCCCTGACGTTGAGCGCCAGCCTGCTGGGCGGTTGCAGCGGCAAAACCGACACGAGCGCCTCGGGTACGGCCGTCACGCCGGAAGCCAACGCCAAAGCTGACTCGACGGGCAGCCACATGTCGGGTAGCGGCGCGGGCACTTCGGGCGGCGCGATGAGCAACGGCAGCGGTAGCGGCACGACGGGTACTGGCTCGACTTCGGGCAGCATGTCGAGCGGCGCGGGCGGCCCTGGCAATCCGGGTGGCAACAGCGGCTCGGGCACGGGCACGACTGGCGGCACCGGGTCGGGGGCGAAGGGCACCGGCCCCAAGTAGGTAGCCCCCAGCCAGGCAACTAAAAACTCTCCCGGTAACCGCTGAACCGCGGTTACCGGGAGAGTTTTTTGCTAGAAATGAACCTACCGGGCTTATTTAGCCGACGCGGCGCGGCGCACGAAAGCACTCGTGAACTCCGACAATACGAGGCGCCCGCTGATGGCGGCGCGCTCGGCGAGCAGCGCGTTCCAGTGCGCGGTGCCGGCCCAGAGTACCTGCTTGATTTCGCGCATGGCCTCGGGCGACGACGCGGCCAGGCGCTCGGCCAGGCGGCGCACGGCCGCGTCGAGGGCGGGCAGGTCGGGCAATACTTCGGCGTAAAGACCCCGCGCGGCGGCCCAATCAGCCGAGCGAAACTCGGTGGCGTCAATCGTCAATTGGCTGAACGCGGACTGGCCGATTTTGCGCTCTACGGCGGGGCCGACCACGAACGGACCGATGCCGACGGCCAGTTCCGAGAGCTTGACGCTGGCCGCCTCGGTGGCCAGGCAATAATCGACGGCGGCGGCCAGGCCCACGCCGCCACCCACGGCCTTGCCCTGCACCCGCCCGATTATCAGCTTAGGAGCCAGGCGGCAGGCGTTGATGACGTGCGCGAAGCCCGAGAAAAACGCCAGCCCCTGGGCCTCGTCTTCGATGCCGCGCAACTCGTCGAAGCTCGCCCCGGCGCAGAACGTGCGCTCGCCGCCGCTTCGCAACACGATGACTTTGGTGTCGGCGGCGGCTCCGGCGGCCTGGATGGCGGCGGCCAATTGCTTTAATACCGTACTGGGCAGCGAGTTCTGGGCCGGGTGGAAGAACTCGATGGTGGTGATGCCGAGCGCGTCGGTGGTGGAGTGGACGTAAGGGGTCATGTGATTAGAACGTTGTCATGCAGAGCATTCTGCGCATGGAGCAGCGACGAAGCACCTCGCGTGGCGCAGTAAAATCACTTACTCGTTTCGTTGCTAACGCCAAAGTTTACTGCGCCACGCGAGATGCTTCGTCGCTGCTCCATGCGCAGAATGCTCTGCATGACAAGCCGAAACAAATCAGTTCTGGTCCAGCTTCCGTACCATCGTCAAAATCGTCGCCACGGCCACGGTTTCGCCGGTTTCGTCGCGCACCGTGACCAGCCAGCGCACGATGCCTTTGGCAATGTCGGCGGGTTCGCGTTTTTCCTGGCCGATTTTCTCCTTCACCGTGAGCTGCACCCCGATGGTCGTGCCCGGATAAACGGGCTTGGTGAAGCGGCATTCGTCCAGGCCATAGTTCAACAGCACCGGCCCCTTGCGCGGGTCCACGAACATGCCGGCGGCTTTGCTTAGGATGTAGTAGCCGTGGGCCACGCGGCCGGTGAAGAGCGTTCCTTCCAGCGAAGTCGCATCGACGTGGGCGTAAAAGTTATCGCCCGAGATGCCGGCGAAGTTGGCGATGTCGGCCTCCGTCACGGTGTGCTTGTGCGTCAGATACGTCTCGCCGATTTCCAGCTCCTCGAAGTGCCGCTGAAACGGGTGCTTGTCATACTCGACCGTGCGCGCGCCGGTTTGATAGACATCGGTGATGGCCGTAATCATGCTCGGCGAGCCTTGCAGGGCCACGCGCTGCATGAAATGCTCCACGCCGCGGATGCCACCCATCTCCTGGCCGCCGCCCGCCCGGCCGGGGCCGCCGTGAATGAGCAGCGGCAGTGGCGCGCCGTGGCCGGTGCTTTCCCGCGCCATTTCCTGGTTGAGTATCAGAATCCGGCCGTGATGCGTCGCCGCGCCGAGCGCGAACTCCTGGGCCGTAGCGGCATCGGCCGTGGCCAGCGAGCAGACCAGCGAACCCTTGCCGAGCTTGGTCAGGGCGATTGCTTCACTTAAATCGCGGTAGGGCATGAGCGTCACGACTGGCCCGAACGCTTCGATTTCGTGCGAGGCCAAATTCTGAAACGGCGCGTCGTTGCGCAGCACGATGGGCGAGAGAAAGGCTCCGCGCTCGGCGCTCGCCCCGCGCTCCTGGCCCAGCAAATCAAGCTGGTCGAGGTCGCCATAGACGATGGGCGAGTGCCGGGCCAGTTCGCGCACCCGCTGCCGCACCACTTCGCGCTGCGCCCGATTGACGAGCGCGCCCATGCGTACGCCCGCCGCCAGCGGGTGGCCGATGGTGGTCTGGGCCAGGGCCTTGCCGAGCGCGATTTGCACGTCTTCCAGGTAATTTTCGGGCACGATGACCCGGCGGATGGCGGTGCATTTCTGCCCGCTCTTGCCGGTCATCTCCTTGCGGATTTCCTTGATAAACAAGTCAAACTCCGCCGTGCCGGGCCGCGCGTCCTGCCCCAGCACGGCCGCGTTCAACGAGTCGGCTTCCATCGTAAACGGCACCGATTCAGCGACGAGTCGCGGGTGCGCCCGCAGCAGCCGGCCCGTAGCGGCCGAGCCGGTGAAGGTGACCACGTCCTGACTATCCACGAAATCCAGAATGCCCTGCCCGGTGCCGAGCACGAGCTGCAGCGCGCCTTCGGGCAGGACGCCGCTGGCGATGATTTCGCGCACCACCGCTTCGGTGAGGTAAGCCGTGGGTTCGGCGGGCTTCACCACGGCGGGCATGCCGGCCAGCAGGTTCACCGCGATTTTCTCCAGCATGCCCCAGACCGGGAAGTTGAAGGCGTTGATGTGGACGGCCACGCCCTCCTTTGGCACGAGCAGGTGCTGGGCCATGAACGTGCCGCCCTTGCTCAGCCCCACCGGCTCGCCCTCCACGTAAAACGGCTTGTCGGGGAATTTGCGCCGCAGCGACGCGTTGGCGAACAGATTACCGATTCCGCCCTCGATGTCCACCCACGAGTCGGCCCGCGTGGCCCCGGAGCGGTAGCTCAGCTCGTAAAAATGCTCCTTCCTTTCGGTCAGATGAAAAGCCAGCGCCTTGAGCATTCGCCCCCGCTCGTGAAACGTCATCCGCCGCAGGGCGGGATTACCCACGCGGCGGCCGTAAGCGAGAATCTGCTCGAAGTCAGGGGCTTCGCGGGCGGCCAGCGCCACTACTTCGCCGGTGCTCGCGTCGAGCAGCTCGTGCGGCGCGCCGGGACCGGCGGCCCAGCGGCCGAGGGCGTAGTTTTCGAGTTGGGGCATGAAGCAGGAATGGTAGCTTGGCGCAAGCCGCGCCGGGGCGCGAAATTACGGCTTCCTTTTCCAGTGCGGCCTGGCACCAAGCTGGGGCTTAGCTTCGCTGTCCTTCGGTTGGTGTTACTTCGCCTCTTTGCGGGCTTGCCGGGCGGCGGCGGTGTTGTGCACCAGGCGCTGTCCGGCTTTGGAAGCGGCGCGCTTCTTGGCGTTGGTGGCTTTTTGCTGCTCCGGGGTGAGCGCGTCCCAGGCGGCGGCGGGCAGGTAGCGGCTCGTGCCGCCGGCGCGGCGGGCGGGGCCGCCGTCGGCGGTTTGCCAGTCCTGCTCGCTCCACTGGTGCAGGCTGCGCTGCTTCGAGTTGGGATGCGCCTGGAGATAGCCCCCGCCAGCTTTCTGGTAGGCCAGCGTCAATAGCTGCGACTTGCGGGCGCTCCACGTGCCGGGGTCGCCGCCTTTGCTGCCGGCCCGAATGTCCACCTTGAGGCGCTCGCGCAGGGCCGGGTCGGAATACGTGTTTTCGGTGGTGCGGCGGCGAGCGGCGGGGCGGGTTTTGACGCGCTTGCGGGCAGAGGCAGGGCTGGCGTCTTCGGGAGTCGGAGCTTTCATAAGAGCCAGGGGAGAAACAGTGGGCAAAGTAACGCGTCTTTTTAAGCAGATGTTACGCTGCCCGTGAAAGTCATATAGCTATGTGTTTGATGGTCTTAATCAAATAATTATCCCGCGAAATCTAAATTTCCTGACACGGTGGCGCTTTGGTTTAAGCTGGACAGCAACTGCCGGCCCCCGAGCGGCGTAAGCGCCCGTTATTGCGCTGCTTTTCAACCCCTCTTTTCATGCGAAAAATCTACTACCGCTGTTTATGGCTGAGCTTATTTTACCTGGCTGCTTTGCCCGCCGCCACCGCCCAGCGGGTGGGCCTGGTGCTGAGCGGCGGCGGGGCCAAGGGCCTGGCCCACGTGGGCGTGCTCAAGCAGCTCGAAGCCAACGGCATTCCGATTGACTACATCGTGGGCACGAGCATGGGCGCCATCGTGGGGGCCATGTACGCGGCGGGCTACTCGCCCCGCGAAATCGAGCAAATCGTGCTCAGTCCCGAGTTTCAGAACTGGACCTCGGGCCAGCTGCCCGCCGACCGGGTAACCAATTACCTCGCCGCCGACCCCTCGCCGGCTTCGCTGCGGCTGGGTGTAGCCGTCGATTCGACGTTCAAGTTCACCGTCCGGCCCAGCATCCTCAACGACTTGCAGCTCAACTTCGCCCTGACGCGCCTGCTGGCGCCGGCCGGCGCGCGGGCGGGCTACGATTTCGACAAGCTCTTCGTGCCGTTTCGCTGCAACGCGACCGAGGTTTTTACCCGGCAGGGCGTGGTGCAGCGCGCCGGCTCGCTGAGCCAGGCCGTGCGCAACTCCATGTCGTTTCCGCTCGCGTTCCGGCCCATCCGCAACCCCGACGGGCGCTACCTCTTCGACGGGGCCATCGTCAACAACTTCCCCACCGACGTGATGCGTCAGGACTTCCGGCCCGATGTGATTATCGGCGTGAACGTGGGCGACGTGGCGCTGCGTAAATACCCGTTTCGCACCGACGACGACCTGCTGACCGGGACGCTGGCTTTTCTGGGCATCAGCGTGGCCGACACCAACTCGGTGGGGCGCAACGGCATCTTCATTCAGCCCGAGCTGGGCGCGCTGGGCGCGGCCAGCTTCGGGGCCGTGCGCGAGTTGGTAGCCGACGGCGACTCGGCCACTCAGCGCAAGCTGGCGCTGATTAAGGAGCGCATCACGCGGCGCGTCGATACGGTGGAGCTGGCCCGGCGGCGGCAGCAGTTTCAGGCCGGCGCGCCGCGGCCCCGCTTCGTGGAGGTGCGCGTGCAAGGGCTGCGGCCCGACCAGAACCGCTACGCCCAGCGGTTTTTCCGCAAAGTCGGCTCCACCTACACCATCGACGACATCGAGGACGGCTACTACCGGCTGGGGGCCGACGACTTTTTTCGCAACATCTTCCCGCGCATCCGCTTCGACCCGGCCCGCGACGGCTACGTGTTCAGCGTCGATGCCCAGCGCAACAACAACGTGGCCGCCGAAGTAGGATTTGCGCTGGCCACCCGGCCCATCGACGCGCTTTATTTGGGCGTGGAGTATAAGTACCTGACCTCGCTGCTCTACACGGTGGGGGCCAACGTGACGGTGGGCGGCTTCTACAACGGGGCGCAGGGCACGTTTCGGCTCAACGCGCCGGGCAGGCTGCCGTTTTTCGTGCAGCCCCAGCTCACCTACAATCAGTGGAACTACCAGAACACGGGCGGCGTGCTGGGGCGCGACGTGCTCAGCACCCAGGTGCGGCAGCAGGACACCAAGATTGGGGGCCAGATTGGGCTGGCCCCGCGCTACCGCTCGCGGGTGGTGCTCGACCTGGGCGCGTTTTTCAGCCTCAACAGCTACTCCAACCTGGCCGACATCACGAGCAGCACCGTGCTCGACCGCTCGTCGCTGAAAGGATTCACGGGGGGCCTGAGCTGGCTGCGTAACTCGCTCAACCGCAAGCAGTACGCTACGGCAGGGCGGCGCGCCACGGTGGCCCTGCGCGGTGTGACGGGCAAGGAAGTGTTCAACCCCGGCTCCACGTCACGCTTCCTGGACGAGGCCGGCCGCAACCACCAGTGGCTGCAAGTGCAGGCCACGTACGAGCAGTATCTGCCCGTGGGCCAGCGCCGCGCGGCCTGGGGGTATTTTGGCGAGCTGACGCTGAGCAGCCAGGGTGGCTTTGCCAGCTACCGCTCGTCGCTGACCATCGCCCCGACCTTCGCCCCGCTCCCCGACTCGCGCACCTTGTTTCTGGACCGCTACCGCTCGCCGCGCTACGCCGCCGCCGGCCTGCGCTACTCGCAAGGCGTGCTCAGCAGCCTGGAATGGCGCACGGAAGTCTATGCCCACGTCAATATCGGCGAGCTGCGCGACAACAACCAGCTGGCCGAAACCCGCGCCGGCCTGAGCCGCCCTTACCTGACCGGCACCACGGGCCTCGTCTTCAACAGCCCCGTCGGCCCGCTCGCTCTGAACGCCGTGTACTACGACGACCCCAACCACCGCTTCGGCTTGTATGCCCATCTGGGCTACGTGCTGTTTCGGAACCGGGCGCTGGAGTAGGTAGCTGAATGCCGGGTCAGCCAGCCATCGGCTGCCAGCAGCGTGTCCGTAGCCAGGATAGCCGGCGGCTTTGCGCGCGGCCCGAGGGCTGGCTGACCCGGCGCGCGCGACACCGTGCGGAAGGAGCTTTACCAACCCGCGACTTGCTTTGCCCCGCAAACATGCGCCACCACGGCCGGGGGCCTCGTGCTTAAGCTGGGGCTTATTACCTTCGCTCACTACACCGACCAGGCCGGCTCACACTCCGCGACCCGGATTACTACTTACTTTCTGACTGATGCGTTTAGTTACCCATTGCCCTGGCCGCGCCGTGGTCCTTACTGGTTTTCTGGTGCTGGGGCTGGCCAGCGCTGGCCGGGCGCAGGCGCCGGGTGCGCCCGTCCCGGCTGCCGCGCCGGCCACTTCCGCGCCGGCCCCGGCCGACACGGCGGGCTTTAACAACTGGGCTTACGGCCGCGCTGCCGACCGCTACTACCTCGGCGAGCTGGTGAAGGCCGACGGCACCCGGCTGGCGGTGTACTTGCCCGTGAAATCCGTGGGCTACGCGTACCAGCTGCACTATTTCACCAAGCGCTCGGCCACCGACGCTACCGGCGAACACCACAAGCTCGACATGGACCAGGTGCGCTCCATCACGGTGCGGGGCCGCACGAGCGAAGCCCTGATGCGGCCCGACGGCAAGCCGCTCGGTATCCTGGCCGTGCGGGTGCTGCAAGGCCCCATCGACCTGCTCACCCACGCCGAGCCGCGGTCCATCCCCATTCCAATATTCGCGGGCGTGGGCGTAGCCATGCCGATTCTGGGCATCCCGCTGTCCGACAAAAACAACTGGTACCTGCGCCGCAACGGCGTGACGACGGAAATGAAACGCGGTGACTTCGCCAATCGCATGAGCCAATACCTGTTTGACTACCCCGAGCTGGCCGCGAAAGTAGCCGCCAAACAGCCGGGCTACGAACAGCGCGACGTGCCGGCCATCGTGGCCGAGTACAATCGCTTCAAGGGTTTGCCGGCCGGTAATTAACGGCCGGGCGGGGGCGTACTCCGGCGGCCGACTACCCCTCCGCGCTACCTTTGCCGGCCCATGCCGCAAGCTAATCCTCCCGCCCCCGCCGCCACCATCATTCTCAAGCCGGGCAAGGACCAGTCGCCGCGCCGTCGTCATCCGTGGGTGTTTTCCGGGGCCATCGCCCGGCTGGTGGGCGCGGCCGTCGAGGGCGACGCGGTGCGCGTCGAGGACAGCCGGGGCGAGCTGCTTGGCACGGGCCACTACTCGCCGGGCGGCTCCATCGCGGTGCGCCTGTTCGACTTCGGCCCCGCCGCCCAGCTGCCCAGCTCGGCGTTTTGGGAAGCCCGTCTGCGCAACGCCTACCGGCTCCGCCAAAGCCTGGGGCTTGTCAATCATCAGTTGCCATTTAGCGATTATCAACCAGCAAGACAGTCTGACAGCCTTCAGCTTGCCAGTCATGACCAGGCACCAGGCACCAACGTCTATCGCCTGACCCACGCCGAGGGCGACGGTTTACCGGGCTTAATTATCGACGTGTATGGCGACGTGGCCGTGCTCCAAGCGCACTCGGTGGGCATGTACCGCGCCCGCCACGAGCTGGCCGCCGCCTTGCGCGCCGTGCTGGGCGAAAACCTGCGGGCCGTCTACGACAAGAGCGCCGAAACCGTGCCGGCCGCCGCGCTGGCCGAAGCCCCGCGCAACGGCTACCTGCTGGGCGCGGGCACCGAGGCCGAGCACCGGGTCGTGGAAAACGGCCACGCGTTCGTCGTGGACTGGGAAACGGGCCAGAAAACGGGCTTCTTCATCGACCAGCGCGACAACCGCGCCCTGCTGGCCCGCTACGCGCCCGGCCGCCGGGTGCTCAACACGTTTGGCTACACGGGCGGCTTTTCGGTGTATGCGCTCGCCGCCGGGGCCGCGCTCGTGCATTCGGTCGATGCCAGCAAGCGGGCCATCGAGCTGACCGAGCGCAACGTGGCCCTGAACGCGGAAGCGGGCGCCGGGCCTGGCTCATGGGAGCCGGGTCGCCACGAAGCCTTCGCCCAGGACGTGCAGCACTTCTTCAAAAACCCGGTTTCGGAAGAGCTGTACGACCTCATCATCCTCGACCCGCCCGCCTATGCCAAGCACCTGAGCGCCCGCCACAACGCGCTGATGGGCTACAAGCGCCTCAACATGAGCGGCCTGAAGCACCTCGCGCCCGGTGGGCTGCTCTTCACGTTCTCGTGCTCGCAGGTCGTCAGCCCCGAGCTGTTTGAGGGCGCGGTACTGGCCGCCGCCATCGAGGCCGGCCGGCCGGCGCGCATCCTGCACCGCCTCACCCAGCCCGCCGACCACCCGGTGAGCCTGTTTCACCCCGAGGGCGCGTATTTGAAAGGGCTGGTGCTGGCCGTGGAGTAGGCCGGTGGTTAAACTTCTCCCCCCGTCGCGGCGGTTAGAGGCCAGATGTCCGTCAACAGAGAAAAGTCGCCAATTGCCCGCCCGCCCGTGGCCGTTATCGGGGCGGGCGTGGCCGGGCTGGCCGCCGCCGCCCGGCTGGCCGTGGCCGGCCACCCGGTAACGGTGTTCGAGGCCAGCGCCTCGTTCGGGGGCAAGATGCAGCAGTTTGATTTGGCCGGCGCGGCTCCCGGCGACACCTACCGCTTCGATGCCGGCCCTTCGCTTTTCACCCTGCCGCAGCTCGCCGACGACGTGTTCCGGCTGGCCGGCCGCGACCCGGCCGACTACCTGCGCTACGAGCGGCTCGACCCGATTACGAACTACTTTTTCGCCGACGGCACCCGCCTCAGCGCCTGGGCCGATGCCGACCATTTTGCCCAGGAAGTCGAGACCCAACTCGGCGCGCCGGCCGCCGATGTCAGCGGGTTTCTGGCCCGGAGCGGGCGGGCCTACGAGGCCACGGCGGGCACGTTTCTGCACAAGTCCTTGCACCGGGCGGGCACGTATTTCAGCGCCGACACGCTGCGGGCCGTCGCCGCGCTGCCCTCGCTGGGGCTGACGGGCACCATGCACGCGCGCCACGAAAAAGCCTTCGGCGCCGACCCGCGCCTCGTGCAGCTCTTCGACCGCTACGCCACCTACAACGGCTCCGACCCTTACCAGGCCCCGGCCACGCTGAGCCTCATCCCGCACCTCGAGCACGGCCTCGGCGCGTACTACCCCGAAGGCGGCATCTACGCCATCGCGCAAGGGCTGCACCGGCTGGCTGAGGAGTTCGGGGTCGAGTTTCGCTTCAACGAGCCAGTCGAGGAAATTCTGACGGCGGGCGGGCGCGTGGCGGGCCTGCGCACGGCCCAGCGCACGTACGATTTCGGCTTGGTAGTGAGCAACATGGATGTCGTGCCGACCTATCGGCGGCTATTGCCCCATGAAAAAGCGCCCGAGCGCACCCTGGCCCAGCCGCGCTCGTCGTCGGCGCTGATTTTTTACTGGGGCGTGGCCCAGGAATTCTCCGAGCTGGACCTGCACAACATCTTCTTCTCAGCCGACTACAAGGCCGAGTTCGATGCCATCTTCCAGCAGCAGACCGTAGCCGATGACGTGACGGTGTACGTGAACATCAGCAGCAAGAAAACGCCCGCCGACGCGCCGCCCGGCCATGAAAACTGGTTCGTGATGGTGAACGTGCCCCACGACCAGGGCCAGGACTGGGAGGCGTTGACCCAGCAAACCCGCCGCGCCGTGCTGCGCCGCCTCAGCCAGGCGCTGGGCCAGGACGTGGAGCCGCTGATTCGGGCCGAGCGCGTCTGGACCCCGCCGGGCATTGCCCACGACACGTCGAGCTTTGGCGGGGCGCTCTACGGGGCTTCGTCCAACAACGCGCTGGCGGCTTTCCTGCGCCACCCTAACTTCGCCGGCCGCCTGCCGGGGCTGTACTTTTGCGGCGGCTCGGTGCATCCTGGCGGCGGCATCCCGCTGTGTCTGCTGTCGGCCAAAATCGTGGCGGAGCTGATAGGTTAATTAAGAATTAAGGATTAAGAATTAAGAATGTATAGTCCATGTGTGCTGTCTGTTCCAAATTCTTAATTCTTAATTCTTAATTCTTAATTTACACAAATGACTTTTCCCGATACCGTCGCCCCGGCGGCGGCCGTTTCCACTTCGCGGCTGCGGCTGGCTCAGGGGGTAGTGCTGCTGTTTCACCTCACCGGGTTTCTGGGGCTGGCTTTCAGCGACGACCCCGCGTTTTACCTGCGCTACACGCCCTTGACTTTGCTGCTCTCGGCGGGCTTGCTGGCGGCGTTTCAGCCGGGGCGGGGACTGGTGTTCTGGCTCTTCGTGGGGCAGACGTTCCTGCTCGGCATGGTGGCCGAAATCGTGGGCACCAACTACGGCGTACTGTTCGGGCACTACACCTACGGCGCGACGCTCGGGCCGCAATACCTGAACGCGCCCTGGCTCATTGGGCTGAACTGGGTGCTGGTTACGTACTTAGCCGGCACGCTGGCCGCGTACTTACCCGTGGGCTGGCCGTGGCGGGTGCTGGTCGGGGCCGTGCTCATGGTGGGCTTCGACCTGTGCGTGGAGCCGGTGGCCGGCCGCTACGACTTCTGGCACTGGGCAGGTGAGGTCATCCCGCGCACCAATTTCCGCGACTGGTTTCTGCTGGCGCTCGTGTTGCAGCTGCTCTTCGTGCGCACCCCCTTCCCCAAGCGCAACCCGCTCGCCCCGCTTGTCTATCTGACGCAAGTGCTGTTTTTCTTCCTGCTGGGCTGGCGATGAGCTGATTGGGTGAGGAGGTGATAGGGTGAGTAGGTGAGGGGGCGGGCGGCTCTTCGCCGCCCGCCCCCGCTTGGCGTTGAGTGGGGCGTTGGCGTAGAAGCTGTCTCCAGGGTTGGGAGTTTGGGGCGGGCTGTCCGCGTCGCTCGTACTCGCCCGCGCTCGCCGCCGAAACCGGGTTTTGGTTGATTGCTTTTGGCCGAATCCGCGTTGCTAGACCAGTCCAAAAGCCTCAAACCGACCCATGCCCTCCCCCACTTCCCAGGACCTTATTTTCTTCGGCGACAGCCTGACGGCCGGCTACGGGCTGCCGGCGGCGGCCAGCTTCCCGGCCCTGATTCAGCAGAAGCTCAACGCGGCGGGCCTGCCCTTTCGCGCCCTCAACTACGGCGTGAGCGGCGAAACCAGTGCCGGGGGCCGGCAGCGGCTGGCCGCCGTGCTGGCCCGCCACCCGGCCCCGGCCGCGTGGGTGCTCGCGCTCGGAGCCAACGACGGCTTGCGCGGCATGCCCGTGGCCGAAACCACTGCTAACCTGCGCGCCATGCTCTACGCGGTGCGGGCCGCTTCGCCCGAGACGCGCCTCTTGCTGGCCGGCCTCGATTTTCCGTTTGAGCTGCCGACCCTGCCCGTGCCCGGCCTGGGGCGTTACGCTCAAGAGTTCAGCGCCTTATTCGCGCGCCTGGCCGCCGACGAGCGCGTGGCCCTCGTGCCCTCGCTGCTGGCCGGCGTACTCGGCCGCCCGGCCCTTAACCTCGCCGACCGCGTTCACCCCAACGCCGCCGGCCAGCAGGTGCTGGCCGCCAACGTGTGGGCCGTGCTCGGCCCGCTGCTCGGCGAGTCGGTCGCCGTGGGGGGCAGTTGATACAAATAGTTTTCGACGTTTCAAAGAATAGACATGAGGTGTTAGACATGAGACATGAGACATGAGACATGAGACATGAGACTGGTATTTCGGAGTCTCACGTCTCATGTCTCACATCTCATGTCTTAAAAAAACAAACCCAACCCCGGGCGGCCCGGGCGCGTTGTGCGTACATGGCCGCCCCTTTTTTACTCGATGAAGCCGTCCGGGCCAGCGCCGCGCGGCGACTGGCGACCATTAGCGCGGCCGAGCGCAAGGGCGGGCTGGCCGATTTCGGGCCGTTTCACGAGAGCCGCTGGCTACCCGACACGGCTGTTATCGAGCGGGTGGCGCGGGTGCGGGGCGAGTGGCGCGTGAGCCTGGTGTTTGCCCACGTGCAGAACCCGCTGCGGCTCATCGTACGCCACATCACGGCCCACCCGAGCCGGGCGCGGGCCGCGCTTCAGGCGCACTACATGTGCCGGCTCGCTGCCAAAGACGCGCGCGGCACTCAGCGCGTGGGCATCGGCCAGCTTAGGCTGAGCTGGAACTAATAAGCAGTTCAGCAAGGGCTTAACGCATGACAACGCCGCCGTTTCCGGTGGGCTGGCTTGGCTATGCCTAAGAAGTTACCTACTCCTAACCCAGAAGTAAGTGCTTACTCACCCACTTGATTTATTGAAAAACTTTTCGTTACCTTTCGCCGGGCTTCGCGCTGGCGATGGGCCGCACCAGTTTTTCATCTCATCTTTTCCCTACCCTCATGGCAAACGTTTTGTGGCTGCAAGGAGGCGCGTGTAGTGGCAACACTATGTCGTTCCTCAACGCTGAAGAGCCAACCGTCGTTGATTTAGTGACGGATTTCGGCCTGAACATACTCTGGCACCCGTCCATCGGGCTGGAGATTGGGGCGCAGGTGACGACCCTGTTGCAAGACATCATCGGGGGCCGGGTGACGATGGACATCCTCGTCTTCGAGGGCAGCATCATCCAGGGGCCGCACGGCTCGGGCACGATGAACTACTTCTGCGAGCGGCCCATGCAGGACTGGGTGCGCGAGCTGGCGGCGGTAGCCGGCTACGTGGTGGCCATCGGCGACTGCGCCACCTGGGGCGGCATCCCGGCCGTGGCCCCGAACCCGTCGGAATCGACGGGAATGCAGTTTTTGAAGAAAGACAAGGGTGGTTTCCTCGGGGCTGGCTACGTGAGCAAGGGCGGCTTGCCGGTCATCAACATTCCCGGCTGCCCGGCCCACCCTGACTGGATAACCCAGATTCTGGTGGCCATTGCCACCGGCCGCATCGGCGACGTGCTCATCGACGAGTATCAGCGGCCGAAGACTTTCTTCACCGACTTCGTGCAAACCGGCTGCACCAATGTGGTGAACTTCGCCAACAAGGTGAACGGCGGCTTCGGGCAGCGCGGCAACGGCTGCCTGTTCTACGAAGTGGGCTGCCGCGGCCCGATGACGCGCGCCTCCTGCAACCGCATTCTCTGGAACCGGCAGTCGAGCAAGACCCGCGCCAACCACCCCTGCCTGGGCTGCACCGAGCCGGGCTTCCCGCACAACGACCTCGTGAAGGGCAGCGTGTTCAAAACCATGAAGTATCTGGGGATACCGGTGGAAGTGCCCCAGGGCAACTCCAAAATCGGCTACTACCTGCGCGCCGGCTTCGAGAAAACCCTGGGCGTGCTCGAAGGAGCCGCCGGCATCGGTCAGCCCCACCGCGAGGGGTCAAAGTAGATTGGTGCTTGGTGCCTGGTGCTTAGTGCTTGGGTCTTTCGGCAATTGCCCGATGCTCAAAGCCTAACACCTAATACCCAGGCACCAAGCACTAAGCACTAAGCACTAAGCACCAACAACTAAGCACTAAAAATCTCATGGCAACCCTCGTAAAAGAACTCAACATTTCGCCGGTTGGGCGCGTGGAAGGCGACCTCGACGTGCGCGTCTATATGGAAAATGGCGTGGTGACGCGCGCCCACACGCAGGCGGCGATGTTTCGCGGCTTCGAGCGCATCATGGCCGGCAAAGACCCGCAGGCGGGGCTGATTGTAACGCCCCGGATTTGTGGCATCTGCGGCGGCTCGCACCTGTACTGCGCCTCGTCGGCGCTCGACACGGTGTGGAAAACGACGCTCACGCCGAACGCGCTGCTGCTGCGCGCCATCGGGCAGGCCACGGAAACCATTCAGAGCATTCCGCGCTGGTTCTACGCCATTTTCGCCACCGATATGGCGAATAAAAAGTACGCCAACAAGCCGCTCTACGCCGAGGTGGTGAAGCGGTTTTCGGCCTACGTTGGCACTTCGTTTCAGCGCGGGGTGGTGGCATCGGGGCGGCCGGTCGAGGTCTATGCCATCTTCGGCGGGCAGTGGCCGCACTCGTCCTACATGGTGCCGGGCGGGGTGATGTGCGCCCCCACGCTCAAGGACGTGACCCGCGCCCACGCCATTATGAACCAGTTTCGCAAGGACTGGCTCGAAACGCTGTGGCTGGGCTGCTCGATTGAGCGCTACTTGCAGATAAAGTCCTGGGACGATATGCTGGCCTGGGTCGAGGAAAACGAGTCGCAAAAGAACTCCGACCTCGGCCTGTTCATCCGCGCCAGCCTGGAATTCGGGCTGCACAAGCTCGGGCAGGGCGTGAGCCGCTTCATCGCCACGGGCACGTATTTGCACAAGGACCACTACAACCACCCCACCATCGAGGGGCGCAACGCGGCGCTCATCAGCCGCTCGGGCTTCTACGACGCGCACACCAAGCAGTACCAGGTGTTTGACCACCTCAACATTAAGGAGCACGTGTCGCACTCCTGGTACGAGGCCCAGCCGGCGCTGCACCCCTGGCAGGAACCGCTGCCCACGCCGGTGCCGTCCCAGAACCTGCACAACTCGGACATGGCCGGCAAGTATTCGTGGTCGAAGTCGCCGCGCTACCTCGACATGGCCGCCGAAGCCGGTCCGCTGGCGCGGGTCGTGATGAACGCCAACCCCGACAACCTGCTCTCGCACCAGCTTTACGACCCGCTCTTCGGCGACATCATGGACAAGCTCGGGGCCAACGTGTTCACCCGCACCTTAGCCCGGATGCACGAGGCCCCACGCATTTACGACTACATCGACGAGTGGCTGCGCGGCATCGACCTCAACGGCGAGTTCTACATCAAACCCGAGGAGCGCGACGGGCTGGGGTTCGGGGCCACCGAAGCCGCCCGCAGCGCGCTCGCCCACTGGATTGAAATCAAGAACGGGGTCATCGAAAACTACCAGGTAATGGCCCCCACGACCTGGAACGTGGGTCCGAACGACGATATGGGCAACGCCGGCCCCATCGAGGCGGCCCTGGAAGGCATCGAAATCGAAGACCCGCACGACCCGGTGGAAGTCGGCATCGTGGCCCGCTCGTTCGACTCGTGCCTGGTGTGTACGGTGCACGCGCACGACGCGAAGACGGGCGAGACGCTGGCTAAGTTTAAGCTGTAGGGTTGGTTGCGCACTGCCCAAGCCCCCTCCCCGCGCAACCCCATCCCCTAGCCCCTTCCCCGATGGGGAAGGGGAACTAGCTCTAATTCTAGCTCTAGGACAGACGTTAGATTAGAAGCTAAAACTAGAGCTAGTTCCCCATCGGGGAAGGGGCTAGGGGATGGGGTTGCGCGGGGAGGAGGCTACGAAAAGAATAACTCTATACGAACCACTTTTTTGCAGCCTTCCACCGCCATTCTAGGCTTCGGCAACCCCGTCCGTAGCGACGACGGCGTCGGCTGTTACGTCATCGAGCAGTTGCGCGCGCGGCCCGATTTGCCGCCTAACGTCCACTTGTTTGACATGGGGACTTCCGCTTTCGAGGTGCTGTTTCAACTGGCCGGGCACGAGCGGTTTATCATCGTGGACGCGGTGATAAACACCGGCGAGCCACCCGGCACGTTGTACCGCCTGCCGGCCGAAGCCGTGGCCGCCGCCGTGCAGGATGACCCGATGGTGTTTCTGCACGGCCTGAAGTGGGACCAGGCCCTGTCGTACGCCCGCAAGATTCTGGGCGACCAATACCCGGAGGACATCGCCGTTTTCCTGATTGCCGTGGACGACACGAGTCTTGAGGTGGGCTTGTCGGCGGCCGTGCGGGCCGCCGGCGACCAGGTCTTAACTCACGTGCTCGATGAACTGCTTGCCGCTGAAAAACTGCCACCTGCTGCTCCCCGCTGAGCTGGCCGCTCGCGCCTTTCCCGGCGAGGTGCAGGTGCGGCTCGTCTTTTATCCTGAGCGGCGCGAGCTGCTGCTGGCGGGCCGCTCGGATGTGTTTTTCGAGAAGCTGCACAAAACCCAGTGGCTGGTGCTGAAAGACCGCAACCCGCAAGGCGATAAAACCCTGGCCGTGCGCGATTTATTGATTGATAACGACCTGGAGCTGGACGACCGGGAGTTGGCGTTTGAGTTACAGCCCACGGGAGTGTTGCGGGTGATTTTTTGAGCGTCTATTTGAATCCGCTACCGCCATCGCGCCTGTTTTACAAACCCCGTTGGGGTTTGCAAAACAGGCGCAACAACGGCCATTGACCATTAACCACTGACCACTAACCACTAAGAATGATTTTTCTCACCACCGCGCCAGAACACCTCGCCGACGTGGAAGCGGCCCTAGCCCGCGAAGTCCGCCTGGC